>Ga0157375_10002316_pt1 | contig 16451 bp, 14 predicted proteins | sample M35metaG_FD_115311 | JGI IMG/M metagenome (GOLD analysis project Ga0157375, IMG submission 115311) | Miscanthus rhizosphere microbial communities from Kellogg Biological Station, Michigan, USA - M3-5 metaG | ecosystem: Host-associated > Plants > Roots > Rhizosphere > Soil | place: USA: Michigan...
TGGGCAATCCCCGGCGCGGCGGCGCTGTGGACCGCTGTCGAATATGCGCACGGCACCATCGGCCTGGCGTGGATCGGTCTGGGGTTCGCGTGGCTTGACTTGGGAAACGCCGCGATCGATATGCCTCTGCTCCCGCGCCTGGCCCCGATCACCGGAGTGTGGGGTTTGTCGTTCGTCTTGGCGATGATTAGCTCTGCGCTTGCGCTCGCGTTCTTGCGCCGGCCCTTGCGGCAATACATGACGCACTTTACGTGGCTTGCGGCGTTCGCGATACTGCCGCTGCTGCCGGAACTGCCTCCGCCGCACGCGGGAACAGAACGTGTACGCGTAGTGCAACCAAACATCGACACCGAAGCCGAGTGGACACCCGAAACCTTGGCTCTGCTGCAACAGCGCATGGTCCTGCTTTCCGAGCCTGCCAACGCTCCACTGATCGTCTGGCCGGAGGCTCCCGCGCCGTTCTATCCGACCACCGACTCCTTCCGTAAATACATGGGCGATCTCGCGCGCGACGCTCAGGCTCCGGTCCTGATGGGTGGCGTGGGCCGAACGCCGGCCGGCGATCCGCTCAACTCGGCTTTCTTGTTTGAGAAGAGCGGCGAGCTCTCGGCGGAGCGCTACGACAAGATTCAACTGGTCCCGTTCGGCGAATATATACCGAACGCGTTTGGCTGGGTGAATCGCATCACACATGAAATCGGTGATTTCGTTCCCGGCACTCGCATCGTGACGTTTCCGGTGAACGGCACTAGGTTGGGCGCGTTCATCTGCTACGAATCGGCCTTTCCCAATCTGGTTCGCCAGTTCACGAACGCGGGCGCCACCGTGCTGGTGAATCTTTCGAATGACGGCTACTTCGGTCATAGCGCCGCGCGCGAGCAGCATCTGAAATTGGTGAGAATGCGGGCAGCCGAGAATCATCGCTGGATTCTGCGCGCCACCAACGACGGCATTACGGCGATGATCGATCCGGCTGGCCGGGAGATCGCGCGTCTGCCACTCTACACGCAGACGTCGGCGGTGTTCGGATATAACTCGCTGACGGAGATAACTCCGTACGTACGATTCGGCGATTGGTTCGCGTGGTTGTGTCTGGCGGGTGGCGCGGTTCTGGTCGCCGCACAGCGGCGCGGGCGCGCTGATCCGTCATAGTGTGCCCGCACGCGCCTGCGTTGCGGCGACGTTTCAAGTCTAGCTATGCCGGATTACTAATACGTCGCCGTCCTTGACGATGTACTCTTTGCCTTCCAGGCGCAGCAGGCCTTTGTCGCGCACGCCAGGATAACCGTTGTGCTCGACCAGCGCGTTCCAATTGACCACTTCCGCGCGGATGAACTTCTTTTCGAAATCGCTGTGGATCGCGCCCGCCGCCTTCTGGGCCGTGCTATTCATCGGAATGGTCCAGGCGCGGACTTCGGTTTCGCCCGCCGTCAGGAAGCTCATCAGGCCCAGCAGGGAGTAGGTGGCCGTGATGATTCGCGCCAACGCCGATTCTTTCAATCCGTAGCTGGCCAGATATTCTTTCGCTTCTTCAGGCTTCAATTCGGCCAGTTCGGCTTCGACCTGCCCGCAGACTGCTGTCACCGCGATGTTCTTGCGTCCGGCGAAAGCGCCCTTACGATACTCTTCTTCGACCTCGTGCAGTCGGGGAGCGTCTTTTTCCCCGATATTGAGCACGCACAGCACCGGCTTCAGCGACAGGAACTGGAATCCGCGAATTCGTTTTTCGTCTTCGTCGCTGAATTCCAGCTCACGCAGTGGACGATCGGCCTCGAGCTCCGCCTTGATGCGCTCGAGCAGCGCGAACTCTTTGTCCAGGTCGGGACTCTTGATCTTCTTGCGATCCTTGTCCACGCGTTCGATGCGCTTCTCGACGACCACGAGGTCGCTTAGAATCAGCTCGATCTCCACGTCTTGGAAATCGCGCACGGCATCGACGGATCCCTTTTCGTGCGGAACCGTATCGCTGTCAAAGGTACGCAGCACGTGCGCCAGCGCATCTACCACGCGCAGGCTGGCGAGATAACTGGGATCCCGAAGCGCTTCTTTCGAGATGGCCGGAAAATCCAGATACTCGACGGTCGCGTAGGTGATCTTGGGAGGATCGAAAATCTTGGCCAGCGCGTCCAGGCGGGCGTCGGGAACTTTGGTCATGCCGACGCGGGTCTCCATGGAGCCGACGCGGGCGGATTGGTTGACGCCTGTCAGAATCGTGAACAGGCTGGTCTTGCCTACCATGGGCAGGCCTACAATGGCTGTTTTCATTTATTTGAATCGCGCACAACGCAGCGAGGAGCGAACTTCTATTATCGCGTGGGCTTAGAGCGGCACATCCACCAGCGTCAGGATTTCGTTCAGCACGCGCTCGGCGGCCTCCGTCGATCGCGGAGCCAGTGCCACGCGCGAGTTCACTACCACGCGATGCGCGAACACCGGCAGCGCCAGCCGCTTGACGTCATCCGGAGTAGCGTAATCGCGCCCTTCCACAGCGGCCAGGGCCTGGGTGGCTCGATATAGAGCCTGCGCACCGCGCGGGCTGACGCCCATGGCGAGCGATTCATGCGTACGCGTACGCTCGACTATGGCGAGCATGTAATCCACCAGCGCGTCGTCCACGGTTACGCGGGCCACGGTGTCCTGGAGCGTGACCAGATCGTCTCCGGAGAGTACCGACCGCATAGACTCCGCCGAGGACGCCCCGCCACGCCGCACGATTTCGCGTTCAGCGACGGCTTCCGGATAGCCGATCCGTATCCGCATCAGGAACCGATCGAGTTGCGATTCGGGGAGTGGGTATGTCCCGTGATGCTCCACGGGGTTCTGCGTGGCCACCACCATGAACGGCTGTTCCAAAGGGTAGGACCGGCCGTCGATGGTGACTTGCAGCTCATTCATCGCTTCGAGCAGGGCGGACTGCGTCTTGGGCGTCGCTCGATTGATTTCGTCAGCCAGCAGGAAATGCGTGAAGACCGGCCCGCGCTTGAACTCGAACGACTCGCTGTGCGCGTTGTAGATGGTGACGCCGACCACGTCGCTGGGCAGCATGTCGGAGGTGAACTGGATGCGGTGAAAGCTGGAATCGACGCTGCGCGCCAGGGCCTGTGCGAGTGTCGTCTTGCCGACGCCGGGAACATCCTCAATCAGCAGGTGGCCGCGGGCCAGCAGGCAGGTGAGCGACAGGCGCACCACTTCCGGCTTTCCGCGAATCGCTTCTCCCAGCGCCGCCTCAATCTCGGAGAGCTTGGAGAGCGAACCGGGCGGACCGTACGTGGTCTCCCGCTGCAGCATCCCCTTAATGATATCGAACGGGCTAGTTCTCTGACGGCCGCTCCACGCGGTCGATCACCAGGGCCTGAACCGGGCCCTTGGTGGCCTCAATCCGAAGCCCGAGCTGTTCCTGCATCGCCACGAACAGGCTGGGCTTAGTGGATTCCACGGATCGCGGCAGGCTCCCGCCGAATTGGTTTTCGTCGGGCGTCCATTCGAGATCGAAATCGTACGTTCCGGAAAGCCCGGTTTGATCGACTACCGGCCGGTCGAGCACAGTGCGCTGCATCATCGTGGCGAACTGCGGGATGGTGGCGTTCCGCGCAGGCAACATAACGTGGACGCCGCCCTTTTCCTCCGGGTAAATGACGTTGATGAGTTCCGGAAGCGTCCCGGGAGGCGCGGCGCTCGGCTTGAGCTTGGATCCGGCCTTGGCCACCGTAATCGCGAAGACCGGAAGCTCCTTGGCTTCGCGATGAAAGGTGAGCTGAAACCGGTCGGTCAGAAGCTTGCGCAGCATCGCCATCTGCTCATCGAGATTAGGTTGGATCTCGCCGGGCGTCGAGGCGAGAATATCGTAGCGGTCGGAATCGGTCCAGGGCGCTCCGCCGGAGATTGCCTTCGGACTGAGACTGTACGCGGCCGCGACCAGCGCGTTCAGTGTGAAGCCCTTGGCATAGAACCGGTCGACACTCGGCATCCGGATATAGCGGCCCGGCGAATCAACCGCCGGCTTTATCGTGGCGACTTCGAACGCGTCGAACTTGGGCCGCGCGGGCAAAGCTTGCGCGAATATCCCCGTAGCTGCCACGGTCAGAATTGTAACTGCCTGTTTAAGCGGCATAGTCGCCCTTATGTATTGTCTCCGACGCGTCAGCCCAAAGAACGTTTGTAATAATACGCGGCTTGGATCGTCTTACGGCTTGACATGATTTCAAGAGCCCTGGCGATCAGTTTTCTTCTTTCGGCAGCGTGGGCGTTTCCGCAATCACGGTTCGACGTCGCGTCCATCAAACCGAGCAAATTGTCCGGCGAGGGCCGCAATCGCGAAAACGTCACGGCGAATCCAGGCACCCTCACCATGCATAACGTGAGCCTGAAATCGGCGCTTCAGTGGGCGTATCGAATGAAGGAATACCAGGTGTCCGGCCCGGCCTGGATAGGCGATGAGAGATTCGACATATCCGCGAAAGCCGCGGACGCGGCGGGAGAGCAGCCGCTTCGTGGGATGCTGCAGAGCCTGCTGACAGACCGCTTCAAGATTACCTTGCACCATGAGAAAAAGGATCTGCCGTTCTACGCGCTGCTGGTAGCCAAGAATGGTCCAAAACTAACCGCCGGCAAGGCCGACGGCAAGAGCGTGCTGCAACCCAAGGGCATGGGGCTGGCAGCTCAGGATACTTCGTTGGGCGAGGTCGCGGATTTATTGACGCAAATCGCAAGCCGAATGAATCTTCCCCCGGTCGTCGACATGACCGGGCTTAAAGGACGCTTTAACTTCACCGTAGATGGAACCGACCTCCTGCAATCCATTGGCGGGGGGAACGCCGCGCCGGATCCGTCGGCGCTCATGGTCGGCGTGCTTGAGATTCTGCAGGAACAACTCGGATTGCGGGCGGAATTGCGCAAGGCGCCGACGGACGTCTTGATCGTCGATCGGGCGGAAAAACTCCCTACGGAGAACTGAGGGCCGCCTATTCGAGGCTCATGTTCACTACCTGGAAGTGAAACCGTTCCGGAGGCAGCGAACTGACCGGGCTCTGCGTCATCCCGGCCCAGGTGTTGTACGCGGTGTGGGCCACCGTGGAGTTCAGATAGAGCAGGAACTGGTCGGAAAAACATTTGAGCGGCGGAGGCTGGCGGAATGTCAAACGCATGCCCACTGCTTTTTCGAGCCCTACGCCGCCCGTCTCGACGGCTTTGTCTTCGAGCAGCGTGACGAAACTGCAACGTCCCGCGTGCGGCCACAGATCGGCTCGCAACAGATTGCGCAGGTCCATGCGAGTTTCGAAAGTAGTCTCGCACTGGCGGATCCATTCGAGCACATCGTCGCCCCAGCGCCAATGCTGCACGAACTCCAGATATTGTTCAGTTAAGGTGAGCGCCAGATCCATTTTGCGGCGATCGATTTCGATCTGGGCACGAGCCGGATCGGTTTCGATAGAAGGCGGGGCCAGCATATCTTCGCGCTCGATCAGGTCGTTGGCCATCTCCATGACCCTGTCGAGCCGTTTCACACCGGGGGAGGTGCGCACCAGCAGCGGCGGCAACTCGTGGGTCTTGGACCCAGGCAGTTCTACGAATTTTCGGTCACCCAGTATCATTACCGCACCCTGGCAACCCTTCGTTTCTCTACTTCCACAATAACAGACGTAAACGTTTTACATCCCGTTACTTAATGGAGAAGGCTTCATTTCCTGCACTACAGATCGGGAGTTTGTACTATTACCTACATGGCAGCCTCCTACTCCATTGGAATCGACCTCGGCGGTACCAACCTGCGCGCGGCTGCCATCGGCAAAGACGGCAAGATGCTGGCGAAGGTCTCCGGGAGCACGCCCGTCGCGTCGGGACCGGGACCTGTCGTCGACGATATGGCCCAGTCAGTGGAGAAGCTGCGAGAGCAGTTCGGCCGCGATGACCTCCTCGGGATCGGTGCCGGCGTGCCGGGCAACATCGACATGGCCAAGGGCGTGATCGTCGGCTGGGGCAATATGCCGATTTTCAATGGTTACGCGATGCGCGATGAACTGAGCAAGCGCCTGGGCACGAAAGTCATCCTCGAGAACGACGCCAACGCCGCCGCGCTGGGCGAACAGTGGATAGGGGCGGGGCGCGGCGTGGATGACCTGGTGCTATTGACGCTCGGCACGGGGGTCGGCGGAGGAATCATCGTAGACGGACGCATCCTGCACGGCCAGATCGGCATGGCCGGCGAGCTGGGACACATGACGGTATCGCCGAACGGGTATCCGTGCGGCTGCGGCAATCGGGGATGTTTGGAAAAACACGCCTCGGCGACGGCGGTTTCGGCGATGGCTCGTTTGCTCAATCTGGGCCACGATCTCACGTCGGAACAGGTCTACGACCTGGCCGTTAAAGGTAACGGTCGAGCGCGCGAGATCTTTAAGGCAATGGGGGAAGCGCTGGGGATCGCTCTGGCGAGCCTGATCAACATTTTCAATTTCCCGCTGTACCTTTTGGGCGGCGGCGTGGTGGCGGCCTGGGAACTCTTCGCCCCGGCGATGATCGCGGAGGTCGAGCGACGGTGCTTCACTTATCGCAGCACGCTTAAGATCGCACCCACTCGTATCGAAGCAGCCAAACTCGGCGGCGATGCGGGTCTGTACGGCGCAGCGTGTTTACCGCTGCAGGACGTGAGAACATAATCCTATGCGCTGGCCTGCCTGCCTGCTCGTGGTTTTCTGTGCCCTGTTTTCAGTCCCGTCTGCCCGGTCGCAAGATACCGTTCGCACCATGTTCCCGCCGGTGCGCGGGCTGCATGAAATGGTCGGCGCCGCGAACAATCTGGAAGTCGCCGCGGGAATGCGCATGCTCGCGCAGGGAGGCAACGCCGTGGATGCGGGCGTCGCCACGGTGCTGGCCGCCACGGTCACGGAGCAAAGCCGCGTGGGCCTGGGCGGCGAGATTCCGATCCTGATCAAGATGAAGGACAAGCCGGTGATTGTCATCAGCGGAGTCGGCGTCGCCGGATCGAAAGCCACCGTTCAGTTCTTCGAGAAACGTACCAACGAGCCATGGGAGCAGCCCGGCCGCATCGCGCCGATCCCGGCGATCGGACCGCGCGCCGCCATTACGCCGGGCTTGGTGGACGGACTGCTTCTTGCCCTTGAGAAATACGGGACACTTTCGTTCGCCCAGGTGGCTGCACCGGCGATAGAGTACGCCGACGAAGGATTCCCCATCGGCGAGGAATTTGCCGAATTCCTGGGCGAACTGACGCAGTATCACGCTTTCTGGCCGGCTTCCTTCCGCTTCTTCTATCCGAACGGAGTGCCGCCCAAGCGCGGCGAGATCGTCAAGATGCCCGCCCTGGCGAGCACGCTGCGCCAGATGGCGGCTGTCGAGCCGAAGACCAAGGGCGACCGCGCCGCCAAGATCCGCGCCGTCCACGATCTGTTCTATAAGGGCGACATCGCGGCGAAACTGGCCGACTTCATGGATTCGAATGGCGGCCTGATCACGCGCGACGACCTGGCCAAGTTCCACGCTGAACAGGACGAGCCTCGCACCACGACCTACCGCGGATACACCATTTCCAAACCGGGTTTCTGGTCGCAGGGACCGGTGATGATTGAAGCACTCAACATCCTGGAAGGCTTCGACCTGAAGAAAATGGGCCACAACAGCCCGGAATATCTGCACACCGTGATCGAGGCCGTGAAACTGGCCTTCGCCGACCGCGACCGCTACTACGGCGATCCGAAGTTCAGCAAGATCCCGGAGCAGATCCTGTTATCGAAAGAGTACGCCGCAGAGCGCCGCAAGCTGATCGATCCCGCTCATGCCTCTATGCAGAGCCGCCCGGGCGAGCTGAACGCGTCGGTGGCGATGGTCGGCGGCAATGGCAAGTCGTCGGATAAAGATACGACTTGCGTTAATGCGGTGGATCGCGAAGGCAATGCGTTTTCGGCTACACCCAGCGGGGCATGGATTCCCTCGGTCATCGTCGCCGATACGGGCATCCCGCTATCCGTACGCATGGAAGTGTTCGTGACCACGCCGGGACATGCGAACCAATTAGCTCCGGGAAAGCGTCCACGCGTCACGCTGAGCCCGACCATCGTAACCAGGGACGGCCAACTGGTGCTCATCATGTCGACCCCCGGTGGCGACAACCAGGATCAGGCGATGTTGCAGACCCTGTTGAACATCCTGGACTTCGGCATGTCCCCCCAGGAAGCCGTGGAAGCGCCCCGCTTCCAGTCGACCCATTTCTATAACTCCTTCGGATTTCACGAGTTCACGCCGGGCCGCGTGAGCATCGAAGGCCGCATCCCCAAGGCGACGATTCAGAAGCTGACCGACCTGGGCCATCTGGTCCAGCCCGCCGCGGATTGGAGCAACACGTCGGCGCCCACCGTCATCCAATTGATTGGCGGAGTCTTAAACGGCGGGGCGGATCCACGTCGCGCACGGTTCGTGTTCGGCCGCTAACGCTATAATAGAAGTGGAGTTATTTGTGCTTCTTTCGCGATTTTTGCGCCTGTCGGCGCACGTTCAGATGCTGCCTATCCTCGAAGGCGGCGAGGAAATCCTGGTCGGCGGCCAGGCTGTGCTCGAAGGCGTGATGATGCGCGCCCCGCACAGTTATTGCGTAGCCGTACGTAAAGCCGATGGCCAACTGGTGACCGAGGAAAAGCCGCTGCACCGGATGTCCGAGAAGTATCCGATTTTCCGTCTGCCGATCTTTCGTGGATTAGGAACCTTGGCGCAAGCCATGACGCTCGGAGTCAACGCTCTGCAATTCTCGGCCAACGCGGCGCTCGATGAGGGCGAGAAGGACGGCAAGAAGCCCGAACAGATTAGCTCCGGGATGATGGCGGCGACCTTGATCGGCAACCTGGCGTTCTTTATCGCGTTGTACAAATTCGTGCCGCTGCTACTGGCCACCCAGTTAGGCCACGTGGTGCCATCGCTCTCCGGGCGATTCGCCACCAACATGATGGACGGCGGGATACGCATCGCCATCTTCCTGGTGTTCCTGTTTGCGCTGTCGCGGTTCAAGGATATCCGGCGGGTGTTCCAATATCACGGAGCCGAGCACAAAGTCGTCTTCAACTACGAATCCGGCCAACCGGTCACCGTCGAGAACGCGCAGAAGTTCGTCACTTTCCATCCGCGTTGCGGAACCAGCTTCATGCTGGTGATGCTGGTGATCGCGATGATCGTCTACGCGCTGATTCCGGTGGATGGTTTCTGGATCAAGTTCGCCGTGCGTCTGGCCATGCTGCCGGTGATCATCGGCTTGAGTTACGAAATTATCCGCTTCGCCGCGAAGCGCCAGGGCACCTTGATGGGCCTGCTGAGCGCGCCAGGGCTGTGGCTGCAACGCATCACCACGCAGCCTCCTGACGATTCGCAGGCCGCCGTCGCGATCCACGCGCTGGAAGGCGCCATGGAGTTGGAACAGAAGCAGGGCGGCGAGCTGGTAATCGCCTAAGGCATCGCTCGAACACTCATGGAATATCAGAAAAAACTCGACGACATCGAGCGCCGCTTTGAGGAGCTCACGGCCCAGATGGCCGACAACGCGGTGATCAGTGACTCCGCGTTGTATCGCAAAATCTCCAAGCAGCAGAGCGACATGGGCGATATGGTCGGCAAGTATCGCGAGTGGAAGGCGGCTAACAAGAATCTTGAAGAAGCGCGGCTGATGCTGGCCGAGACGGATCCCGAGCTTCGCACCATGGCCCAGGATGAAGTCGCGCGCCTGGAGCCGCTGCTGACCCAGTACGAAGAGGAGCTGAAGGTGCTGATGCTCCCCAAGGATCCACTCGACGAGAAGGACGTCGTCCTCGAAATACGCGCCGGAACGGGTGGCGACGAGGCTACCCTCTTTGCGGACGAACTCTTCCGCATGTATGGACGCTTCGCGGAGTCGCGCGGCTGGAAAGTCGAAGTGACCTCCGCCAGTGATTCGGCGGTCGGCGGGGTCAAGGAAGTCATCGCCCTGATCAGCGGCAAGCGCGTCTACAGCCAGCTTAAGTACGAGAGTGGCGTGCATCGGGTTCAGCGCGTTCCGCAGACCGAGCAGCAAGGGCGCGTGCACACTTCAGCAGTCACAGTAGCCGTGCTGCCCGAAGCCGACGATGTCGAGATCAAACTTGAGGCCAAGGACGTCCGTATCGATACTTTCTGCTCCTCGGGTCCGGGCGGGCAGAGCGTCAACACCACCTATTCCGCGGTTCGCTTGACTCACTTGCCCACCGGCACTGTCGTGTCCTGCCAGGACGAAAAGTCGCAGATCAAGAATCGCGCCAAAGCGGAACGCGTTCTCCGGTCGCGCTTGTATGAAATCGAGTTACAGAAGCAGCAGGAAAAGATTGGCGCGGAGCGCCGCAGCATGGTCGGCAGCGGCGACCGCAGCGAAAAGATCCGCACCTACAATTTCCCCCAGAATCGCCTCACCGATCACCGGATCGGCTTGACACTCCATCAGCTCAACTTGGTGATGGAAGGCAAACTTGAACCGATCGTCGACGCCCTGACGACGTATTATCAAACCGAAAAGCTCAAAGAGCAGAGCGAAGCGGCCTGACCATCCACACCGCGCTGCTACAGGGCCGGCAGCTTCTCGAAGAAGCTGGAATCGCTGTTCCCCGTTTGACTGCCGAGGTACTTTTGGCGCACGCTACGGGTCACGATCGGGCATGGCTCCAGGCCCATTCGGACGAAGAACTGCGCGAGGTCTGGTGGATTCACTATGGGCGCTACCTGCATCAGCGCCTGAAGGGCCAGCCGACGCAGCAGATCACGGGGGTCCAGGAGTTCTACGGCCGTGATTTCCGCGTTACCCGCGACGTATTGATCCCACGGCCGGAAACCGAGCATGTGATCGAAGCCGCGCTGAAGCTGGACCCGAGAAACGTCGTAGATATCGGTACAGGATCGGGCGCGATCGCCATTACGTTGGCGCTGGAAACGGGGGCTCGCGTCATTGGCACCGATATCTCCGCCGCCGCACTGCGCGTCGCTGCGGAGAACGGGAGAAAACTCGGAGCGGCCGTAAGATGGTCGGCCTGCGATCTCGGAAGCGCCCTGCGATCCAGCAGTTTCGATCTGGTGGTTTCAAATCCTCCCTATGTTCCGGCGCGCGATAAAACCACGCTGCAGCGGGAGGTTCGCGATTACGAACCCGAGGTCGCGCTGTACGGCGGAGACGACGGCCTCGAGATATATCGCCGGCTGATCCCGGAAGCGCAGCGGCTGCTCGCGCCCGGCGGGTGGCTGGTTATGGAAATCGGCTACACCTTGGGTGACGCCGTGAGAGATATGCTGGTCGCGTGGAAGGACGTCGAGATCCGGAGCGATCTGGCGGGTCTGCCGAGGGTGGTCCTGGCGCAGAACTCGAAAGGCGGATAGAAGCATGAGCGCACATTGCTGCGACCGAATGGATCACGATCTAAACCAAAAGTGCGAAGTGCATCAGAGCCGATATGACTGCCCCGACGCGTTGATCAACGTCGGTCGAGGTGGATACGGTTTGATCGTCCATGATGGTGGATCGTCCGTCATCGAAATTCGCTTTTGTCCGTGGTGCGGATCACAGCTTTCGGAGATCGGCGACATCCAAAAATCGTAAAATACCAATCTGAGGCACACAGATCGTATGCAAAGTGGACGCAAGGCACGACGACGAATCCTGGACGTCACGGTGGATCGCATCAGACAGCGGAATCGCTGCGTAGCACCTGCTGACATCGATCGTGCGATTGACGCGGCGTTGATCGCATCCCGATCTGTGCGACGGAAGCTTTCCAACCGCCGATCCTCCGGCAAATAGCGAAACACATTTCCAAGCGCGTGTCGAGAAGAGTCTCGACACGGCACGCAAGAGTGCGTGCGCCACAATGCGGGCATGCCGACGCCTGGTCGACCCTGTCAGACTGGTAAGGGTGCGGGAAACGAGGTGAGACTCTATTTCCATCTCGACATGGATGCGTTCTTCGTTTCCGTCGAAGAGCTCTTCGATCCTTCACTCAAAGGCAAACCGGTAGTCGTCGGCGGCCGGCCGAATGAGCGAGGAGTGGTTTCCGCCGCATCCTACGCAGCCCGCAAATTCGGCGTCCACTCGGCTATGCCTTTGCGGACCGCTTACAAACTCTGCCCCCAGGCGATCTTCGTCGATGGCCACCGCGAGCGCTACATCGAGTACTCGCACAAAGTCTACGAAGTGCTGCAACGCTTCTCTCCGAAAGTCGATATGGCATCGATCGATGAAGCCTATCTCGATCTGACCGGTACCGAGCGCCTGCATGGATCTCCTCTTCAGGCCGCCGACAAACTGCACCAAGCCGTCAAAGAGGCCACTGCCTTGAATTGTTCCATCGGCATCTCGGCATCGCGGATGGTGGCCAAAGTGGCCTCCGATCAAGCCAAGCCAAATGGCATCCTTTGGATACTTCCTGGACAAGAAGCGAGCTTCCTCGCGCCGCTCGATGTGCGCAAGATCCCCGGGGTCGGCAAAGTTACCGAAGGGCGGCTACATGCAATCGGGATCCGTAAGGTCGGCGATCTGGCGGCGCTCGATGAAGCGTTCCTCGAAGAGCGCTTCGGCCAATGGGGCTTGGCCCTGGCAGGCAAATCGCACGGCATGGACGCGGGTGGCTGGTTCGATACCGAGGTCGGCGAAGGCGGCGGCCCGAAATCCATCAGCCACGAACACACGTTCATGGTCGACACCGCCGAGGCCGCCTCGCTCGATGCCATCCTGGTGCGTCTGTCTGAAATGGTCGCGCGTCGGCTGCGCGATCATCACCTGTGGGCGCGTACGCTGCAGATCAAGCTACGCTACTCCGACTTTTCGACCTTCACGCGATCGCGCACTCTGGAGCACGCCTCGCAGGTCGACGCTGAATTGGCGACGGCCGCACGCGAGCTCTTTCATAAGAACTGGACTGGAAAACCGATCCGTCTGCTGGGGGTTTATGCGCAGTCGCTTGAAGCGACCGAAGGACAGACCAGCCTCATCGACGAGCCGCGCGCCGAGGACTGGCGTAGGACACTCGCCGCCGTGGATAAGATCCGCGAGAAATACGGCCAGGACGGCATCATATCGCTGGCTGCCGGCATGAAGGCAGCTTTCCGGCAAAGAGTGCACGAGAATCCCGAAAACCTGCCCGGCAAGGATCCGAAAAAAGGCTAGTACTGCGCTTACTAACGTGGCCGCACTCTTTCGTTGGCCCCAAAGTTGCTTGCTCGTAGGTCGTGAGTCGAACCGGAAAGTTCAAGTGGCTTCCACTGGCAATTGCCATGGGCGCGCTGGCTTCCGCCCAACCCGCTCTGAAAGATTTAAAAGAAAAGGCCACGGAGACTCCCTCCCCCGCGCTTCTTTCCGCTGGCGCTTGGGAAACTCTCGATAAGGGACTTCGGGATGACGATTCCGACCTTCGCAAAAAGGCGATCGGGGCGGTAGGAACTATTGGAGCGGCGCCGGATGCAGTCCGGAGGGTGGTGCAAACTTTGCACGACAAGAATACGCTGGTGCGGCAGAAGGCCGCGGCCACTTTGGGCGATATGGGTTCGCCCGACGCAATTCCGGACCTTAAAGCGGCACTGGATGATGGCCCGGAAGTAAGCTTTACCGCGGCGAAAGCACTATTTAGCCTGGGCGATTCCAGCGGTATGGTGATCTTCTGGGAGGTGATGCAAGGTGAGCGTAAAGACGGACCGGGGTTCACTGAGGGCCTCTTGCGAAATGTGAAACACCGGCTGACTCCTGGAGAACTCGCTCTGATGGGCGCCAAGGAGGCTGCGGGCGTATTCGGTCCGGGAGCCTTCGTCGTGGACGCGCTGCATGAGGTCGTAAAGAACGCAAAGAAGAGCAGCGGGGCTTCGGGCCGCGTGGTGGTCGCGGGAATCCTGGCCAAGGACCCGGATCCCAATACTGTCTCCTTGCTCGAATGGGCGCTTCGTGACGACAGTTCCGCAGTGCGCGCCGCTGTGGCCCAGGCCCTGGGAAGCTGCGGGAATAAGGACACGGCGGTGAAACTGGCGCCCCTGTTATCCGACGACAGTCACAGTGCCCGCTACATGGCGGCCGCCGCCATTATCAGGCTCAACCTTAAATTTGATGCAAAATGACCCGGCTAGTTAGGGCCGGTCCCGGTCTCGGGTATCCTAGAAGCAGTGCCGACGTTGTCTATTGTCGTACCGATCCACAACGAAGAGCCGTGTATTCTTCCGCTGTATGACCGGCTCACCGCTGTGCTGGAAAAGATCCGGCGGCCCTACGAAATTCTTTTCGTGGACGACGCCTCCACCGACCGCAGCTTCGACCTTCTGGCAAACCTGGTGGAGACAGACCCACGCCTGAAAGTGATCCGGCTACGTCGCAACTTCGGGCAGACTGCGGCCTTGGCGGCGGGTTTCGACGAATCCCAGGGCAACATCGTCATCTCGCTGGACGGCGATCTGCAGCATGCGCCCGAGGATATTCCCGCGCTGCTCGAAAAGATCGACGAAGGCTATGATATCGCCAGCGGATGGCGCAAGGACCGGCTGGATAACGCGGTCACCCGCAAGATTCCTTCGCGCATCGCCAACTGGCTCATGGCCAAGGCATCCAAAGTGGACCTGCGGGATTTCGGCACCACCTTCAAGGCTTATCGCGCGGAGATTCTCAAAGACGTGAATCTCTACGGCGAGTTGCACCGCTTCATTCCGGCGCTCGCATCGTTCTACGGCGCACGCATCGCCGAAGTGCCCATCCGCAACCTGCCGCGCGCGAACGGCGGATCGCATTACGGCTTGGGGCGCACTTTCCGAGTGGCGTTCGACATCTTTACGATCTGGTTCCTGCTGAAGTATTTCACGCGTCCCATGCACTTCTTTGGGAAATGGGGATTGCTCAGCGCCGGAAGCGGCAGCATAGTCCTGCTCGGGCTCGCGGCCGAAAAGATTTGGACTGGCGTCGACATGGTGCAGGCCCACGGGCCCTTGATGCTGGCGGGCGCGCTGGCGCAAGTAACCGGTGTGATCCTGTTCTGCACGGGATTGCTGGGAGAAGTGCTCACGCGCACCTATTTCGAAAGCCAGGGCCGCCGCATCTACGCGGTGCGCGAAATCCGCACGCGGCGCGAAGAGAAGGCCGCCGGCGGGGCTCGCTAGTCCCGTAATGATTCCAGTCCCGGCATGATCAAAGCCGTGATTTTCGACTTCGGCGGAGTGCTCTGCCTTCATCCGAATGACGCGCGCTGGAGCCGTCTCGCCGAAACCGCGGGTATGCCCGTTTCCCCGTTCATGTCCGCTTTTTGGGCCAACCGGATAAATTATGACGCCGGCCTGCTCGAGCCCGCCGAGTATTGGCGCGGGGTTCTTGGCCCAGCTTTCCACGAGTCCAAGTTGCCAGAGCTTGTCCGCGGTGAGGTCGAGCTATGGAATCAATACGACCAGCGAGTCTTCGACTGGATCGGCCAATTGCGAAGTGCGGGTCTTCGGACCGCGATCTTGTCGAACCTGCCGCGTGTCTTGGGCGAAGAGTTGCGGCGCACCCCTGGATTTCTGGATCATTTTGACCACGTCACGTTTTCTTACGAGCTGCGCAAAGTGAAGCCGCAACCGGAAATCTATGTCGATGCAATCCAAGGGCTCGGCATCGAGCCTTCCGAGGCGCTATTCCTGGACGACAAGGCTGAAAATGTCGAGGGCTCAATCGAGGTAGGAATGCCGGCGTTACTCTACACCACCTGGGAAAACTTCTCCGCTGCCGGCTACGGCTTGCCCGTTCCGGGGTTCGCGGAAGATGTCGCTCGCCGCCAATAGTCTTCGAACAAGCTCTTCATGGCTTCGGCCATGCCCTCATGTTCGAAAACCACGGCGGTCCATGCGGGCTTAGTGGTGACCGGATCCACCAGCGCCAGCAATCCGCAGCGGCCGTCCATCACCGCCATTTTCATCGGGACTTTGTCGATCTGGCGGATCTGGACGCCCGCGTTCTCGTATTCCGCAAGGAACCGCTGGTGCGCGGAGTCGAGCGTTCCCCGCTCGACGATCAGCCGGCACTGGACTCCCCGCAAGCGGGCCTGAAGTATCTGCTCCGCATCCAGGGGATCCACCGCGTAGGGCGGACGGGAGAATTCGAGATACTCGGCGCGGGCCGCAGCCAGCATGCCGCGAAACTGGCCGGCGGTCTGGCCCGGATCGTTAACCAAGCGCAGAAAATCGAGCGTCCCGCGACCCTCCTGGCCCTGCGCGTAAGCCGTGGCGAGATCGCTCAAGAGCGCGGAGGCCGCCTTGCCCTGCTCCGCCAGCTCGGCTTCGAGAGCGTGCGTCCGGCGCGACAGATAAGCCGATAGAGCCTGCTCGGGCGGAATGGCCGAGAACAGCTTGGTGCGGTCCTGAATCACGCAGGCGAAGCCTTTTTCGACCAGGCTATCCAGCACTTCGTAGATTTTCTGGCGTGGCACGTGGGCGCGCGCGGCCAACTCCAGCGCCTTGAA
>Ga0157375_10002317_pt1 | contig 16448 bp, 14 predicted proteins | sample M35metaG_FD_115311 | JGI IMG/M metagenome (GOLD analysis project Ga0157375, IMG submission 115311) | Miscanthus rhizosphere microbial communities from Kellogg Biological Station, Michigan, USA - M3-5 metaG | ecosystem: Host-associated > Plants > Roots > Rhizosphere > Soil | place: USA: Michigan...
TATTCGTCGCAAGCGTGACGGGTTCGTTCAGATTAGCGGGAACAAGGCTGTCTTCTTCCGCAACCTGGGCGACCAGAAGACCAGCAACCCAATCAGTAGCGAGAAGCCGAACGAGATTATCCATATGTCTAACTACTCACCTACGAGTAGTTTCTATGGTGTCCCAGACATTATTGCAGCCCAGCAGGCAATCGCCGGTAATGAGTTTGCTGCACGATTCAACCTAGACTACTTTGAGAACAAGGCTGTACCACGTCACGTCATTACCCTAAAGGGTGCAAGGCTGGGTACGCAGGCTGAGGCCCAGTTGCTACAGTTCTTTGAGACTGGACTAAAGGGTCAGAACCACAGGTCTTTGTATATTCCTCTACCGGCTGACACGCAGGACAGCAAGGTCGAGTTCAAGATTGACGCGGTAGAGAGTGGAGTTCAGGACTCATCATTCATGAATTACCGTAAGGCTAACCAGTCAGATATCCTAATGGTTCACCGTGTACCGGTCACCAAGATTAGCGTATCCGAGGGTGCCAGCCTGGCGGTAGCGAAGGATGCCGACAAGACTTTCAAGGAGCAGGTCTGCGCACCGAAGCAGAAGATTCTGGAAAAGAAGTTGAACAAGTTGGTCAAGGAACTAACTGACGCCTTCCTATTGAAGTTGGATGAAATGACTCTGACCGACGCTGACACTCAGTCCAAGATTGATGAGCGTGACGCTAAGATTGGTAAGATTACTCGTAACGAACTACGTGCTCGTGACGGCATGCCAGGTATCAAGCAGGGTGACGAGATTATTGATATGAACGCTAAGGCTAATCAGCAGATGGCAGACCAGCGTGCCAACCGTGCTCGTGACTCCGCACGCTCCGCACAGGGGACGGATTCGAATGGAGCCGCCAGAAATCCAAAAGGTGAGGGTAGAACAACAGCCTAATTAAACCTATTTGACAAAATGTGTTATTAAATTTTGCTTCATAATAAGGCCAATGTTAGTATTACAACATGACAAACTTTGTTAAGAGTCAGTGGACTACGGACGGCGACACAGTTCGCCTGTCTATGCCATTCGCTAAGGTGGACAAGGAGAACCGTTTGGTTTCCGGTTACGCCACTCTTGACAACGTGGATACTCAGGGCGACGTAGTTTTGGCAGAGGCTTCTGCCAAGGCTTTCGAACGCGCTCGCGGCAACCTACGTGAAATGCACCAGAGCATCGCTGTGGGCAAGATTGTAGATTTCCGCGAAGATGAGTTCTTCCACGAAGGACAGTTTTATCGCGGCATTTACGTAACGGCTCGCGTCTCCAAGGGAGCCCCGGACACCTGGGAGAAGGTTCTAGACGGAACCCTTTCAGGTTTCTCAATTGGTGGAAACATCATTGAGGCAACCAACGAGTTCGTCAAGGAGGCCGGTACGACGGTTAGATTCATCAAGGACTACGACCTAGTAGAACTATCCCTTGTTGATAACCCAGCGAACCAACTAGCCAATGTCTTTTCAATCCAGAAGTCAGCAACCGGCTCTGTCACAGTCAAGGGCATGGTCGCGGAGACTGTTATCGAGAATGTTTTTTACTGTGTAACTGACGGTGAGATTCAGTCAAAGACAGCAGAGGAAGCAAAGTGCTTGGAGTGCGGCTCAGCGATGAAGAACATTGGCTGGTTTGAAGCAGGTAGCGACAGAGCGGAGAAGGTGAATGACGTTGTTGCCAAGTTCCTTAGCCCGAACGCCGCTGTAGAAAATAGCGAAGGCGAAGGAGGTGTAGATATGGCAAAGAGCGAAACCACTAACACCGATGTTGACGAGACTGTAGAGACCGGACACGAGGAAGGCGACCCAACCGAGGTCCCATCCCCAGCCGAGCCAGCAGACGAGCCAGCAGCCGATGTAGACGAGACCGACACAGAAAAGGCAGAACTTGTAGAAGAGGATGCTGCCGATGTAGATGAGGTAACTGACGAAGAGGAAGTTATCTCAAAGAAGATTGATGAGTTGAAGGACGCAGTTCACACTTCACTAGAGAAGACCCGCGACGAGACAAAGGAGCAGGTTGCAGCGCTAGAGAAGAAGATTGACGAGATTAACGATTCATTCACAAAGAAGGCTTCCGAACTAGAGAGTAAGTTCTCTGAGTTCGGTGAAAAGTTGGAGACTGCGAAGAGTAAGTTGGCTTCTTTCGAGAAGTCCCTAGAAACGATTAACTCTTCGGAGGCTTTCAGGAAGTCTGCTGATTTGGATAACGAGCCAGCAGAGAAGAATGTACAGAAGTCCAAGACAACATGGAACGGCGCTTTCTCAGTTGATAACCTGTTTTGAGGTTTTCTGTCAAATGCATTACCAAATTCTAATTAGTAAAGAGAGGTGAAAAATAACAATGAGTAACGAATTGCTAGAGAAGGTCATTTCGACCAGCAGCATTGGAACCGCACCTTCCGGTGGTGGTTTGCTAGCCCCAGAGCAGTCAAGTCGTTTTATTGACTACATGTGGGATGCAACTACCCTAGGTGCGCAGGTCCGTACAATTCGTATGCGCGCAAACGAGGTTGAACTTGACCGCATTGCAGTTGGTGAGCGTCTAGTACGTCTTGCTACTGAGGCAGTTGACGACAGCGTACCAGTAGGCGTTGCATTCGCAAAGGTATCTCTTACCACCAAGAAGTTGCGTCTAGATTGGGAACTATCTTCCGAGTCTCTAGAGGACAACTTGGAGGGCGAGGCACTAGAGGACCACATCGCACGCCTTATGGCTAACCAGGCCGCTAACGACCTAGAGGATTTGGCTATTAACGGTGACGTCACTAAGACTAACGACGCCCTATTGAAGTCATTTGACGGTTGGAGGAAGCGTCTGTACGCAGGTGCCCATGTTGTAGATGCAGCCGGTGCTACCCTAGACCGTGGTGTATTCAACAAGGCTCTAAAGGCAATGCCACGTAAGTTCATGCAGCGTCGTGGTAGCCTAAAGTTCTTCACGAGCGCAGGTCTACTACAGGACTACGTTTACTCTGCACAGTACGTTGAGCAGCCAGGTGCGTTGAAGCCAGCCGATGTTTCCGGAAACGAGAACACCGCAGGTTACAACCCAGGTTGGAGCCCAACAGCGCCATTCGGCGTACGTGCTCAGGAAGTTCCACTATTCCCAGAGTACACTGTAAGCGGAGGAACCGGTTCTGACGTATGGCTAGTCGATGGTCAGAACCTAATTTGGGGAGTAAAGCGTGAGATTCAGGTCTTCCGCGAGTTCAAGCCAAAGAAGGACACCATCGAGTACACCATGTACACCCGTGTTGGTGCGGCTATTGAGAACCCTAACGCTGCCGTTCTTGTAAAGAACGTCAAGTACCAGCCTTGATAAAAAGCGGTAACATAGAAGTGGCCCCGGCTCATTGCGAGTCGGGGTTCTTCTTTTTAACAAAACCTATGGTACACTATAACTAGAATTGACAAGGAGGACATTTATGTCATTTACAAGTCGCAAGTTCGGAGTAGAAGAATTGGTCAAGATTGCGGAAAATGATTTCGCAGTAAACCTATCCGACGACGAGAAGAGTTCAAAGAAGTTGATTGCAGCAGCATTGCTGGAAAACGGGGTGACGTTTGAGCAGTATTTGGAGTTCCACCCAGAGAGGCGTGACGACTTCCCAGAATACGCAAAGCCGGTAGAGCCAGTGGCGACACCAGTTGCAGAAAACGTTGTTACATCTGCTGACGTGCTTGATGGCAACGAGCAGGTAGAAATTGTTACTAAGGAGGCTCAGCCAGTTTTGAACGCCAACCAACAGTGGCTAGTAAAGATGGACCGTCAGAACCCTGTGTTTGAGGTATCAGCACCTAGCGGCGCTGTCCACGTCTTCACTCAGGCTCACCCATACGTGCTAATGTCTGCTGTAGATGCAGAGCATGTTTTGCATGAGGACGGATTCCGTCAGGCTTACCCAAGCGAGATTCAGGATTACTATTCCTGATTTGTAGTTAAGAAATAAGCCATGATACAATTCTATTATGGCTGATATTGTGTACCCCGGTGCTACCGCTGGCGGTCCGTTGAATTCGGACGCCATGCCGTCCAACCAAGACCTAGTTATCTACAAGGGTGACTACGTTGAGTTGTTTGTGACGGTAAAGGACGGTGCCGGGGTACCTTTGGATTTAACTGGTTCTACACCAAAGGCTCAGTTGAAGAAGACCTACGCGGACTCTTCACCTGTTGATTTCACCTGCACCCTAACCGGTGTCACGGGTGAGGTCAGGATTTATTTGGCAAGCGCTACCGCAGCCAGCCTAACACCGGGAGACTACATCTGGGACTTTCAGATTACCTCTTCCACTTCACAGACCCGCACGTACCTAGCCGGTGACGTTTCGGTCTACAACGAGGTTACTACTTAATGAATATTAGTGTCACATCAGCAGCACCCCAGAGGGTGACGGTCGCTCAGCCAAAGCAGAGCGTGAGTGTTAACGTAGAGACTGTAGAAGTCGATGCGACGGCTCGTACTGTCCAGCCCGAGTTGGCGGGGTACTGGTTGGAGACCAATATTGAGGGTAACCCAGACAACTTCACTATTTGGTTTGAGGACGGTAAGTAATGGGACTACGTAACGCATTTGAGGAAATTGCTACAGAGCGCACTCTACGTAAGTTGCTAGAGCACATGCGCTTTGCCAAGGACTCATCTGACCGTATGCGTGTCACGGTTGATAACCAGCCATCCGTAACCGTTTGGTCAAACAACACCGGTACCGCTGTCGCGGGAGCCGGTACTCAGCCAGGTCTCTTCCAGCCGTCCTCATGGAACATCATGGATGGTCGTGAAGAATTTAGGGAAATCACGCAGCAGACTTTTCAAATTACTAGGAACAGGTGGACTATTACATAATGACCGTTAACTACAACTTCAAGAAGGGCATCGACAACCCATCGTGGCAGTACATGGCCTTCTTCCCAGGAGGTAACTCTAACCCAGGCACGTCACAGTGCTGGGACGGTACCCGATACATGTATTGGACCGTTCAGACCGGTACCACCGCTACCTCTGCGTCTACTACTGTTCTTTATCGCTTTGACACTTGGACAAATGCTTGGCAGTACCTAGCCAACACGACCTCTGGTAACCAGGGTATTGATATGGAGTACGACCCGGTACGTAACGTCGTTTACCTAATGCATGGTGCCGGTCTAGCCTCATGGCAGGTGTTTAACCTAAACACTACCGCCGTGACCATCGCCAACCAGTCAATTCCTGCTTGGTCTCTGACTACCGTTACGCTTAACCTACCAACCACCTCTAACGTAGGTGCATCCTTGACCATGCCTACTGACTCTAGCGTCCCAGCCGTTATTGATACTGGAACCGCAGACTCAACCGGTAACACCACAACTCAGGTTACCGCTACCGCAGCAACAGGAACCTTCGGTCAGGGAATGGCTAACCTACAGTTGAGGGTACTGACTGGTGCTCAGGCAGGACAGTTGCGTACTATCTCTGCCGTCTCTGCTCCTAACGTATTGACAGTGACCCCGGCTCTGCCAGGTGCGCTAGCAACCAACGATACTTTCCAGATTGAGTTGGTTCAGGACGTAGCAACCGCCACCTCTACAACTACAGTCACAGACACTACCGCCAACTGGACAGTTAACGCATACGCAAACATGGACGTAATCATGACCTCTGGCTCGCAGATTGGTTCCCGTCGTCGTATTGCTTCTAACACAGCAACCGTCTTGACCTTGGCAACAGCCGTTACTGGTAACCCACGTACCGGACCATTTGCCGGTGCCCCAGGTGCTACGGACTCTTACAAGATTGTTCCCTCGTCTGACTTTATCTACTTCCAGCCGGGAAACAACTCGACTTCACTTTACCGTTTGGACCTCGTTGCCACGACCGGTACCGCGTGGTCGGCAGCCTTGGCCGTTGCACCAGCCGGTATCTCTGGTGGAGGAAATACCTTCTACCCAGCAGCCTACGCACCATACCAGATTGTTGCCCTTCGTGGTAACGCAGCCAACAACGTCTATATGTACAACATTGGCACTAACGCTTGGACGACTCTGACCGTGTTCACTGGTTCTGAGACTTTCGGTACCGGAGCATCCTCAGCGATGATTACCGGTAAGCGTAAGTTGCTAATTCAGAAGGAAGGTACCACCAGGCTGTACGCACTCGACCTACTGACTGGAATCCTAGAGCCGTTTGGCACCATGCCATATGCTGCCCCAGGTGGTCAGGACGGTAAGCGTGCTCGTATTGTCACGACAGCCGATGGTGCCATGTTCCTATACATTATGAGAGCGGGAGGCCCGGAGTTCTTTAGGGTTCCGATTGAGTGGCTATGACAGACATTTATGTAGATAGTCCAAACCGCAAAGTCTACCTTGACGTTCCAGTCACGCCTACGGGCGGTACAATGACTGTTGTCGTTAAGAAGGATGATGAGGTTGTTCATACATTCTCTACCGTCAATGCTGAGACAGATGGAAAGTTCTCCGTAACTATTCCGTTCTCTCTAACCCAGGAAGACGCTAGCCTGGTTGTGCATTGGGAGTTTGACTACGCCGAGGATGGTCACCCTTACCACTACAGCAAGGAGACCTACGTAAACGTAATTACTCCAATCCTACCGCTGTCTGTCATTACGGCATTGGTTGAGGATGAGGACGACTTCACCGCTGACGAGATTGCACACATTGAGTCTGCTACCCGGCACATCATTCAGTCACACACCGGACAGAATTTCGGAAAGAGCACGGGGACCAAGGTCGTCACCGGAGCAGGCGGTAGCGCTCTGGCCCTTCCATCGCGTCTGATTAGCGTTGAAACAATTAATGGTGTGGCATTGCCCGCCTCATTTTCTATTGCCGGTGAGGGCTGGTATCTGACGCATGCACGCTTCGGCATCCCACCACTAAAGGCTGACTACTACGGCATCCACGAGGTTAACGGAGTTATCGAGAACCCATACGGACTAAAGGCCGAGCAGTTCCTACGAGACGCACAGTTTGCAGTCAAGGGAACATGGGGCTGGCCGTACGTGCCGGTACAGGTAGAGGAAGCCGCTAAGTTGCTAGTTAGAGACTATGCCTCTGGCGATACTGTATATCGTGACCGCTACCTAACCTCTATGACCGCTGCCGACTGGCGTATCCAGTTCCACTCAGGAGCATTCCAGCATACCGGCAACGCTCGTGCGGACGCCCTACTTTCGGATTATGTACTAAAGCGTGGTTGGGCGGTAATCTAATATGCGAACGCTGACAGGCGCAAGGTTCAGCATGCGTGCTGATATCTTGAAGCAGGACCAAGACGTTCCCGACCCAATCGACCCTAACGACTATGGAACGTGGGTTAACAGGCAGGACCCACTGACCGGTGAGATTATTCGTGTCTGGGAGCCATACCCCGACAACCCCAACACTCCGGACGTACGCGAGGACGAGAAGTTTGGCACCATCAGGTGTCTGGCTCGCGGTATCGTTGACGGTGGTATTCGTGTTGCTGGTACCACAGAGCGCTTTGGAGACACCTACACCAACGTTGACTTTATCAAGATGTGGGTTCCACCGAAGACCCTTATCACCAAGAGGGACCGTATCACCAATATCCGTAACAAGAAGACCGGACAAATCCTGTGGCGTGACGAGGAATTTGAGGGCAACCCAAAGGCGACGGTATTTAACGTAAACGGTGTTACTCCATTGTTCGATGCTTTCAACAAGCACGTAGAGACCTTCGTCCTGCTGGAGAGAGCAGAGGTCTAATCGTGGGCGAAATGGTTAACCTGCAAGTTGACTTTAGCGGAATCGAGAAGGCCCTAGGTGACATTGGCGGTATCGCTGACGGTATCGCAGACCAGACATATCTGGGAAACCTAATCTCTGCGGCACACAACGTTGCCTCTAGAGAGTTTGACATTGACGCTGCGGCTACCGCCGCTGCCGGAAACATGACCCTCGTCTACGAGTTCGGAGTTAGAGGTATTACCCGAGGACAGCCAAAGTTCTCCGACCCGACCGACCCAGCAGCGAGGCTATGGGTCCACCAGATTGCAGGGGCCGGTAGAAGCAGGGAAATCGGATTTGTCTTCCGTCCCGCCGTACAGCCTAACCCAAGACCAAGCGCTGAGTTCTATGGCGTTTCATCCGAGGTTATCAAGAGACTGTCCAGAAGAAAGTACGTCTTCTGGAACAAGGCTGCGGTCAACGAGTATGGCATCACCGTTCACATTAAGCCAAAGGAGAAGCCTTTCAACTTTGTTCCGTTCTACGGTAAGCCACGCAACCCGAAGTACAAGCGCGGGTACGTATTTAGATATATCGACGGTAAGGAGCCAATGGAGTCTACACCAGGCGAGGCAGGAGCCACTACCGGCAAGGCTGCCGTGGGCACCTTCTCCGCATTCTGGCAAATGTGGTGGAACGGTAGGGGACAGGAGTTGCTAACCGGAGACGTGAATATCCATTTCAACAGGGACGTACTATCTATTTTGGAACGCTATCCGGAAACACACCACGCCCCAGAAAGCATTCTAAGGTATAATTCAAGAGGAAGAGTTTATAACCGTCGTAGGAGAGTCAAGGCCCGCATGGTCAAGTTGGCTGCCGAGCGAGGAAACAATAGGAGAAGAGGATAATGGACCCGAAGTACACACCCGCATATCTGCTACGCGCATACGCCTGGCAGGTACTAAAGGCTAACCTGTCATGGGACGAGGCCAACTACGGGGGCGTTATCCCAATCGTGCCGGTATCCGAGGAACCTGAGTTGACTCAGTACGATAAGCCTTTCATTGTTTACGGCTATGTAGATGACCCGACAGTCACCGATGCCTACTTCCGCAGGCGTGGCTCCATGACCTTCGTTATCTACTCCACCAACTTTGGTGAAATTGCTACCGCCATGAACGTGCTAAACGAAACCTTCGGACGCGAGGACGACTCTGCCCGAGACGTTAACGCTTTCACCAGCACCATCCCGCAGTTCCGTGGTATTCGATTTGGGAATATCAACGTGGGCTTTGCCGAGGGTGCCGCACCGGAAGAGACCGAGGGCGGTAGGCAGTCAGCCCTGCTGAATATCCGCTACGACTACTTTGTGGACTATGCCGTTAAGCAGTTTAACGCCAAGACCGGCCAATGGGCTTGACAATTTTGCATTGAGATTTGATTGGCGTTATTATTACAATTGAGGAAGTGCTAACAAATACTTTTCGCAGGAGGTGAATACACAAATGGCATTGACTAAGAAGAACATTATCGTTGGTGCGGCTCGCGTCTACCTAGGCCCAAGCACATCAGCAACCGCTTCTCTAGCATCCAGCAAGCCAGCATTCGTAGCGGGTACTCGTTACTCTACTACTATGGCTACCGCTGACGGTTCCACTTCTACCGGCGTAGCAACTCTTGTTACTAACTGGAACGAAGTTGGTTACACCCAGGACGGACTAGAGGTTGCTACTGACCCTACATGGGACGAGGTTGAGGTTGACCAGTTGCTTGACTCTGCAAAGATTTTCAAGTCTGGTATGAGTCTATCAATTTCTACCACCTTCGCTGAGGCTACTCTAGAGAACTTGCTTATCGCTTGGGGACAGGCGGCAACCACGGTCTCATCAGCAGGAGTTAACGAAAAGGAGTTGGCAATTGAAGGCGGTGCGCTAGGTGACGCTCCACTAGAGCGTGGTCTTATCGCAGTCGGTAACGCAATTGAGAACGCAGCCGTCAACACTTACGGTGAGCGTGTCTACCAGGCTTACCGCGTATTGTCAGTAGAGTCATCATCGCACTCAATGAGTCGTGCAGACGCAACTACAATTCCAGTAACTTTCCGTGCGCTTCCAGCGGACAATGGTCGTTACGGTTCTGTACGTGACCGTCTAAACGTAACCTGATAAACCAGTAAGACTTAGAGGAACCCCGGCAATTCAATTGAGTGCCGGGGTTCTTCATTTCTTGCACGATAATAAAACGTATCCTATAATGAACTTAACACACGAAAGGAATTACAATGGCTACTACAGTATACACTCAGGAAGAGATTACCCTACAGGACGGAACCGAGGTAAGGCTACGCCCACTACCAATCGGTCGTCTGCGTCGTTTCATGGAGGCGTGGGGCAAGTTCGCTGAGGTTGAGTCCGATGATGACGGATTCAACGTTTTCATCAATTGCGCCGGTATCGCACTAGAGGATAACTACAAGGGCAAGTTCGATGCTCTAAAGGCTTCTAAGGACGAGAAGGAGGCAGGAGAGTTCCTGTCAGCAGAATACAAGGAATACCTAGAGGACACTCTAGACCTAGACACAATTTACCGCATCCTAGAAATCACTGGCGGTCTAAAGTTGAATGACCCAAAAGTGATGGAGGCAGCCCAGAAGGCAGCGGAGGAACTTGGGAGAGCCTGAACCTTGCCGAATGGGAAGGTGAAGCAATGCTCCTAGGTATTTGGAGGAACGTCGAGGAACTAGAAGATAGCATTAATCTGGATGAACTACAGGCCATTCTAACGGCTGCTAGGGACAGAGAGCATAGAAGAAACAAGTTCTTTGCTGCTATGAAGGGAATCGACTTAGACGAGAGCGAGACAGATTCGACTAACAAATTCGATGAGGTACAGCGACGAGTGGAAGCGAAGTTGACCGGCAAGTCCGAACAGGTGCTAGAACTAGACGTGTTCGGACTTGATATCGAAGAAGAAGAATAAAGGACTGAATGACAAATTAGTAATCTAAACATCAAGGTAACGGGTACAGCGAATGTAACCCAGATGAAGGCGCAGTTCCAGCAGTTGGAAATGCAGGTCGCCGCTATGAACGCGGAGATGAAAGCCTTCGTCGTTAACGCCAATGGCGCTGCTGTAAACCCTGACAAGTACGCCAAGATGCAGCAGATGATGGCGCGTAACAGCGCCACCTTCCGCAATGCAGCGGCGTCTACCGGTATGTTTGAAGCCGAGCAGTTGAAGTTGAACTCGGCTACTGATAACTATGTCCGTGCTCTAGAAAAGCAGAAGTTGTCCTTCCGCGACTGGCGTAAGAACATGAAGGTATCCAAGGCCGCTTATGAGGAACAGTTGGCCTTGCAGAACATGGTTGTTCGCAAGATGCCGGGTACTCAGGGTAACCGAGGCTTGTTCGACGTTATTATCCCTAACGAAGTCAGTAAGGACATGGATACGCTGGGTAAGCGTATTGGTTGGATTCGTGAGCAGACTCGCTCCGCAGCCACCCAGATGATTAATTGGGGTAAGAACACTCAGTGGGCCGGTAGGCAGTTGATGGTTGGTTTCACCATGCCTCTTGCTGCCTTCGGTGCTGCTGCTGGTGTTATGCGTTACAAGGTAGACCAGGAACTTACTCGTATCGCTAAGGTTTACGACACTACCGCCCAGATTGTCTCAGGCGACAACCAGAGCATGATGGCGGTAGAGAAGGAACTAGCCGACGTACGTGTTGCTTCCATGAACACGGCTATGAATGCTGCTAAGGCATATGGCTCATCCGTTACCGACACTCTAAAGGTACAGGCTGAACTTGCTGCTACCGGTCTTAACGGTAACAAGTTGCAGTCAGCCACCCAGCAGGTTATGCGTATTGCTACTCTTGGTGAGTTGGACACCACTCAGGCAACAGCCCTGACCATTTCTCTACAGACCGCGTTTAAGAATCAGATTAAGACCACCGAAGACTTGACCAATGCGTTCAACTTCATGAACGCTACCGAGAACGCTACCTCTCTGTCCACCCAGGACATTGCCGAGTCAATCCCTCGTGCCGGTTCGGCTATGGCCGCACTTGGCGTGAGCGTGCAGGAAGCAACCGTCATGCTTGTTTCCATGAAGGAGTCTGGCGTTGACGCAGCCGAGGCCGCTAACGCTCTAAAGTCAGCGACCGGTACCATTCTGGCCCCGAGCCCAGCGGCAGACGAATTCATTAAGCAGATTTCAAAGGGCAGGGTACAGGTTACCGAGTTGGCAGCAGAGTCCAACGGTAACCTATATGTTGCTCTACACAAGTTGTACGACCAGATGCAGGGATTGTCTGCTCTACAGAAGCAGCAGATTCTTGTTAAGTTGTTTGGTAAGTACCAGTTCAACCGTGTATCCGCAATGCTGACCAACCTAGGTCGTGCATGGGAGGGCACCCAGAACCAGTCCCACAAGGCCATGGAACTTATGGGCAAGGACGCCTCTAGTTTGGCCCAGACCGCTGACCAAGAGTTGAAGCGTCAGAGGGAGTCCGCATCCGGACAGTTCAAGATTATGCTAGAAACCCTAAAGGGTGAACTGGCTCTGATGGGTGAGCCGTTCCTACAGGTTGCTACAGATATCCTAAAGGGTCTGGCTAAGATTGCCAGCGCGTTCAATGACCTACCGAGCGGTATCAAGAAGTTTGCAGCCTACGCCGCAATCGCTGGTGCCCTAATCGGTCCTACCATTATGCTTATTGGTCTGTTCGCTAACCTTACCGGTAACCTATTGAAGTTCGGTGTCGCCGCAACTCGTTGGGCCGGTAAGATGGAGATTGTCAATAAGGAGTCTCGTGCTGCCAAGTTGGCTGCCGAGTTGGCCGGTAAGGGGTATATCTCTGAGCGTCAGCAGGCCGTTCTACTAACAATGCAGTTGGAGAAGTTGGCTCTTGCTCAGGCCCACGCTAACCGTATGGCTCGTGAGTCAGTAGTTGCCGATATGGTTGCCAGCCGAGGCATCAAGCGCTCTCAGGCAGTAGCAATTCTAGCGGCCCAGCGTAGGCAGACTCTTATTTCTAACGGAAGCATGGTCGCCGGTACCCCAGCATCGGGTCGTCAGGGCGCAGCCCCAATGGCCGGTGTATCTACTGGATTCGTTCCAAAGACTGCATCACAGATTGCTGCCGAATCAGAAAAGACTGGACGCGCTTGGAAGGGTATTGCCGGTAACACCGCTCTAGCCGCATCTTCAATGATTCTTATGATGGGAACCCAGAAGGGCATGGTTCACAACATGGCTACAATGGTGTTCTACGCATCCATGCTAACCCCTCTACTGTCGGGACTATTCCAGTTGCCATGGAAGACTATCGGTCTAACCATTAAGACAAACATTGCCTTTGCGCTATTCGTTGCCAAGGATGCACTAATCAAGATGGCCGCAGCCGCGAAGACATTTGCGCTAGCGATGCTACGTGCTCCTGTTTCGACCATGGCAACAGGCATGCGCTCAGCGCTTGCTGTTCTTGTGGGAATGCTTGGCCCAGCCGGTCTGATTGCCGCTGCCGTAGCAGCCGCAGGATTCGCAGCCTGGAAGTGGCACCAGCACAATGTACAAATTGCTAAGGACCAAGTTGAGCAGGAGAAGGCGATTGTCTCTCAGAAGAACCTACTTGCTAATGCCCTAGACATTCAGATTAGGAAGCAGAAGGAACTAAATACCCTAACTGCTACCGACAAGTTGGGCGACCCAACCGTTACCGCTCATGACCTGGCTGACCAGATTCCAAAGCAGCCGGGCGGTAAGGACTTGGTTTCCTCTATGAAGAACACCGACGATGCAGGCCAGACCACCATTGCTATGCAGAAGTATGTACAGGTTCTAAACGCCGTTGGAGGCTCTAGCGTAAAGGCTCGCAAGTATGTCGAGGCTCTATTTATTGCAGCCGGTGACGGTGCCCTAGAGGCCGAGACAAAGGCCAGGGGTCTGTACGACACCATCGGTAACGTTGTGGACGAGAGCCAGCAGGTTGACCTGTGGTCCCGCATGATTTCCTCTAACAAGGATTCAGGAAACATGAAGGAGGCAGCGGTCCAGGGAACCTCACTTGGCAAGGCACTAGCCGACTCAATGGCTACCGCTGTCCGTGGAGAGGCACGCGGTAAGGTATTCCAGTCTATGAATGACGCAATGGAAAAGAGTTTTGCTGGACTATACGACAACCTAGATGCACGCACCCAGCAGTTCATGTCTAACATTGGAGTACATAGCGCAGCCGCACTCCGTCAGGCAATGAAGGATAACGCCAAGTACGTAAACGGTCAGATGAGCGGCAAGGAGTTTAGCAGTAAGTACGGAGGCCAGACCCCAGAGGTAATTAGCCAGGAACTTATTCGTGCCGGACAGCAGATGGGTGACCAGGGTAGGAGTCTACAGGCAACCGAGGCTGCTATTGTTAAGGAACTTGCTAACCAGTTGAACATTAAGGAGAAGATTTCCACCTTCGACGAGTTGCGCAACACCAAGGAATACCAGATGCAGACTGCCACCAAGGCACAGGCAAAGCAGTATTACCAGATTAACTCTGCTGCGATTGCTGCGACCAATGCTGCTAAGGGTATGTTGGGTCCAACCAAGTACACCACCAAGCAGTTGCAGTTGCAGGAACTAAACCAGTGGCGTATTGCTCTGGGTATGCGTGAGACCGGCTTGCTGTCTGACGGCTTCGGTCGTGCCACCCTAGACATTAACGGTAACATGATTGATTGGAGCACCAACGTTGCCAAGGTTAATGGTAAGTTGGCTCTGACCGCTCGCCAGTTGAGAGAGATTAAGGCTATCTCCGACGACGATGTTTTGAACATGACCAAGGGGGCTATGAGTTCCTTCCAGCAGGGTATTGCCGATGCCACCACCTCTGCCTTTGAGGCTGATTCCTCTGCCGCAATCAAGCGTGTGCAGCAGCAGGGTCAGGACTCTCTAGACGCAATGAACAAGCGTCAGGAGAAGGCTCAGAACGCTTTGGACAATCGTCAGCAGCGTGCCCAGGATGCTCTAGACGCTCGCCAGGAGAAGCGTCGTAAGGGCATTGAGTCCGGATTCGACAAGCGCATCAAGGGTATCCAGAATGAAATGGATGCCGAGCAGAAGGCAGACGACCTGCGTCAGAAGTTGTTCGAAGCGGAAATGACCCGCCTGGACCGTCTGAACGAATCTGCTAACCGTAATATTGACTTTAACGTTGCTCTTAACTCAGGTAACTTGGACGAGGCTGCGAAGATTCGCAACGACGCCGAGGCTTGGGCTGCTAACAATGTCCTAACCGATGCCGGTGCCGCCGGTACGGATGCAAGCAAGGCTAAGCAGGACAAGATGCAGAAGCAGATTGATGCTCTTGAAAAGGCTAAGGACAAGCGTCTAGAACAAATCTCTAAGGTAGAGAAGGCCGAGAAGGATTCTCTAAAGCGTCAGCAGGACCGTGAGAAGGCTGCCCTAAAGGCTTCTCAGGAGCGTCGTCAGAAGGCTCTACAGAAGCAGATTGACGCTAACAACGCTGCCGAGCAGAAGAAGTGGGAAACTCAGAAGCAGTATCTAGACAAGGCTCTAGCGCACTTTATGGGATACACCGCAACATCTGACAAGGACTTGCGCGACCACATCAAGAAGTGGGAGGAACGCTACAAGGGCTTCAACCTTGTTACTAAGGGTGAGTTCAACACGACCTCTAAGAACATTAACCAGTACCTTGTGCAGAACCTAAAGGACGGCCAGCGCGAGTTTGAGAACGAGAAGGCGTGGGCTACCTCAGGTTACAAGATTGCTAACGCGATGCTAAAGGGTGCGTTCGGTATGAACACCCAGCAGTTCAAGCAATGGCTGGTAACCGGTGTATGGCCGGACAAGGCAAAGCCAATGACCCTAAAGGATATCAACAAGATGGGTTCTTGGGCTGCGCCTGGCGGTACCTCCGCAAACGACAAGAACTCTAAGAATCCTGCTTATCACGTGGGAGGTCAGATTGGTGTAGACCCAGGTGGACGTAAGGGCTATGCCCGCACCGCTCCACTTTCCCGTAACGAGGTTCCAATCGTTGCCGAGAAGGGCGAGTACATGGTTAACAAGGATGCTTACTCAAAGCACTCTGACCTTATCCATGCAATCAACAACGACAACCTAAGTTCTGTTTCCAAGTATGCTCGTGGACCTGCTAACGCTAAGGGTGGCGGTGGCGCTATGGGTAACATCGGTGGTGGCCTAGCCGGATTCTCTGGTTTGATGGGTGCGCTTATGGCTAAGGCAACCATGCAGACTGTTGCTCAGGGTCTACAGGTTGGTGCTGGAAACGCTATGGTTAAGCAGCAGGCCGGTACCGCTGGGTCTTACTCCGCAGGAAAGGCCGGTACATACGGAAACCGTTCATTCGCTGGCGACCAGATGCACAACGCAGCAATCATTGCTAGCGTCGGTAAGAAGATGGGCATGAGCACTCGTGATATCGAAATCGGTATCATGACTGCAATCACCGAGTCTGGCCTTGTTAATATCCACGGTGGAGACCGTGACTCACAGGGTCTATTCCAGCAGCGTCCTAGCCAGGGCTGGGGAACGGTTGCTCAGGTTACCGACCCGCAGTACGCAGCACGCAAGTTCTTTAGCGTATTGCAGACTGTCGCAGACCGCGAGAATATGTCTCCATGGATGGCTGCGCAGACCGTACAGCGCTCAGCATTTAGCGATGGCTCAAACTACCGCCAGTATTGGGA
>Ga0157375_10002318_pt1 | contig 16436 bp, 16 predicted proteins | sample M35metaG_FD_115311 | JGI IMG/M metagenome (GOLD analysis project Ga0157375, IMG submission 115311) | Miscanthus rhizosphere microbial communities from Kellogg Biological Station, Michigan, USA - M3-5 metaG | ecosystem: Host-associated > Plants > Roots > Rhizosphere > Soil | place: USA: Michigan...
ACGATGCCGGGCCGCGGCCTGAAGAACCCCGGCCGCGTCACTTCCGGCGCGATTGACGACCGCGGCACGATCCCCCAGAGCTGCCCGGCGGACCGATGACTCAACACCGCGCCCGGCCCGGCAGCCAGAACGGCTCCCATCCACCGTCTCTCCGGTGTGAGCGCGGAATATCCCACGGCGTACACACCGCGGTGGACTGGATTCAGCGCACCCCGCTTCACCCGCCCGTCGATGGCGTCTTTAGAGATGCCTATCTCAGTCAGCTGCCAACGCCCGACAATTCCGTGCTGGGGCGCCGCGACCAGGCCGATGGCTCGATCGACCCCCGCGATCACGCGCCGGTCCGAGGCAGCGCCTCGCCACGAGACGTGCATTCGCGGTCCATAGGACGGTCAATGCACTCTTCGTCCGGCATCCCGACTTAGGGTGCGGAACGGCTTCGCACCCATGGCGCGGGCTTCGGGCCGAAAGCGTCAACCAGGGCACAAAAAAGGCCCCAACCCGCCGTTGCCGCCTCTGGCTTTGATCCCTTCAAGTGAAGGTGGGTGCCTGCTCCCTCCCCCAAGAGGAAGGGAGACGTACGGCTCCCGCGCCGTTTGTGTTGGGTCAAACGGTGAGACGGCTCTCGAACGGGTTCGAGCCTTGGCTCAACCGTAGCACCGCGGGCGCCCACCGCGGGCTCGTCCGGTGCCTGGAGAGGGGACCGTCAGAAGTCGTCCGTGTCGAGGTTGGAGAGGTGCATCTCCGCCTCGCTCCAGCGGTCGGCCGGGACCCGCAGGGCGATGTCGCCCTGGCCGAAGCGGTCGAGCGGCCAGTCGGCCGTCAGGACCGCCTCGATGTCGGCCTCGATCAGCGCTTGGTGCCAGGCCCGGGCCGTCCGCAGGTCGGCGAAGTCGCGCACGACCTCCCAGCTGTCGAAGCTGGGGTCGTCGACGAAGACGGGGGTCTGACCCGGTCCGGGGGTGGGGCGCCACCTGCGTGGAAGCCAGTCCCGGAACGCCATCAGTGGCCCGCGAGTTTTCGCTGGTGGATCGCGATGCCGAGGTCGCGCAGCTGGATCTCGTCGACCGGAGCCGGCGCCCCGGTCAGGAGGTCGAAGCCGGAGGCGGTCTTGGGGAAGGCGATCACGTCGCGGATCGTCTCGGCGCCGCTGAGGCGCTGGACGATGCGGTCGACGCCGTAGGCGATGCCGCCGTGCGGCGGGGCGCCGTAGCGCAGCGCCTCGAGCAGGAAGCCGAAGCGCGACTCGGCGGTCTCGGCGTCGATCCCGAGCGCCGCGAAGACCGCCTGCTGGGTCTCGGCGTCGTGGATGCGGATCGACCCCCCGCCGAGCTCCTGCCCGTTCCAGACGACGTCGTAGGCGACGGCGCGGGCGGCGCCGGGATTCTCGGGGTCGAACTCGTCGGCCGGGGCGGTGAACGGATGGTGCAGCGAGTCCCAGCGCCGCTCCTCGGCGTTCCACTCCATCAGCGGCCAGTCGACGATCCAGACCAGCCTGTGGTCGTTCTCGTCGATCAGGCCGAAGCGCTCGGCGAGGTCGATCCGCATCTGCCCGAGCACCGCGTCGGTGACCGAGCGCTCGTCGGCGACCAGCAGCAGCAGGTCGCCCTCCTCCGCCTCGAGCCGCTCGTTGAGGTCGGCCAGCTCCGCCGCGCTGAGGAACTTCGCGGTCGGGGAGCGCCAGCCCTCGCCCTCGCGGAAGGCCCAGACCAGGCCCTTGGCGCCGAGCTCCTGGGCGCGGGAGATCAGCTTGTCGAGCTCCGAGCGCGGCAGCTCGCGGCGGCCGGCGTTGATCCCGCGGATCGAGCCGCCGCCGTCGAGGACCGAGCGGAAGACCTTGAACTCGGTCTCGCGCAGGGCGTCGCCGAGGTCGACCAGCTCCAGCCCGAAGCGCAGGTCGGGGCGGTCGGTGCCGAACCGCCCCATCGCCTCGTCGTAACACATGCGCTGCATCGGCAGCTCGATCTCGGGACCGCCGGCGCGCTTGAAGACGTGGGCGAGCAGGCGCTCGTTGACCTCGATGACGTCCTCGCCGTCGACGAAGGACATCTCGACGTCGAGCTGGGTGAACTCGGCCTGGCGGTCGGCCCGCGTCGACTCGTCGCGGAAGCAGCGCGCCACCTGGTAGTAGCGCTCGAAGCCGGCCACCATCAGCAGCTGCTTGAACAGCTGCGGCGACTGCGGCAGCGCGTAGAAGGAGCCCTGCTGCTGGCGGCTGGGGACGAGGAAGTCGCGGGCGCCCTCCGGCGTCGAGCGGGCCAGCATCGGCGTCTCGACGTCGAGGAAGCCCTCGCCGTCGAGGAACTCGCGCATCGCCGCCGTGACCCTGTGGCGCAGGACCAGCGCCTCGCGCATCCCCTCGCGGCGCAGGTCGAGGTAGCGGTGGCGCAGGCGCGCGTCCTCGCCGACCTCGCCGGAGAAGCCCTCGATCTGGAACGGCGGCGTCTCGGCGTCGGCCAGGCGCTCGGCGCCCTCCACCTTGAGCTCGACGGCGCCGGTCGGCAGCTCCGGGTTGACGGTCTCCGGCGCGCGGCGGACGACGGTGCCGGCGGCGCTGAGGACGTCCTCGGCCCGCAGCTGGTGGGCGAGCTGGAAGGACTCGCCGGAGCTGTCCGGATGGAAGACGAGCTGGACGATGCCGGTGCGGTCGCGCAGGTCGATGAAGATCAGGCCGCCGTGGTCGCGGCGGCGGTGGACCCAGCCGGCGACCCGCGCCGCGGAGTCGACCCGGTCCTCCAGGACCGCGCCGCACCAGGTGTCGCGGAACTCGTTGGCCCGCAGCGGCGGCACCTCGCTCATGCCTCTCCTCCCGTTATCTCGTCGACCAGGTTGCTGAGGTCGACGTCTCGCTGGTCGCCGGTCCTCATGTCGCGCAGCTGCCCGCCGCCGCCCTCGGCGAGGACGACGACGACGTCGGCGCCGATCCGGTCCGCCTGTTTGAACTGGCCCTTGACGCTGCGGCCGGCGAGGTCGAGCTCGGCGGCGATGCCGGCGTGGCGCAGCTCGGTCGCCAGCGCCATCGCCAGCCGGCTCTCGGCGCCGCCGGCGGCGTTGGAGATGAAGACCCGCCGCGGGGCCGGCTCCGCCTCCGCCTCGCCCAGCGCCAGCAGGATCCGCTCGATCCCGGCCGCCCAGCCGACGGCGGGCGTCGCCGGGCCGCCGAGCTGCTCGATCAAACCGTCGTAGCGGCCGCCGCCGCCGACCTCCGACTGCGCCCCGAGCTGGTCGCAGACGAAGGAGAAGATCGTGCGCGTGTAGTAGTCGAGGCCGCGGACCAGGGTCGGGTCGACCTCGTAGGCGACCCCGGCGGCGTCGAGCAGCGCCCGCACCTCGGCGAAGTGCTCTGCGTCCTCCCCCTCCAGGGCGCCGACGATCGTCGGCGCGCTCGCCATCACCCCGCGGGTGCCCTCGTCGTCGGCGTCGAAGGCGCGCAGCGGGTTGACGTCGATCCGCTCCCGCACGTCGGCCGAGAGCTCGCCCTCGTGCGCGTGCAGGTGCGCCTTCAGCTCCTCCAGGTAGGCGCGGCGGGCGTCGAGCGAGCCGAGGCTGCCGAGCCGCAGCTGCACCCCGGGGACGCCCAGCTCCCCGAGCAGGTCGGAGAGCAGCATGACCGCCTCGGCGTCGGCCAGCGGCGAGTCGGTGCCGATGCACTCGACCCCGAGCTGGTGGAACTGGCGGTAGCGGCCGGCCTGCGGCCGCTCGTGGCGGAAGAAGGGGCCGAGGTAGGAGAGCTTCACCGGCTGCGCCAGCTTGTGCATGCCGTGCTCGAGGTAGGCGCGGCAGATCGGCGCCGTGCCCTCGGGGCGCAGGGTGAGGCTGCGCCCGCCCTTGTCCTCGAAGGTGAACATCTCCTTGCGGACGATGTCGGTCGACTTGCCGACGCCGCGTTCGAACAGCTCCGTGTCCTCGAAGGCCGGCGTCGCCACCGCCTCGTAGCCGGCGCGGGCGAAGATCGCCGCCGCCGTGCGCTCGATCCGACCGCGCGCGCGGGCCGCCTCGGGGAGCACGTCGAAGGTGCCGCGCGGTGCCTGGTACTTGCTTGCCATGGTCGCGGCGACCTTAATCGACCGGTCGCGGCCTACCGCGCCAGCGAGGCGAGGAACGGGTTCGAGGCGCGCTCGGCGCCCAGCGTCGTGATCCCCATGTGGCCGGGGTGGACGACGGTCTCGTCGGGGTGGCTCTCGAGCAGGCCGGCGATCGACTCCATCAGGGTCGGTCCGTCGCCGCCGGGCAGGTCGACCCGGCCGACCGAGCCCTGGAAGAGGACGTCGCCGGAGAAGATCGCGTCCTCGCCGCGGACCGAGTAGGTGACGTGGCCCGGGCTGTGGCCGGGGGTGAAGATCACGTCGAGCTCCAGCCCCGCCAGCTCCAGAGTCTCGCCGCCGGCGACGGTCTCGTCCGCGTCGTAGCTCTCGTAGGGGCCGAAGCCCTCCCAGGGGACGAAGGCCATGACGTCGGCGAGGAGCGGCACCTCGAGCTTCGGGCAGTAGACCGGCGCCCCGGTCGCGGCGGCCACCGGGGCCACGGCGCCGATGTGGTCGAAGTGGCAGTGGGTGAGGAGGATCGCCTCGACCCGTCCCATCTCCTTGGCGGCGGCGAGGATCCGCTCCGCCTCCTCGCCGGGATCGACGACGAGGACGCGATCGGAGCCCTCGCGGCGCAGCAGGAAGCAGTTCTCCTCGATCGCGCCGACCGTGAGCATCTCGACCGCGAGTGCCACCGGCTAGTCCCCGCGGGCGCGGATCCGGGCCCGCTCGCGCCGCCGCCACAGGGTCATGTCGATGAAGTAGCCGGCGGGTATGTAGAAGACGAGCATCGCCGCGCCAAGCACCAGGGAGGCGGTGACCGGGCGTTTGAAGATCAGCATCAGCAGCACCGTGAAGATCGCCGCGGCGGCGATGCCGCGGATCGCGGAGCCGCGCCAGGTCGGCGGCAGGTCGGCTTTGGCGGCCGGCTTGCGTTTGGCGCGAGCCCGGTTCTGGGCCTCGGCGCGGCTGCGCGGTTTGGCGCGGCGCGGGTTGTTGTCGATGCGGCCCCCCTGGGTGCCGCGCCGCTTGCGCTGTCGCTTCTTCTTGGTCTGGGCCATCGGGTGAATTTAGTCGGTCGCGAGGGCCAGCCGCCGCTCGATCACGTGCCGCTCGGGGTCGAAGCCCCGCATCGGCACGTCGGCGGGGTAGCCGGCGAGCGCCGCCGCCGGAACCAGGCCTACCAGCTCCGCCTCGAGCGGGCGGGCGCCGAGCGGCGCCGCCAGCTCCCGCACCCGCTCCACCACCGCCCCCAGCGGCACCGCCAGCGGGTCGTGGACGTTGGTCGAGACCTGACCGCGGCCGCTGCCCAGCAGCAGGCCGATCGCCCTCACCCCGGGCAGGCCGCCGCCGGACTCGCGCAGGCCGGCGGCGACGGCACGGGCCAGCTCGAGGTCGCCGCTGTCGAGCTCGACGTTGAAGGCGGCGAGAGGCGGGCGGGCGGTGACCAGGGTCGCGCCCCCGTGCCGATGCGGCAGCGGCGGCCCGAAATCCGGCTGCAGCTCGCCGGACTCCATCCGCAGCCAGAGCTCGGGCAGGCCGCCGCTGCGGAAGTGGGCGCGCTCGCTGCGGCCGGGGTCGCGGGCGAGCTCGCCGTAGAGGAAGACGGGCAGGCCGAGGCCGCCGAGCTGCGCCGCGACCGCCACCGCCTCGGTCCGCGCGACCGCGGCGTGGTCGCGATCGAGCCAGACCAGCGGGCAGACGTCGAGGGCGCCGATCGCCGGGTGGGCGCCGCGGTAGGAGTCCATGTCGATCGTCTCCAGCGCCTCCTCGGCGCCGGCGAGGAGGGCTTCGCGCAGCGGTCCCGGCTCCCCCGCCAGGGTGAAGACGGTGCGGCCGTGGTCGTCGTCGGAGTGGCTGTCGAGGAGGGCGACGCCGCGGCCGAAGGCGGTGCGCAGCCGCTCCAGCGTCTCCGGGTCGCGCCCCGCGGACAGGTTGGGCACCGCGAGCAGGGTCGGCATGGGTTGAGGCTGGCCCCGGCCCGAGGCCTCAGACCAGCAGGTCGCCGCCGCTGACGATCGTCTCGCCGTCGATTTCGACCGTCGGTTCGAGCACGACGCAGTCGAGGTGGACCGGGACCTGGACGGTGCCGCCGATCGCCGCGGAGGCGCCGAAGGCGACGTGGCAGGTGCCGAGGATCTTCTCGTCCTCGAGGATGTTCCCGGTCAGCAGGGCCTCTTCGTTGGTGCCGATCCCGAGCTCGGCGACGTTGGTCCCGTCCTCGCCGTGTTCGCTCAGCAGCTCCATCAGCATGGCGCCGTCGGTGCCGGTGGTGTCGGTCAGGTGACCGCCGCGGACGGTGAGGGAGATCGGCGTGTCGAGCAGGCCGACGCCGGCAATCGAGCCGTCGACGACCAGCGTGCCCTCGGCCGTTCCCTCGAGCGGCGCGATGAAGGTCTCGCCGCAGGGCAGGTTGCCGAAGGCGCCGCGGTTGCCGAGTTCGCCGGCGTCGACGATCGAGAGCCGCTCCTCGAGCCCCAGCCGCAGGTCGCTGCCGTGACGGCAGGTGATGCGCGCCTCCGAGGCGCCGTTGAGGTGGCCGCTGAGCGCCCAGCCGCGGCGGCGGATCTCCGCCAGGTCGCTGGTCATCAGCCGCGTCAGCATGTCTTCGGTGACGCCCGGCAGGCTGCCGATGCGGACGCCCGCTTCGCTCGCCTTCTTGCGGGCGGCGGTGTGGGAGATCGATTGGATCGTCGGCGCCAGGACCACGTCCGCCTCGGCCATCGCCGCGGCGACCACGTCGGGCGGCTCGGCCGCGTGCGACTCGCGCTCGGACATCACCGCCAGCGTCGCGCTGGCGCCGTCGCCCTGGGCCTCGATCCGCATCAGCGCCCCGATCTCTTCCGTCACCGGGTTGCAGATCACCAGCACCTCCTCGCCCGGGGAGACGCTCATGCACTCGCGGACGACCGTCCGCACCGCCCTGTCCAGCTCGGCGCTCATGCCCTCACCCTAGTCCTCGCCACCCGCCAGGCCCCTTTTCCCCTGCAACCGCCGGTTCTGGGCACGCCATTGGATGAGATTATTCAACCGAACAGGCCGGGGCAAGCCCTACTCGTCGTCGTGGCGGTGCCGGATCGCCCACACCTCGAACCAGATCAACCCCAGCAGCAGCGACCCGAAGGCGATGAACGGCGGCAGCCAGCCACGGCGCTGGGAGACGACCAGCACCGCCACGGCAAAGGCGTCGACGAGCAGCAGGAAAGCGACCAGAACCGGCCGCATCGCGGCCCATCCGGAACCTTGAGATTGAGGACCTCTTCCCATCGCTACGATCCCCGTCCCCGCCGGAGTAGCTCAGCTGGTTAGAGCAGCGGAATCATAATCCGCGTGTCGGGGGTTCGAGTCCCTCCTCCGGCATCGCGGCACCTCTAGGTGGGCCGCTTGACAGAGCGGCCCTAGGCCTTGCCTCCACCCTCCTTCGGCTCCGCCGCGTACTCCCCCGCCCAGTCCATCCCGGCGGCCGCGTCCAGCTGCCAGAGCAGGCGGCGGACGGTCGAGAGGACGCGGTCGACAAAGCCCGGCTTCAGCGCAGCGACGCCCTTGTGGGTGACTTCGTTGCGGACGTGAACGCCCTTGCGGATCGTGTCCAGGGTGTCCTTGTCGGGAGCGGAAAATCCCTTCCCCTGCGGGGGCTGAAGACCCGGGAGGAACTCGGCCAGCAGACGCACGATCGGCGGCGACTGGGCTTCCAGGATCAGCCACTCGGCATCTGGGATGCAGACGGCGGCGTAATGCTTGATCCCGACCTCCAGCGCGGAGATGCCGATCAGGAGTGCGCTGCGAGGATTGGCCGACCGCTGCTGCGACGCCTCGTGCCAGAGGGCATGGGCCAGCGGCTCGCGAGCTTCGACGTCGACAAGCGCCTGGACGTCGGCCTCGCGGCGATCGATCCGGGGCGGCCGCCAGTCGCTCAGCGAGACACTCGTCAATCTCGCCAGGCGTTCCCACTCCACCCCGTCCATCGACCAGTAGGCGGTGCCGAACTGGACCGGATCGTGAGGGCCTCTGAGCGCCAGCCGCCAGCGCACGGTCTCGAAGACGAGGCGGGTGGCCCGCCTCAGCTCGGCTTCCGTCTGCCGGATGAACTCCTGCAGTCCCTGGCTGAGAACCATCGCGGGCACGACGTAGCTGCCTTCGATCTTCAGATCCTCGGAGATGTAGCCGAAGTCCCGTGGCCACTCGCCGCGTGGCGGCGAGTCGTCGGGCAAGCGGCGTTCGTCGAGGGCCTTGAACGCGGCGAGAATCTTGGCGGGAGGGTCGAACTCGACCAGCGCTTCGGCGCGGGCGACTTGGACCCGGGCCCTGCTCACGCCCTGCTTGTGCGAGAGCCGGTCGACCTCCTCTGGGGTCGACGGCCGCAAGGCGACCACGATCTCGTGGTCGTCGTGGACCTCGAAGGAGGCGGGATCGCTTCTTCGGTTGAGCTTCAGGCCCTCGTAGTTGGAGTCCTGGCGGAAGAACATGTGCGGCTGGCGCCTCGCCTCAGCCGTCCGCCAGAGCCCGGATCAGACCCGCGGCCCGCTCCGGCTCCTGGGCCATCAGGGCGTGACCGCAGCCCGCGAGGACCTCGACCCGCGCGCCCGGCCAGCGGCTCGCCACCAACTCGGCGTTGGCGGCCGGGATGACCTCGTCGAGCTCGCCGTGGAGGACCAGGGTCGGGGGAGTCGGCCCGGCGGGCCCCGCCGGGCGCGCCTCCCGGTGCCAGGCTTCCATCGCCTGCTCCTGAGCCAGCAGGGTGGCCGGCGACAGCTCCGCCCTCGCCGCCGCCACGGCGTCGCCGAAGCGGCGGTCGACGTCGGCCGCCAGCGGCGGTGGGAAGAGCAGTGAGATCAGGCGGGTGGCCTGCTCGCGGTGGCTGCCCGAGCGATCCGTGAGGCGAGCCCAGGCCTCGGCGGCCGCGAGAACCGAGTCGGCGCCGCCCGGATCGGTGTCCAGCAGCGCCAGCGAGGCCACCCGCTCCGGCACCCGCCGGGTCAGGGCCTGCGCGACGAAGCCGCCCATCGACCAGCCGGCGACGGCCAGGCGCTCGATCCCGAGCGCCTCCAGCAGCGCCTCGAGGTCGGCCGCGAGTCCGTCGATCGTCATCGCCCCCTCCCCCCGCTCCGAACCGCCGGTGCCGCGGTTGTCCGGGCAGATCAGCTCGAACGAGTCGCCCAGCGCCGCCAGGAAGCCCGGGTCCCAGTCGCTCCCGGTGGCGGCGTAGCCGTTGACGAGGAGCAGCGGCGGTCCGGAACCGAGGCCGTGCCAGGCCAGCCGGCGACCGTCGACCTCGACCTCTCCCCCGCGCCCGGCCGTCATCGCGAGCCCCTTACGCGCCCGGTCCGCCGACCTCGAGCGAGAGCGTCACCGGTCCGTCGTTGACGAGGGCAACCCCCATGCAGGCGCCGAACACGCCCTTCTTCGCACCCAGCCGCTCGCAGACGCGGTCGTACAGCGGCTCGGCGTCCTCGGGCCGCGCCGCCCGCACGTAGCTGGGGCGGGTGCCCTTGCGGGTGTCGCCGTAAAGGGTGAACTGGCTGACGCAGAGGATCTCGCGCTCGCCCAGGGGCTCGTTCATCCGCCCCTCGGCGTCGTCGAAGATCCGCAGCGCCTGCAGCTTCTCCGCCAGCCGGTCCGCCTCGGCCTCGCCGTCGCCGACCCCGACCCCGAGCAGCACCAGCATCCCCGGCCCGATCTGGGCGACCCGCTCGCCCTCGACGTCGACCGCGGCCTGGCTGACCCGCTGGACCAGCGCCCTCAACGGCGGTGACGCTGGTGGCGCCTGGAATGGCGCTTGACGCAGCGCTTCTTGCCCTTGACCTTGACCAGGCGCTTTTGCTTCGGGCAGACCCTGCGCGGCTTCGGCGGGCTGAGCGGGAGGACCGCAGACGTCAGCACCGGCTTCGTGCTCGCCGACGCGGGAAGCGCCTTGCGGCTGAGCAGGCGGGCGTCGACCCCCGCGGTCGTGCTCGAGCCGGAGACGTTCAGTGCCGTCGCCTGGGCGAAGGTTGGCACGCTGTCGAAGTACTGCTCGAAGTAGCCGTCTTCTTCTTCCGGCAGGTCGGGCGAGAACCAGATCTTGTAAGAGCCCGGAGCCAACCCGGTCAGCGCGTAGCCGCCGCTCCCGCTCGTCTGGGTGCAGTCGTAGGTTTTGCCGCCCGGCGCCTCCCGCGCGCAGACCGTGCTCGTGCGAACCCCGGCACCGCTGAGTGCGTCGGTGACCGTGCCGAGAACGACACCGCCTTTGTACAGCCCGAAGTTCACGCTCGGGGTGGCCGCCCCGGCCGAGACGCCGATCGGGTCGCCGGTCTCCAGGCTCGGCTTGCCGGAGTAGTACTGGAACAGGTATCCGCTTTCTTCCGGCCCGAGGGAGTAGAGCTTGTAGGTCCCGGCCCGGAGCGGGCCGACCACATAGTCGCCGGCGGCGCCGCTCACCCCGCATCCAGCCGTGGATTCGCCCCCGACCACCCGCGCGCAGACGATCGCGCCTTCGATCGGCAGACCGGTCGCTTCGTCGCCGACCCGGCCCGCGATCGAGCCGCCCAGGTCGAGAGTCGCGTCGACGTTCGGGGTGTCCACCCCGTCGACCACGGTCACCGGGTTGGCCTGACTGGCCAGCGTCTTCCCGTCGAAGTACTCGAACACGAGATTCGTGCTCGAGGGCGGGAGGAATTCGACCCGGTAGCTCCCCGGCGCTAGAGCGGCAAGCGCGTATTCGCCGTCGCCGTCGGTTTCGGTGCATTCGAAGTCTTCGGAGCCGCCGCTCACCTCGGCGCAGACTTCGACTTCGGCCACGGGTGCGCCGCCGGCGGCGGCCGTCACCGTGCCGGAGATGCTGCCGGCCGCGAGGGCCGCGGCGGGCGCGGCCAGCACTGCGGCTGCCGCCAAGCAGCCCAGGGCGACGACTCGCAGGCCCGACCTCATGCAGTGGAACCTATCCGACGGCTCAGCCCAGCTTCAACGCAGGCGAAGCTCGGGGTGCTCGCCGATCAGGCGCTGGAAGCGATCCCGTTTCGCGTGGTGGCGGCGGTGGCGGTGCTTGCGGTGGACTTTGACGCAGCGCTTCCTGCCCTTCACCTTGACCAGCCGCTTGCCTTTTTTGCAGACCGGCTTCTTCGGCCCGCCGCTGCTGTTGGTGCGCGGCGGCGTCACCGCCGGCGGGGTGACCGTCGCCACCGGCGCCTTGCGGCTGACCAGGCGAGCATCGATCCCGGTCAGGACGGCCGGGGCGGTCAGCGCCAGCGGCGTGGCCTGGGCGAAGGTCGAGGCGCCGCTGTAGTACTGCTGGACGTAGTCGTCGGCCAGTTCGGCGACGTCGGGCGAGAACAGGACCTTGTAGCTGCCGCTGTCCAGGCCCCCGACGGAGTACCGGCCGGAGGCATCGGTGCGGGCGCAGCGCCGGATTTCGCCTGCGACCGCGTCCCTGACGCAGACGGCGCTGAGGCCGATGCCGGCGCCGCTGAGGGCGTCCGTGACCGTGCCGGTGATCCGCCCCGCCTTGGTCAGGGCGGCGTCGATGCCTTCGGTCGTCGCCCCGGCCGTCACCGCCACCGGCGTCACGGTGCCGTCGTCGTAGGTCTGGCTCAGGTATTCGCCGGCTCCCCCTTCTTCTTCTTCTTCGCCCCCGCCGAAGAAGAAGACTTCATAGGAGCCGGCCGGAAGGCCTTTGATCGTGTATTTGCCGGCGATATCCGTTTCCCCGCAGCGGCCCACCCCTTCGTTCTGGAGGACGGCGCAGGCGACGACCCCGCCGACGGCGGCTTTGCTGGCGGCGTCGGTGACGTGGCCGCTGATTTTGCCGCCCAGCGCCAGCGCCGCGTCGATGCCGGGGGTGTCGACCCCTTCGGCCACCGCCACCGGCGTGGCCTGGCTCAAGGTCGGTTTGTCGTCGTAGTACTGGAGGACGTAGTCGGAATCGAGCCGGGGCCAGAATTCGACCTTGTAGCTGCCCGCGACCAGGCCGGGGATCGTGTAGGTGCCGTCGAGCGCGGTTTCGTCGCATTCGAAGGACGCACCGGGCCCGGCCCCTTCCGCGCAGACTTCGACTTCGGCGATCGGGGCGCCGCCCACCGCGGCCGTGACCGTGCCCGAGATCGAGCCGAGCGCCAGAGCCGAGGCCGGCACCGCAAGCGCTCCCACAACCCCCACGCAGAACACGATCAGGACCCGCCGCATGCTTCCCCTCCCCTTGAGATTTGAACCGCCCTGAGGACTCAGCAAGTGGGGATTGTAAAGCGGCATCCCGGCTTAGCCGTGGACCGCGCGCCCGGGCCGGTGCTTCCTCTGCTTCCGCACGCAGCGGGCCTTGCCTTTGACGCGCCTCTTCTGGAAGCCCTTCCTGCAGTGCAGGGGCTTCGGCTTCGCGTTCAGGATCGGCAGCAGGCTGACTTTGACCGGATCCGGGCCGCGGGGCGGATCGACCGGATAGTGGGTCAGACGGGCGTCGACCCCGCTCCTGGCTTCGGGTGGGGCGATCGCGATCGGGGTCGCCTGCGCGAGCGTCGGAACCCCGTCGTACCACTGTTCGAAGAAGAGATCGTTGGGGGCCAGCGGCTGATCGTGGGAGAAGACGACGTCGTAGATGCCCTGGCGCAGGCTGCGGATCGCGTAGTGGCCGGCGCTGTCGGTGAGCACGCACGGTTCGCGGAACCCGACCTCCGGGGCCCGCAGCGTGTCGTAGAGGCAGACTTCGATCCGTTCCCCCGGAGCGGCGCCGGCGGCATCGGTGACGGTGCCGAGGATCTGGGCGCCGGGCTGCAGGGTGGCGTCGATTCCTTCGACGGCCGGCCCGCCGGCGAGCACCGAGACGCGTTCCCCGGTCGGCGTGTCGGATTCGTCGTAGTAGCGATGCAGGTAGTTCGCTTCGCTGCCGCCGAAGAAGCTGACGGCGTATTCGGCGCTCGGCAGGGCGTTGATTTCGTAGCTGCCGTCGCTGCCGGTGAGGCCGCAGCCGAAGTATTCGACCGGCGAGTAGCTCGACGCGCACACTTCCGCGCCCACCGCCGCGCCGCCGGTCGCCGAGTCTTTCGCCACCCCTTTGATCCGGCCGCCGATCTGCAGCTCGGCGTCGACCCCGCTGACGTCGCCGGGCACGGCGAGGAGATCGCCGGGATAGGCCAGCTTGTCGTCGTAGAACTCGGAGACGTAGTTGAGGCGGTTGCGGGCCGAGGAGAAGTGCAGGTGGTAGGACGCCGATTTCAGCCCGGCCAGCGAGTAGGTGCCGCCGGCCGCCGTCTGGGTGCAGGATTCTTCGAATTCATACGGCTGTGGCTGGGCGCAGACTTCGATCCCGACGATCCCCGCGTGCCCCGGTGAGTCGTCGGTGACCGTTCCCGAGATCGAGGCCGCCGCGGCCAGCCCCGGCGTCAGCGCCGCGAGCGCTCCCAGGGCCCCTAGCACCGCGACGAAAACGCCCCTGCGCAGACTGGTCATCCGAAAAACCGCCTCCCCTGCCGATTGAACTGGATTCGCCCTACCAACCGGGAGCGATTCAACTAGTTGCGGTGCCCTTCTCCAACGCCTCGACCAGCGAGGAGGCGTCGTAGGCGCCGAAGAGGCGGGAGCCGTTGACGAAGAAGCTCGGGGTGCCGGTGGCGCCGCTCTGGGCCGCCGACCCGACGTCACGCTCGATCCGGGCCCGGTGGGTGCCCGCGTCGATCTCCGCCGCCATCCGCTCGGCGTCGAGGCCGAGGTCGCGGCCGACCGCCAGCATCGTCTCCCGCGAGAGTTTCGGCTGGGCCGGGAAGAGCGCGTCGTGGTACTCCCAGAAGGCACCCTGGGCGGCGGCGGCCTCGCTGGCTTCGGCCGCCAGCGGCGCCAGCGGATGGCGCTCGGGGATCGGCAGATGACGGAAGGCGAAGACGAGCCGATCGCCGAGACGGTCGCCGACCCGGCGCAGAACCGACTGGGCGCCGAGGCAGAAGGGGCACTGGAAGTCGCCGAACATCACCAGCTCCAGCGGCCGCTCCAGATCGCCGCGCAGGTGATCGGCCTGGTCGAGCGGAGGGGTGAGCGTGTCGTCCACTCGGCAGGATGTTATGCGGACATGAACCACATCGAGTCGATCCTGGTCCTGATGCTGGCCGCGACCCTGCTGGTGCGGCTCGCCGACTACGGCAACGTGCCGGCGCCGATCGTGCTCGTCCTCGGCGGCCTGGCGATCGCCTTCCTGCCCGGCCTGCCGACGATCGAGCTCGACCCGGACACGATCTTCCTCGTCTTCCTGCCGCCGCTGGTCTTCTCCGCCGGCTGGCGCACCTCCCCGCGCGAGCTGCGCACGGTGACGCGGCCGCTGGCCCTGCTCGCGGTCGGCCTCGTCTTCATCACCGCCGGCGTCGTCGCCGTCGTCGCCCACGCGACCGTGCCGGGCCTGGGCTGGGCCGAGGCGGCGGTGCTCGGCGCCGTGCTCGCGCCCACCGACGCGGTCGCCGCGATCGCCGTCTTCCGCCGCATCGGCGGGCCGGAGCGGGTGCGGCTGCTGGTCGAAGGCGAGTCGATGATCAACGACGGCACCGCCCTGGTCCTCTACTCGATCGCGCTCGGGGTCGCCACCGGCGGCGCCTTCTCGCTCGGCGGCGCGGCGCTCGAATTCGTCGGCGTCTCGCTCGGGGGCATCGCCGCCGGGCTCGCCGTCGGCTACCTCTCGATCCTCGTCATCCGCCGCCAGGCGGACACCAGCCTGGTCGTCGTGCTCACCGTGCTGACCGCCTACGGCGCCTACATCGGGGCCGAGGAGCTGGGCGTCTCCGGCATCCTCGCCGCCGTCGTCGCCGGCCTCTACGGCGGCTACCAGGCTCCGCGCGCGGTCGACGCCGACACCCGGCTCAGCTCCGTCGCCTTCTGGAACGTCCTCATCTTCACCCTCGAGATGACCCTCTTCGTCCTGCTCGGGGTGCAGCTGCCAGAGGTCGTCGACTCGCTGCGGGCCAGCTCCTCTGGCGTCGCCGACCTGCTGGGGCCGGCGGCGGCGATCGCCGTCGCCTCGATCCTCACCCGGCTCGCCTTCGTCTTCGCGATGCGCTCGGACGCCGGTGAGACCCTGGGCGAACGCTTCGCGGTGGGCTGGAGCGGGATGCGCGGCGCCGTCTCGCTGGCGGCGGCGCTGGCGGTCTCCCTCGACGTCCCCGCACGACCGCAGATCATCTTCCTCACCTTCGCGCTGATCCTCGTCACCCTGGTCGGCCAGGGGCTCTCGCTGCCGTTCGTGATCCGCAAGCTGCGACTCGAGGAGCCGCGGCGCTGGAGCGACGAAGAGGCGGTGGCGCGGATGGAGGCGGCGCAGGCGGCGCTCGACCGGATCGACGAGATCGAGGACCAGGAGCGGGCCGCCGATTCGCAGCTGCGGCGCCTGCGCGACCTCTACCGCTCCCGCTTCCGGATGTGCCAGCAGGTGCTCGGCGGCGAGGATCCGGAGACGATCGCCCGCGAGCAGCGACTCGCCGACTACGGCGGCCTGCGGCGGGAGCTGATCGGGGTCGAGCGCGAGATCCTGCTCGAGCTGCGCGGCGGCGAACGGCTGCGCAACGCGACGATGCGCCAGATCGAGCGCGACCTCGATCTCGAGGAGGCGCGGATCCGCTCCTAGGGGCTAGCCGGGGCGAGGAACGCGCGCGCCCGGGCGGCGACCAGGTCAGGGCGCTCGTCGGCGATGAAGTGGCCGCAGCCCGCGACGAGCTCGACCCGCATGTCGTCTGCATGGCGCTCGCAGCCGGCCAGCATCTGCGGCCGCAGGACGACGTCGTCGACGCCGAAGACGAGCAGGGTCGGCACGGTCAGCCGCTGGCCCTCGTAGCGGCCGCGCATGACCGGCAGCACCTCGCGCCAGTTGAAGACCCGGTACACCTGCACCGCCGCCCGCGCCCGAGCCGGCTCGGCGAAGCTGTCGGCGAAGGCGGCGAGCGTCGCCTCGTCCCAGACCTCTTTCCGCTTCGAGCCCCCGACCAGGACCCGCTTGACGAAATCCCCGCGCCGGTGCAGGCCGTAGCCGATCCCCGGCGCCAAGACCAGCTGCTGGTACCAGAAGCGCCAGGCATGACCGAAGATGGCCCGCAGGTTGAACCAGGGCGGAATCACGTTGAGGGCGAGGAAGCGCTCAAAGCGCTGCGGCGCCCGCAGGCAGAGCAGGAAGCCGATCCAACCGCCCCAGTCGTGACCGACCAGCTTCACCCGCTCGAGCCCGAGCGCGTCGAGGACGGCGAGCACGTCGGTCGCCATCTTCTCCTTCTCGTAGCCGTGCCGCGGGGCGTCCGACCAGCCGAACCCCCGCAGGTCGAGCGCCAGCACCCGGTGGCGATCGGCCAGGGCGGGGAGCAGCCGCCGCCACTCGTACCAGTGCTGCGGCCAGCCGTGCAGGCAGACGACGGGGTCGCCCTCGCCGGCCTCCGCGACGTGGAAGCGGATCCCGTTCGCCCGGACGTCGCGATGGACGAC
>Ga0157375_10002319_pt1 | contig 16431 bp, 11 predicted proteins | sample M35metaG_FD_115311 | JGI IMG/M metagenome (GOLD analysis project Ga0157375, IMG submission 115311) | Miscanthus rhizosphere microbial communities from Kellogg Biological Station, Michigan, USA - M3-5 metaG | ecosystem: Host-associated > Plants > Roots > Rhizosphere > Soil | place: USA: Michigan...
CGGGCCAAAGTACCCGATAGTGCTGCAATACGCAGCTTATATATGGGGTCAATACACCGACGCATACGGCACATCCGACACGGTTGGATTTTCCGTCTCGTGCGGCGATGCCTGTAGCGCGAACATCAGTTCATTCGCAACGGTGTACCGCGGCACTTTACCCGCGGCGTTTGATTTTCATATCTACGGTAACGCCTGCCCAGGCCTAATGAATTCAGGCAATCAGATGCTGCCGGTTGACCAAGTCTACAGCATCATTTTTAGTGCTCTGCAATCCCATGGCTGGACTTCTCAGAGCTGGATCATCGGCGAGGCTTGCTACAACGACCCCATTGTGGCGCAGCGATTTTTGAAAGCTCATCAGCAAGCCGGCAATCTACTGGATTCGATTGAACAGTGGCCCCCTATCAACCTTTCGCGAGTTCCATTGGAGTACGGCAACTACTTGAATAAATCCGCGCAAAGGGATCCCAACGAAACCGGACGGACGGTTCATGGCAAATAGATTCGGTTCGGCGATACGGAGGTGATTGTGCGCGGGATAATCCTTAGTGCGGTTATCAATATTGCATTCAGCGTCCAAGCTTTTGGTCAAATTCAAGCTTTATCAGAAGGTTACTGGGGCCAATCGGTGACCTCGCGGCCTCTGCCATGCCACCGTTGCCGATAGGCGCAAGAATTTCGTGCGGACCGAATTTTTCGCTTACGGAAAGCGGCATCTGAATCGGGAAAGCGGATAGCAACTGTATCACGGCGCACTCGGAATGTATGGTCCGCCGCCTGGATGCAAGCGAAAAATAAGAGGGACAGGGTGGTTTGCGCAAAATGTTTACGGCCTTTAGTGGAGTTAGAGTACTCCGGGCCAGGATGGAATGCGCTACGCTCTCTTCCCATTTAGTTATGCAGTCTTGTAAGACTGCTTCCGAGTCCGGGTTTTGAGAGCGCCGGTTTGACCGTTGTGCCATCTCATTGTTCACCAGCAAACCTGGCAGGAAATCATTTGTCACCTCCCTACGCGAGCCCGCGCCCGGGAGACCTTCGCCAGATGCGTTTGGACTGGTGTTCCACGTAGCGACTCCGTTTCAGGATCAGACTGGGTTTATTACGCCGACCTCGCTGCACTATACGGCTACCCATCGAGGCGCATTCGTCCCCGATATGATCCCAAAGAGCATCGCTTAATGATCCACGGCATGGTGGACCGCCCGGTGGTTTTCACCATGGATGAATTGAAGCGTTTCCCGGCGGTGAACCGCTTCCATTTCATCGAATGCGCTGGAAACAATGCGAGAGCGTCGCGCAAGACGGTTCAACAGTCGCATGGGCTGACGAGCACTGCAGCTTGGACCGGAGTTCCTCTCTCGACACTCGCGATCTTTCATCTGCAAAAGCGCCTGCGTACAATCCCATGAATTCTGAGACGGCGTTTCAGAGTTTAGTACGAGGGAGAATGAATCGGGACAGGTTCAAAAAAAGACTGTTTAAGGTCCGGATCGCTCCTGGATGACGGTCCATACGGTAGTTACCCGAGCGGATCGCTGACTCGTGTTAGCCCGCGATTCGCTATAGCAATTCCGGGGCAGGTTCAGTTATTCGGCCGACGAGTGCAGATCCGGTCGACGCCACCATGATGAACCCGATGCCCACGCACTGAAGAGAACTGAGTTTCTCGCTCAAGAAGACGAGTCCGGAAAGGGCGCCGATGGCCGGCTCGATGCTCATCAACACGCCGAATACCTGGGCCGGCATGCGTTTCAGCGCATACATCTCAAGCGAATACGGGAGTGCGCTGGAAAGGATCGCGATCCCTATCGCAGTCCGCGCGGCTTCCCATGAGAGCAGGCTACGGCCGGCCGCAATGACGCCCACCGGCACAACGATGACGGCGGCGATCGACATCCCCAGTGCGACCGCCCTGCCGCCATGCATCGCCGCACCCGCCGCCTGTCCGAAAACGATGTAAAGCGCCCAACAGACTCCCGCTCCTAGCGCGAAAGCAACTCCTACAGGATCCAGGTGCGCGGGGTTGCCCAGGGGAAGAAGGAGTGCCAAACCCGAAACGGCGCAAACAACCCACAAGACATCGAGGGCACGCCGCGACCGAATCAGTGCAATGGTGAGTGGGCCGCAGAATTCGAATGCTACAGCGAGCCCAAGAGGAATGCGTTCCAAGGCGAAATAGAAGAGCAGGTTCATGGTGCCCAGGGAGACTCCATAAAAGACGACGGCTCGCCTTACGGCGGGACCGACCGAATCCATCCGATTCCCGCCAAAGGGCTTCCAGACGAGTAGAAGAATCGCAGCGGCGAAAACGAGCCGCAGGGCTGAGGCCCCGGCGGCCCCAACCAAGGGAAAAAGTTGCTTGGCCAACGCCGCGCCGCTCTGAATGGAGACCATCGCAACGAGAATCGTGGCGACGGGCGCGAGGGTTCGCTTCACTCTTGTAGGGTAAGGTGGAATCAGCCTGCGCATCAATGCACAGGACACCTTCGTGGCTGCTGCCCGCCAATCCGAATAGTAATCTCCGCACTACTTGAACGTATAACCGCGCAAACCGTACAAGTGATTAAGATCACGCTCGCCAGGAGGTATGTGCTGTCCCGTTATTTGCCATTAGCGGTAGTCAACCGTCCGTGCCGAATTATTCTGATTACGGCACAGATTGAACAGCGTTGCTTCGCCTCGTATTCGCAACGGTATTCATTGAGGTTGTATCTGAGGGTTTAGGCACATCGCCCGGCTTTTCGCTGTTCGCAGCTCGGCGGATTGACGACTGACGCTGCAAAAATCGTTACATTAGGAATCGAATCGAAGGTTTTCTGAACACCGATTCAAGATAACTTCTTTGTGCGAAGGGCTGTAAGCGCCAGCTATCCGAGCATCGATTCGTAAGGCTGCACGAAATACAGCCCGCCCAACGGCGATCAGTGATACTGACGCGCGATATTCAACTTCCTCATACGTGATTGCAAAGTCGTACGCTTCATGCCGAGACGAGCTGCCGCGCCATCTGGGCCCCCGACTTGGCCCTTTGCATCTTCGAGCGCTTTTATGATCGCCTGCCGTTCGGTCGCCTGAGACGTCTTCGGCCCGCGGGGGCTTAGCGCACTTGAACCGGACGTTTGCCCAACGTCGGACGTCGCAATCTGGAGGGTGTTCCCATGGGTCAGAATGACGGATCGCTCAAGCACATTCTGCAACTCCCGGATGTTCCCTGGCCAGTCATACCGAGTGAGGGCTTCCATTGCGGATGTCGGAATGTTGTCGATTGTCCGGCCCATCCGCTGGGCGTGTTTCTGAACGAAGTAGCGCGTGAGCAGCGGTATGTCTTCGCGGCGCTCCCGAAGCGGCGGCACGCCCAACGGAAAGACGTGAAGCCGGTAATACAGGTCGGCGCGAAATTCCTTTTCGTCCACCATCGCCTTCAGGTCCCTATTCGTGGCAGCCACGAAACGGACGTCGGTCCGGATCGTGCGAGTGCCGCCCACTCGCTCGAATTCCTGGTCCTGGATGGCGCGTAGCAGCTTCGGTTGGAGTTCGAGCGGCATCTCACCGATCTCATCCAAAAACAACGTGCCCTTGTGCGCCAGCTCGAAACGCCCAATCTTTTGGGCAACCGCGCCAGTGAAGGAGCCCTTTTCATGGCCGAAGAGCTCGCTCTCTAAAAGGCTGGCGGGAATCGCCGCGCAGTTTATCTTAACGAAGCTGCCTTTACGGCGCGGACTGAGTTCGTGAATCGCCCGGGCGACAAGTTCCTTTCCCGTTCCGGTCTCCCCCAAGATGAGAACGGTCGAATCGGTTGGCGCAACGATCTGGAGGCTCTTCAGAATGGATTGGAACGCGAATCCCTGTCCCACCATGTTCCCTATATTGTGATCAAGGCGGATCTCGTCTTCCAGATAGAGTTTTTCGGTGGCGAGCCGCTCCTTCATTTCCGCCAGTTCACGGTACGAGAGCGAATTTTCCACTGCGATTGCGATCTGATTTGCGACCTGCATAAGAAATGCGATGTCATCAGGGGACCACGTCTCTTCCGTCATTCGACAAAGCGCCAGCGTGCCAAGGGTTCGATTCGGGGCGACCAACGGAACCGAGCAAACGGATCTGAATCCCAGCGCCACAAATTTTCCGAAAATTGGCGACGCGTAGCGCTCGATATCGGTGGCGTACGCCACCACTGGCTTTCCGGTTGCGAGGACCTCGGCCGCCGGCATGCCCGACGGATCGAAGGGGCCCTTGAGCGCGTCGATGAACGGGAGTCCTGTGGAATGCAGCGCGTAAAGATCCAGCCGGCCGCTCTCCGAGTTCGACACGGTAAGCATTGAGTAATCGTGCCGGATCAGCTTCGAGAGCTGCGCGCCTATAGCGGAGAACAACTCGTCGGGAGCCAGTTTCGAAACCAACGCATTCGTGATGTCGAACAGCGTGCTCAGGCGATCGCGTTCCCGCACCGCGGCTTGCCTGGCAAGAAAGCCCTCGACGGCTACTGCAAACTCGGTGGCAACACGCTCCAGAAATTCCATTTCCGCCTGGCTGGGCTCATATGGCGCAACCGAACTGAAACCGAATGCCCCGAGCCGGTTATCGCCGGCAGTGAGAGGAACGAGTATGAGAGTGCTGAGCCCGAACTCGAGACGAGAGCGACTAACGAACTCCGGCCAGCGCGTTTCAGCGTCGAAACGGAGGATCAGCGGCTGCTGGTTCATCCAGACCCACCCGGCCGGATCCGCCTCAACCGGCATCCGAAGGCTTGTGATCACAGGATTTCCTGGCTCATTGAGAATATGCCCCTGCATGGTGTCGTTGCCTGGGTCGTGCAGTATCAGCCCGAGATGATCGAAGCTGACGATCCGGCGGAGAGATTCGCGAACGCCGGAGAGCAGGGCTCCGAGATCGGTGCGCCCGGCAATCGATCGCGAAAGCGACAGAACCGCCTCGTAGATCTCGTTTGCGGGTGCTGCCATAGTCCCGATCATAATAGATTCCGACTGGTTCATACGGCATCGATCAGGGCACGCCAATGCCCGGGAAGGTGAAATTGTGTTTCAGTGACTTAGCGGTGTCTCCGGACTTGTCTCTGGCAAGTGCCGAAGTCAAAAGCCGAAGCGCACTGCCGAAACCGTGCTTATCGAGCGTCTGCTTGTTTCGCTTCCCGGTTTTGGCGGGAACTCAACGCAAGTTGAAGTTGCCTAACAACGTGAGAGCTATAGACTCCGGTTGCGCTCAATTCCACCCCTTTAGCCGCCAGTCTGGAGAGTAGCGCGTGGCCCTTTTCATCAATATTACAAACATTTCGTAGGAACAGATGGACGTCTTTATACTGTTCCCTTGACTTTCGGACCGAGGCCTCCACCTCCGCTACGTACTCGCCGATTAATTGCCCGTCGATCGCGATTGTGATTCCGCCTGGGTTATTGTCGGCTTCAATTCGAATCATTTAGTGATGCCCCCTTCTGCATGGATCAATGCAGGTACCGCCCCAACCCGTAAGCGCTGAAACTACACATTGTTGTGCATCCTTGGCCACGCCGAATCTCGGCAAATGATTAGCAGGCGCTGAATTGGTTTTAGCACCTCCAGGTCACGTTCTTGATCCGTTTCGGCACGAATGTCGGCAGATGCCCAGTGTGCCGAAACAATTTCGGCGGGCGGGCCCGTAAGTCATTGATTTCATTTAAATTTTATCGGCGCTTGATCTGCACTTTTCCGTGCGAGGAGCAGACGAAATGCGACGAAGTCTTACAACAACGCTTTTAGTAACGGCTGCCTGTCTGGTTATGTCGACAGGCTGCCAACGAGCCGCCAGCGCGGTTCGCGCGGAAACAGATCTGATTCCGATTCAGGCGCGCACCCCAGCGGTGGTGGAAAGGCAGGATTCAGTCACAGCTAGCGGTTCTGTCGAAGGATCGGAAACGACGGATGTGGCTTTCCAGGTCTCAGGAAAGGTCGCCCGGGTATTCGTGGATGAGGGTCAGCATGTCAACAGAGGAGAGTTGTTGGCCGAGATCGAATCCACTGACTACCGCAATGCATTCGATGCGGCAAACGCCCAAAGGCAAATGGCGGAAGCCTTGGCGCACAAGGCGGATGCGGGACCGCGGAAACAGGAAGTGGAAGAAGCTCGTATCGACCTCAATCGTTGGGAGGACGAGTACAAGCGCATGCGGTTCCTTGTCGAGCGAAAGAGCTTGCCTCCGAACGACTTTCAGAAGATCGAGGCGGCTTATAACGCCGCGCGGGAGCGTTATCAGATGGCCGTCGAGGGGACGCGACGGGAAGATAAAAACGCAGCCATGGCTCAGGCGCTTGCCGCGAAGGCGCAAGCCAGCGAGGAATCGAAGCGGCTGGGTGATACGCGGTTGCTGGCTCCTATCACCGGGAACATCTCGATGCGGCGAATTGATCCCGGCCAGACGGTTGCCGCAGGCGCGGCAGTGTTTTCGATCGTCAACCTCAATCCCGTTAAGGTACGCGTAGGCGTTCCTGAAGCGGAGATCGGGAAAGTGAAGCGGGGAGCGAAGGCTGAGGTTACGCTGCCCTCGCTCGCAGGACGGTCTTTCGAGGGTAAGGTGGAAATCATCGGAGTGTCCGCCGAAGCGGCTTCGCGCACCTACGCAGTGAAGATCGTGGTGCCCAACCCTGGTCCTGTGCTGCTGGCTGGCATGGTAGCCGAAGCCCGGATCTCGGGTCCGGCGAAAGAACGGGTGCTGACAATTCCGGGCGAGGCGATTGTTCGCGATCCGCAAGGCGCGCCCAACGTGTACATATATTACGCCGACCGCAAGCGCGTTTACGGCCGGCGCATCGAAGTCGGCGCACCCATTGGCGGTGAAGTCGAAGTTCGCTCGGGCCTGAACGGCGACGAGCAGATCGTCGTTGCCGGCCAACAGAAACTCCGCGAAGGAGCCCCGGTCCAGATCGTAGGAGGTGTGCAATGAATCCCGTACGTCTTTCTCTTCGCTATCCTCAGGTGACCATCGCCCTCACTCTGATGCTGGTCGTCTGTGGCGCTTATGCTCTGCTTCGCATGCCGCGCAGAGAAGACCCGAAGATTCACGTGCGCACCGGAATCGTCGCGGCGTTTTATCCGGGTGCATCGGCCTCGGAAGTTGAGAACCAGGTCACTCAGAAAATCGAGCAGCGGCTGTTCAAGATCGAAGGAGTACGGCGTGAGAAGACCTACTCGACCAGTAGGAATGGCGCGATGTTCGTCAATGTCGAGTTGGAAGACGGTCTCCAGGATACGGAAAGATTCTGGTCCAAGCTGCGGCTCGACATGGCGGAATTACGGACGACGGATCTTCCCGACGGCGTAATGGGCCCGGTGGTTGATTACGACTTCGGCGATACGGTTGCAGTTCTGATGGCGATTCATGGCGACCATTACGATTACCGCGAACTAAAAGACTATTCTGAGCGGATCGAGGCCACCATCCGGCGCATTCGCTCAGTATCGAAGGTCAAGAGAATCGACGAGCAGAAGGAGGAGATCGAAGTAACCGGCTCACTCGACCGGCTTTCGCAGTATGCCGTAACCCCGGATCAGGTCATGAAGGCGCTTCAGGGCCGCAACATGGTCCATGATGCCGGGTCTGTTCCGACGGAACACGGAAAACCCCCGATCGAAACCACGGGCGCGTTTCAGACTGAGGAACAACTCCGACACGTGATGGTCGACGTGACACGGACGGGACAGCCGGTGTACATAGGCGACCTTGCCCAGGTCCAGCGCATGTACAAGGACCCCACGCAATATGCCCGTTCCCGCGGCGAGCGCGCAATCCTGCTTTCCGTCGAGATGCAAGAAGGCAACAACATCGTCGATTTCGGCAACGAGCTCCGCGGTTCTTTGGACAGCCTGCGCCCCCTTCTTCCGCCCGACCTGAAGATCGACATGGTTGCGGATCAACCGAAGGTGGTGGCTCAGCGCGTGAAAGATTTCATACGCGAGTTCGGCATCGCCATCGCCTCGGTGATTCTGATCACCATCGTGCTTCTGCCCTTCCGCGTGGCTCTGGTTTCGGCGGTTGCCATTCCCGTGACCGTCTCCGCTACATTCGGCTTACTCAATGCATTTGGCATCGAGTTGCATCAGGTCTCGATCGCCGCTCTCATTGTTGTGCTCGGGATGGTGGTGGATGACGCCATCGTAATTGCGGATAACTACATCGAACTGCTCGATGAAGGCGTGGACCGGGAAGACGCAGCATGGCGGAGCGCCACCGAACTTGCGATTCCGGTGCTTACTGCGACCCTTACCATCATCTGTTCCTTCCTGCCGTTCCTGATGCTTTCGGGCGCTACCGGTGAGTTCATTCGCGCGTTGCCGCTGACTGTGGCGATCGCCCTCATAACATCTTTCCTGGTTGCAATGGTGCTGACGCCGCTCCTGGCCCGCTTCTTTATCCGCAAAGGTCTTCATAACGCGGAGGCGACCGAACAAGGGGAAAAGCGTCGTTCACCGCTCGAACTCTTGCAGGTGATCTACAACCGCGTGATCGTCCTGGCTATGAGACGGAAACCAGTTGCTCTCGCCGCCGGCATTCTTGCCGTGATCGGAGGCGCATTGACGCTGCAACATATTCCTCAACGGTTCTTCCCGTTCGCGGAGCGCGACCAGTTCGTCGTCGACGTTTGGCTTCCCGAAGGATGGAAGGTGGAAGCGACGGATTCTGCGGTGCGGCGGATCGAAGCGGTGCTCGGGCACGAAAAGGAGGTCGTCAACTACACCTCGTTCATCGGATCTAGCGCTCCGCGGTTCTACTACAACGTGAATCCACAGTTGCCGGACAAGAATTACGCGCAATTGCTGGTCGCGACGGCGTCGGCGGAAGCCACGACGCGGCTGGTGGAGTCGCTGCGCCCCACGCTCGCACAGGCCGCGCCCGAGGCGCGTGTGTTCCTTCGGGAGTTGCAGCAGGGGCCGGCTCAGGAAGCGGCAATCGAAGTCCGCATCACGGGCGAGGAGGACAAAGTCCTCGAGCGCCTGGGTAGTCAGGTTGAGAACATTCTCTCGCGCGCCCCCGGCGCGCTGGACGTTCACAATGACTGGCGCGAGGATGCCTATCGGCTCAGGGTCAACGTCCGCCAGGAGGTTGCCAACCGTTTGGGCTTCACGAACGCCGGCATCGGCCGGGAACTTGCCGGTGGCTTCGATGGGGCGCCGGTTACTACCTACTGGGAGGGTGATCGCGACGTGACGGTTTCATTGAGGCTGGCACCGGCGTTCCGCCAGAACCTGCAGGATGTTTCCCGTACTTATGTGATTTCTCCAGTGACTGGCGCCCGTGTACCACTGAACAGCATTGCCACAGTGTCCCCGGTCTGGGACTCCGGCCGGATTGTCCGGCGCAACGGCGTCCGTACCCTGACGGTCCGGGCTTGGAGCGACGGAGGCGTACTGCCCAGCCAGGTGCTGACTCGTGTCAAGCCGGCGGTCGATTCTATACCGGTTCCCCCCGGGTATCGGATCTGGTACGGCGGTGAATTTGAAAACCAGAATGACACCTTTCCCGAGATGGTGAAAGCGCTGCTCGTCAGCATGATCGCGATCTATCTGATCCTGATGTTTCAGTTCCGCTCAGTCATCGATCCGCTGGTGGTCATGGCAGCGATTCCGCTCGGATTGCTGGGCGCCTCGCTCGGGCTGCTGGTTACTGGGAATCCCTTCGGCTTTACGGCGTTCCTGGGCATCGTAAGCCTGGGCGGCGTCGTCGTGCGCAACGCCATTATACTGGTCGACTATATCCGCGCCCGAATGGCGGAAGGCGTCGCCATCGAGGAAGCAGCCGTCGAAGCGGGCGAACGCAGGTTGCGCCCCATTTTTCTGACGACCATGGCGGCGGCAGTCGGGGTCACTCCAATGATCCTTTCCGGATCGAGCATGTGGTCGCCTCTCGGGAGCACCATCGCATTCGGACTTGTCGGTTCGATGTTCTTCACGCTGATTGTGATCCCGGTGCTGTATGTGATGGTTCACCGGCGCGGCTCCCGTCCAAGTCCTAGCTTCGTTCCTAGTCCCGTGGCGGCGTCCGCACTGCTCGCCATCATTTGCGGCCTCGCGGCGCATGCGCAGACTCGCACCCTTACGCTGGACGAGGCAGTTTCGCTTGCGGCGCGACAGAATTCAACGGTCAAGATCGCCGGCGAGAAAGTGAACCAGATGGACGCACGCATCCGCGAGGCCCGAGCGAGTTACTTCCCGTCGCTCGTGAACGATTCCAACGCAGTGCACATTAGTAATCAACAGCGGATCGAGATTCCGCAAGGCGCCCTTGGAGTGTACGCGCAAACGGGGCCTCTGCCGGGCTCCGCCGTGTCGCTCGCGCAGGGCAACTCGAACTTTCTCCTGAGCACAACGACTCTGTCTCAACCGATCACGCACTACTTCAGAACGCACGCGCAGGTGAATGCAGCTCGTGCCGATGCTGCCGGTGCACGGGCCGACGCGCGCCGCACGGCGGGCGAAATCGCATTCAAAGTGAAGGAGCTCTTCTACGCTATTCTCACGACCGAGCGGCGCCGTGATGCGATCGATGCGCAAATTCGAGCGGCCGGACTGCGAACGGTGGAAACCCGGAGCGCCGTTGATACGGGTGTAATGCTGGAGATTAAGGCCGCCGAAGTCAGGGCGGAGATCGCGCAGGCACAACATGCGCGGGGACAGTTGCAAGACGCCGTAGCCGACCTGAAGCTAGAGCTCGCGGATCTTACCGGGCTGCCGCTCGATACGGATTTCGACCTGGCCGTGCCAGACGCATCCGCTTCAGACTCAGCGCCCACAACGACCGGAGCCGTACAGGTGGCTCTCGCGCGTAACCCGGAGATCGAAGTTGCCGGCCGTCAGATTGAAAAGGCGCGAGCAGGCGTGAAGGCGGCTCGGGCTGAGTACATTCCCGAGGTCGGAGCATTCGTACAGTACATTCACGAAAATGGAGCTCCCTTCGTTTCCCCAAACACCGGGGCAGTCGGGCTAAACCTCAAGTGGACGGTCTTCGAGTTCGGCAAGCGTCGCGGGCAAGTCTCGGAGCGTCAAGCCGAGGCCGCTCAGGCCGAAGAAAATCTGGCTCAGGTTCGTCGCCACGTTCAAGTCGACGTCGAAAAAGCGGTTCGAAAGCTGAACCGTGCCGAGACCGCTCTCGATTCGGCGAGGCAGTTATTAGCATCGGCGACGGAGGCGCGTCGCGTCACGGCGGATCGCGTGGAAGCGGGCACAGCGAATCAATCGGCGCTTCTTGATGCGGAGGCAGCAGTCTCGGGTGCGCAGGCCGATTTGCTGCGGGCCGAATACGACCGTAGCGTTGCGGACGCAGATTTAGGGCGGCTTAAGGGGTCCTTGTGATGAGAGTCGACCTAACCATTGTGTCGGCGCTTGCGGCCCTGACCGGCTCTCTCATAGGGGCCTGCGCATCCGTAGCTGCCACCTTTGTGGGCCAGCGCCTGCAAGCTCGAGCGGCCCGGTTGGCATCCGAATTAATAGAACGTGAGCAGCTCTATGGCAAATTTGTCGAAGAAGCTGTGCCTCTCTTTGTCGATGCCATTGAACGTCCAGCCCTCGACCCGGGGAAGCTTATGCATCTCTACTCAATCGTGGCGCGCATCCGCCTGACTGCTAGCGCAGAGATTCTTAGTGCCGCGGAGGAGGTCGGCAAACTGCTGCTTGAAGCCTACGAACGGCCACCAGAGGATCCCGCCGAGGTTCTTGCGCGATTCGCGAAGGGGGAAGCAACCCTAGACCCGCTCCGGGGATTTACAGAAGCATGCCGCCTGGAACGGGCTAAGGCTGTCGCACAAGCATGAGAGTCACGCCGTTGGACTCTGCAGAGATGGCATGCAGCAACAATTCGCCGGGCCCGCTGCGTGATTTGTAAAACACCGCGCAAATTCGAAATCACATTCTTGGCTTCGGCGCCGGCACCAACATGTCCAAAAGCTTATTCATGCGCGCCCAGCATCGCGGCTTGGTTTACAACTCGCCGGCCTTCGGCATCCCCGCGGCTGGCTCGTAGGGACCGAGCCACGCATGAGGCCGAACCAACCGTCAAGTCTGGGCTTCGATGGCTTCCAAGACAGTAGCTTCAGTTGAATTCGCCTCCGCTTCTCCACCATATGGAGGCAAGCGGCGGCTTCGCCGTGTGTCCCTTCTTTCCGTAGATGAGGTTGCGCCCTCCTCTCTTGAGAGTTCCTTTCGATTCGCGGCGTTCCGTGAGGCAGGTGCCATCACAATCACGGCATCTGCCATCCGGGATGTCGGCAGAAAGCTCGCTCAACGGCTCTTGAAAGCCTATTTTCAGCGAATTACGAGCCAGACCGCATCGGTAGGCGAACTGCCTTCCTTGGTGTCGAGGCAACGAAAAAAAATGAATAACGACTTCCGCCCATACACGCACGAGGAAACACGAACTATGACTAGATGGCGCCCCCTGCATGGGCTTGCCGCGATCTTTCTATTGGTGCTCTTTTCTCCGGTCGAGACGATCGCAGCCGACCTCAAGCCCGAAACCATACAGGCCTGGAATGATTACGTACGAGCCGCCGAGGAGCGCAACCTGAAACATGTCTCACAAGGGAATATGTTTTTGGCCATCGACGCCCTCCCGGCCGAGGCTGCGAAACTTCGTCAGGGCGATATCATTGCGTCACCTCTCGCATCGAATGTTCCTGCCAAAGTTCCCGCAGGACTGATTCACGATTGGACCGGGGCCATCTTCATCCCGAATGCCGCTCTGCGCGATGTTTTGCAGGTGGTGCGCAATTACGGACGGTACAAGACTGTCTACCATCCCAGCGTGGTTAGCGCGAAGCCACTGGAAACCTCCGAATGGGAAGACCGGTTCTCCATGGTGGTCATGAACAAGTCATTCTTCGCCAAAAGTGCACTCGACAGTGACTATCACTCGACATTCACCCAGTTGGACGATCAACGATGGTACAGCGTCACCGAAACAACGCGGGTTCAAGAGGTCGCCGAGTACGGCGGCCCATCCTCACACATGTTGCCTCAGGACCATGGCACCGGGATCATTTGGCGGCTATACAGCATCGCGCGCTACCGGGAGCGCGACGGCGGAGTATATGTCGAACTTGAAGCGATCGTGCTCAGCCGCGACATCCCGGGTGGCCTGCGGTGGCTAGTAGAACCGATCGTGCGGCGAGTGTCGCGGTCCTCGATTGTAGCCTCGCTCCAAGAGACGGCCGATGCCGTGCGCTCCAGTACGAACATCATCAGTTCCTCGCGGGAGAATCCGCACTGCTCCGCTGCCAATTGCGCCGTGGCGGCGACATTGAATGGAACGGTGGTCCACCCTTCCGCTACGCCGCTAACGAGCGCGGTTGTCGGAAAAGGCATGCATCCATGACGCCTCCTCAAATGACATACTCGGGAGTTTTGCTTGCAGTTCTGGCAAATCAACTTTGCCTCCCTGTGCCGGCCATTGTATTTCTGATGGCGGCGGGCGCACTTTCGGCCCACGGGTACATGCAGGCGAGCACGGTTGTCCTTCTGAGCGTTTTAGCCTGCCTGCTGGCGGATGGGCTGTGGTTCTGGCTTGGCCGGAAGTGGGGCTCACCAGCCATGAGGCTATTGTGCCGACTTACGGCGGATCCACGAAGATGCTCGCGGGATGCACATGATAGATTCTCGCGCTACGGGCTCCCCTTGTTGTGTGTGGCCAAGTTCATACCCGGACTCGATGGTCTCATGCCGCCACTTGCAGGAGCCGAAGCAGTTTCCACCACAGCCTTTCTCGCGCTGGATGCGTTCGGCAGTTTCATTTGGTCCATCTTTTACGTGGGGATCGGGTATGTCTTCTCCGCGCAATTGGAAATCGCGGCAAGCTGGGCGAAACACTTTGGAACTGCCCTGGCCCTCGCGATCGGTGTTCCATTCTGTGTGTACATTGGCTGGCGCGGATTGATTTTAATACGAATGATTCGCCAACTGCAGGTTCGCCTCATCAGCTCGCCGATGCTGCATCGAAAGCTGAAATCGGGCAGCAAGGTCGCGGTCCTCGATCTTCTGGACTTCGAAGAAGAGACCGGCAGTGAAAGCCCTCAGTCAATTCCAGGTGCTTTCCGCATCGATCCGTCACGGCTGCGGCATTCACCACGAATAGCCGTACCCGACGATGTCGAGATCGTTCTCTGTTGTTCTTCGCGGTGCGACATCGTGAGCGCGCGGGCGGCGCTGGCATTGAAGCGAATAGGCGTGGAGAACGTTTGGGTCCTGGAAGGCGGGCTCGATAGTTGGCGCGAGAAAGGACTTCCTCTTTCTCAGTTCCCGGAAGTTCCGGAAGCCGTCGCGGAGCGGCTTGGAGTCAAATTGCCCGAAGTATAGAAAGGTTCAAGACTTTTATGACCATGAAAAACGTTTACGATCTCGCCGTGATCGGTGGCGGGCCGGCCGGAATCGTCGGTGCAACTACAGCTGGGTCGCTGGGGGCCAGAGTCGTACTCATCGATCGGTTCGGAGACCTCGGTGGGGCCGGTGCGAACACTGGCACAGTGCCCAGCAAGACTCTGCGCGAAACGGCGCTTGCGCTCTCGGGCATCCGCTCGCGTGACCTCTACGGGGTAGATCTTTCCCTGCGCCGCGAAGCAACGGTCGCCGACCTGATGCGGCGTGAGCATGCTGTCAGGGAGGCGCTGAACCGCACTCTCGCGCAGATTGTGGAGGCGTCGTCGGTCGAACTCATTGTGGGAGACGCACACTTCGAGGACGCCCAAACCGTCGACGTCCGGAACGGCGCGACATCGAGGCTTGTCCGTGCAGATAGGACATTGATCTCCACGGGCTCTTCGCCTTATCGCCCGGTAGGCTTTCCGTTCGACAGACCCGGGATCTACGATTCCGACACCATACTCGAACTGAACACAATCCCAAAATCGCTTGCTGTGGTGGGAGCCGGAGCGGTTGGCAGCGAATATGCGTCTACGTTCGCTGCGCTGGGTACAAAGGTTCACCTGATTGACAGCCGCGACGTCTTGCTGCCGTTTCTCGATTCTGAAGTCTCGGCAGCCCTCACGCAAGCCATGCGTCAAAGTGGAATCGAAATGCACTGCAGCGAACGGGTCGTGGATTGCAGCTGTGCGGAGCGCGAAATTACGCTAACCCTGCAGTCGGGGTGTGTTGTGCGAACCGAAGCAGTCCTTGTTGCGGCGGGACGGCGAAGTAACACCAGCTGCCTGAATCTTCACGCGGCAGGTCTCGCGCCCGGAGAGCGCGGCGATCTCAAAGTTGACGAACACTACCGCACCGCAGTCCCGCACATTTACGCTGCAGGCGACGTCATCGGCTTTCCGGGGCTTGCGTCTACCGGAATGCAGCAGGCCAGACGCGCCATGAGCGTTGCCTTTGGCGGAGCCGGCGCTCCTCGGACGCGCGACATCCTGCCATCGGCGGTGTACACGATTCCCGAAGTTGCAATTGCCGGCGACACCGAAGAGGCGGTCCATGCCACTGGCGTCGACTATGTAGTCGGACGCTCACGGTACGCGGACAATCCGCGCGGTTGCATCATCGGCGAGAAGGAAGGTTTTCTCAAGCTGATTTTTCGGCGCGAGGATCTAAAGCTTCTGGGAGTGCATGCCATTGGAGAACTCGCGAGCGAGTTGGTGCACATCGGGCTTATCGCGATGACTGCGGATTGCGATGCAACTGTCTTCGGTGAGTTGTCTTTTAATGTGCCGACTCTTGGATCGCTGTATCAGGATGCCACTTGGCGCCTGATCAATGAGAGATATCAGACGGTTTCCGGAGCAATTGCGCAGCGACCGCCAGGCGTGACCTTGGGCGGTGCACATATTCATTGCTGAATGACGAAAGCCGCTGGTTTTCCCCGCCACGTCGATGTGTCAGCGAGCATCTCTCCAATATGGCCTGCGGCCGGGGGGGATATTCCCTTCAGAGCGGCTGACCACGCCGGTATCCAAACACAACTGCTGGCGGCGGCATTTCCTGCCGAAGTTGTCACCGGTTGGTTTGGGTTGGGCGAATTTCCAAGTCATGCGGCGCACCCACAGTTCGCTCATGGATGATCTCGGTGTGGATCCGCAAGTGAGAGCAGAGCAAATGGGACATACTGTCGACGTGAACGAGAATGTGTCTACGCAGGCGTCGTTCGGACGCAGGCGGCGGGCGGTAAACGATGCAGTTCGACGGTTTGCGCGTTTTACGTCCAAGTGGAACTTGTCTGGGCCGATTCTTTTCACCTAACCACCGGCATTCGCGTAGAATACTGGCATGCGGCTTCGATGCCTTCTCGTGATTTTGGGCGGCGCGTGGCCAGCACTCGCGTGTAGCTGTGTGAGTTACGAGCCCGTCAAGGCTTGTCAGATCTATCAACGTACCCCAGTCATCTTTCGCGGGCGTGTGATCGACCACAACGATGACCGCACGGCTGGGTTCGGCCAGATGACGCTCTACCGTTTCAA
>Ga0157375_10002321_pt1 | contig 16426 bp, 6 predicted proteins | sample M35metaG_FD_115311 | JGI IMG/M metagenome (GOLD analysis project Ga0157375, IMG submission 115311) | Miscanthus rhizosphere microbial communities from Kellogg Biological Station, Michigan, USA - M3-5 metaG | ecosystem: Host-associated > Plants > Roots > Rhizosphere > Soil | place: USA: Michigan...
GATCTCCCCCGCCCGCGGGGAGATCGGCTCCAGGTCGGCGAGCAGCCGCTCGCGGATCGCCTCGACCTGGGGTGAGTGGGAGGCGTAGTCGACCGGGATCCGGCGGGCGCGGACTTCATCGCGCTCGCAGGCGGCCAGGAGCTCTTGGAGGGCCTCCTGCTCCCCGGAGACGACCGAGGAGAGGGGGCCGTTGTGGGCGGCGATGCCGATCGCCGCCCCCCAGGGGGCGATCAGCTCCAGGGTCCGCTCGGCCGGGAGGGCGATCGAGACCATGCCGCCCTTGCCGGCCAGCTCGGTCAAAGCCTGGCTGCGCAGGGCGACGACGCGGGCGCCGTCCTCGAGGGAGAGCGCGCCGGCGACCACGGCGGCGGCGATCTCCCCCTGGGAGTGGCCGATCACGGCGTCGGGCTCGACCCCGAAGGAGCGCCAGAGGGCGGCGAGGGAGACCATGGTCGCGAACAGAGCCGGCTGGACCACGTCGACGCGCTCCAGCCAGTCCTCGTCCTCAGAGGCGAGGACCGCGGTCAACGACCACTCGACGAAGGGGGCGAGGGCCTCCTCGCACTCGGCGATGCGGGCGGCGAAGACCTCGGACTCCTCCAGCAGCTGGGCGCCCATGCCGAGCCACTGGGATCCCTGGCCGGGGAAGAGGAAGGCGAGCTTGCCGCGGGGGCTCGCGGTTCCCTTGACCAGGGCCGGGTGCTCTCCCCCGGCGGCCAGCGCTTCGAGGCCGGCCAGCAGCTCCTCGCGCTCGCTACCGACCACGGCGGCGCGGTGCTCGAGCTGGGCGCGGGCGCTGAGCAGGGTGTGAGCGACGTCGCGCAGGTCGAGCTCGGGGTTGCGCTCCAGGTGGGCGGCGAGGCGGGACGCCTGGGCGGCCAGGGCCTCGGGGGCTTTGGCGGAAAGGAAAAGCGGCAGCGCCGGGGGGAGCCGGCGCTGCCGCAACTCGACCGGCGGGGGGGCCGGCGCCTCTTCGAGGATCAGGTGGGCGTTGGTGCCGCTGACCCCGAAGGAGGAGATGCCGGCCCGCCGCGGGCGCTCGCCGCGCTTCCACTCGCGCGGCTCGGCCAGAAGCTCGACCTCTCCCTCCGACCACTCGACGTGCGGGGTCGGCTCGTCCAGGTGGAGGGTCTTCGGCAGCCGCTCGTGGCGCAGCGCCAGCGCCATCTTGATCACGCCGCCGACCCCGGCCGCCGCCTGGGTGTGGCCGACGTTGGACTTCAGGGAGCCGAGTGCCAGCGGCTGCCCGCCCTCGCGGCCCTGGCCGTAGGTGGCGAGCAGCGCCCCCGCCTCGATCGGGTCGCCGAGCGTGGTCCCGGTGCCGTGGGCCTCGACCGCGTCGACCTCCGCGGCGGTGATCCCGGCGTTGGCCAGCGCCTGGCGGATCACCCGCTCCTGCGAGGGGCCGTTCGGCGCCGTCAGCCCGTTGGAGGCGCCGTCCTGGTTGATCGCCGAGCCGCGGATCAGGGCCAGCGGCGCGTGGCCGTTGCGCTCGGCGTCCGAGAGGCGCTCCAGCACCAGCAGCCCGGCGCCCTCGGAGAAGCCGGTGCCGTCGGCGCCGCCGGCGAAGGACTTGCAGCGCCCGTCGGGCGCCAGCCCGCCCTGATGGGCGAACTCGACGAAGATCCCCGGCGTCGCCATCACCGTCACCCCGCCCGCCAGGGCCAGCGCGCACTCCCCCGCCCGCAGCGACTGCGCCGCCTGGTGCAGGGTGACCAGCGAGGAGGAGCAGGCGGTGTCGATCGAGAGCGCCGGGCCCTCGAGCCCGAGCGCGTAGGCGATGCGGCCGGAGATCAGGCTAGTCAGGGTCCCGGTCAGCCGGTACCCGGCCCCCTCCTCGGCGCCGCCCTGCTGGGGCCGCAGCCCCGGGCCGTAGTCCTGGGAGCTGACGCCGGCGAAGACGCCGACGGCGGCCCCCTGCAGCGCGGTCGGGTCGAGGCCGGCTTCCTCCAGCGCCTCCCAGGCGCACTCGAGCAGCAGCCGCTGCTGCGGGTCCGTCGCCAGCGCCTCGCGCGGGGCGATCCCGAAGAAGGCGGCGTCGAAGTCGGTCACGTCGTCGAGGAAGCCGCCGACGAGCGGCTTGCCGGCCCGCTCGGGGCCATAGGGGTCGGGGTCCCAGCCGCGGTCGGCGGGGAACGGGCCGATCGCGTCGCCCCCCGCCTCCAGCAGCGCCCAGAGCTGCTCGGCGGAGGCGATGCCGCCGGGGTAGCGGCAGCCGATCCCGACGATCGCGATCGGCTCGTCGTCGAAGCTCTGGCTGGCCGGGGCCGGGGCCGCGGCCGCGGCACTCAACCCCAGGGCCTTCGCGCGCAGCTGCCCGGCCAGCGCTCTGGCGGTCGGGAAGTCGTAGGCGACCGAGGCCGGCAGCCGCAGCCCGCTGGCCCGGCAGAGGCGGTTGCGCAGCTCGGTCGCGACCGCCGATTCGAGGCCGAGCTCGCGGAAGGCGAGGTCGGGGTCGAGGGCGCCGTCGAGCTCGATCAGCGAGGCGAGCTCGGCCCCGACCAGCTCCAGCACCGCCGCCTCCTGCGCGTCCTCGGCCAGCGGCGCCAGCCGGGCGGCGAGGGCGGAGTCGAAGCCCGCGTCCGCGACCGGGTCCGCCGCGTCCGCGACCGGCTCCGGCAGCTCGACCGCCCCGGCCGGGTGCCTGGAGAAGAAGCGCTCCCACTCGACGCCGACCCCCTGCACGTGGGCCTCGGCCAGCGAGGAGACCAGCCCGGTCAGCCCGCCCTGGGTGTGGTGGAGGCTGCCCTGCACCGTCGCCCCCGCCTCCTCGCAGATTTCCTCGACGACGATCGTCAGCACCGGGTGCGGGCTGACCTCGACGAAGGTCCCGCAGCCGTCGCGCAGCGCCGATCGGACCGCCTTCTCCAGCAGCACCGGCTGCCGCAGGTTCGCGGTCCAGTAGGCGGCGTCGATCGCGGCGGTGTCCAGCAGGTCGCCGTCGACGCAGGAGTAGAAGGGCAGCTCCGAGGGGCGCATCTCGGCCCCGACCAGCTCCCGCATCATCGCCGCGCGGACCGCTTCCACGTGCGCCCCGTGGCCGGCGACGCCGTTGGTCTCGATCTCCTTCGCGCGCACGCCTTCGGCCTTGAGCTGGCCCAGCAGCTCCCGCACCGCCTCCTCGTCGCCCGAGACCGCGCACCAGCGCGGGCCGTTGAAGCCGGCGATCTCGACCCGCTCGCTCCAGGGCCGCAGCCGCCGTTCCAGATCGGCCGCCGGCAGCGAGACCGAGGCCATCAGGCCGCGGTAGGGGATCGTGCTCTGGACCCGCGAGAAGAGGGCGGCGATGCGGGCGGCGTCGGCGAGCGACATCCCACCCGCCACGCAGGCCGCCGCGGTCTCCCCGAGGCTGTGCCCGATCGCCGCGTCCGGCTCCAGGCCGAAGGAGCGCCAGACGTCGGTCAGCGCCACCATCAGCGCGAACAGGGCCGGCTGGACGACGTCGACCCGGCTCCAGAGCGGGTCCTCGGCGGGCGCCCGCAGCAGCTCCAGCAGCGACCAGTCGGTGTGCGGGTCGAGCGCCGCCGCGCACTCCTCCAGCCGCGCCCGGAAGAGCTCGGACTCCTCCAGCAGCTGCAGCCCCATGCCGACCCACTGCGATCCCTGGCCCGGGTAGAGGAAGGCGACCTTGCCGGGGTCGCGGGCGGCGCCGGAGACGAGCTCGGCGGCGACCTCGCCGGCGGCGAGCGCGTCGAGGCCGGCGCGCAGCTGCTCGCGGTCGGTCCCGACGACGACCGCCCGCTGGGACCTTGCCGGTCGCGCCGCCAGCGCCGCGCCGACCTCCCACGCCGCCAGCTCCGGCCGCGCCTCCAGCCACTCGCCGAGCCGCCGCGCTTCCTCGCGCAGACCCGCCTCGGAGGCCGCCGAGAGCAGCCAGGGGACCGGCCCGGGCGAGGACCCCGGGGAACCCTCCCCGCCCTCGCGCCGCCGCCGCTTGAAGACCCCGGCTATGACGCACCCCCCTGCGGCAGCGGCGTCAGCGTCGGGTTCTTGCCGGGCACCACGCGGTCGAGCCAGCGCGGGATCCACCAGCTGCGATCGCCCAGCGCCCGCATCGCCGCCGGCACCAGGATGAAGCGGATCACCAGGGCGTCGATCAGGGTGGAGATCGTCAGCCCGACCCCGAGGTTGCGCAGCGTCGCCAGCTCGGAGACCGCGAAGGCGAGGAAGATCGCGCACATGATCAGCGCCGCGCCGGTGATCACGTGCGCGGTGCTGCTGAGGCCGCGATCGATCGCCACCGTGGTCGAGCCGGTCCGCAGGTACTCCTCGCGGATGCGGGCGAAGACGAAGACCTCGTAGTCGATCGCGAGCCCGAAGATGATCGTGAACGAGGCGGCGATGATCGAGGTGTCGACGTAGCCGGGGCCGCCGAGCAGGGAGCCGTCGAAGAGCAGCGCCAGCAGGCCGAAGGTGGCGCTGACCGTGAGCAGGTTGACCACCGCCGCCATCAGCGCCAGGGCCAGCGAGCGGGTGACCAGGAGGATGATCAGGATCGTCACCAGGGAGAGCACGAGGCGGATCACCAGGCCGCGGTCGCGCAGGGTCGAGTCGAGGTCGACCACGGCCGGGCCGAAGCCGCCGGTGACGACTTCCGAGTCGGTCCGCAGGGCCAGCTTCTCGGCGTCGGCGCGGACCCGCGCGGTGGTCGCCTTGGCGGCCGCGGTCGAGGGGTCGTCCTTGGGGACGACCAGCATCCGCGCCGCCGTGGCGCCGCGGTTGACGTTGACCAGGAGCCCAGCCTGGCGGCGCTGCAGCGGCTTCGCCCCGTCGAAGCCGGCGAGGTAGAAGTAGCCGGAGCGGAACAGGCCCGGCGCCCCTTCCTTGAGCTTGGCGAGCTGGGAACCGCCGGCGCTGCCCTGGCGCTCGACCCCGGCGTGGATCTTCCGCAGCCCGCCGGAGAGCAGGCGCGACTTCTGGGCGCCGCTGCCGAGCCCGCCGGCGAGCCCGGCGGTGCCTTCTTCGATCTGGCCGAGGCCGCCGCTGAGCTGTTCGGCGCCGGCGGTCAGCCGCCGCAGCCCCGGGGTCAGGGCGCCGCTGCCGGCGGCCGCCCTGCCGATCCCGTCCGAGACCTGGCGGCTGCCCTGCTTCAGCCGCCGCAGGCCGCGGTCGAGGCGGGCGCTGGCGTCGGCCAGCGCGGTCACGCCTTCCTGCGTCTTCACTCCCCGTTTCGCCATCAGTTCGGCCAGGTAGACGCCGAGGCTGAGCTGGCCCTTCGCTTCCTCGACCCCGGTCTTGACCGTGCCCGGCGCTTCTTCGCTGCCCGGCGCGGCGCCGGTGAGCCCGGCGATCGCCGCCGCCACCGCGTCGGAGGCCGCCCTGTACTCGGGGTCGCCGCGGCCGCTGGTCATCTGTTCGAGCGCCTGCCAGGCGGCGGCCAGCTGCGCTTCGGTCGTCGCGATCGGGGCTTCGACGCCGCTCAGCGAGGCTTCGCCGCTGCTCAGGGCGCGCTTCATCACCTCGGCGCTGCTGCTCGCCTGGCCCGCCTGTTCCTCCGCCGCGGCGACCTTCCGCGCCAGCTTGCCGGCGCCGGCGCTCGCCTTCGAGGCCGCGGCGGCGACGCTGCCGCTGCCGTCGCTGGCTTTGTCGAGGCCGCCGCTGAGCCGTTCGGACCCGTCACTGGTGCTGCGCAGCCCGGACGCGAGGCTGCCGGTGCCGGCCCGGGTCGTCCCCACCGCCGAGTCCAGCTGCTGCGCCCCGGCGGCGGCGGCGAACAGCCCTTCCGAGGTGGCGCTGGCGCCGCCCTCGACGCGGGCCAGGCTGCGGCCGAGCCGGTCGACGCCGCGCTGCTGGCTGGCGAGGCTCTTTTCGACCCCGCCGAGCTTGTCGATGCTGCGTTCGAAGCCGCGGAAGCCGGCCATCGAGGCGACCCCGGGGTCGCGTTCGACCTGGCGCTGGAAGTCGGCCAGCGCCCGCAGCCGGGCCGGGGTCGTGACCGGCTGGTCGCGGCCGTTCATCACCACTTCCAGCGGCCCGATCCAGCCGGGGCCGAGCTGGCGCTGGATCGCTTCCTGCTGCAGGCGGCCGGGGTCGTCGGGGGGAAGCTGGGCGACGGCGCCGCTCTTGGTGTCGAGGGTGAAGGCCCAGGCGGCGGCGAGCACCAGCAGGAAGACGACGCCGAGCACCAGCGGCGGCCGGCTCGAGACCCAGCGCGACCAGCGCATCACCGCGCCGCCGCCCTCGGCCCGCGGCGGCAGCGACCAGCGGTCCAGATAAGGGCCGGCCAGCATCAGCATCGCCGGCGCCGCGAACATCGCCGAGAAGAGGCTGAGGACGGCGACGACGGCGCCGGCGATCGCGCTCGAGCCGACCAGGCCCGGCAGCATCCGCGCCGCCACGACCATCGCCAGCAGCAGGCCGCCGCCGGCCGGCACCACCGCCTGGCCGGTGCCGATCACGGTCCGCCGCACCGCCGCCGCCAGGTCCTCGCCCCCGCGCCGCTCCTGCCTCAGCCTGGAGACGACCAGCAGCGAGTAGTCGACGCCCAGCGCCAAGCCCAGCATCGCGGCGGCGCCGATCGCGAAGGCGTCGATCCCGACGAACCCGTGCAGGAGGTCGAGCACGCCTTTGGAGGAGGCGACCACGGTGCCCCCGATCAGCACCGGCATCACCGCCCCGAGCAGGGAGCGGCAGACGAACAGGAGCACGATCAGCAGCACCGGGATCGCGATCCGCTCGCCGGACTGCGAGGAGGTTTCGATCGCGTCGCGCAGCGAGGTGACGATCGCCGAGGCGCCGGCGAGGTTGGCGGCGACCGGGGGCCTGATGCTCTCCTGCACCGGCTCGCGCAGGTCCGGGGCGCCGTTGGCGCCGGGCGGGCGCTCGGTGTTGACCAGCAGCGCCGCCACCCCGGGCCGCGGCGCCAGCCCGTCGATCGTGCCGTTGGCGCCCCAGGGGGAGATCACCAGCGTCCTCGGCATCGCTTCGAGGCGGTGGGCCAGCGCCGTCCCCTGGCGCCGGACCGCGGCCCGCGGGCCGCGCAGCATCACCACCTGGGTGTCTTCGCCGCCGAACTGGTTGACGGCGATTTCGTGCGCCCGCGCCGCCTCGGTGCCGTTGAGGTAGATCGGCCGGCTCGCCAGCTCTTTCTCCAGCCCCACCCCGCGCGCGGCCAGCAGGCCCATCACCACGACCCAGATCCCCAGCACCCAGCGCGGGTGCCGGGTGACGAGCGCGGCGATCGGCTCCAGGATCCTGTTCAGGCCGCTGCCCCGGCGCCCGCGCCTACTCACCGCCACACCACACCCCGGTGTCGAGCGCCACGCGGGCGTGGCGCAGGGCGCCGTTCTGGCCTTCGAGCCGCAGCGGGCTCGACGGCGCCGCCGCCGCGTCGCCGGCGCAGAACCCCCGCTTGAGCGAGAGCACGCCGCGCCTGCCGCCGGCGATGCCGACCGCGAAGGACTCGAGCGGGACGTCGGGCAGCCCCTGCATCCTGGTCACGAGGCGGCCGTGGGACTGCCCGGTTTCCATCCGCATCGTGACCTCGAGGCCGCCGGCGCTGAGGCTGGCCCAGAGGTCCGGGTTGCGGGTGCCGTGCGGCTGGACGACGTAGAGCGCGCCCTTCAGCCTCCCCGCCACCAGCGGCGTCCGCGCTTCGCCGTAGCCGACCCGGGACCCCGCCGGGCAGTTGCCGGCGAGCGCGGCCTGGCGCGAGCAGATCTCGCGCAGGGCCGAGGCGTCGAATCCGATCGCCCCCGGCAGCGCGAACTCGGCCCCGCGCAGGTTGGCGTCGGCGGCCGGCATCCGCATCGAGATCCGCAGCCCCGGCTTGCCTTCGCGGCGCTGGCGCGAACCGCCGGAGAGCGCCATCGCGAAGGCCGGCCGGAACGGCAGGAGGACGCAGCCCCGGGTCGAGAAGGGGACGCTGGAGCGGGAGACGGCGCCGCCGGCCGCGGTGATCGTCGCCGCCACCGTGGCCGGCCGGCAGGAGGTCGGGTTGCGGATGAAGTCCGGCCGGTCGATCCGCAGCTGGATCGTCTGGAAGCGGACGGCGATCCCTTCGACCACCCGCGGCAGCGGGTCGGTGGCGATCGCGACCCGGCCGCTGCTCGCGTCCATCCGCAGGGCGCCGCGGACCACCAGCGTTCCCAGGTCGAACGGCCCGAGCCTGCCGCCGAAGGCGAGGGCGACGCCGAACGGCGCCCCCCGGTAGGGGCCGGTCAGATAGACGTCGCCCTGCAGGCGCGCCGGTTCGGTGCCCGGCCCCAGCTCCGACAGCGCCTCCCCGATCCGGCTCGAGGCGGGGCAGGCGGCGGCCTGCGCGAGCGCGGCCGGGCAGGGGGTGACGGCGGCGAGCGTGGCGCTGACGCCGGCGGGAAAGGTGACGAGGAGCCGTTCGGGCAGCTGTTCGCCGTCCTCGCGGTGCACGGTCGTCGTGAACGAGGTCTGGTGCTTGGCCCTGACGTCGCTGGCGCCGCCGCTGAAGCTCGGCGCAAAGGGGGGAAGGCCGGTGCACGGCGCCCCGCCCCGGCGGCCGATCGCCACCGTCGCCGAGCGTTCGATCGCGGGGCCGCCGCTGTAGGGGGTGAGCCTGACGTTCGAGACCGCCGGGCCGCAGGAGAGCGGCGTCGCCAGCAGCGCCCGCGGGCCGCCGTCGAAGCGCAGGGTCATCCGTTCGAAGGAGACCTGCGGCATCTGGCGCAGCTCGGTCGTCAGCCGCCCCGTCCTCGGGTCCGGGCGCAGCGACTGGACCAGCTTCAGCGTCGAGCCCGGGCCGGCGGCGACGAGGAAGATGCGGAAGCGGTCGCCCGGATGCCCTTCGCCGAGGTAGATCGCACCCTGCAGGGGCCGCGCCAGGCCCGGGCTCGCGAGCTCCACCGAGCCGACCCGGGACGAGGCCGGGCAGCGGGCGTCGGCTTCGGTCCCGAGGCCGAGCTGGGCGTCGCTGCAGACGCCAAGCCCGGCGGCGCCGGCGGGCGAGACCGTCATCCCTTCCGGCAGCGAGATCCGCGCTTCCTGGATCTGGGAGGCGGCACGGCCGTCGGGGTCGGCGTTCTGCGGCACGACGAGGTCGACGCGGGCCCCGGTCGGGGCGTCGGCGACGGGGTTGTCGAGGGCGATCGAGGCCGAGGCGTCGAAGGGGATCTCGGCGCAGCCGCCGAGCGGGTGGCCGCTGTCGACGGCGACGCTGGTCGAGCGCTGCGGCTGCTGCCAGGTGCGCAGCGTCACCGTCGCCCCGACGGCGCTGCCGTCGCAGCGGGTGGGCGTGGTCAGCAGCGGCTCGCGCGGGGCGGTGGGCGCTTCCTGGTGGTCCGCCGGCACCCCCCAGAATTCGGCCACGATCGCTTCCAGCTGGACCGGGAAGCTGGCGATGTCGCTGACCCGCAGCGAGAGCCCCTGGTCCGGCCGGACCGAGGCGACGAAGGCGACCGGCACCACGAGGATGCCGCCGAACACGGCCGCCTCGTTGGGCCCGGGTTCGACGTTGAAGACCGGGATCGCTTCTTCGTGGGGCGCGCCTTCCTGGCTGAACTTCGCGCGCAGGACGCCGACCTGGGAGTCGGTCGGGCACGGCTGTTCGGAGCCCGAGGCGGCGGAGAAGGCCTGCCGCGGACAGCTGGGGAAGTCGGCGAGGCCGCCGCCGAAGCCGGGCGAGAGGTCGATGACGATTTCCTTCGCCTCTTCCTCGCTGCCGCCGGGGGCGAGCTGGATCGAGCTGACCAGGCGGTCGGGATGGGCGCCGGCGCGGCTGTCCGGCTGCCCGGCCGCGTCGAGCACTTCCAGCTTCGCTCCGCCGGGGGGGATTTCGAGGGCCGGCGCCGGCGCCGGCGACGCCGCCAGCGCCAGCGGCACCAGGGCCAGCAGCCAGGCCTTGGAGCGACGGCTCACGGCGCCCCCCGGAGCTCGAAGCTGGAGTGGCGGCGGGCGGCGGGAGCGGAAAGGCGGAGGACGAGCCCGACGCGCAGGTCCTGCCCCGCGGCCAGGCGCTTGCGCGCGACCGCCGCCAGCGGCAGCGACAGCCGCACCGGCCCGCGCTGCCGGACCTCGGCGCTCGCCGCCGCGACCGTCCGCGACCGACCCCCGATCCGGGCCGAGGCACGGGCCTCGAGGCGGCCGCCGTGGGGGACTTCGGCGAGCAGGGTGAGGCGGCCGCTGGCGACGACCTGCCGCAGGGCCGCCGGCCCGAGCGGCCGCAGGAGGATGCCGCCGCCGAGCGCCCGGGCGCTCGGCGGCGTCGACAGCGCCAGCCTGGCCCCCGCCGCCGCGCCGCAGCCGCTCGTGCACCCGGTCGGGAGCGCCGGTTCGGGGAAGCCGCCGCCGACCCTGGCCGCGTAGACGTCGGGGTCGCCGCCGTCGCGGTCGCGCGGCAGCAGCGTCGCCGCGGTCCTGAACAGGACCGTGTCGCCGCCGCGGTCGAGGCCGAGCAGGGTCGCGGGCGCCCCCCCCGCCCCGGCGCTGACCAGGTCGAGGCGGCCGTCGGCCCACTCGTAGACGTCGCGGACGTCGTTGCGGTCCTGCAGGACGAGGCGCTCGGCGCTGCTGAAGAAGACCTCGCCGCCGTCTTCGGACATCGGCACGGCGGCGCCCCCCGGGAGCTCGCCCGCCGCTTCGACCGGGACGAACTCGGTGTCGAAGGCGCCGTTGCCGGCCGTGCCTTCGCTGGCCGAGAGCTCGGTGAGCTGGCCGCTCTCGCGGTCGTAGCGGTAGACGTCGGTGCTGGTGTCGGCGTCGTCGGCGACGAGCGCGGCCTTGGTCGCGAAGACGGCGAAGCGGCTGTCCGCGGACCACCGGATCGCCCCGGGACAGCGGCTGGGGATCGCGGTCAGCGCGCCGCGGTCGGCGAGGAAGAGGTTGTTGAGGACGCCGCCGCAGAAGAAGACGCTGGCGCCGTCCGGCGAGGCCGCGACCGCTTCCCCCGGCGTCGGTTCGACGTCGAGCCCGGCGGCGGCGGAGAGCAGGGTCAGGCGTTCGTCGGCGGCGTCGTAGCGGTAGAGGTCCGGGGCCGCGTCGGCGTCGGCGTCGGCGTCGGTCAGCTTCTCGGCGCTGACGAGGAAGGCGCTGGCGCCGCTCGGGGTGGCGCCGACAAATTCGGCCGACGCGGGCGGGCCGCAGCCGGGCAGGGTGCATTGCGAGGCGGAGATCCGCTTGGGCGTCGACCCCGCTTCTCCCAGGTAGACGCCGGCGAGCGCGCCGGCGCAGGGGCTGGTGGCGAAGAAGGCGCGGCGGCCGTCGCGCGAGACCGCGCCCGGGCCCGACGCGACCGCGCCGCAGTCCGAGAGCGGCGAGCCGCCGGCGTCGGCGTCGACCAGCCGCAGCGCCGAGCCGGCGACTTCGTAGAGCGACGCCCCCGCGGTGCGGCCGGCGTCGGCGGCGAGGAGGTGGTTTTCGCTCGTGAAGAAGACCCGCCCGAGGTCTTCGGAGGCGCCGACGAAGCCGCCTTCGAGGCCGATTTCCGCGAGCAGCGCGAACTGGCCGTCGGGGCTCTGGCGGAAGAGGCCGATTTCGGCTTCGGCCTGCCCCGCCTCCAGCGGCAGTTCGGCGCGCCAAATGGTGCCGGTCAGGTCGGGGGCGAAGGCGAGCGGGCCGGTCGCGGGACGGGTTTCGCTGAAGGCGATCTGGGCGTCCGGGAACGGCGCCGACTGCGGCGTCGTGGTCCAGCCGTCGCCGCCGCGGACGGCCAGGTTGGCGGCGACCAGCGGGCGCGGGCTCGAGGCACCGGGAAGCGGGCCGGCGCTGCGGTAGACGAGCCGGTCGCCCGTCGGGGCGACGGCGTTGACGCCGAGCAGCGAGGCGGAGAAGAAGTCAGGTGGGGAGACCAGCTCCCAGGCGCGCCCGTGGCCGGGCACCCCCGGCGCGACCGTCAGCGGGGTTCCGGGCAGCGGGGCCGCGACCGCGGCGGCGGGCGCGAGGAGGGCAAGGAGGACGGTCGCGGCGGCGACCCAAATCGACTGGCGGCCGCTGCGCGCCGGCGCCGCGGCGTCGCGCTCACCAAGCCATGGCCTCCTCGCCCCGACGCGATCCACATTTCCCCCTGGACTTCGTTAACTGGGCCGCTCTCCCAGAGCGGGCGAGACCAAGCTACGAGGGCATCTCAGGCCGTTCAACAATTAGGGACAAAGCTGTACCAAACCGACTCCAAATCGGCACAAGAGAGCGACTGGGAACTGCCTCCGCGGCAGGGGCTTCAGGCGGGGAAGTCGTCCTCGACCGAGTTCAGCGCCCAGTCGGCGCCGGCCTCGCGCAGCTGCTCGACCGTGTAGCTGCCGGTGGCGACGCCGGCGACGCGGATGCCGGCGCCGTGGCCGGCGGCGACGTCGCGGGGGGTGTCGCCGACGGCGATCGCCGTCGCCGGGTCGACGGCGGCGCCGGCGACGGCGGCGCCCCGCTCCAGCGCCTTCCTGGTCAGCTCGGTGCGGTCGCGGGAGTCGGAGCCGTAGCCGCCGAAGGCGAAGAAGCGGTTGAGGCCGCCGCGGGCGAGCTTGATCTGGGCGGCGGGCTCGATGTTGCCGGTGACGATGCCGAGCAGGGTCCCGGCCGCGGCCAGGCGCGGCAGCAGCGCCTCGATCCCCGGCATCACCCGGTAGCCGCCGGACTCGCGGACGGCGTCCTCGAGGTGGCTCAGGTAGACGCCGATCGCCTCCGTCCGCTCCGCCTCGGTGCCGTCGCGCCCGATCACCTCGCGGAAGACGATCTCGGCGATTTCCGGGTCGGTCATGCCGGCGTGGGTGTGCTCCTCGATGTCGGCGTCGACCCGGTAGAGCTCGCGGAAGGCGCGCTGCCAGGCGACGGCTCCCGCCCCGCCGGTGACGAGGAGGGTGCCGTCGATGTCGAAGAGGATCGTCTGGATCGCCGCGTCGCTCACGCCGCGAACCTACCGGCTAGCGCGGGATCGTCCGCGCGTGCAGGCCGGCCCGGCGCAGGGCGCGGCCGCGGCGCCCGGCGACCGCGTCGCCGCGGGAGAAGCGGTGGGGGCGGACGCGGTGGCCGCGCAGATAGGGCGGCGCGCCCCAGGGGAGGGCGGTCGCCCCCGGACCGTCGGCCCGGGCCTCGGCGGCGGCGGTGCCGCTGCCCGCGAGGGTGGCGACGAAGGCCCCGGCGGCGCCCCGGACCCGCAGCGTCGCCGCCTTGGCACCGCTGCCGTCGGGGGCGAAGCGGACCCGGACCACGCACTCGGCTCCTGGCGCGAGGGTGGCGCCGCTGCACTCGTCGCCGGCCAGCGTGAACTGATCGGAGTCGGCGCCGGCGATCGCGACGCTTTCGAGGTCGAGCGGGGTGCTGCCTTCGTTGCGGACCGCGAAGGAGTGGGCGGCGCTGCGCTCGCCCGCGGCAAGCTCGCCGAAGTCGTGGCTCGAGGGCGCCAGCGTCACCGCCGGGGCGACCCCCTCGCCGCTCAGCATCACCATCGTGCCGCCGTCGCTGTCGCCGAAGAGGGCGAGGCGCGCGAGCTTGGCGCCGGCTCCCTGGGGCGTGAAGCGGACGTGCACGGTGCAGCTCGCGTTGGGCGCCACCGGGGCGCCGCTGCAGCTCTCGTCCAGCAGCCGGAAGCTGCCGGCGTCGCCGCCGGCGACGACCGCGATGAAGAAGGCGCCGGGGATGTTGCCCCGGTTGGTCAGCACGATCGTCTTGACGACGCCGTCGGTGCCGGCCGTGGCGGCGCCGAAGTCGACCGGGCTGGCGTCCGGTTCGAGCATCGCCCGGCCGCCGGTGCCGCTGAGATCGGCGCTGAAGGTGGAGCCGCTGACGTACGCCTGCACCTGCGCTTCGTAGTGGACGGCGTCCCAGGCGTTGAAGTTGACCTGGAGGCCGCAGCTTTCGCCGGGGTCGAGCCGGCGCCCGTTCCAGCAGTCGCCGCTGTTGATCCAGAAGTTGCCGCTGTCGGGACCGCCGATCCCGGTCGAGCCGACGTAGGCGAAGGCTTCGCCGGTGTTGGTCAGCTGGAAGTTGGTCGAGCGGCTTTCGTTCGTGCTCTGGATCCCGAAGTCGTAGGAGCCGGGCGTGAAGGCGAGCTGCGGTTCGACCGCGGTGCCGGAGAGCGGCATCGTCTGGCTCGGGAGTTCCTTCAGCGCCACCGCCATCGTCGTCTGCTTGGCGCCGGGCGAGCCGGGCGCGAAGCTGATCCAGGCCGAGCAGTCCTGACCCGGTTCGAGCCAGCCGCAGCTGCTGCCGTTGAGCTTGAAGTCGCCGGAGTCGGCGCCTTCGACCGTGACCTTTTCGATCGCCGCGGGCACCGAGCCCGCGTTGTGGACGGTCACCGTCACCGTCGTCGATTCGGTCCCGACCGTCGTCTTGCCGAAGTCCAGCGGCGCCTGCGGGAAGCTGAGTTCGGGCCCGGGAGGCGGCCCTTCGCCTTCTTCGGCCGCCAGGCCCGAGGCCGGGAAGAGGGCGATGGCGAGGAGGGCGAGCGCGAGGAAGAGCAGCGCGATGGACGGGACGAGGAGGGATGCGGCGGCCTCACGGCCCCGCGCGGCGAGTTTGGTCATGCGGCCTCATCGGTGGCCGCCGCCGCCGGGCTTGAAGCTGGATGGGAACCTTCACCCAGACCCCACTATTGGGTGCCGGGCGCTCCCTTTTCGATGACCCCGGTCAGTGCTCGGCCTCGAGCAGGTCGCGCTGGCTGAGCGTGTAGAGCAGGCCCAGCGACGGCAGGACGAGGACCGCGGCGACGCCGAAGACGACGAAGACGGTGACCAGGGTCGGGTCCGGCGCCGCCGCCTGGTCGATCCGCAGCGAGGTCGGAAGCAGGTAAGGGAACTGCGCCACCCCCCATCCCCAGATCACGCTCACCACGGCCCCCGCCGCAAGCGGCCGCATCAAACGCGGGTTGACGGGCCGACTTCCCCCCGTGGAGGCGTATCTGCGGCCCGGCGACCGGAAGAGGAGCGCCAGCAGGGCGAGGCCGCAGAGGGCGGAGGCGATGACCAGGGGGAGGCCCTGGTCGATCAGGCGGTCGAAGACGTAGCGGGCTTCGGCGTGCAGCTCGAGCAGGCCCGCCGCGGCGGCGGCGCCGGCGACCGCGGCGGCCGCCAGGGCCCGCCGCACGAAGTAGCGCTCGAGGTCCCCCTCCCCGGCCCGGCGCGCGTCGCCGACCAGGAAGACGGCCGAGAGGTAGGCGCCGGTGGCGACGAACATCGCCCCGGTCAGCAGCGGCAGCGGCTGCAGCCAGCTCGAGAAGGCGTCGCCGTTCCCGCCGGCGGGGACGTTGCCGGAGGCGATCGCGCCGACCGCCGCGCCCATGAAGAACGGGGTCAGGACGGAGGAGAGGGCGAAGGTCGCGCCGGCCGCGCGCCGCGCCGCCAGCCCCTCGATCGACTTGCGGAAGGCGAAGCCGGAGCCGCGCAGGACGATCCCCAGCGCGGCCAGCGCGATCGGCACGTAGAGCGTCGTGAAGATCGCGCTGAAGGCGGGCGGGAAGGCGGTCCAGAGGACGACGAGGATGAAGATCAACCAGACGTGGTTGGCCTCCCAGACCGGGGTCAGCGAGCGCTGGATCAGCGCCCGCGGCCGCTCCCCCTTGGCGGCGTCGCCGGCGATCAGGTCCCAGAACCCGCCGCCGAAGTCGGCGCCGCCGAAGAGCGCGTAGAAGGTCGCCCCGACCCAGAGGATCGCCGCCGCGGCGTCCGCCTTGCTCACGGCGCCGCCCCCGCCGGGGGCGCGTAGGGGGTTCCCTCGGGTTCGGCGGCGCCCTCGCGCCAGCGCCGCGACATCCCGCGCAGGACCTTGACCGCGATCGTCCCAAGCGCGGCGTAGACCAGCAGCACCAGGGCGAAGCTGAACCAGATCCCGTCGGCCTCGGTCACCGCTTCGGAGGTCCGCATGTAGCCCTGGACGATCCAGGGCTGGCGCCCGACCTCAGTCACGATCCAGCCGCACCAGAGGGCGAGGATCGCGCCGCCGCCGGTGACCGCGACCGCGCGCAGGAACCACGGCGTCTGCGGGATGTCGCGCTGCTTCCACCAGGCGTAGGCGAGCCAGAGGCCGAGCAGCAGCAGCGCCGTGCCGATCCCGACCATCGCGTCGAAGGCGAGGTGCAGCATCGTGTTCGCCGGCGGCCGTTCGTCGACCGGGATGTCGTCGAGGCCGGTCACCTTGGTGTCGGCGCTGAAGCCGACCAGGAAGGAGTCGAGGTCGGGGATCGGGATCGCCGCCTTGACCCCGTCGCTGGTGCAGATGCCGCCGACGTACTCGGTCTGGTGGCCGCCGGTCTTCTGGATGCACTCCATGCCGGCGAACTTGGCCGGCTGGTGGTCGGCCACCGCGCGCGCCGCGGTGTCGCCGACGAAGAGCTGGATCGGGGTCGCGATCAGGCCGATGGTCAGCGGGATCAACAGCCCCAGCCGGTGCAGGCGGTCGCGCCGCCCCTTCAGCATCCCGACCGCGTAGATCGAGGCGACGAGGAAGCCGACCACCATGTAGGCGGCGAGGATCATGTGCGGGACCTCGTAGCCGGTCGCCGGGTTGAAGAGGATCTGGCCGGGGTTGGTGTCGA
>Ga0157375_10002322_pt1 | contig 16423 bp, 12 predicted proteins | sample M35metaG_FD_115311 | JGI IMG/M metagenome (GOLD analysis project Ga0157375, IMG submission 115311) | Miscanthus rhizosphere microbial communities from Kellogg Biological Station, Michigan, USA - M3-5 metaG | ecosystem: Host-associated > Plants > Roots > Rhizosphere > Soil | place: USA: Michigan...
AGGAAAGGTGCTTTATGAAAACCCACTCCCGTTTCCCTTTTCTGCTCATGCTCTTTATTTCGTGCGTTCTCTCTATTAATAGCAACGTCATAGCACAATCAAACGGAGGAGCCGGCGCGCCTCAACCACCAATGGCCGAAAAGAAAACCAAGATTACGAACATTCACGGTGTGACTCTGGAAGACGATTACTTCTGGCTGCGCGAAAAAACAAACCCCGCGGTCCTCGCTCATCTTCAGGCTGAAGATGCTTATGCCCAGGCGATGATGAAACACACCGCGCCGCTCCAGGAAAAGCTCTATAACGAGATGCTCGGTCACATCAAACAGACTGACACCAACGTTCCTTATCGCTGGGGAAATTACTTCTACTACACGAGAACTGAAGAAGGTAAACAGTATCCAATCTTCTGCCGCAAGAAAGGCAGCGTCGATGCGCCTGAAGAGATCGTGCTCGATCAGAATGAACTAGCCAAAGGTCAAAAGTTCATGAGTGTCGGCGCGTTTGTGCCGAGCGATGATGGAAATCTACTTGCCTACAGCACCGACAACACCGGCTACCGCCAGTACACGTTGCAGGTCAAAGATTTGCGCACCGGCCAGCTCTTTCCGGAACGAATTGAACGCGTGGATAGCGTCGTCTGGGCCAACGACAACAAAACGTTTTTCTACGTTACTGAAGACGCAATCACCAAACGTAGCGACAAGTTTTTCCGCCACGTTCTGGGAAGCGACAAGTCTGATTTGGTCTACGAAGAGAAAGACGAGCTGTTTGATATCGGGATCGATCGATCACGGGACAACGCGGTAATCTTCCTGCAAGCTTTCAGCAAGACTTCAACCGAGTCGCGCTATCTACTCGCCGCAGAGCCTAATTCGGAACTCAAAGTGATTATCCCGCGACAACCGGATCACGAGTACGACGTCGATTATCGCGACCACCTCTTCTACATCCGCACGAACAAAGGCGCAAAGAATTTCCGCATCGTGACCGCGCCAGTGAACGATCCGTCAGAAAAGAACTGGAAAGAATTTGTGGAACACCGGCCGGCGGTGAAGATTGAGGGAATCAATCTTTTTGCGAGTCACGCCGTGCTGTCCGAATGGGAAAACGGCTTGCAGCAACTCGAAGTTGTCAACTTCAAGACTAACAAACGAAACCGCATCGAGTTTCCCGAGCCGGTTTATTCCGCGGGGTTGTCTTCGAATCGCGAATACAATACGAACGTCGTCAGGTACAGCTACAACTCGCTTGTCAGGCCAAATTCCGTGTTCGATTACGACATGAACACCGGCAAGTCAACGCTGCTGAAACAGACGGAAGTGCCTGGCGGATTCAACGTGGATAACTATAAATCAGAGCGAGTGTTTGCCACTGCGTCGGATGGAACAAAGATTCCGATGTCGATGGTCTATCGAAAGGGAGTGAAGCTGGATGGCTCTGCACCACTGCTCCTTTATGGATATGGCTCGTACGGTTTATCGATCCCGCCAGGTTTCTCTTCCAATCGCCTGAGTCTTCTCGATCGCGGCGTTATCTTCGTCATCGGGCACATTCGCGGCGGCGGTGAGTTGGGCGAGGAGTGGCGCCAGGCGGGCAGGATGATGAGCAAGATGAACACGTTCACGGATTTCATCGCCTGCGCCGAAACGCTCATCAACAAGAAGTACACGTCGAAGGACCGGCTGGTCATTCAGGGTGGAAGTGCCGGCGGCCTGCTTATGGGCGCGGTTACCAACATGCGTCCGGATCTATTCAAAGCGGTCGTTTCGCAAGTGCCGTTCGTAGACGTGCTGAACACGATGCTTGACGCGAGCATACCGCTGACGACCAGCGAATACATCGAGTGGGGTAATCCGAATGAGAAGCCGGCGTTCGAGTACATGAAGACGTATTCGCCATATGACAACGTTGCGAAGAAAGATTATCCGGCGATGCTCGTCAAGGTTTCTTTGAACGATAGCCAGGTGCCGTACTGGGAAGGCACAAAGCTAGTGGCAAAACTGCGCGCCATGAAGACTGACAAGAACCCGCTGCTGTTGAAGGTCAACTTCGGTGCGGGACATGGCGGCGCCTCAGGCCGCTACGACGCGCTGCGTGAAGCGGCGTTTGACTATGCGTTCATGCTCTGGCAAATGGGCGTCGCGGATTAGCTAAATCGCGGAGTGTTTCCCTGCAAAGGCGCAAAGGCGCAAAGAACCTGCTAAAGTCTTCTTTGCGTCTTTGCGCCTTTGCGGGAAACCTTTCAAATGATCGGTTCGACCCTCGGTAATTACAAGATCCTCGAGAAGCTCGGTGAGGGCGGACAGGGCACGGTCTATAAAGCCGTCGATTCCAAACTCGGCCGCACGCTCGTCATCAAAGTCCTGCCGGCGGAGCTGACTGCGCGCGAAGCGAACCTCAAACGTTTTGAACGTGAAGCACGTCTGGCCTCTGCCCTCGATCACCCAAACATCTGCACCATATTCGATCTCAACGAAATCAACGGCATTCACTTCATCGCGATGCAATACATCGAGGGGCGCAACGTGCGCCAACTCGTGAACGGTCGCCCTCTTTCACTCGAAAGCGCGTTGTCGATTGCATTGCAGACGGCAGAAGCACTCGCCGCCGCACATTCGCGCGGCATCATTCATCGCGACATCAAAGCCGGCAACGTGATGGTCACGCCAACCGGTCAAGTGAAAGTACTCGATTTTGGACTGGCTAAACTGCTCGACGAAGATGCGGCGCGCACGTCGGGAATTCATCACACGGAGATCACTGAAGTCGGCATTCCTTACGGCACCGCCACGTACGCAGCGCCGGAACAAGCGCGAGGAGATCGTGTCGATGCGCGTGCCGATATCTTTTCAACCGGCGTCCTGCTTTACGAGATGCTGACGGGCACGTGGCCTTTCCAGGGTAAAACCGCCATCGACGTGCGTCATGCAGTCTTGAACGAAGAACCGGCGCCCTTGTCAAAGATGCGGCCCGGCCGCTTTCCCGAGCGCTTGCAGACAATACTCGATAAAGCTGTCGCCAAAGATCCTCGAAATCGTTATCAAAGGATTTCATATTTTGCCGAAGATCTTCGGGCCGTCATGCGCGAGCTTGGTTCGGATTCATTGCCCGGCATGGATGAGAGCACCGCCCCCGTCGCGCCGAAGCATTTGAAACAGCAAAGCCCGGTCACACGCGCGCTACGCTGGCTGACTGGCAGCAGGAGTGCCGAGCCGCCATCAGGTCCCAAATCAGGTGGACGCAGCGGCGATGCAAACGCAAGCCCGTTTACGAGTTTGGGCGACCGCGATCGAAAGAGTGTTGCGATTCTTCCCTTCAAGAACGTTGGTAACGATCGTGAGATCGATTTCTATCAGTTCTCGCTCGCGGACGCCGTGATAACTGAGTTGGCCCGAGTCCGTTCGTTGGTCGTGCGGCCGTCGTCAGTTATCGTGAAGTACCAAAACAAAACTGTTGACCCAGCCGAAGCGGGACGCGATCTTCTCGTCGATGCAATACTCACCGCGACTTTTCTCCGCGCCGGCGATCGATTGCGCGTCACTGCGCAACTGCTCGATGTGCGTACCAATGAAATTCTCTGGAGTGAACGAATCGATGCTGAAGCCAGCGACATCATCGGCGTGCAGGACACGATCGTCCAACGCATCGTCGAAGGCCTGCGGCTGGAATTGAGTCCCGATGAGAAATCCGAGCTGGCAAGGAAAACTACCGCTGACGCCGCGGCCTCGGAAGAGTACATGCGCGGGCGCAACTGTTTGGCGCAGTTCATCTATCACACGATCGAGCGCGAAGATCTCGATTCCTCCATCGAACACTTCCGCCGCGCGATCGAGATCGATCCGCAGTTTGCTTTGGCTTATTCGGCACTCGGCAGTTGCTACGTAAACCGCGTGTTGAAGGGCCTTGGCCAGGCCGGCGATCACGACAAGGCGAAGAACGCGTTCCGCAAAGCGCTGGCACTCGATCCAAAACTGCTCGAAGCGCGCATGCAGATGGTATTCATCTACCTTACTGGCGGGCAAAAGCAGAAGGCGCGTGCGGAAGTGGAGTTGCTTCGCCAGGAATACCCGAACGATCCAGGCGTGCAGTTTGTGCGTGCTATCGTGGCACGACTCCATAGCGACTATGACCAGGCGCTGCGCAGTTTGGATCGCATGGTGCGCTTGAATCCCGGCGAGCGCGTGCTGGCGAGCTACAACCGCGCTCGCATCTTCATGTATCAGAAACAATATGAAGAGGCGCTGCACGAGCTCGACCAGGGCGCCGCGCTTGAGCCGGAACATCCGATGATTCAGGTTATCCGGGCTCGGGTGCTTTTCTACCGCGGGGAGATCGACTCGGCCGCGCGGGTCCTGCAACAGGTCCTCCAACGCCATCCGCAGATGGATGGAGTGAGGCCGATTCTCGCTATCTGTTTCAGCGCGCAGGGGCAACACACGAAAGCTAATGAACAACTGACGCCGAAAGTCAGGCTGGCCGCGGAAGGTGACTACGATATATCTTATTGGCTTGCCTCTGCATACCTCTTGCAGGGTCGCCAGGTGGAAGCGCTCAGATGGTTGGAAACGGCCATCGGTCTCGGAAATGAGAACTACAAGTGGTTTGAGTCTGATCCAAACTGGACCGACATGCACGAGGATCCACGTTTCATCGAATTGATGAACCGCATCAAGAGCCAACGCGAGCTGCCCGGGGACCAGTCTGAATGAAAACTTTTGTCGTGGGTGACATACACGGTCGTTGCGCGCAACTCCTCAACCTCCTCGACATGCTGCCGCGCGACGAGCAAACCGATACCTTGGTTTTTCTGGGTGACCTGATCGACCGCGGCGCCGATGCGCCGTGCTGTGTCAGTCACATCCTGAAACTCTGTCGCGAGAACCCGCAGCGAGTGATTTGCCTGCGTGGAAATCACGAACAGATGTTGATGGATTTTCTGGGAGGGCGAAGTAATCTTTGGCTCACGCCGGTTGTTGGTGGTGAGCGAACGTTTGAGCAGTACACGGGCCGGTCAGTGAAGGTGGAGAGCCAGAAGGATCTGGAAGAAATGAGGCTGCTGCTTGAGCGTTCTCTTCCGCCTGAACATCTCGCGTTTATGCAGGACCTGCCGTTTTATTATGAAGACGAGCACGCGATTTACGTTCACGCCGGACTCGACGAAGGAAAGCATCCGCGCGAGAGTTCACCGAACGCGCTCTTGTGGATGCGCGACATGGATTTCTACAAGAACTATCGCGGCAAGCCTTGTATTTTCGGACACACGCCGACGCCTTTGTTGCCCTTGCGCGGGCGGTTGGGACGTCACGGAATTTACATCTCTCACAGTGCGGTTGGCCTCGATACCGGTTACAACCACCAGTCGCCGCTGAGCTGCTTGTCGCTGCCGGACTTCAATCTCTACCAGACTTACGCTGACGGTCGTCAGGAAACTTATCAAATCACATCCTTCATTCCCGAGACGCTGAGAGAGATGCAACGCAAAGCCGGTCTCATATAATTTCCGTATCTGTGGATGGCCTTACGGCACGCATCGTTGTTCGCGCAGTGGAACCAAATCAAGACTCGTCAACTTATGCGTATTCGGATCGAGCGCGATACGCGCCGAGATTGGCCCATTGTTGCAAACAAGCCGAATTGCGCTGTTGCTTGTTCCGTTTCCACTAAGCGGCTCGCCAACTTTACAACTTCCCCACGCGGCTGCGGCCGTAAACTGCCGGCGCATCCGTTCCACATCGAATCCAGGCGCTGCAAGCGCTTCAGCAGCCTTTGCATCCCATGACCCAAGGAGCTTGACGATCGTATCCGCTGTCTTTGCCATCTCCGCATCGGGTGGCAGCACAGGATTGATATTGATCAGTTGAACTTTCGGCGGCATCGTTGGCGCCAGGGTGATGAAAACGTTGAGCCAGCCGCGGTCACACATCATTCGCCACTCGCCACGCAATGCGTTTTCCGGATTGATGGTTGTGGCCGGACGGCAAGTGCCGTGCTGTTCTGCCAATGCTTTCCAGCGGCTTGCACGCACGTCAGCAGCAACGTCGAGAAAGAGATTGTCCGCCGCGATTTTATTAGCCAGCGCATCGTCCCACTTGACGATCAACTGTGAAACGTCTGATTGCGCCGTCAACAGAGCTTGAGACGGTTGCACAACACGTGGTTGGAGGGCACCCGTGCGATACAGGGCTGACATAATATCGTTGAAGAGACTACTGAATCCCTGGTAAGTCTGGTTGGACATGCCGATAAGACCCACGCCATGTTCCGGCAACCAGCGCATCAGTGAGCCGTAACCCGGCAGCCCGCCTCCATGTTCAACGACATAACCCAAGCGGCAATCCTGCGTCACTCGGAGACCATACGCATAACTCGAGACTCCGAGCTGGAGCGGCGCATCAACCGTAGCGCGAAAGGCGCTTGCTGGTTGAGCACGCCAGGCTTGTTGCATCTCGCGCGCGCTGCTTCTTTTTATTGGACCACGCTCGGGTTCGTCACGCGGCGGATACGCCGACATCAGAAAAGCAACATAGCGCGCGAGGTCGTGCGCGTTGGTCCAAAGTCCGCCCATCGAACCAAACGAGCCGTGGGCCAGGATGGGTTCGGGCTTCCACGTGTTGTCTTCACGGCGATAACCGGGAGCAATGTGTTCGCGCGGCACTGATGACATCTCGTATGTGGACGAGTTCATTCCGAGCGGTTTCAAGATGTTGTCGCGAACATAATCTGCATAAGGACGTCCGGAGACTTTGGCGACAACCTGACCGAGGATCGCGAAACCGTAGTTTGAATATTCGAAGGCGGTGCCGGGTGACGTCGAGAAAGGAATGCCTGCTTTGAGCCACGCGCGCATTGTTTCGTCCGTTTGGGCCAACTGCCTGTCGCCCCAGGGATTGTCTTCCGGAAAACCTTCAGAGTGAGTGAGCAAGTGACGAATCGTGAGCACCGGCGAATCGCTCGTGGGATAAGACAGGTTCGCAAGCTCCGGTACGTATCGCGCGACAGGATCGTCCAGCGAGAGCTTCCCTTCGTCGCGCAGCTTGAGTATCGCCATCGCGGTAAAGCTCTTGGTCATTGAAGCGATGCGAAAGACTGTTTCCGGCGTGACTGGCGCATTGTTTGTCTTCTCACGAACACCAGCGGCTTTCACCCAGACGAGTTCGCCATCGATGATGACTCCCAGCACGGCTCCCGGCGGCTGTTGCCGCTCCATGTAACTCTTGAAGAGTCGCTCGATCTCCGGAAACGCTGCGGCGAGTTTCTGCTTTCGCTGCGGATCGGCGAACTGTGCGTACGCCAGTTGCGGGAGAATTAATAGAAACAAAATAGTGAAAGCTCGAATGAGATTCATGGTGACCTCAACTTTACATATCGGCGAAATTTACGTCTGACCTGAACCGACGAGCCGAAGTTTATAAGCAGACCCGTATCAATGCCAGTCGCAACCAAATAGTGGACTAGTTGTGCTTCGTGCTCTGGAACGAGACTCTGAACTGCCTTGATCTCAATTATTAGTTGCTCTTGGATCCAAAGGTCAGGATGGAAAATGCCCACTAAATGATTTTCATACAAAACGGGAAGCTGGCCTTGTTGTTGGACTTTGATGCCGAGCCTGTCCAGTTCGAATTTAAGGGCGTTTTCATACACCTTTTCCAGAAAACCTGGGCCAAGTGCGTTGTGCACTTTGTAGGCACTGCCGATGATTTTGTGAGTGAGGTCGTTTATTTCCATTGCATCCTCCGTGAGGCAAAGGACATTTGACAGGATTACAGGATTTTCAGAATTTACAGGATGTCATGTAAATCATGCAAATCCTGTAATCCTGTCTAAGGAATACGTTCGTAGTCATACCGCCCGATGATGTTCTTATGCATGTATTGCCCGATCGATTCCGCACTCATCAGTGCTTTAAATTTCGACGGCGGAACACCTTTGTACCGATACCTATCGCCGCTGTTGAAGACAACTTCCAGGATGCGCAGCTTGGCATCGTAGCCAACCAACCTCAGCATTTCCGACGCTACTGGTTTTAGTTTCACAGTGCTAACATACCCTCAATGATTACGGCGCGAGTGGGAACCGCCTGAGATGCTCACCACCCGGATGCAAGGATTCCGGGCCTCTCCAAACAACTCATCGAGAGTATTTCTAAATAGAAAACCTGACAAGCCGAAGCGTGCCTCATTCGGGAAGGACAGGCTGAGGTGAGGCGTTCTAACGGGAAACGGCGAGAACCCTTACCAGCGTCCGCGAAGAAAAAAGGACGTGATTACGAGCGGGCGTTTTTCTGTTGTAAGCGTGCACTCGCACACGCATTGATTAAGAACCACGAACTCAAGATCGAATGCGACGGTTGCAAAGAGATCATCGGCTTCCTGGAAATACCCGGCTACAGCGGCGACAAACACAATCCCGTTGCCGTTGACTTTGACAGACCATACTGACTCGCCTTACTGCGCCCGGTATATCTCACCGCCGGAAGTGATGAATTCTTCGGCCTTCTCGTTCAACCCTGTCTTCAATGCCTCCGACTCATCAATCTGCTTCTGAGCTGCGTACTCACGCACATCCTGCGTGATCTTCATCGAACAAAAATGCGGGCCACACATCGAACAGAAGTGCGCCAACTTTGCGCCTTCCTGCGGCAACGTTTCGTCGTGATACTCGCGTGCGACTTCCGGATCGAGTGAAAGATTGAACTGGTCTTCCCAACGAAATTCGAAACGCGCTTTTGATAACGCATTATCGCGATACTGCGCGCCCGGATGTCCTTTCGCCAGGTCCGCAGCGTGCGCGGCCAGCTTGTAAGCGATGACACCGTCTTTGACGTCCTTCTTATTGGGCAGACCAAGATGCTCCTTTGGCGTGACGTAACAGAGCATCGCCGTTCCAAACCACCCAATCATCGCGGCGCCAATCGCCGAGGTAATGTGATCGTAGCCAGGCGCGATGTCGGTAGTCAGTGGTCCGAGCGTATAGAACGGTGCTTCGTGACACGTCTCGAGCTGCTTATCCATGTTCTCTTTGATCAAGTGCATCGGCACATGACCTGGTCCTTCGATCATCACCTGGCAATCACGCTCCCAGGCAATCTTCGTCAACTCCCCAAGCGTCTCGAGTTCCGCAAACTGCGCTTCATCATTTGCATCTGCAATCGAGCCGGGTCGCAGTCCATCACCCAGCGAGAACGACACGTCATACGCAGCCATGATCTCGCAAATCTCGCGAAAGCGCGTGTAAAGAAAACTCTCTTCATGATGGGCTAAACACCACTTCGCCATGATCGAGCCGCCACGACTCACAATTCCCGTCGTCCGTCGCGCTGTCAGAGGGATGTAAGCAAGACGCACGCCTGCATGAATCGTGAAATAATCGACGCCCTGTTCGGCCTGCTCAATCAACGTGTCGCGAAAGATCTCCCACGTGAGCTCCTCCGCTTTACCGCCAACCTTTTCCAGCGCCTGGTAAATCGGGACTGTACCGATTGGCACTGGCGAGTTGCGAATGATCCATTCGCGAGTGGCATGTATGTTTTTGCCTGTGGACAGATCCATCACCGTGTCTGAACCACAACGAATGGACCAGCGCATCTTGTCCACTTCCTCTTCGATTGACGAAGCGACGGCTGAGTTTCCGATGTTCGCATTGATCTTCACGAGGAAGTTGCGCCCGATGATCATCGGCTCGGATTCAGGATGATTGATGTTGGCCGGAATAATCGCGCGTCCTCGCGCGACTTCCGAACGCACGAATTCGGGAGTTACGTACTGCGGGATTGCTGCTCCGAACGATTCACCTTTGTGTTGATGCAGCAGTGAGTCACGCGGAGCGTCGCCGATACTCCACTCTGCTTCGCGTCCAAGGTTTTCGCGGATGGCAATGAACTCCATTTCCGGAGTGATAATCCCGCGACGTGCGTAATGCAGTTGCGTGACACAGGCGCCTGGCTTTGCCCGCAGCACCGCACGACGCATCATGGGAAAGTCTTCGAGCTTGCCAACATCTTTCACGCGCGCGCGTTTGGCTGCGTCGAACGTAAGATAACCATCGTCGATGGGCTTTGCCTCACGACCTTCATACTCTTCAACATCACCGCGTCTAACGATCCACTCGCGCCGCAGTTGCGGCAATCCTTCGCGGGCATCGCAATGAACATCATCGTCGCCCCATGGTCCACTAGTGTCGTAAACACGAACCGGTGGGTTCGGAGCCAAGGTGCCATCGAAGTCTCGTGAAGGATTCTGATGGATTTCGCGTAACGGCACGCGTACGTCCGGCTGTTTGCCGTTAATGTAGACGCGCCGAGAGTTTGGCAGTGAACGGTACGTATCGCTGTCGGTTAATTTGATTCCAGCATTCATATTACGGTTCTCCGATTCGTATGGATGTAGTCTATAATCTCTGCGCTGGTAATCCAACCCGACCGATCTCCCGGAGTCACAACATGCTGAAACGACGCGTTATCGCCCTGTCATTGATCTTTTCGATGCTGTCGCTTCCTGTCGCGGCGCAAAACGGCAGTGGCGATCTGCTGAGCCGCATTCGTAAAGAAGCTATGGAACGTTCGCAAATCATGAAGACGATGCACATGTTTACGGACGTCTATGGTCCACGGCTCACTGGTTCACCTAATCACAAAGCCGCGGCGGAATGGGCAGTCAAACAGATGACCGCTTGGGGCCTCGAGAATGCACACCTCGAACCGTGGGACTTCAAACATCCGGGTTGGCTGAATGAGCGCTTGACGGCGCACCTTATCTCGCCGGTTAAGGATCCACTCGTTTGTGAGGTGCTGGCATGGACTCCGAGCACGAAAGGAACAGTTCAGGCGAAGGCGTTTCAGTTGATCCTTCCGGAGCGACCGTCGCAAGAGCAGCTCACGATATTCCTGAATAACTACAAAACAAAAGTGCGCGGGCGAATCGTGCTCATCGGCAAGCCGGCATCGATCCCTGTCAATCTGAACCCTCCTGCAAAGAGACTCAGCGACGAACAGGCGGAGCAACGTTATGGACCAAACGCGCAGCCCTTCTCTGTTCCGACGCCTTCACCCACGCCAACTCTCGCTCCGAATGCGCCGCATCCGCTTACTAATCGTCAAATCAGCGAACAACTCTATGCATTTCTCAAAGAGAACGGCGCGCTCATCAGAGTGAACGATGCGGGGCGCGAGTTTCGACAGATTCGAGCTTTCAACAACAGCACGTTTGATGTTAACAAAGCGATCCCGACAGTGGTCATGAGCAATGAAGATTTTGGCCGCATCGCTCGCATACTCAACGACGGCACCGAAGTCGTGCTGGAGTTCAATATCGTCAATCGCGTGTACCCGGAAGGCACTACGTCGTACAACACCATCGGAGAAATTCGTGGGAGCGATAAAGCAGACGAAGTCATCATGCTCGGTGGGCACCTTGATTCGTGGCATGCAGCCACAGGCGCTACGGACAATGCGATCGGTTGCACAATCATGATGGAAGCGGCACGTATCTTGAAAACACTCGGCGTCAAACCGCGCCGCACGATTCGTGTTGCACTATGGAGCGGTGAAGAAGAGGGACTGCTTGGTTCGCAGGCATACGTGAAAGAGCACTTCGGCTCTTTTGAGGATCCAAAACCGGGATATGAGAAGTTTGGCGGCTACTTCAACATCGACGCCGGCACTGGGCGTGTGCGTGGAGCGGGGGTGTTTGGACCACCTGAAGCGGCAAGCATCCTGCGCGAGATTCTCGCGCCGTTCAAAGGCGACGGTGTAGTTGGGGCCGCGACGACGCGCAGCCGCAGGCTGGCTGGTTCTGACAACACATCGTTCAATCAGGCAGGGTTGCCCGGTATCGGCATGGGCCAGGACCCAATTGAATACGGCACCAACACCTGGCATACAAACATGGACACCTACGAGCGCATTCTTGAAGATGATGTGAAGAAGGATGCGATGGTTATGGCGTGGACGGTTTATCAATTGGCGATGCGCGACGATCTATTGCCGCGGTTCGCTAAAACCGATATGCCGCCGAAGCCTGTGGAGGAAACAACTTCGCAACCGGCAACACCTTCAGCGCGTCCAGAGGCTCAGAAGCCGAAGACTCCACGACACAGAGGACATTAGTGAGTTGGCAATAACTCGCCGACAGTTTTTGAGGCGAAGCGCAATCGCAGTTGCAGGCGCCGCTCTGGCTCGCAACAATGCCCTCGGCGCGATAGTTGTAAAAGGCCCGGCGAAAAAGATGCTCGTTCTGGGCGCTGGAATGGCCGGGCTTGTTGCTGCTTACGAACTCTCTAAACTCGGCCACGATGTTACCGTGCTCGAGGCCCGCACACGTCCAGGCGGCCGCGTTCATACGCTGCGTGATCCTTTCTCGGATGGCCTCTACGCAGAAGCCGGCGCGGCGCGCATTCCTGACAACCACGAGCTCACTCACAAGTATGTGAAAGAGTTTGCGCTTCCACTCGAGCCGTTTTATCCCGCACGCCTGAATGCGCTGAGATTTGATCGGGGCGAGCGAGAGGAAGTGCCGATCGATGGTTTTACCGATGCAATGACTCGGAATTATGGCGGAGACCTGGGCGGTAATCCTGAACGCTGGCATAAGATCAAAGGCGGTTCAGATCTGCTTCCGACAGCGTTTGCAGACAAACTGGCCGGCAAGATTCGCTACGGTTCGCCAGTCGTAAGAATCGAGCAGGATCAGAACCAGGCAAGGGTGGTTTTCGTGGATCACGGGCGCCAACAAACTCTCACTGCCGATAACGTTCTCTGCACGATTCCGTTTTCAGTGTTACGCAATGTCGAATTGCCCGCGTTGCCGGAGCGGAAGATAGAGATCATAAAACACACTCGCTACGATGCTGTTTCGCGTGTTTACCTGCAAACGCGTAATCGTTTTTGGGAAGACAAGGGGCTGAATGGTTTTGCGTTCACCAGCGGGGCAATCGAGATCTGGCAGCCGACGTGGAGCCAACCCGGGGCTCGCGGAATTCTGATGACCTACGCCAGGCCGGGCGAAGCGGAAAGAATTACGAACTTGAAAGAGAACGAACGCATCTCTACTACGTTGAAGCAGCTCGACTCGATGTTTGCCGGCCTGCGCGAGAATTTCGAACGCGGTGCGACGAAGTGCTGGATGGAAGACGAGTGGTCGCGCGGCGCGTGGGCGTTTGTGGGATTGGGCGATTTCTTTACGGCGTCAACGCGAGAGGGCAGGATTCATTTCGCCGGTGAACATCTCTCACCGTGGTTTTCGTGGATGCAGGGGGCCTTGTGGTCTGGGCTGCGGGCTGTGAAGGAGATTGAGGAAACAGCTCGCGTATAGTTCTATTGATTATTCGGAAACAGCTCGTCCACCGCCATCGTCCATCCCGGCACAGCGGGTTCAGCTTCTGCGATTTCGTCACGACGATAAATAGTAGCTCTTTCAGGATCAGTGGCCCGATAAACGCGAACGACCTCGTTACTCAACAAATCCACGTCCCAAACCACTAGCGTACCGGCCGCGAAGTAGTCAGCGCGTTTCATCGCCATCTGTCGTTCGGCACGCGCCCCATAATCATTTTCGCTACGAACCTCAACCGCAAACACCGGCGCGCCTTGGAAGAACTTCATGGTGATCTCGCCGATGTAAAAGCCAGCATCCGGGCTGAAGGATTTGCGATGCGGCAGGTTGACGACAAAGACAGCATTGTCTGCAATCGCGTAACCTTGCCTAGTAGTCGTTTCGTATGCCACTAAAGACAGTGTGATCTGCCGGGCAGCGTAGTGAGGTAAACCGCCAGTCCCCGCCATTATTACAATTTCTCCGTTAACGAGCTCAGCCTTGCCTTCGACTTTGTACAGATCTTCGATTGTGGCTTCGACTTTGGTGCTCATAGGTGTTGAATGTGAGTGTTGAAGCATCAGGGTGATAGGATTATATACCTTCAAATCAATGCGCTCAAGTGGGAGATAGTACGTAGCGCGTTCAAGACGCGTCTAACCGCCGATGAAGCTCATGGTCCGTGAGGGGGCGACGAAACCGGGGTCGTTGATGAAGTGGCGTGGCTCCTTTTTCAGTATCACTGATTCAATGTATTCGACGATCTCATCACGCGAAGCGCCGCTGCGAACCACATCGCGTAACGAGTGTTCGACTGTTGAAAACAAACAAGTGCGGATCTGACCGTCAGCAGTCAAACGAATACGAGAACAAGCACCGCAGAATGGCTCGGTAACAGGAGCGATGATTCCGATTTCGCCCGGTGCTCCGTCTGCAAACCGGTACCGCGAGGAAGTTTCAGAACCTCGCTCGACATCCACATGGACAAGCGGAAAGCGTTCGCTGATGCGATCGCGAATCTCCTTGCCGGAAACAACGTCTTTGCGTGACCATTCATGCCCTGAGTCGAGCGGCATGAATTCAATAAAGCGCATCTTCACGTTGTGCTCGCGGGCAAACGCCGCGAAGTCAGCAACCTCATCTTCGTTGTGGCCGCGCACGATTACGGCATTGATCTTTATGGGTTCGAGCTGCGCTTCTTTGGCGGCGGCGATTCCTGCAAGGACTTTGTCCAATACGTCGACGCCGGTCATGCGTTTGAAAACATCTCGCTTCAAACTGTCGAGACTGATCGTGATGCGATCGAGTCCGGCGTCTTTTAGACTTTGCGCACGTTCCGGAAGATAGTAGCCGTTGGTTGTGAGTGCCAGATCGTGAAGGCCGTTGACTTTCAGCCTGGCGAGCTTTCTGATTATCGTTTCAATGTCCCGGCGCAACATCGGTTCGCCGCCTGTGAGGCGGATCTTCTCGATGCCAAGCGAGACGAATATCTCGCAAACGTACTCAATCTCTTCGTACGAGAGCATCTGCTCTTTCGGCGCGATGGGTGGTTCCCCATGCGGAAGACAGTAGAAGCAGCGGAAGTTACAGCGATCCGTAAGCGATACGCGCAGATCGCGAATCGGCCGGCTGTAGGAGTCACGCAGGATAGCAGGTTGCATCGAGTGCAATCATACCGCGTCATGATCTGGCCGCAAAGTAACCACGGATTTCACGGATAAACGCGGATCGGTATTCGGATTATGCTGTCAATGCTCGCGCGTTGCGCTGCAAGCCTGAAAGCTTGGCGCGCTTCATCGCGCTGCCGCGAAAACGTGCCGCATAAGTTTCAGGCGTAAGCTCGAGTATTTCGGCGAGCTCTGCATTGACATTTCCTGGTCGCGGCGCGAATCGCGGTTCAGCGGTCGTCGCCTCAAAACGATTCCACGGGCACACATCCTGGCAAATATCGCAGCCGTACAACCAGCCCGAAAGATCCATTTCAGCCGGCAACTCAGGTGCGCGCAGTTCGATCGTCGCGTAGGAGATGCACTTGTTCGAATCGACTACGTAAGGTTCGGTGATCGCCTTCGTTGGGCAGGCATCGATACAGAGCGTACACGTGCCGCAGTGGTCTTCAATGCGCTCGGCGTCGTAATCAAGTTCCAGGTTCAGCAGCAACTCGCCGATAAACACCCACGAGCCATGCTCCGCAGTTATGACGTTCGAATGTTTGCCGAGCCAGCCCAGTCCGGCGCGTACCGCCCAGGCTTTATCCATCGCCGGCTGGATATCAACGCAGACCTTTCCTTCCGCCTGCGGTTCCTGCTCACGTATCCACGAAAGCAGAGACGTAAGCTTGGTCTTCACCACGTCGTGATAGTCGTCTCCCCAGGCATAACGGGAGACTTTTCCGGTTGTTGAGCTTTGCTGATGCTGGTGAGGTGTAAAGTAGTTGAGCGCTACAACTACTACTGAGCGCGCTGGTGGAAAGATCTGCGACGGATCGATGCGCTTCTCGACGTCTCGCGCCATCCAGCTCATCTCGCCGTGATAGCCACGCGCCAGCCACTCTTTCAATCGGCGCCCATCGTCGGCAAGCGAAGAGGCGCCGACAATTCCGACCTTATTGAAACCTTCGAGAAGGGCCTGTTCCTTGATTTTGCGTGCCGAGATCACTGCGGCGGTAGTTGCTGGATCGTCACTGTGACGATCGGAGTATCGCCCGCTGTTCGGCTATATGAAACCCAGTACCCTGCTTTTGGATACCGGACGAGTTTGTACTTCGATCCATCGGGTTTCGCGTCGAAGTCAGCACCGAACACTTGCTGCGGAGTGATCACTTCGCGCGCGCCGCTCATGAAGTCCACCGAGATGGCAGTCACCTTGTTGGTTGCCTTATCGTAGAGGACCTGGCAGGTTTCCTTGTCACCAAACACGTAGAAATCCTGCTCGTCTCCCTTGTTGGCTGGATTGCCCAGCTTCTTGCGCACATCGTCGGCGAGCCATCCGATTTTGACGCCTCGATATTCGAGAAATACCGGAGCGGGTTCCTCAGCGGTTGCGCCGCTGCGGTTTCGCGCGGTTTGGGCGAACGATATGCCGCATATTGTAAGACTAATAACGACGAGCAG
>Ga0157375_10002323_pt1 | contig 16422 bp, 12 predicted proteins | sample M35metaG_FD_115311 | JGI IMG/M metagenome (GOLD analysis project Ga0157375, IMG submission 115311) | Miscanthus rhizosphere microbial communities from Kellogg Biological Station, Michigan, USA - M3-5 metaG | ecosystem: Host-associated > Plants > Roots > Rhizosphere > Soil | place: USA: Michigan...
CCGGTAAGCCTCGATCAATTGATCGCGCTTGACCGGTTTCAACAGTTCGACATTGGTACAGCCATGGGCGGCAATGGCGTCCCGCAGCTGACCTATTCGGCCTCCATCGCCGATCACTTTGAACCGCAACTTCCCTTCAAGCTGTTTGGCAAGCTGAGGAATGATGTTGTGCAGCCCTTGGCCTTCGCCGATGTTCCCGGCATACACGACTTCCAGGACAGAATCCGGTGCGGTGCTGTCTCCGACCACCTGCGTGTCAAGGAACTCGTCATCAATGCCGTTTGTATAGGTCGAATATTGTTGAGCGGGGTAGCGTGATTTGAAGTAAGGAAGAAAGCCTTCGGAAACCAGGTTGACCTTTTTCGCCGAGTTAATCGTGAAGCGCTCAATCACTGACAGGGTCGGTTTAAGTAGCCAGACCATTTTCCTGGACAGTACGTCCTTGATGGTGTCGACAAAAATATCGCGTATATCCAGGTAGAGCGGAACACGTTTGCGGCGTGCGATCAGTGCCCCCAATGCCGCAGTCATCAGGCGCGATGAAGTTGCGTAGATAAGGTCGTAGTGCTGCTCTCGCACGATGTTGCGCGCAGCTTTGGCGTAAACCAGAAACGCTTTGGCTTGATCAACCATGCCGCTCTTGTGGGCGGGCAATGCGATGCGACGAATTGTCAGGCGCGGGTGTTCATCAAGTTCCGGGGCTTCGCTGCTGAACGAGCTGTAGCGATTTGGCAGGGTAGTGATCAATTCGATATGGGCATCTGCCGGCAGTTGCTCTAAAAGCGCTTGCACCAATGCCGTGGTTCGAAACGAGCCGGCTGACAGGTCTGGCTGGTAATAAAAGCTTAAAATTAAAAGTTTCACGTACGCCTCACCAGGTTATGCGGGTGGTCAGTCTGTCTGTCGACATTTCAGCGACGATGCACTGATTGGAAACAGATGTGCCGAATTCCGGATGCCATGTGGAAGACACCAGATTGATTTGGACCGCGCCCTCGAAGGTTGCGACTACGACTTGGCCGCCGGGCAGGGTGATATTCACCGAATTGCCCTGTTGAACCGCGTGTGTATCGGGGTGCAGAAATAGCCGGGACACGGCTCGATCGAACGGGCCTGAAAGGGAGTCCATAACCTGTAACTCACCGGCCTTGGCGACCCATTCGCGGCTGTGCACATTTTTCCCCGGCAGACGGCGATAGCCGTCATGACTGCCACGGACGTGCACAGTGTCACCACCTTGTTCGAGGTTGCTCAAGGTTGCGCGGGCACGCCGCGCCACCCTGAAGCCTGCCCATACTTCGGAGGAGCTTTGGTCATTGACTTCTACGGTGTTGTGCGCAGCGGTACTGCGTTGGCGGTGACGCTCGGCGTCTTCACCGTACTGCGAGGTTCCGGAGTTGACGAACACGCGGTGGCCAAACAGGCTGAGTTCGAAACTGAGCGTGTCCGCGTGGGCGTGACCGGGTTGATAAGCGGGGGCTATTTGCGCGATGTTCAGCAGCGCCTTGCATTGATCACCCCAGTTGATCGACACATAGCCACTGTCGGCGTGGTGTTGGGCGGCAATCCTCTCATTGACGGGCGAGGCAGTCGTCGGAAGGCATCCCAGCTCCAGCGCGTACTTTTCAATATCAAGCAGCGTCGGCGCAATGCCGAATGCCGAGTCATTGAAGAATGGAATGCCGCCATCCGGATGCTGGAGGCTGCGCAGCCAGCCCAGGCCTTTCTCTATCACGCGTTTCCACTCGTTCTGACGAGTGTTCAGCGCCGGCAGTTCGCTGTGGCTGGCCAGGTTCAGCAGGTCGCACATATCCCACAGCAGGGAGGCGTGGTACATGGGCGAGAGTTCATAGTGCGCCCCGTCCGCAAGAAACTGTTCCTTGACCTGTGCATCGAGGATCTTCAGCCCCTTCGACAGCCAGCGGTCAGCCTGCACGCCTTCCAGAAAACTGCCGGCAAATACCAGCGCCTTGGCATTGACGAACAAATGGTTGGCGAGGATGTGATATTCGACCTGTTCGGACAGTGCGTGTGTTTGCGTTGCCAGACTGTCCAGCCAATGAGGCTCCAGAGACGGTTGCGCCTGCAGCCACTTGATCAGGTTCACGATACGCAAGGAGAGCGTATACGGTTCCCAGCCGCATCCTTTGAAGGCCGGGTTGTTGGCGATCCAGCTGTTTATCAGCCGCCGATCGAAGTCTGCGGATGCCGAGGTCGAGGAGGCCAAGTGATCCAGGTAATGCAGGTTGTATTGCCAGATTTTAGGCCGCGTTTCATCGTGCCAATCAATCGGCGCCACCAGCCCCATGAACTCAAACTGTTCATCGACGTTGAAGGGGGATGGTTTCCAGCGAGGTGCTGTTGCCAGTGCTATGTGTGGACGCCGGTTAAAACCGCCGGCCGCAAAAGGCCGCACTTTGGCGAAGCGGTAGTACAGGCGATAGCCAATCTGCTTCGGCTGCAGCACTTTGATCGTGTGGTAGAGCCTGGTGACTCGGTGTATTAACGCAGTACTCATAAAAACCACTTAAAAAGGTGAAGAGTAGAAGGAATTTTTGACGCGTGATTTTTATGGAAAACTTAGTTTCAGCCAACGTTCGAAATACAGTACCTGCCACAATTTGTAAGTGTTGTTTACGCTGCCTGAAAAGTGGTCACTCACCAGCTTTTCCACTTCATTGCGCTGGACGTAGGCGTAGATACGCTCGAACTCAGCGAGCAAGCGAGCTGAGCCTATTCCACGAATAATCCCATCCAGAGGCGGATTGAAGCCGGTTTTAGGTCGGTCGACCAACGCAGAAGGCAGCAGACTCTTCAGCAGGGTTTTGAGCGGGGCCTTGGGCGCGCCGCCTTTGAGCAAGTCTTCACTCGAAGTGGCAAGGCCGTTGGCCACCACGCGTTCATCCAGCAGGGGAACCCGCAGTTCGATGCTGGCCAGCATGCTCGCCTTGTCGGAGACGCTCAGGTTGTGGCTCAAAAAGCCGGTTTGGTCAAAGTGCTGTGCGCATTTGACTTTATCCGCGGCGTCACCGGTGTACTGACTCATTACGCTGGCCAAGCGTTGCTTGTAACTGCACTCCAGCCCGTTGTAGTCGCGGAAAAAGCCCTTCAGCTCCTCGCGTGAGAAGTACCCCAGCATGCGCGAATACGCCAGGGGCCAATAGCTCTCCTGGGCATAGGACACCAATCGCGCAAACTTCTTGTCCAGCCGCTTTGGAAAAAGCTTGAGTTTAAGCAGTGCACTTAATGCCGGATAAAGCAGCCGAATCAGTGTGTGATGCTTTAATACGGTGTAGCGTGGGTATCCCGCAAATGCCTCATCTCCGCCCATCCCGCTGAGCATCACGGTGTAGCCACTTTTGCGAGCCTCGGTGGACAGCCTGTAAGTGGCCCAGAACGTGTAGTCAGAGACCAGTTCTTCGGTGTTGGCCGCTACAAAATCAATTGACTCGAAGGGATCTGTCTTTGAGTCAAGAATCTCAGTGACCACCAGCTTTTTGCCCAGGTGCTCAGCGATGCTGGCAGAAAACTTCATGTCCACGACGGAATCGTCCGTCGCGTCGTATTTCGCAAAAAACAGGTCAGCATCGCCGGTGAAGCTTGCAAGGATGCTGGAGTCCGCGCCGCCGCTGAAAAACACTCCGACCGGAACGTCCGCTTCCAGCTGGCGCGTCACTGCAGAGCGTACGTCGTCTGAAAGGTTTTGCCCGCTACGCAAGTTGGTCACGGTCTGGTAGCGCTGGGTGGTCATGTTGCCCGTCGCGAGGTCAAATTCCAGATAGTGGCCTGGCATCAGTTTCTTGATGGCGGCGTAACCCGTATTGGGCTCGTAGAGGAAACCGTTATTGAAGAACTCAAAGACATCCTGGTGATCAATGTCGGCCGTTACCTGGGAGAAGCATTTAAGCCCGCGAATTTCCGAGCAGGCATAAATGCCATCGGCGCCGGAGTAGCAATACACCGGCTTGATGCCCACAACATCCCTCACCAGGAATGTTCGCTGGCGGGGTTCATCAAGTATGACCAGCGTGAACATCCCTTCAAGCATGGCGAAGGCTTGCTCTTGGTGTTCTACATATAATTGCAGGATGACTTCAGTGTCCGAAGTGCCTTTGAACGTATAGCCTTTTTTGACCAGTTGCTCGCGCAGTGCGTGATGATTAAACACTTCACCATTGAACACGATGCTGACGCCGTTACCGGCGAACATGGGCTGGCTGCCGGCAGGAGACAAGTCCAGAATGCTGAGCCGGTTGTGACCAAGACCTACTTGATGGTCCGCGACGCTGGCGAAATAAGTGCCTGATGCATCCGGGCCCCGGTGACGAGTGACTTCCAGGCTTTTTTCCATTTGTACCGCAAGCCCGGGGACACCACTTTTAACTGCAAAAAAGCTGAGGCCGCACATTATACCGACGTCTCCTTGTTGTCTGTGACGAGCGTTCTTGTGGTGGCTGTGGCGGTGGGTACGTGCGCTGTATCTGCGCTTGTTGGCGCGGTTTTCATTTCGCGGCGGGAGTGTTGGTGCGCCAGCATTACGCCCCAGGCCGCAGCCAGCAGCAAATTGAATGAGATCAAGCGAAAGACCGCGAAAAACAAGCCATAGATCGCCAGGGTCATGACCGCTGTGCGAATCACTGCAAAGTGAGTCGGTTCAGATTTTATAGCGGTCAACCGGTACAGGATCGGTGCGCCCAATATAAGGGCGTAAATCAGCAGGCCCAGTACTCCGCCGACCATTAGCGTATACAGCGGCCAATTGTGTATGTACCCGACTGACTCGGTGAAGGAATGACCAGTGGATGTTTCCCAGCGCATCTCGTGTTTGACACCGATGCCGTTCCCGAATACGGGATGATTCTTGAACATGTCCCAGGCAATTTTGTATTCCTCTACCCGCGACGATACGTTGAAGTCCTTGTCTTTTTCCTTTTCCTTTTCCTTTTCCTTTTCTTTTACCTTTTCCGGTTCTCTTTCTTTTTCCTGTTCTTTTCTGTCGGCAGCCTGCGGCTTGTCCGCCGCCTTTTGTGGTGCAGTCTCTTTAGCATTGGTGTTGCTGGACGAGGCAGGTTTCGCGGTGTCGGATTGGGTGTTAATGGTGGCGATAGACTCGATCGACGACGTCGCGATAGGCAATGCGGTTTGTGTCAGTTGGTTCAGGCGGCCGAGCCACACGTCTTGCATGCCGGTGCCAAAAATAAAGGCAATGGCGAAAACACCTTGAACGACAAGACTCGATAGCACTTTAAGCCGTAAGTGTTTGCGCGTGAAAAAGGTATAGAGCGAGAAGAGGCCGATAACAAAAAGCCCACTGATCAGCATGCTGCGTGTAAACGTGATCAGCACGGCGGCCATGCAGAGCAGCGACAGGAAGCTGCCTGCCAGTACCATCTTGCGTTTTGGCGTGCAAGTGCTGACGACATAACCGGCGACCATACCCAGCGGCAGTATCGCGTCGGTCGCCTGCGCCACCACCATCGTGATCCGGTCACGCATCGGGCCCAGTGCCTGGGCGTTGCGCAGCGCTTCTTCCTGATGAATCCTGACCGTTTCACCGTTGACCATGACGGTCCAGTAGGCGTGCCACAAATCGTGATAAAAGTAGTAGAAAACGATATAGCCGGCCGTCAGTAAGATCAGGGTTCCCATTGAGACACCGAGCCAGCGTATGTTGCCTTCCTCTCGGCCGACAAGGGTGCAGACGGGAATCAGGGTGTAGATAAACAGGAAGGGCACTACGCCCCTTATCCAGTCGGCCAGGGGAATATGTTGATGCATCGCTATTGCGAAGTTGAGCAGCAGAAAGCCCATGCCGACCAACAGTGGCGCGGCGAATAGGCGTATGGCCGATTTGAAGCCTTGGGCGCGGAGCAGTTTGATCAGTGCACTCAGAAACACCACCATCAGCAGCGCGGCAAATGCCATTTCCTGGATGCCCACGGACGGGGGGGCAGGTCGCAGGGCGAAGGCCAGCGGAAACAGAGCCAGCAACCCCAGCCACGGCGACATGATGGCAGTCAATACAAGCAAGGCGCTGCCGATAATGGCCAGGTAGAAAAGAGCGCCTTGATCCTGCATGAAAAAAATAGCGACGAGTGTTGCGGCTGTAATAGCAACGCTATTTTTTACGCCGTCATGGTTAGTCATTCCGTAACTCCAGTGTTCTTATCAAGGGCGTATGGCTTTGTAATCACTTGCGGTCTGTCCAATGACCCGGGCCGGAATGCCCACAACGATTGAGTTATCAGGGACGTCTTTCAAGACGACCGCCGAAGCGCCAATCTGGCAGTTGTTGCCGACGGTAATATCCCCAATGATTTTCGCGCCTGCCCCGATGTAGCAGTTGTCGCCGATCACCGGGCAACGGTTAATCTCGCTGGTGACGTATCCCTCTGCCGCGCCAATGGTGATGCTTTGCCCGAGGACGCAGCCGTCGCCGACTTTCGCATTCGCGTGAAGCACGACACCAATGGCGCCGTACGCGAAGATCGTGCCTTTCCCGAGCGTTGCGGAGTTCGGAATGTACGAGTTGAACAACAGGAAAATTACATTTCGCACCAGACCCGGTAATACAGGGACTCGATGTCGGTACAGCCAATTACCTACTCGATATAGCTTTACTGCGTTCACGGTTAAAACCTCAACGTGCGTAAGTCGGCGGGTCGAAGCTGAAGGGCTCCTACAGCGATAATCATGAGCGAGCACATATAGAGCACTGCCCAGATCAGGCTGATGTCTGTCAAAAAGATGGCAAGGGGCGAAAGTAACGCGACCCAGAAAACGACCGGCAACTTAATGCCTGGGCGACAGGCCACATGCAAAAACAGCAGGTACGCAGAAAACCCTATGGCGTAGAACAACTGCGCCTGTTTCAGGTCTTGAACGAACAGCAGCATGCCCGCTATGGACAGTGGGGCGATGACAAGGTTCGTCACGATAACTTTGCGGTGCAGGCCACAGGCCACCAGATAGCGTTCCGTGACCACTGCCCAGTAAAGCACCGGCAAGCAGGGCAGCATCACCAGGTAGGCTGAATACTGAGGGAACAGCCAGACCGCCACATAGGCGGATAAACCGACCAGCGCGAAGTAGAAAATAGCGATGGATGTGATGATTCGGTATTGCTCCTGGCGTTGCCCGCCCGAAACAAAAGAGACAAAGACCGCACGGACATTGACGGGAAACAGGCTGGTCGCGGATTGGATGATCGAGACAATCACCCTGAACAGCCCAAGATCGCGCACCGGTAAACTCTTTGAAAGAATGAACGGCAGGATGTTGGTGAAAAGATTGAACACCAGGGTGATGGATACCATTCTCGGCAATAACAGCAACACCCGGTGGCACGTCAGCAACAACTGTTTGCCCATGGGGAGTTTCGCACCGTTGAAAAACAGTACGACCACCGCATACAGGCACGGAATCAAATTGGTCAATATCAGTATGTCGACGATGCTCAGCGGCCATACGCTCAGGTAGCTGAGGAGCAGCGCTGTGAAGAAAACGCAAAGAAATATGATCAGGTAGCCCACGATCCAGCGCTGCAAGCGCAAGCTGAACATCGAGAGCAGGCAGGCCGAGCTCAAGAGCATGACCCCCAACAAGAGTGGGTTGCCGATGTAATCAATCAGGTTCACCGCGTTAAACAGTAAAAAGATCAACGTGGCCATAAACAATGAAGTGACCAGCGTATATTCAGCTTCCACACTGGCAATCAATTGTTCATTAACAATGTCCAAGAGCTTTTGGAATAAAAAAACCAGTACGTTGGCCTTGATGAACGTGCCATACGCTTCAAGGCCGTAGAGGCCTGGAATCACAAAGTTAACCACCAGGCCACTGAAGAGTGTGAGTACCTGGATCAGCAGATTGATCATGCTAGAACCTTTTCAACTTCATCGTGGCAAATACAATTGCATGACCATCCAACAATCGTTATCACCCCCGTTATACAAAAAATCGACGCGATACTCACGAATCGCGCCGATTTGCCAACAGGGTTTGTCAGGCTTTGCTTGCCCAGACACCGCGCGTGTCGATAACTTTGAGTGAAGACAGGCGTGCGCCTGGAATTTGCTTGAACACGCTGTGATCAACCAGCAAAACAACGACATCTGCCGATGACAGCGCGTGCTCAACGTCGCTCAGGGTCGTGATGCCTTCCAGGCGAGCAGGCAACTGCTCAATGTTCGGCTCGACCGCCAGAACGGTACCTGGATGGGAGTTGGCAATGTGTACGGCGATGTCCACGGACGGGCTTTCGCGCAGGTCGTCAATATCCGGCTTGAACGCGAGCCCCAGGCAGGCGACCGTCACATCCCTGGATGTTTTCGACGGGTTTTCCTGCAGGAATTGGCCAATGGCCAGTTGCACCTGGTCCAGCACCCACTTTGGCTTGCTGTCATTCACTTCGCGGGCCGTGCGGATCAGGCGCGCCTGATCGGGCGTTTTGCTGACGATGAACCAAGGGTCGACAGCAATGCAGTGGCCGCCCACACCTGGCCCAGGCTGCAAGATATTGACGCGGGGATGATGGTTGGCGAGGCGTATCAATTCCCACACGTTAATGTCGAGTTTGTCGCAGATAATCGACAACTCGTTTGCAAACGCAATGTTCACATCGCGGAAGCTGTTTTCGGTGAGTTTGCACATCTCGGCGGTGCGCGCATTGGTGATGATGCATTCACCTTCAACGAAGGTTTTGTACAGGTCTCGTGCAGCCTCGGAGCATTTGCTGGTCAGCCCGCCGATGATGCGGTCGTTTTCAATCAGTTCACGCAGCACATGGCCTGGCAGCACGCGCTCCGGGCAATGCGCGATGCGAATGTCCGATTCTGTGCCATGGGTTTGCGGGAAGGTCAGGTCAGGGCGGGCAGCGGCCAGCCATGCGGACATTTGTTCGGTTGCGCCGACCGGCGAGGTCGATTCGAGAATGACCAGGTCGCCTTTTTTCAATACCGGGGCGATGGCATGGCTGGCCGATTCGATATAAGAAAGGTCGGGTTCATGATCGCCCTTGAAGGGAGTGGGGACGGCAATCAGAAACGCGTCGGCCGATTCCGCGACGGTCGTTGCGCGCAAATAACCTTCCGTTACCGCTGCACGCACAACAATGTCCAGGTCCGGCTCAATGATGTGAATCTCGCCGCGATTGATGGTCGCTACCGCTTTGGGGTTAACGTCGACACCGATCACTTTTTTCTTGCGTGCAGCGAAAACTGCTGCCGTTGGAAGTCCGATATAGCCGAGGCCGATAACAGAAACAGTTTCAAAACTCATGAATTAGCCTTCTTGATTCGTGACAGTGCATCGAGAATCCGCGCGGATGCTTTTCCGTCACCATAGGGATTGTGGGCGAAGCTCATTTGACGGTAAGCGTCAGCATCAGTCAGCAGGAGCCGTAATTCGGTGGTGATGACATCAATCTCGGTCCCGACCAGTTTTACGGTGCCTGCTTCGACCGCTTCGGGACGCTCAGTGGTGTCACGCATAACCAGTACAGGTTTACCCAAAGACGGCGCTTCTTCCTGAATGCCACCTGAATCACTCAGAATCAGATAGGAGCGATCCATCAGGTAGACAAACGGCAGATAGTCCAGAGGTTCAATCAGGTGGACGTTATCGATGCCGACCAACAGCCGGTTGACGGGTTCGCGCACATTGGGATTGAGGTGAACAGGGTAGACAATTTCAACATCCGGGAATTCTTTCGCGGTATTGATCAGTGCCTGACAGATGTTTTCAAAGCCCCCCCCAAAGCTTTCGCGGCGATGGCCGGTGACGAGGATCACTCGCTTGCCTTCGCCCAAAAACGAAAATTGTTGGAGAAATTGCTGTTTCAGCGTCGGGCTGGTCTTGATTCGTTCGACGACATCCAGCAATGCATCGATGACGGTGTTGCCGGTGACATGAATGCTCTGGGGGTTGACGCCTTCCCTCAGGAGGTTCTGCTTCGAGGTGTCTGTCGGTGCAAAGTGCAGTGCGGCGAGGGCGCCAGTCAGCTTGCGGTTTGCTTCCTCGGGCCACGGTGAGTACAGGTTGCCCGTGCGCAGGCCGGCTTCAACATGAGCGACCGGAATCTGGTGATAGTAGGCCGCCAGGGTCGTCGCGAATGTCGTCGCCGTATCGCCATGAACCAGAACGATGTCGGGCTTGAACGTGGCGAAAACCGCCCGCATTCCCTGCAGGATGGCGCAGGTGACGTCCGTCAGGTCCTGGCCGGACTTCATGATGTTCAAATCAAAGTCGGGAGAGATGTCGAACAGCTTGAGCACTTGATCGAGCATTTCCCGATGCTGGCCGGTTACGCAGACCTTGGCGTCGAACCGCTCATCTTGCGCAAGGCTTAGCGCCAGTGGGGCCATTTTGATTGCTTCAGGACGCGTGCCAAAGACACACAAGGTTTTCAAAGTCATCGCAATACCGCTGCTAAAATAAGGTTCACCGCACGCTTACGACATCATCCGCGGATTAAAGGCATTCATTTTTGATGCATTTTCGCGCCTGTATTGCCCACCAACGGGGCTTGGGGCATCGCAATCAAATAGTAGTCAGGTGTCATCCAGTGGTCGTACCCAAGCGGTTCCGGCAGCCCCGGTCTCAGTCGGCGGCATGCGGAACACTGCGGGTGCGAATCCACACCATTGTCCGGCAAACAGAAAGACAATATTCAAGCAGGTCCGTTCGAACCGGGCTTGCGCCGCCTTTACGGCAGTACACGCTGCTCGGCAAGTAGTCTACATACTCTAAAATATGCCTTTTCAATTGGATCCAATAACGAGGGTGTGCTGGCTGCAATTGCTTACTTCCGCCTGAAAATGGATAACGGAGTAGCAAATGTGTCGTTGAGTTCAACCGCCCGTCTTATTGATCCGACTGTTCTTTTATAGCGGATACTTCAGTTCTTGTCTCTTTGATCCGCACCGCTGCGAAGAACAAAAAAACTGCGCCGAGTATAACCTTGGTGCGGACTTGTTTTCCAAGAGGGGAATGGAACGGGCGTTCGATATGAATTCCCTGAACACGTGTGGCATTGCGCGTTAAATCATGTCGCCGCGCATCTGCATAACCCTCTATTCCTTTGAGGAGTGATATCAAAATGTCATCTCTTAATTGGGAGAAAGCCGTTTGTGGGCTTTTCAATTGAAACTGTTGCTATGCTTGCTAACCATTTAGTCAGCGCTGCGCAATTCGTGCAAAGCCTGTGAGTATGCCACAGGTGCGCCATTTTTTGCGGCACGTTCAAGCACGCTGACTTCGCAATGCCTTGTGGGGGTGGAATTTTTTTTTGCGTGACAAGGGAATTCAGAGGAATTGCGCCCCAACACGGGTATTATCCCTCACAACGTTTTCAGCGAACGCCATGCGCTGCCATGATGGTTTCCGCGCAGGTACGTGGCATTTGTCCCAAGGGGTAGGCGTTGCGGAAGTTGAATTTTCTGAAGGTGATTTTTGATGCGGTTGTCGCGCCTGTACAGATTCTGTTCAGCACAGGTAGCTCATCGTGGATCATTATTTACGTTGATTCGTGGGCAAGGTTTTGATTTCAGGAGCTTGAAAAAGTGTTCGATAGGGGCATGGATAGGATGAGAGTTTTTTTATTGAGTCTTCCGCGCCGCCACAAGCGCATTCTTCAGGTGCTCGCCGATATTATTTTGGTGTGGATTTCGTTATGGATGGCGTTTGTGGTTCGTTTGGGTATCGCCGAAATGGACGAGCCCATCCAGCGATATCTGTGGTTGTTCGTGAGCGCACCGATTGTCGCCATTCCCCTGTTTGTTCGCTTCGGGATGTACCGGGCGGTAATGCGTTATTTCGGTAATGACGCACTTATTACCATTATCAAGGCGGTCAGCCTTTCATCACTTATTCTTGGCCTGGTGGTCTACTTCTACAGTAATCACCAGTACGTTGTTCCCCGCTCGGTCATTTTCAACTATTGGTGGCTGTGCCTCGTCACCGTCGGGGGATTACGCTTGGCCATGCGCCAGTATTTCCTGGGTGACTGGTTTGCCGCATCGCAACACGTTCCTTTTGCAAATCGTGACGATGGTTTGACCAAAGTCGCCATTTATGGGGCAGGGGCTGCAGGTAACCAACTCGTCGCCGCGTTGCGCATGGGCCGCATCATGCGGCCGGTTGCTTTTATCGATGACGACGGCGGTATCGCGGGCCGGGTCATATCCGGGTTGCAGGTCTACAAGCCCAAGCACATCCAGCAGATGATCGACTCCACAGGCGCCCAGCAAATACTACTGGCCGTTCCCTCGGCCACGCGCGGGCGCCGCCGTCAGATCCTCTCTAATCTGGAGCAGTTCCCACTGCATGTACGCAGCGTTCCGGATTTCATGGCCCTGGCCAGCGGGCGTGTCAAGGTTGACGATATTCAAGAAGTTGACATTGCCGATTTGCTCGGGCGTGACGCAGTCCCGGCCCAGGAAGATTTGCTGGAGCGATGCATCGTTGGCCAGTCTGTACTGGTAACCGGCGCGGGTGGATCCATCGGGTCGGAACTGTGCCGGCAAATTCTGGCGTTGAAACCCAAGACGCTACTCTTGTTCGAGCACAGCGAATTTAACCTCTACAGTATTTTTTCCGAACTTGAACGTCGCGTTGCACATGAGTCCTTGCCGATCAAGTTGCTCCCGATTCTGGGGTCGGTGCGTGATGAGCGCAAACTGCTTGACGTCATGAAGAGCTGGCATGTCGATACGGTCTATCATGCGGCTGCGTACAAGCATGTGCCGATTGTCGAGCACAATATTGCCGAAGGCGTTCTGAATAATATTATCGGTACTGTGAACACTGCCCAGGCTGCATTGAAAGCGGGCGTGGTGAACTTCGTATTGATCTCCACCGACAAGGCCGTTCGCCCAACCAATGTAATGGGAAGCACCAAGCGCCTTGCCGAGTTGGCCCTGCAAGCGCTCAGCCTTGAAAAGGCTCCAGTGATGTTCGGTGACAAATCGGGTATCGCGTGTGTAAACAAAACCCGCTTCACGATGGTCAGGTTCGGCAACGTATTGGGTTCTTCCGGTTCCGTGATTCCACTCTTTCACCGGCAGATCAAGGCCGGTGGCCCGTTGACGGTCACTCATCCCAAAATCACCCGTTACTTCATGACGATTCCGGAAGCCGCGCAACTGGTTATCCAGGCCGGCTCCATGGGGCAGGGGGGAGACGTGTTCGTTCTGGATATGGGTGAACCGGTAAAAATTACCGAGCTGGCAGAAAAGATGATTCACCTGTCGGGCCTGAGCGTGCGTTCTGACACAAACCCTCATGGAGACATCGCCATAGAGTTCACGGGCTTGCGTCCGGGCGAGAAGCTGTATGAGGAGTTACTGATCGGTAATAACGTGGTCGCCACTCAACATCCGATGATCATGAGTGCCAACGAAGATCATCTGGCGTGGGATGTACTCAAGCGCAAACTCGCTGAACTGCTTTCGGCGGTGGATGAGGATGACTACGCCCGCGTTCGCCAACTGCTGCGTGAGACCGTCAGCGGCTATGCGCCAGACGGGGAGATCGTCGACTGGATTTACCAGCAACGGCGGCTCGAACCCTGATCTTACATGCGGTAACGTAGCCAACTTTGACTCTCAATGAACATCACCTAAGTTTGAAAGGCAGCTTTGGAAAGCTGCTTTTCTTCTACTGATTTCATGGAGCGTCACCGATGCAAAACACCTACATCTCTTCGCTGATCTTTGCCGTCCTCACCAGCCTCTCCGTAGCCTCTCACGCTGCTCCCTCCGTCAAGCCCGAGGCTAGCGCACCTGTCACCGCGCAGGTGGCCAAGGTCGAAGCCATCACCCAGGTCAACCTCAACGCCGCCGACGCCGAGACCCTGCGTCGCGACCTGTTCGGTATCGGCGCGGCCAAGGCCAAGGCGATCGTCGCCTACCGGGACAGCAACGGTCCGTTCACCGCGGTCGATGAGTTGTTGGAGGTCAAGGGTATCGGCAAGGCGTTACTGGAAAAAAATCGTGACAGGCTCGCAATCAATTGAGGATGTGAGCACACCGCAAAAGGCCGGTCATTGACCGGCCTTCCCGTCTTCGCAAACCTGATCTTTCAATGCGTCGCGCACGACCTCCATGATCCGTGCCGCCATTTGCGGATTTTCCACACTTCTGGCCAGCACCAGCGCGCCCACCAGGGTCGACATCACGACCAGGCTTTCTTCATCAGCCTTTTCGCTTTTGAGTGCCGATTCAACCTGCTTCAACCGCGCTTCCAATACTGCATCTGTCGTCGAGCTATGCTGACCACGAAGGCCCAATTCGGATGACATGGTCGGCAGTGGGCAGCCTTGGTCGGGTGAAGTCAGGTGCCACTCGGACAGGTAGCTGTCGATGAATGCGTGCAGAGGACGCTCTTGAGTAAACAGCGCCTCGCAATGGGCATCCAGTTCTGCCGCCGCAGCCTGAAGGGCTTTCTCCACCAACTCATCCTTGGATTTGAAGTGCGCGTAGAACCCGCCATGTGTCAGGTTCAACGCCTTCATCAGCGGCTGCAGGCCGGTGGCGCCTATGCCGTCGCGGCGAAAGCGCACGGAGGCTTCCTTGATGATGCGTTGATGGGTTTGGGCTTTATGATCGGGTGAGTAGCGCATGGGACTGCCTCGGAAACGTGCTGGCATTTTAACCAACCTGGAGCTTTTTTACCCGTCAAGGCAACGGTAGGCACCGTTGGCATGGAACGTGATTGGGTTTACTACAGTGATTGTTCAACAATCGGATAGTGAAATGACCCTTAGTTTGTCTCTGGCTGATCAAATTGCCCTGGAACTGCGTGCCGACATTATCGGCGGCCGCTTGTTGCCCGGCATGGCGCTGGTCGAAGTCGACCTGGTGAAAGCCTATAACGCCTCGCGCAACACCATCCGTGAGGCCCTGCACCGCCTGGGCCAGGAAGGGCTCACCCGCTATGTGCGCAATAAGGGCGTGATGGTGCGGCGATTGGAGCGTGAAGAAGTGCGCGATCTTTTCGTGGTGCGCCGCACCCTCGAGTTGCAGGCCATCGCCGGGAGCGGTGCACTGACTGACGACCAGGCCGGGCACATGCAAAACGCCATCGAGGCCACCACGCTGGCCCGTGAACGTGAAGACTGGCGGGCGGTCGCCACCCACAGCCTGCTGTTTCATCAGCGGATTGTCGGGTTGATGCGTAGCCCCTTGTTCGATGAATTTTTCGCCCAGGTGATCGCCCAATTGCGCCTGGTGTTTTGCGCAGCCCCGGATGAACAACGTTTCCAGCTGCCCTGGCTGGAGCGGGACCGCGAGATTTATGCGTTGCTGGTCAAGGGTGACAAGCCCGCGGCGCAAGAAGCGATGAGCGTGTACCTGCAGGATTCGGAACGCCTTTCCCTGGCATTGTTTGACCACCCTTGATGGAGGACCGCCCCATGTACAAAGACTATCCGGCTGCTTATCAGGTCAGCAAAGGTTCGGCGCTGCAGGTCGACACGGCGTTCTACGAGCGCATCCGCGACCGGGCTGACCAGCGTACGTTGATCGAGCAGTTCGAAGTGCCGATTCGCACGGGCAGGGCGTGGAAAGTGCCGGCAGGCCATGTGTTTCGTGTCACCACGCCTGTGGGCCCGCAGGTGGGCGACTTCAACGTGTGGAATGCCAATGATCCGCGCGAACGCTTGTGGGCTGCCCGGACGCGCCAGTTGCAAGGCGCCCATGTCAGCACCCATGACCGCCTGTGGTCGAACCTGCCGTTCCTGCGCCCATTGGTGACCATCACCGATGACAGCCTGGCGGCTTACGGCATCGACGAACACGGCGGCCGCCTGCATGACTTGCTCGGCACGCGCTGTGATCCTTATGTAAACCGCATGCTGACCGGGGAGGATTTCCACCATCACTGCCATTCGAACCTGACGCGTGCCGTACTGCCCCACGGCCTGACGGAGTTCGACGTGCATGACGTGCTGAACATCTTCCAATGCACCGGTCTCAACCATGACGATATGTACTTCATGAAAGCCTGCCCGGCGCAGAAGGGCGATTACCTGGAGTTTTTTGCCGAAATCGATTTGCTGTGCGCATTGTCGACTTGCCCGGGTGGCGACTTGTCGCTGCCCATGTGGGGGCCGGACGCGCAGGACCCGCTGACGGTGTGCCGCCCGCTGGGTGTCGAAATCTACAGGTTGGATGAGGCATTGCTCAAGGGCTGGAGCCAGCCGGAACGTGCTGCCTATAAAGGGCAGCACGGTTTGCATATTGCCAAGGCGGCCTGGGAGTAAACCGGCCTAGCGGTCCTGCGCATCCTTGGCGTCGGCCTGGGCGTTGCGCTCGGCCACGCGTTTGCGTTGTTCGTCGGTGAGTTCCACCTTGTTGGCGCTGTCACGCAGCATCATCAAACCACCGACGATCGACCCGATCGCGACCACCATAATCAACCACG
>Ga0157375_10002324_pt1 | contig 16420 bp, 13 predicted proteins | sample M35metaG_FD_115311 | JGI IMG/M metagenome (GOLD analysis project Ga0157375, IMG submission 115311) | Miscanthus rhizosphere microbial communities from Kellogg Biological Station, Michigan, USA - M3-5 metaG | ecosystem: Host-associated > Plants > Roots > Rhizosphere > Soil | place: USA: Michigan...
AACCTCGACGGGATCCTCGGCAAGGCCGCGGCCGCCATCGCCGCCGGCAAGCTCGATGAGGAAACCGTCCTCCACGCGAAGCTCGCGCCGGACATGTTCGATTTCACCCGCCAGGTGCAATTGGCGACCGATTTCGCCAAGAGCCCGGCCGCGCGGCTCGCGGGCGTCGAGGTGCCGAAGTTTCCCGACGAGGAAACGACGCTGGCTGCGCTCAGGAAGCGCATCGCGGGCATCGCCGATTTCCTGAAGACCTTCAAGCCCGGGCAATTCGAGGGCGCCGCGCAACGCCAGATCGTGATCCCGCTGCGCGACCGCACGCTCGACATGCCAGGCAAGGATTACCTGCTCGGCTTCGCGCAGCCGAATTTCTTTTTCCACTACACCACCGCCTACGCGATCCTGCGCCACCTGGGCGTGGAGATCGGCAAGCGCGATTTCATCGGCGGCTGAAACAAGGGCGGTTGAACGCCCGAGCGACTACACTTTGCCCGCAATCAGGGGAACCATGCGATGCCATGCGACGTACAGATGTTGGCCGATGTCGAACTGTTCGAACACCTGAGCGATGAGGACCGCCATAGCCTCGCCGAGGTCATCGACCGCCGGCCGTTGCAGGCGGGGGAGACATTGTTCCAGGCCGGCGAGCAGGGCGATTCGCTGTTCGTCGTGCAGGCGGGCGAAGTCGAGCTGTTCATCAAGGACACCGCCGGCCAGAAGATCGTGCTGACCAATGCCGGCCGGGGCGAGATCTTCGGCGAGCTGTCGTTGCTCGACCAGGGCGCGCGCACCGCCACGGCGGTCGCGCTGATGGACACCGAACTGCTCGAACTCGACCGCGGCGACCTGTTGTTGCTATTCCAGAAGACGCCTGCCGCGGCGCTGGGCCTGCTCGCCGCAATGGGCCACATGACCCGCAAGGCCGACGCGTTGCTGCGCACGCGCGTGTCGCGCAACGCGAACGAGGAGGCCGAGGAACAACGCGGCTTCATCCTGCGCGTCGCCGACTGGGTGTCGTGGTTCAGCGGCAGCATGTTGTTCCTCGCGATCCACGCGGTGTGGTTCATCGCCTGGATCTCGATCAACACAGGGAAGATCGGGATCACCGCATTCGATCCGTATCCCTATGGCCTGCTGACGATGATCGTGTCGCTGGAAGCGATCTTCCTGTCGTGCATCGTGCTGATCAGCCAGAACCGCCAGGCCGAGAAGGATCGCGTGCGTTCCGACATCGAGTACGACGTCAACATCAAGGCCGAACTCGAAGTCGCGCACCTGCACGAGAAGACCGACCGCATCCACGAGGACATGCACAACTATTTCTCCAAGGTCGAGAAGTCGCTGGCAGCCTTGCGGGGCGCGACGCCTCCGGCGGGTTGAAGGCCGCATCGGCATGCGCAATCGGAACGACCCCGATGCGCAGACCGGCATCCGCGGCACGCCGGCGTTGGCCAGGATCCGAACGATCGCGTTGTTCGCGCTGTTCGCGGCGGGTCTCGTGGCACGCGCCGATGCCGACGAAGCGACCGGCTTTACGTACAGATTCAACTACACGGGCGAAGTGTTCGCCGATCTCGGCGGCGGCCTGCGCACCGGCGCGGTATACACCGGCCTGCTGCAGGGGACGCTGGATTGGCACCAAGGACCGTGGACGGCGCACGGCGATGCGTATTTTCCGCATGGCGACAGCCTGACCGAACACGACGTCGGCGATTTCTCGGTTGTCAGCAATATCGACGCGGTGCATCAGCTGCGCCTTCACGAGCTGTGGGGTCAGCGCCAGGTCGGTCCTGCTTCGGTGAGGTTCGGGTTGCTTGCCGCCGATACCGAGTTCTGGGGCAGCGATACCGCGGCCTTGTTCGTAAGCAGCGCATTCGGTGCGCCGAGCGTGATCAGCGGCAACCTGCCGCACTCGCCGATTTTCCCGCAGGGCGTCCTCGGCGCGCGCGTGGCATTCGATCCCGGCAAGCGCGACACGTTGCGCATCGCCCTCATCGATGGCGACGGCGGCGACCCGACCAGCGCGAACCGGCACGGGCTGCGCGTCGATTTCAACCACGGCGCGTTGCTTGTGGTCGAGGACCAGCATCTGTTCGGCACGGTCGCTGCGCCGACGGCGAGCGCGCGATTGAGTGCGTTCCTGCGCACGCGCGATTCCGCCGACATGGATGGCCCGAGTGCGCGTGGAACCTGGGGCATGGTCGGCGTGGTCGACCACACCATCAACAAGCGCCTGGCATGGTTCGCGCGCGCGGGCGTCGCGGAACACGACCGCAGCACGGTTCCGTGGTCGATCGAAACCGGTCTCAACCTCGGCGCCATACTCGGTCCGCGCAACACGCTCGGACTCGCATTCGCCTATGTCAATCTCAACGGTAGGTTGCCGACGCCGGATGGCCTTCTCGGCCTTCGCCACGAGGCCATTGTCGAAGGCACTTTGAATGTGCCACTCGACGAACAAATCACCCTGCAGCCCGACCTGCAATACATCGTCGACCCGGGCGGCGCCGACGGTGCGCGTAATGCCTTCGCCGCCGGATTACGGGTGAATGTGGCGCTCGGGCGCTGACAGCGCCGCTACGTCATGCATCCGGCTCGTCGATTACCGGTGGTGGAGCGCTGGAAGGACGCGCCGGATGCGATCGGCGCACTGCGGGGACGAACTGGGCGAGCAGGGCGGAGCCCGCGAGCGTCCAGACGATCAACGCGCCGCTGGGAAGGTCGAACACGGCCGACAGACAAAGGCCTAGCACATAGCCGAGTACGCCGATCCCGTAGGCGACGATCATGCGCGAACGACCGCGCATGCCAGCCGTCGCGAGCGCCGGAACGATGAGGCTGGCGAACACCAGGTACACGCCGACCAGTTGCACCGATGCGGTAATCGCGAACGCGAACAGCGCATAGAACGTCAGGCCGAACAGTCGGTCCCGCCGCAGCCACATGAAGACCAGCAGCAACACCGACAGCAGTGCGGCGGGAATCAACTGCTTGAATTCGATGAACAGGATGTCGGCGGCGAGCAGGCTCTTCAGGTGCTCGCTACCTTCCGGGTTGTGCGAGACCACCAGCAGGCTGCCGGTCGCGGCGAGGACGAAGAGCGTTCCGATCAGCGGTTCCTGGTACTGCGGCCAGCGCTTGTCCGTCCAGGCGAGCAGGCCCGCACCGGCGAGTGCGGCGGCGACAGCGACGACCTGCACGCCATAGCCCTGTAAGCCGGCGCTCACGTGTTGCGCAAGGAAGCCATCGACGTCGAAGAATTGCGAGAGGATGACGCCGAGGGCCGCGACTTGCGCGATCGCAAGGTCGATGAAGATGATTCCGCGCGAGAGGACCTGCTTGCCCAACGGTACATGCGTGGACAGCACGATCAGGCCCGCGACGCAGGCCGGACCGAGGATGCGTATGTCGAGGCCTTCGAGGCTGATGCTCACGGCCTGGCCTTGGCCGCGGCGAGCAGCTTGCTGATCGTCGAATCGTAGAGGCCGAACAGGTCCTTGGATTGCGCATCGCCGCCGACGGTGAACGGCAGGCTGATCGCAGGCACGCCATCGGTGTGTTCGGACAGCCACTCGCTCGGTTTCGCATCCTGGTAGGCCGCGCGCACGATCGCGAGCGTGTGCGAACTCCTGGTCAGATCGATCAGGCTCGCGAGGTGCGAACTCGTCGGCGGCACGCCGGGCTTGGGTTCGAGCGAACCGATCTCGTGCATCCCCAACCAGTTGGTCAGGTAGATCCAGCTGTTGTGGTGGACGACGATGTTACGGCCCTTGAGCGGCGCGGCTTCCGCCGTCCAGCGCACGACCGCGGCGTTCCAGCGCGCGGAGAAATCGGCGAGGCGCGATTGGTAGGTCGCTGCATTCGCCGGGTCGAGCTGCACCAGTCGCGCGTCGAGCGCCTTGGCGATGGTCAGCATTCGGTGCGGATCCATCTGCAGGTGCGGATTGCCTTCCGGATGAACGTCGCCGTTCGCGCGGTCGAGCGCGGTGGGCTTTTCCAGCGTCGCCACCTGCGATGCGGCCATGAACGAGCCCGGCCCCGATGCGAGCTTTCGGTTGCCCGACTGCTCGATGAGTTTCGGCAGCCAGCCGATCTCGAGCTCGGCGCCGTCGCAGACGGCGAGGTCGGCGGCGCGGATCTTCGCGATCAGGCTGGGCTTGGCCTCGATCTGGTGCACGTCCTGCAGTGCGGTCGTGGCGACGTTGACGTCGATCTTGTCGCCGGCGAGCTCGGTGAGCATCGAGCCCCATTCGGGCTCGCACGCGAACACCTGCAATTTCGCCTGCGCCTGAGTGGACATCACGCTTGCCGTTGCAAGTACCGCCGTCATGAGCAGCTTGTTCATCGTTTCAATCCTTCAAGTCGAAATCAGAATGCGTGCGCGCCGTGCGCGCCGAGGGCGACCTGGTATTGCAGGGTCAGAACATTGTCCGTATTGAACGGATGGGGATTGTCGCGGCTGTACTGCAGCCGGATCAGGCTGAACTCGCTGTTGAGCCAGGTCAGCATGATGCTGTTGCGCCAGGGATCGAAATCGCTGGCGAACGGGCCGCTGCGATCGGCCCAGAGCTTGTCGTAGCGGTACCCTGTTTCCCAGGTGCGGTTGATGCGATAAACCGCTTCGAGATAGCCGCCGCTGCGCTTGCCGGTCCATGGCTGGTCGAACAACGGCTCGCCGGGTTGCGGTTCGGCCGGCACGGTGTATTGGCCATTGCGATGGTCGGAAAGATATTCGCCGCGCACGGTCACGCCGCCGTCCTTGAGGTTGCCATTCGGCGCCCACTTCACGGTGCCGTCGGCGACGTAGAGCTTGTCGTCGCCCCTGAAACCGTCGTCGGCGTCGATCGTCTTCGACTTGAGCATCGCGAGCCCGGCCAACCATGAGGTGTTGTCATTGAAATCGCCACCGGCTTTCACGAACGCAGTGGTCACGCCGACACCGTTGTGTCCGCCGCCGCCGCTCGGAAACTGGTTACCGGCGAAGGCTTCGGCGCCGAACTCCAGGTAGATCGGCGTCGGGGCGAGCCAGTGCACTTGCACGCCATCGTCGCCGTACTGGCCCCCGAGGAAGGCCTGGTAAGCGAGCGGACGATCGTAGAAATTGTCGGTATGCGTATGGTGGCTGTTGAGATAACCGATGTCGGAATAGAAGCGTCCCGCGCGAACGCCAAAACCGTTCGGCAATGCAGTGGTTTCGATGTACGCATTCTCGACGCCAACGTGGTCCTGGCCCTTGTCGTTCGACGCGGTCAGGGTCAGCTGGCCGAAGAATTTCTCGTCGATGTTGGCGTAGAGCGAGACTTCGCTCTCGGCAATCGACAGGCCTTGCGGCGCTGGTCCCGCGGCACCGGCCAGCGGAAATCCGGAGCGGAAATAATTGCCCGGGTTGAGCGAGTTGTGCGCATAGGCACCGTTGAGGATGACGCTCATCGCCGGATTGAACGCATTGCCGTTGGCGCCAGCAGGAGCGGCAGACGGTTCTGCGCTCGCGCTTTCAGCAGCCGCTGCTTCAGGCGCGGCGGCCTGCGTCGCCTTGACTTGGGCGAGTTCGGCGTGCGTTGCCTGCGCGTCGGCGGTCGCATCGCTGGCCTGCTTGCGCAGTGCCGCGTTGCTGGCTTCGAGCGCCTCGACGCGTTTTTCGAGCGCATCGAGCCGTTGTTGCGTGGTCATCGCATCAGATCGATGTTGCGGCTTCGTACCTGTCGTCGTGGGATCGGCAGCGTTCGCAGCTGGAACCAGGCTCGGAGCGATGAATGTGGCGAGTACTCCTAGGACAAGCAGGGATCGGCGCATCGGGGTTCCGAAATCGTGGGTGCGGCGCAATGAGGGGGCGAATACCGGCGTCGTTTGGGCGGTCGGTTGAGTTTCTGAACTGAAGTTACATTATAACGTCCAAACCTTTCCTGTGCCACAAGTTGGGTTGGCCACTTGCACGGGCAGCGGCCAACAACACGCAGGTATGGCGCGATGGTTGCGAACAAAGAAGCGTTCGGCTTGTCCGATTCGGCGCCATGCGTTCTCGAAACCCCCGAACGCGTTCAGGCCTACTTCGCCGTGACGCGAACCCCGGCCAAGATCGGCGGTCGCGCGCAGCGGCCGCCGCGTAGTGCATCAAGGAAACCCGTGCTCAACGCGACGGTCGCGGCTTCGGTCTTCCCCGCGAATCCCAACCCGGCGAAGTTCATGTGCGTGCCGCCGTCGATCACCGCCATCCATGCGCAGGTCGAACGCAACGATTCGAACGACCGCGTGCGCTCCTCGAATCCCTGGTGGTCGATGGTGCCGTCGCGCGTGCCGGTGACCAGCAACATCGGCGCGGCGATCGGGTGTTCGGCGCCCGCCGGGAAGACCTCGTCGGGCCCCGGGGGCGATAGTGCAACGTAAGCGTCGAAGAGGTTCTGGCCATGCACGCCGAGGTTGCTCTTCGCGCCGGCTTCGAGCATCACCGTGCGCGCACCCATCGAATGCCCGATCAGCGCCTTGAACGGCGCGTGGCAACGTTGTTCCGACCACTTCAGTGCCGCATCGATGTCCATGAAACGCGCGCGGTACGCATCCGGATCGGCGACGACGTCCTTGAGGCCGCGCACCAGGCCCGAGCGCCGCACGTCGCCACGCAGCGCTTGCGGGCCGCTTTCCTCGTGGCCGAGCACGATGACGCGCCAACCGTCGCCGGCGAGCGCATCGCCGAGGTAGGCCATGCCTTTCTCGGTGCCGCCTGCGCCCGGTGAAACCAGCGCAAGTGGCGGGCAACCGGCGGCCCTTGCGTCGAACACCATGAGTGGCGTGACCGCGCCATCGGCGCGTGGAACCGCAAATGCTTGCGATGCATGCGCACTGGGTATGCAGGTGGCCAGGATGCAAACAAGCAGGGCACGAAGCTTGGGGAACATGCAGGGACTCCTTCTGGTCGTTGGTTGGTAGCCGACTGGGTCTCGCAGGTGCATTTTCGATTCACCCAACGCACCCGCAACTCATTCGATGACAAGGAGCCGGACATTCGCAGCGGGCATGGAACCTGCAGGCTGCGATGCGCGGCGGCACGTTATAGTCCTTCGCCATCGATCGCATGCGATTCCGGCCCGGGCCAGCCTGCGTGCCGCGAACGCTGCAAACGCCATCCAGAAGGGACCGAACATGCCGACAACGCGCGTCATCCGCATCCAGCCGTCCGATGACGACACGCTAGCGCAGGGTGTTGCCCGGATCGTGCGCGAGCTCCGGTTGCCGACGGAATTCCCGCCCGAAGTCGAAGCCGCCGCCGCGCGGGCCGCCGCAAATCCGCGCCTGCCCGATTTCGATCGCACCGACATTTCGCTGGTGACGATCGACCCGCCCGGCTCGATGGACCTCGACCAGGCGATGCACCTGGAGCGCAGCGCCAGCGGTTACCGCGTGTATTACGCGATCGCCGATGTCGCCGCGTTCGTCACTGCGGGTGATGCGATCGATGTCGAGGCGAACCGGCGCGGCGAAACCCTCTATGGCGGCAGCGCGATCATTCCGTTGCACCCGAAGTCCTTGTGCGAAGGCGCGGCGTCGTTGTTGCCGGACCAATTGCGTCCGTCGATCCTGTGGACGATCGATCTCGACGCGAACGGCGAGATCACGGCGATCGATGTGCGTCGCGCGCGCGTCAAGAGCCGCGCCAAGCTCGATTACGCGAGCGTGCAACAACGCGTCGACGCCGGCACGGCCGATCCGGTCTGGACGATGTTGCGCGAGATCGGGCAGTTGCGGCAGCAGTTGGAGAGGGCGCGCGGTGGCGTCAGCCTCGCGTTGCCGGACGCGGAAGTCGAATACGCCGATGGGCAATGGGACCTCGACTATCGGGTCAGCCTTCCCGTCGAGGACTGGAACGCGCAAATCTCGCTGCTGACCGGCATGGCCGCCGCGCGCCTGATGGTGCAGGGCAAGATCGGTCTGCTGCGCACCTTGCCGCCGCCCGATGCGCAGTCGATCGCGCGCCTGCGCCTGACCGCGCAGGCGCTGGACATTGCTTGGCCTGGTGGGCAGTCGTATCCGGATTTCATCCGTGGGCTCGATCCATCGCAGCCGAAACACATCGCAATGATGATGTCGTGCACGACGGTGTTGCGCGGCGCCGGCTACGCAGCCTTCAACGGATCGCTGCCAGGCCAGCCGATGCATTCGGCGATCGCCGCCGAATACGCGCACGTGACCGCGCCGATGCGCCGCTTGGTGGATCGCTATGCGAGCGAAGTCTGCGTCGCTTTGTGCGCGCGGCAGCCGGTTCCGCAATGGGCGATCGATGGATTGCCGGGTCTGCCCGACACGATGCAGGCTGCGGATCGTCGCGCGCACCAGTACGAGCGCGCGGTGGTCGATCTCGTCGAATCGGTGCTGCTCGCACCGCATCTCGGCGAGAGTTTCGATGGCGCGATCGTCGAAATTGCGGCGCCGGGGAATGGACGCGGCGGTGCAGGTCGCAATGGTGCCGGCCGCAATGACATCAGCAATGGCGGCGCCGCGCACGGCGGCATCGTGATGCTGCGCGATCCGGCGATCGAGGCGCACGTGTCCTCGCCGTCCGAATTGACGCTCGGCGCGGATGTGCGCGTGAAGCTGGTCGAAGCGGATCCTTCGACACGCTCGACGCAGTTCGTGTTGAACGGATAGGCATCGCGCCACGTCGGGCCCGGCGTCGGTTTTCGCGGATCCTTTTCCGGCAAGAAAAAAGCCGGAACCCTGTCGGATTCCGGCTTTTCCTTTCCAGTTCGATGGTGGAGCGACGGGGGATCGAACCCCGGACCTTCGCATTGCGAACGCGACGCTCTCCCAGCTGAGCTACCGCCCCATCGTGCAGGCCGGCAAGGATACCGGTCGCGGAGGCGCGGCGCTAGTGGCGGTCTTCGAGAATCGGGCGCAGCAAGGGCTCCAGGATGGGGCGACGCCAGCCTTCCAGCGCGGCGGGCCAGCCGTTGCCGTCGAGCAGCGCTTCGAGCGTGCGCCGTGAGGCGAGCACGCCATCGGCGAGTCCGAGCCTTGCGGCCTCGGCCAGCACGGCGTCCTGCAATGCGCGCAGTCGCTTCTTCTGGGTGTTGTCGGGAGTCTGCACCAGGGGTACGTCGCGCTCCTCGGCTGTCAGCGGCATCGTGAGCGTGTCCCACAATTCGCTGCGCAGCTTGCGCGGGGCTTTCGGCTGGGTGTCGAGGTAAGCATGGAATGCCAGCGCGTCCGCGGGCGGCTTGCGCGCGAGCGCGATTGCGAGTTCGTTGTCGAGGATCCAGCCCTTGGGACGGTCGCCTTCGCGCGCCTGCACCTCGCGCCAGCGCAGCAAGCGGCAGAGCAGCGCCTGCGCATCGGCTTCGAGGTATTGCGCGCCGCGCAGCGCGAGATGCGGATAGGGATCCGGGGATTCGCTCGACGAGTTGGCGATCAACCGCGCGCAATCCTCGGCCAACCATCCCTCGCGGCCGAGTTCCCGCAGTTTCTCGCGCAGGATCGCGTGCAACGCGTGCAGGTGCAGCACGTCGTCGGCCGCATACACGAGTTGTGCGGGCGTCAGCGGGCGACGCATCCAGTCCGAACGCGTCTCGCTTTTCGGCAACACGATGCCGAGCTGGGTTTCGACCAGTTTCTGGTAACCCATGCCGGCACCGAGGCCGCACAGCGCGGCGGCGATCTGGGTGTCGAACAACGGCGACGGCAAGGCGTTGCAGCCGCGTTGCAGGGCTTGAACGTCCTCGCTCGCGCTATGCATGAGCTTGACGATCGCCGTATCGTCGAGCAGCTTTCGCAACAGCTCGGGAATTCCCGGCACGGTCGGATCGACGAGAAGCACGTCTTGGCCGGGTGCCGTCATCTGCACGAGCGCCAGCTGCGGCCACCATGTGCGTTCACGGATGAATTCGGTGTCCAACGCGAGCAATTCGATGCCGGTCCAGCGCGCCAGGTGTTCGGCGAACTCGGCGGGTTGGGCGATCCAGTGGTGCACGGCGGTCTCGTTGGCTTGCGACAGACGCGACGATAGCCTACTTTCCGCGTGGTGCTGCGCGTTGCCGTTGCATGCGCCGCCTTTGAAACCGCATCACCAACGAATCCGGGGCCGCGTGCGCAGATACTGCAGTTGTTTCCTGCTGGCGCTGGCCATGGCGATTGCCGTGGCGACGGGATGCCGTGGCAAGGCTCCCGCGCAGCCGGTTGCGAAGGCGGCTGCGCCTGTGGTCATCGCCAAGTCGCCTGCGCCGGATGAGTCGCCCCCGGCGCAGCCCGTCGTCTTGCGCAGGCCGCCCGCCGAGCCATTGCCGGCTGCGGTCGCGGTTCCCAGGAAAAAGATCGGCGCTGCGCTCAAGCAGGCACAGCAGGCGCTCGACGCGGGCAGGATCGATGAACGAAACGTTCCATCCGGCGACGCGGCAACGCCGGGACCCAACGATCCGACTGCGCCAGCCGCGCCCGCCACCGATGGCGATGCAATGACCGTCTATCGCGGCGTGCTCGCCACGGATCCGCACAATGCAGTGGCATTGCACGGCATGGATGCGATTGCCGCGGCGCTGGGCGCACGAGCGCAAGCGGCGCTTGCGCGCGGGGACATGGTCAATGCGCAACGCGATGCCGATCGCCTCGCGTTGCTGCGCGCGGACGATCCGGGATTGCCCGCGCTGACCTCGGCTCTGGACAAGGGCTGGCGCGTGGCTGGACTGGTCGAACGTGGCCAGCGCCTCGAAAGCGCGGGTGCGTTGATCGCGCCGCGCGCGTCCAATGCCGCCGCGGCGTATCGGCAGGCGCTCGCGCTTGCGCCCGGGAGCGCGGCTGCCGCTGCCGGCCTCGCGCGCATCGAAAACGTCTTCATCGACAAGGCCGTTGCGGAAGTGCAAGCGGGGCACTACGCGCAGTCGGACCTTTTCATCGCGCAAGCCGCAAGCGTGCGCCAAGGCTCGCAGATCGTGCGCGACGCGAAGCTGCGCATCCTGCTGATCCGCCGCCAGCGGGCGAACTTGCTGCTGGCGCAGGCGGATGCGGCGCTCGCGGCGAACGCGCCGGATCGCGCCGAACAACTGCTGGCGCAGATCGAACATGTCCTGCCGCAATCGCCGGAAGCGCGCGGGTTGCGCGCGCGGATCGCGACCACGCGCAATTACGGTCCGTTCAAGCCCGCGCAGGTCTTTTCCGATCCGCTTGCCGGCAAGCCGGCCGTGTCAGGGGGCCGTTCGCCGGAAATGGTCGTGCTGCCCATCGGCAGTTTCCGCATGGGTTCGCGGGACGATGAACCAGGGCACGATGCGAACGAAACGCCGCAGCGGTCGATTGCCTTCAGGCATGGATTCGCGATGGCGCGCACGGAGATCACGGTCGAACAATTCGGGCGCTTCGTGCAGGCCACGCATTATCGAACCGATGCCGAACGCAGCGGTCATTCGATGGTCTACGACGAAGCCAAGGGCAAGCTCGATGCGCGCGATGGAGTGACCTGGCGCGACGACCACAACGGCCAGCCGGCCAAGCCGCAGCAGCCGGTCCTGCACGTATCGTGGAACGATGCTCAGGCCTATACGATCTGGCTGTCGAAGGAAACCGCGCAACTGTATCGACTGCCGAGCGAGGCCGAGTTCGAATACGCCTTGCGCGCGGGCAGCAGCACCGAGTATCCGTGGCCGGGCAGCAGGCCACCGAAGGCGGTCGGCGACCTTGCAGGCAACGATCCGTCGCCGAGCGGGCGCCATTGGGGCGATGCGTTTGCCGGCTACAGCGACGGCTATTGGGGACCGGCGCCCGTTGCGCATTTCGCTCCGAATGCCTTCGGCCTCTACGACATGGTCGGCAACGTGGCGGAGTGGACGCAGGATTGCTGGCACGACAGTTACCGCCGTGCGCCCGACAACGGCAGCGCATGGGTCAATCCGGGTTGCACCAAGCGCGTCGCGCGCGGGGCATCGTGGGCCAGTTCGCCGGCACAGGCGCGCTCGGCCTATCGCGCGCCGGCGGATGCCGACAGCAGCAATGCGCGGCTTGGATTCCGGGTCGTGCGCGAGCTTTGATGAACGACCGGTGACGCGGATTCGCGCGGGCTTCAATGAAGGTCATCGCGGTGCGACACTTCAGCCTCGTTGAAGTGCATCGATGACAGGAGCAAGCGCATGAACATGGATCCGACAGGACAGGATCGGGGAAGCCCGTCGCGTGGCGGGCGTTTTCATTGGTGGGTCATCCTGCTGTTCCTCGTGTATGCCGGCTATTACTACTTCTCCAATGAGCAGAAGTCGCCGATGACCGGGCGCACGCAGTTGATCGCGACGAATTCGCAACAGGAGGCAGCGCTGGGCCTCGAGGCCTACAGGCAGGTGCTGGCGCAATCGCAGGTGGTGTCGACCGGGCCCGAGGTCGCGCAGATCAAGCAGGTCGCGCAACGCCTGATCGCAGTTGCGCCGAAAGTGGAGGCCGATCTCGCGGCTGCCAAGGGCCTGAAGCCGACGATCGACTGGAGTTCGTTCGACTGGCAGGTCAGCGTGCTGCAGTCCGACGAAGTCAATGCATTCTGCCTGCCGGGCGGCAAGATCGCGGTCTACACCGGGTTGATCCCGGTCGCGCAGAACGCCAATGCGATCGCCATCGTGCTCGGGCACGAGATCTCGCATGCGTTGCTGCGCCACGGCGCCGAACGCATGGCGCAACAGCACCTGGCGGAACTTGGAACGATCGCGACCGGGATCGCCGCCGGCAACATGGATCCGCAAAAGCAGCGCGAAGTGATGGGCGCGCTCGGCGTCGGCGCGCAGTTCGGAGTGCTTCTACCGTTCTCGCGCAAGGACGAATCCGAAGCCGACGAGATCGGACTCATGCTCGCGGCCGCCGCGTGCTACGACCCGCAGGCCGCGATTCCGCTCTGGCAGCGCATGCAAGAGCAGGGCAGCGGTGGCCGCCCGCCGGAATTCATGTCCGACCATCCAAGCGACGCGCGACGCATCCAGCACCTGCAGGAATTGATGCCGCAGGCACTGGCGTTGCGCGCGAAGTATTGCGGTGGGCAAGGCGCGACGCCTGCGCAATGACTTGACGTCATTGCGCGTCGCGGCTTGCGCCGAAGCAGGGCGAGCAGCAATGCTGCGAGCGCCCGAACAGGAGGTTCGGGCAGGTCTTTTCGATGGAGCAGGACTGCGCCATCGAAAAGCGTAGGGCAGGGTTTCCTGGTGAAGCATGGATGCCGAGCCTGGAATCATCGTCACCCGCGCGATGAATCGCGCGGGCGAAGTCCCGATCAGGAACTCATGAACAACCCGCCGTTGACCGGGATGTTCGCGCCGGTGATGAAGCCGGCATCTTCCGAGGCGAGGAAGGTGACCGTCCGCGCGATTTCCGATGGCTTGCCGAGGCGGCCGACGGGAACCGAGTCGATGATCTTGTTGCGCACGTCTTCCGGTACCGCCATCACCAGTGCGGTTTCGCAATAGCCGGGCGAAATGCTGTTGACGGTGACGCCCTTGCGCGCGACTTCGCGCGCCATCGCCATCGTGAAGCCATGCATGCCGGCTTTCGCGGCCGAATAGTTGGTCTGGCCGAACTGGCCGGTCTGGCCGTTCACCGAACTGATGTTGATGATGCGTCCGTGGCCGCGCTCGAGCATGCCGTCGACCGCGTTGCGGCACATGTTGAACACGCCGTCGAGGTTGATCCGGAGGACGTCGTCCCACTGCGACCTTTCCATCTTGCGCAGGGTGCCATCGCGGGTGATGCCGGCGGCATTGACGAGGATGTCGACCGCGCCGTGTTCCGCTTCCACCTTCTTCACGAGTTCGGCACAGGCGTCGAAATCGCCAACGTCGCCTGGCGCGAAATGGATGTCGAGTCCCTCGACATCCTTGCGGAATGCTTCAACGCGTTCGGCGCGGGAGGGAAGGTCGGCCGCGATGACGGTGTTGCCGGCGGCGGCGAGGTGTTTGCAGATTTCGGTACCAAGTCCACCGATACCACCGGTGACCAGGGCGATGCGCTTGCTCATCGAGTGCTTCCTATGGGTTGGGGCAGCGCGTCACAACAGGTTGCTGCGACGCACCAAATCCGCCCGAGCTTAGTGCGGGTCGGCGGCGACGTCAATGCGGATCGAAGCGAAACGGATCAACGCGTGCGCGGTTTGTGACCGTTGCCCGGTTTGGGCTCGTCGGCGGCGTTGCCCATGGTGCCCAGCAGGCCCTGCTGGAACGATTTCCACAGGTCCATGTTCCGCTCGGTGAGCTGGTTGAGCATGCTCCACGGCGTCTGCCCGATCAGGCTGTTGAGCTGGCTGCGGAACTGCGTCTGCTGTTCGAGGAACATCTGCATGCTGCGCTCGAGATAGCTGCCCATGAAGCCCTGCAGCGAATCCCCGTAGAAACGAATGATCTGGCTGAGCAGTTCCGTGGACAGCATTGGCTGGCCGTCGTCCTCATGCTCGGAGATGATCTGCAGCAGCACCGAGCGCGTGAGGTCGTCGCCAGTCTTGGCGTCGCGCACCTCGAAGCTTTCGTTCTCGACGATCAGCTGGCGCACGTCTTCGAGCGTGATGTAACTCGAGATCTCGGTGTCGTACAAACGCCGGTTCGGATACTTCTTGATGATGCGGACTTGTGCCATGCGACGTCGGTTCCCATGAGGTATTGCGGCGCACCACTTCCGCGCAGCATGGCGCAGCATGCCGCTTGTTGCAAGCGCGTGACGAAGGGCGGAATGGAAGCGACGCGTGACCCGGCCGGACTCGATCGTTCCTTCTCCATTCCGAAGTTCCTCGGCGCATCCTTCCATTCGGCCTTCGCCTTTCCGCATTCGGAGAAGGGGAACATCCATTCGATGCGGATCGATCTGAAGACGGTGAAGGAATCGGATGACCCAACGGATCGACCCGAGAACCGGGAAGACACGCCTCTTTGCCCTCCGTTCCGGCGCCAGCCGATGGTCGTTGCGCAAGACCGCATCGTGCCTCCGCCATCCACAATGCGGTGCACGTCAAGGTTCAGTCCCCCGCGGTGGGCCAGACTGATCGCCAACCACCATCGTGCCGGTAGTTCACTTGCTCTACTATCCGGGGACGCCCGGCAAGCCGAGGACACATTGAATCAAGGCGGCATCATCCTTTGCGTGGACGACGACTCGACGGTGCTGAACGCGCTGCGCAGCGTGCTTTCGAGTCATTTCGGATCGGAAGTGGAAGTGGAGTTCGCCGAAAGCGGCGCCGAGGCGCTGGAGATCGTCGCCGACCTGCGCGCCGAGGGGAAGGAAGTCGGCCTGATCATCTCCGACTTCATGATGCCCGGGCTGCGCGGCGACGAATTGCTGGTTCAGCTGCACGAACTGAGCCCCAACACCGTCAAGATCCTGCTCACCGGCCAGAGCGACCTGAGCGGCGTCAAACGCGCGATCAACGACGCCAACCTGTACCGGTTCCTTGAAAAACCCTTTCTCAACGAGGACATCATCCTGACCATCAGGGGCGCGATCCGTTCCTATTTCCAGGAACGCGACCTGATCCGGCAGAACGAGGAACTCAAGCGCATGAACGCCGAGCTCGAGAGCATCGTGCAGGCGCGCACGCAGGAGCTGCAGGAAAAGAACCGCGAGCTCGAGGTGCTGTCGGTCACCGACCGGCTGACCGGACTGTTCAACCGTCGCAAGCTCGACCAGGTGCTGGAAGAGGAACTGGTCCGCAGCCGGCGCTACGCGATCAATTTCTCGGTCATCCTCATCGACATCGACCATTTCAAGCGCGTCAACGACACGCATGGACACGGCGTCGGCGACACCGTACTGCAAGGCATGGCGCAGATCATGCGCGAGGACACCCGCGAAGCGGATTCGCTGGCCCGCTACGGCGGCGAGGAATTCGTGATGGTGTGCCGCCACCAGGGGCTGGCAGGAACCTTGGCGACCGCGGAAAAACTGCGAGAAGCGATCGCCGCACAGGAGTTTCCGGGAGTCGGCCACGTCACCGCGAGTTTCGGTGCGGCGACCTGCCACGAAGACGATGACGCGGCCAGCCTGCTGGCGCGCGCCGACACCGCGCTGTACCAGGCGAAAGCCGCCGGACGCAACCGAGTGGAGTCGGCATGAACGAGGAATCCACCAGCGTAGCCGATCGCGGCCTCGCCGAACCCAAGCTTGAGGAACGCGACCTCGCCAGGCGCATCGCCACGCTGGAAGCCGAACTCGCCTACCGCCAACGCGGCGAGGAGCTGCAACGCGCCCTGTACGAAATCGCCGCGCTGTCCGCGGCCGACAGCCCGGAGCACGATCATTACGCGCGCCTGCACGAGATCGTCAGCCGATTGATGGACGCGCGCAACTTCATCATCGCCACCTACGATGCCGAGCAGCAGCTGATTCGCCAGGAATACCTGGTCGATGAAGACCCGAACGAGGTGAAGGAAACGTTTCCCTACGGCGAGGGAATTTCTTCGCTGGTGATCCGCAGCCGCAAGCCTTGGCTGCT
>Ga0157375_10002327_pt1 | contig 16415 bp, 17 predicted proteins | sample M35metaG_FD_115311 | JGI IMG/M metagenome (GOLD analysis project Ga0157375, IMG submission 115311) | Miscanthus rhizosphere microbial communities from Kellogg Biological Station, Michigan, USA - M3-5 metaG | ecosystem: Host-associated > Plants > Roots > Rhizosphere > Soil | place: USA: Michigan...
GGCCTAGGTGGCGTCGCGGATGGTGAGGCCCTTGCGCGCGGCCGCGAGGAAATCGCCGCGCGGCACCCGCACGCCCGAGGTCGTGCCGTTCCAGGCGAACACCACGTCGCGGCTGAAATCGACTTGCGCCAAATCGGGCAGCTCGCCGTAGGCCGCGAGCAACGGACGGACATCGGTAAGCTTGAGCTGCTCGGTGATGTCGGTGACCCAGTCCCGGCTGAACGCCTCCCAGGCGAGCACATCGACACCGCGCGGGCCGAGCAGCGACCACAGCGCCATCTCCACCGCGCCGGTATCCGAGGCCGGCACGATGGCCAGCCGATAGTCGTCCGGAAGTCCGAGCAGTACGCGCGTGCGGGCGATCGCCAGCGCGAGCCGCACCTTGGTCTCCGGCTGGCGGTGATTGCGGCCGAGCAGCGCGCCATTCAGCGCCTCCGGAGTCCAGCCGGGACGCTTGGTGCACGGCCCCGAAGAGAAGCGTGGATTGTCCGGACGGAGCGCGGGCTTCTGCGGCGTGTTCATGCCGAGGCAGGTACTTGCAGATGCCCGACGGGTCAAGTCCAGCGCCGAGCGCGTTGCGGGGTTCAGGCCGCCGCGTCGGTCAGCGCGTGAACGATGTCGGAAACCACGGTCTTGACCAGCTTCTCGTCGTCGCCCTCGGCCATGACGCGGATCACGGGCTCGGTGCCTGAGGGACGGATGACGAGCCGCCCCGATTTGCCGAGCCTCGACTTGCCGGTGTCGATCGCCCGCCGCACCGCCACATTGTCGAGCGGCGCGCCGCCGTTCTTGTAGCGGACATTCTTCAGAACTTGCGGCAACGGCGCGAAACGATTGCAGATTTCGCTCACCGGCTTGCCGCTCTGCGCCACCACCGACAGCAGCTGGAGCGCCGTGACCAGGCCGTCGCCGGTGGTCGAGAAATCCGACAGCACGATATGGCCGGACTGCTCGCCGCCGACATTGTAGCCGTGCTGGCGCATATGCTCGACCACGTAGCGATCGCCGACCGGCGTGCGGGCGAGACCGAGATCGATGCTCTCCAGATAGCGCTCGAGCCCGAGATTGGACATCACCGTGGCGACGATGCCGCCGCCGGCGAGCCGTCCACGCTTCTGCCAGGACTCGGCGATGACCGCCATCAGCTGGTCGCCGTCGATGATGCGGCCCTTCTCGTCGACAATCACCACCCGGTCGGCGTCGCCGTCGAGCGCGATGCCGATATCGGCGCGCACCTCGTTGACCTTGCGGATCAAATCCTCGGGCGCGGTCGAGCCGCAATCCTTGTTGATGTTCAAGCCGTTGGGCTCGACCCCGATCTTGATGACCTCGGCACCGAGCTCCCACAGCGCCTCTGGCGCCACTTTGTAGCCCGCGCCGTTGGCGCAATCGATTACCACCCTGATGCCGTCGAAGCGGATGTTCTTCGGCAGCGTACGCTTGGCGAATTCGATATAGCGCTCGCGCGCGCTGTCGATACGGGTGGCCCGGCCAATCAGCTCCGCCCCCGCCAACAGCTCCGAGGACTCGCCCTCCATCAGCAGCTCGATTTCCTGTTCCTTGTCGTCGGAGAGCTTGTAGCCGTCCGGACCAAACAGCTTGATGCCGTTGTCGATGAACGGGTTGTGCGAGGCTGAGATCATCACGCCGAGATCGGCGCGGAGCGAGCGGGTCAGCATGGCGACGGCCGGCGTCGGCATCGGACCGAGCTGGAACACATCCATGCCCACCGCGGTAAAGCCGGAGACGAGCGCGGACTCGATCATGTAGCCCGAGAGCCGCGTATCCTTGCCGATCACCACGCGATGGCGATACGAGCCATTGGTGAACAGCTTGCCGGCGGCCATCCCCACTTTGAGGGCCACCTCGGAGGTCATGGGATGGGTATTCGCGCTGCCACGGATGCCATCCGTGCCAAAATATTTGCGAGGCATTGAGAGGCCTCCCCGTCGGTTCCCTGTCGGTGCCGTTCGCTTGTTTTGTTCTATCCGGCGCGCCATGAAGATTATGCTCTCGGTTTACCATCCTTCCGTTCAAAAACTGTAAGCAAAAGTTACACCCGAGGGGGTACCCCTAAGTCTAATTTCCCTTAATTTTCAGTGCCGAAAGCCGAAGCCCGCCAAACGCCGAGCGCCTGGCGACTGGCCGCCACGTCATGCACCCGCAGAATTTGCGCCCCTTGCGCCGCCGCGACGATGGCCGCGGCTTGCGAGCCGGGCTCACGCGCCTGGGCCTCCGTCCCGCCCGCTATCCCCTTGATGAAGCGCTTGCGCGAGGCGCCGATCAGGAGCGGCACGCCCAAGCCATGCAACAGGGAGGTATGCGCCAGCAGCGCGAGGTTATGCGCGAGCGTCTTGCCGAAGCCGAGGCCCGGGTCGGCGGCGATGCGGGAGCGCTCGATTCCCGCAGCCACGGCCGCCTCGATCCGCTCCTCGAGATAGTCGAACACCTCGAGCGCCACATCGGCGTAACGCGGATCGTCCTGCATGGTCTTGGGCTCGCCCTGCGCGTGCATGAGCACGACGGCTAACCCCGACTCCTTTGCCACCTCGAGGCTCCGCTTGTCATAGGTCAGCGCCGAGACGTCGTTGAAGATCTTGGCGCCGGCTTTTGCCGCCGCGCGGGCGACGCTTGCCTTCCGCGTATCGATCGAGATCACGGCGCTGATCCCCTTGAGCCCCGCGATCACCGGCAGTACGCGCGTGCCCTCCTGCCCCGCCTCGGTAGGATCCGACCCGGGCCGGGTCGACTCGCCGCCGATATCGACGATGGCCGCGCCGGCTTGGACCAGCTCGGCGGCATGGGCGATCGCCTCCTCCTTGCTGTCGTAGAGGCCGCCGTCGGAAAAGCTGTCCGGCGTTGCGTTGACGATGCCCATCAGCACCGGGCGGTCGAGCGCGATCCCGGCGAAGGGCGGCCGCTTCGCGGTGACCCGCTCGAGCAGGGCGGCGAGAGCGGCGTCGCGAGTGTCCGCCAGAGCGTGCGCGCTGAAGATTTGCCGTTTTTCGCTGCCGGGCGATCCCTCGATCAGCTCAGCAGCAACGAAGGCGATCGGACCGCCGGCCAGCGTCAGCGCCACCCCTTCGGCGACAGCCGCATCTGCGGCAGCGCCATAGAGCAAGCCGATCGGCCGGAGATAAAGCTTCGCGTTTGCCATGGCTCAGCCTTAGCACGCATGCCTTCAAAGGGCATTCGCGCCAATAGACGGCGGACAAGCTGAAATTTACTATCTTTTTCGGGTCCTCCAATGAGGACGGAGCACGGCGTCGCGGCGGCCGAATTTATGACCACGCACGTCGTATTGCGCGGCCCGAACTCATCCGCCGGCGCTTGGCTAGCGGTGAATGCAAGGCGTGATCGCGCGTCCAGCGAGAGGCTCTCGGAATGCATCACTATCGTACCCCTTGTCGGCAATAAGCGTCTCGGCGTCTGGAGATATTCTCGCATGGCTAAGCTCGTCTTCGGAATGAACCAGTCCATGGACGGCTATGTCGATCACCAGGAATTTGCCTGGTCCCACGCTCTTTCATCACTTCACCGAGCAAGTACGCGACCTGGCCGGCAGCGTGTACGGCCGCCGCATGTACGAGGTGATGCGTTATTGGGACGAAGACCGCCCTGAGTGGGACGCGGAGGAGCGCGACTTCGCGGCGGCGTGGCGGAGCCAACCGAAGTGGGTCGTGTCGCGCTCGCTTAAGTCAGTCGGCGCCCCAACGCCAAACTTGTCGCGGATGACGTCGAGGCGGTGATACGCGGGCTGAAGGCCCAGTTCGTTGGGGAGATTGAAGTTGGCGGACCAGACCTGGCACGAAGCTTAACCGACCTTGGTCTTATTGATGAGTATCGACTCTACTTCCACCCCGTCGTGCTTGGTCGCGGCAAGCCATTCTTCGCCGGTCCCCGGCCAGCGCTCCGCCTTGTGGCCAGCGATTTAATCGGCGAGGACGCGATCAGGTTGACGTATGTTCCTGCCTAATCACGCAACTCGCCCGACGGATCGCGCCGACGCGTCAGGTCCGCTTTGGGACAAACCGGACATGGACCGGGTTCGTCTTCAATCTCGGTGAGTTCGCATTGACAGCTAGCCAGCTCCGCAGCTGTGAGGCGGGACTAGCTCGACGGCTGGGGCGCCATGCCGCCCGTGTCGGGCTCGGGCTCCGGCGGACGCTTGCCCCGCCCGGCCGTCGGCACGGCAGAGGCCGATCCAGGCCGCGGCTGAACCTCGGCGGCGAAGTCGCGCACCGGCGGCTTGCCCTTGAGCAGGTCCTTGATCTCCTCGCCCGACAGCGTCTCGTATTCAAGCAGCCCGCGCGCGATGGTGTGCAGGTCATCGAGATTCTCCGAGAGAATCTTGCGCGCGTGCTCGAACCCCTCATCGACGATGCGGTGGATCTCCTCGTCGACCCTGGTCTGGGTCTCGTCGGAAAGATTCTGCGTCCGAGCGATGGAGTGGCCGAGGAAGACCTCTTCCTCGTTGTCGCCGTAAGCCAGCGGGCCGAGCTTGTCGGACATGCCGTATTGCGTGACCATGGCGCGCGCCAGCACCGTCGCCATCTTGATGTCGGAGGCGGCGCCGGACGTTACTTTTTCGTAGCCGAACACGAGCTCTTCGGCGACGCGCCCGCCCATGGCCACGGTAATGTCAGCCTTCAGCTTGGCGCGGGTGTAGGAGAGGATATCCCGCTCGGGCAACCGCATGACCATGCCGAGCGCCCGGCCGCGCGGAATGATGGTCGCCTTGTGCACCGGGTCTGACGCGGGCATGTGCAGCGCCACCAGCGCGTGGCCGCCTTCATGATAGGCGGTCAGCGTCTTCTCCTCCTCGGTCATGACCATGGAGCGGCGCTCGGCGCCCATCATCACCTTGTCCTTGGCGTCCTCGAACTCGAGCTGGGTGACGAGGCGCTTGGAGCGGCGCGCGGCGAGCAGCGCCCCCTCGTTGACGAGGTTGGCGAGGTCGGCGCCCGAGAAACCGGGCGTGCCGCGAGCGATGACGCGCAAATCCACGTCAGGCGCGAGCGGCACCTTGCGCACATGCACCTTGAGAATCTTCTCGCGGCCGATGATGTCCGGCCGCGGCACCACCACTTGCCGGTCGAAACGGCCGGGACGGAGCAAAGCGGGATCCAGCACGTCGGGCCGGTTGGTGGCGGCGATCAGGATGATGCCTTCATTGGCCTCGAAGCCATCCATCTCGACCAGCAGTTGATTGAGCGTCTGCTCGCGCTCGTCGTTGCCGCCGCCAAGGCCGGCGCCGCGATGGCGTCCGACGGCGTCGATCTCGTCGATGAAGATGATGCAGGGCGCATTCTTCTTCGCCTGATCGAACATGTCGCGCACGCGGGAGGCGCCGACGCCGACGAACATCTCGACGAAGTCGGAGCCGGAGATGGTGAAGAACGGCACGTTGGCCTCGCCGGCGATGGCGCGCGCGAGCAGCGTCTTGCCGGTGCCGGGAGGCCCGACCAGCAGCGCGCCGCGCGGGATGCGCCCGCCGAGCTTCTGGAATTTCTGCGGGTCGCGCAGGAACTCGACGATCTCCTGAAGGTCCTCCTTGGCCTCGTCGACGCCGGCGACGTCGTCGAAGGTCACGCGGCCGTGCCGCTCGGTGAGCAGCTTCGCCTTGGACTTGCCGAAGCCCATGGCGCGTCCACCGCCCGACTGCATCTGGCGCATGAAGAAGATCCACACCGCGATGAGCAGCAGCATGGGAAACCAGGAGACCAGCACGCCGAGCAGCGACGGCACGTCGTCCTCGGACGGCTTGGCGGTGATCTTGACGCCCTTCTGGTTCAGCTTGTCGACCAGGTTGGGGTCGTTCGGCGCATAGGTCTGAAAATTGCGGCCGTCGGTGAAATGCCCGGTGATGGTGTTGCCGGCAATGGTCACGTCCTGGATGTTGCCAGCCTCGACCTCCGAGAGCAGCTGCGAGAAGCTGATCTCGTTGCCGCGGACGTGCACGCCCGGGCTCTGGAACAGGTTGAACAGCGCGACCAGGAGCAGGCCGATGAACACCCAGATGGCAAAGTTACGGAAGTTCGAATTCATGTACTGACCTGACGGCTCGATCCTATCGCGGCTACCGGTGCAAGGCAGCCTCGCCCTAAACTAAGGCGCAAGAGTGAAGCTAGGCCTTGGTAACATAGGAACATGCACGCTCTTTGCCAAGTAAAGCTAACGCAAAGAGGTGCATGCTTTCTCAACGGGTTGAGCGGTTCGCCGTTCCGCGGCCCTCGGCATGGCTGACAAAGGTCGCGCGGCACGCAAGCCCTGGCCAAGCTTGATTGAGCCTCGGACCAAGCCTTGGAAGTCCCAAGAGAATCTCCCCTCGCCAGCAGGCCGGCAGGGTGCGGCCGGCAAGCCTCGGCAGCGACTCTGCCAGTGCCGAGCGCTGTTTGAGCTCGCACCAGCCGGACTCGCCGAGCGCCCTGACCACGATCGGCTCGGGCGCGTCGGCCGGAAGCTCGAGCCGAAAGCGATTGTCCCAAAGTGCCCGCATGCCCGGCAAAAGCTTCGTGACGGGCAGCCCGCTGCCTCTGACCTCGCGGAAGACGCCGAGCCGGCCGGACATCGGCTCGATGCGGCAGCGGCCGAGCGTATGCGCCCTGGCGGGATGCGCCGCCAAGGCCGCGAGCAGGGACTCGAGCTTGGCGAGCTGCAACGGAGTCTCGCCGCCGCCCACCGCGCCGATCAATCGCGCCAGAGCCCGCAACGCGATCTCTTGCGGCGCCGCTGCCAGTGCCGGCGTATCGATCAATGCATAGCCCGCCTCGCTCGTCTCGCTGTGCTCGGCAAGGAAGCCTCGCGCCGCGTCTTCCAGCGCCTCGCGCGCCCGCCGCAAGCGCCGCGCCGAAAACGCCAGAGCCTCGGGCGTCAATCCAAGCAGCGACAGCGCGTCCCGGCTCCCCCGCACGCGCGCGCGCTCGAAACGTGGATCGTGATTGCTCGGGTCGCAGACAAAACGCACGTCTGCTTCTCGCAGCGTGGCAACGAGGCGCGCCTTCTGCACATCGAGCAGAGGACGCAGCACGGCGATCCCCGCCCATGCGCCACGCTCGGGAATCGCGGCCAGGCCATCGAGGCCGCTGCCGCGCTTCAGCCGCATCAAGAAGGTCTCGGCCTGGTCGTCGAGATGATGCGCGGTGACGAGCGCTTGAATATCGTGCGCGTGGCAATAGGCTGCCATGAGATCGTAGCGTGCGGCCCGCGCCCGCGCTTGCAGGCTCGCTGCGCGGGACTCGCCGCTCGCCCAGGTGAGGATCGCATGCGGCAAGCCGAGGGCCGCGGCCTGCCGCCCCACCATCGCCGCCTCCTCGCCGGAGGACTCTCGCAAGCCGTGATCGACCGTCAGCACGGTGAGGCTCACGCCGAACTCGGCGCGGAGCCGCGCGGCAAGCTGCATCAGCGCGAGACTGTCGGGACCGCCCGATACCGCCAGCGCGACGCGCGAGAATCGCCTCAGCGGCGCGAGCAACGTTCGCGCCTCGAGCAGCGCGATCGGCAAGGCCTGCATCTCAGCAGCCGAAATGCTTGCGCTGGGCGCTGGCGTCTTCACGGATATGCTCCGGCGCCTCCGGATATTTCGTTCGCAGCTCGTTGAGCGCGGAGCAGGCCGCATCCTTCTGGCCAAGCTCGGCGAGCGCCATGCCGAGCCTGAGCAGCGTGTCCGGCGCTTTCTCGCTCGATTTGTATTTCTTGTAACCCTTGAGGAAGGCGTCGGCCGCGTTCTTGTATTGGCCACGCACGTAATAGGTCTCGCCGATCCAATATTGCGCGTTGCCCGCCAGCGGATCGTCCGGATAGGCGCGGACCAGACCGCGGAACGCGCCCTCCGCGCCCGCATAGTCCTTCTGCAACAACGCGCCGTAGCCCTGCTGGTAGAGCGTCTGAGCATCGCCGTCGGGAAGCGCGGCAGCAAGGCTTTGCGGCTGGTTATCCTGGGTGGAGGGCGGCTCCGCGCCACTTTGTGTGCTCAACAGATTGGCCACCGCGTCTTCGCCGGGCTTTGGCCCACCGTCATCCTCGGCCGGCGTATCGGCTGACGCCGAGGAAGGAGCAGATGGCGGCGGCACTGCCTCGCCCTGCCGCTCGGGGACAGGCTGGGCGCGCGGCGGCGCGATCGCGGCCGGCGCCGATGAGAGCTTCTTCTCGAGCGCGCTCATCTGGCGGGTCAGTTGCTCGATATGGCTGGTCAGTGCCCCGATCTGGGTCTCGAGCACGTCGATGCGCGGGCTGAGATCGGCCTGCGGGGGTCGCACGGGAGCCGGAGCTTCCTGCGGCAGCGTCGTGCCGGGTTTGGTGCGAAGAAACGATTCCAGAGTCCCGATCGACACCTGGAGGTCTTGCATCTTCTCCTCCAGCCGACCGATGCGCCCGCTCACCGAATCGATCCCTTGCGGCTGTACCGCCGGCTGAGCCTCGGGAACCTCCTCGGCGGGCGGCACATCTTCGTCCTGGGCCAGGCACGGCAGCGCGGCAAGACCGAGCAGAAGCCCGGCCGTCAATGCCAAAGCCGGGCGCGTTCGGCTGCGCCATGGGGGGGTCGATCGAGCCACCAAAGACCTTGCAGTTCGGGGTCACGCGGACAACGGCGCTCGGTCACGGAGCGCCGAATTCGCCGAACCATAACGCATTTGCCCGGCTTTTTGGGGCCAAACTGCGGCTTGGCCCCCCGGCTAATAATTCCGGGCGACGGCCCCGCCGCGGTCGTTGAGGACCGTCTGCGCGCGCCGATTCTGGTTCCAGCAGGAGGGGGCGTCGCAGGTCGCGATCGGCCGCTCCTTGCCGTAGGACACCGTGCGGATCCGCCCCGCGTTCACGCCCGACCGCGCTAGGAAGGCTTTGACCGCCGTGGCGCGCCGCGCGCCGAGCGCGAGGTTGTATTCGCGCGTTCCCCGTTCGTCGGCATGGCCTTCGATGGTGATCGTGTATTGCGGATATTGGTTGAGCCAGCGCGCCTGGTTGCGCAGGATGCCCGGCGCTTCGCCGGTCAAGTCCGAGCTGTCTTCCTGGAAATGCACGACATCGCCGACATTGACGGCGAAATCTCTTTCCGTTCCGGGAGTTGCCGGCCCCTCCCCACCCAGCCCATATTCCCTTGCCGGATTCTGACGCGAGCAGGCTGCCAGGGCAAAAGCAATCAAGAGCACGCCCGCGAACTTGCAGACGTGGTCGATCCCACCACTCCAACGCATTACTGGTTACTCCCGCTAGCCAAACTTAAAGAAAATCGTAGAAGGGAAATCCTTAACGATCTCCTAGTTACCTCGAAATCGGGGAGAATGGCCGGGAATCTAGACGGGCCCGGTGACGAAACCTGGGCCTAAAAAGGAAGGGATGCCTGAGACGCCGCCGCATCAAGCTACGGCGTCTCGGCATCCATACCCCGTAAGACGGAAGTCGTTAGGCTTCCGTAATTCCCTCAGTCGCAGCTTAGACGCGGACAGCCTGCTCGACCTGGACGGACCCGAGCTTCAGGGGCTCAGACACGACGGCCTTCTCGTGATGGCCGACGCAGCCCATGAGCGCCAAGGTGGCGGCCACGATGGTGGTGGCGATGATAACGCCCTTCAAACCCTGCATGGTCTTCTCTCCTTTGGTTAAAACGGCAGTAGCCAACTTTGCATGTACCGGCGCGACGTTTTCAGATCAATATCGGACTACCGTCCGCGGACCGTTTTGTCGGTCATTGATGCCAAAATGCCACTCCGAATCTCATCCTCCAGCCAGACGACGCTATCTCCCCATGAGAGGCCGATCAAGCTTGGTGAACAGGGTGCAGGCACCCGATTAAAAAAGGGTTAGAACACAGTTGCTTTTGGGACACAGACGCCGCCTGAAGCTGCCCGGTTTTTTCCAAGAACGGCGCTGCTCGCGCCCCCGATTGCGGGAGCGCCAAGCCCCCACATTCGCCCGCTAATTGATGAGCGGCGACCAGGCGGGATCCGAGCCGAAAGCGGGGGTCGCAACCAGCCGCTCGTTATAGCCCGTGAGGTCGATCGTGTAGAGCTTGGGACCCCCCGCGGCGCCCGGCGATTCCCTAAAGAACATCAGCACGCGGCCATTCGGCGCCCAGGTCGGTCCCTCGTTATGGAACCCCTCGGTGAGCACCCGCTCGCCGGAGCCGTCGGGCTTCATCACCCCGATCAGGAATTGGCCCCCCGTCATCTTGGTGAAGGCGATGAGATCGCCGCGCGGCGACCAGACCGGGGTGGAATAGCTCCCCTGCCCCTGGCTGATGCGGTGTGCATCGGCGCCGCCGGCATCCATCACGTAGATCTGCCGCGACCCGTCGCGGTCGGTCTCGAAGGCGATGTGCCTGCCGTCCGGCGAGTAGCAAGGCGCCGTGTCGATGGCCTTGTCGTTGGTGAGCTGAAGCGTCCGCCGGCTGCGCAAATCCATGGAGTACAGGTTCGAATTCCCCTCGTTCTCGAGACTGAGGACGATGCGCTGTCCATCAGGCGAGAAGCGGGGCGCAAAGGTCATGCCCGGAAACGCCCCAACGATCTCCTTCTGCCCGGTCTCGATGTTGAGCAGATAGACCTTGGGCGTCTCGCCCTCGAAGGACGTATAGGTGATCTCCTGCGTCGAGGGGCTGAACCGTGGGGTCAGCACCAGGTTCTGACCGGTCGTAAGCAACCTGACGTTGAAGCCGTCCTGATCCATGATGGCGAGGCGCTTCACGCGCTTGTCCTTGGGGCCGGACTCGTCGACGAAGACGATGCGCGTGTCGAAATAGCCCTTCTCGCCGGTGATCCGCTCATAGATGGAATCGGCGATGATATGGCCGATGCGCCGCGCGTCCTTGGGCCTGGCGAAGAACTGCTCGCCGGCGAGCTGCTTGCCCGCAAACACGTCCCACAACCTGAATTCCGCCTTCAGCTTGCCGTCGGCGGCGCCGATTCGCCCCACCACCAGCGCCTGGGCATTCACCACGCGCCAATCGTCAAACCGCGGCACGCTGTCGGTGCCGACGCCCTTTTCGATGAACGCGGCCTGATCGATCGGCATGAACAGTCCCGAGCCGCGCAGGTCGCTGGCCACGACGGTCGAGATCTCCCGCGCCGTTTGCGGATCGATCGATCCGTCGCCGGCGAAATCGGCGATGGCAATCGGCAGCGGCTGGATGGTGCCCTGGGTGATGTTCAGCTCGACCACCGCGCGCGCCGGGCTCGAGGCGGCCAGCGCGCCAAGTCCCAACAGGACAAGCGCGATGCGCCAGGCAGGGCGGTTGGGGCGATACGGATCGGAACGTGTCATCGGGCGGTTCTGCCTGTTGCTCGTCAGCCCGCGCGATACATGTCGCTTGGGTCGAAATTGAGGATCATGTCGCGCCAAAGCGCATATTTGTCGCTCGGCAGCGTGTAGGGCTGGCACTGATAGACCGCGCGCACGGCGCTGTCGGCGGCGGCCTGGAAAAACGGCGAGGAGCCCGAGTTGGCCACGGTCGGATAGCCCACCAGCGTGCCGTCCTCGTTGAGCTTCATCCGCAGCTGCACCACGATCTGCTCGGCGCCGAGCCCGCCAGGCGGCGGACTCCAGCATTGGGCGATGCGGGCTCTCAGCGCGTCGATCTCATTCACCGCCATGGTCATTTCCGTGCCGTTCGACTGGCCGTGCACTTTTTTCGGTGGCGGCTCCTCCGAGGGCAGCGCGGGCGCGGCCTCGCTTGCCGCATCGGGGATCTTGTTGAGCAGGGCGGCAATCCGGTCGGTGTTGAAGTCGCGCTTGGGCTTCGGCGGCGCGGGCTTCTTCGCGGGGGGCTGCGCCTCTGCCTGCTTGGCAGGCTTCTCCTCGGGCTTCTTCGCCTCAGGCTTGGGCGCGGGCGGCTTCGGCGTGTCGGCCTTCTTCTCCTCGGGCTTGGGCGCGGGCTTCGGCTCCGGCTCGCTCTTCTGCTCGACCACCGCGGTGTCCTCGGGCTTTTTCGCCTCGACCTCCTTCACCGCCTCGGGCTGCTTCTCCTTCGGCTTGCCGGCGAGCGGCGCGTCGTCCTTGGCGTCTTTCGTCCCAGCCTTGAGCTTGGTGACCTCGGACGGCGAAGCCAGATCAATCGGGATCGACAACAGCTGCTGGTCGATCTTGGCGGCCGGAAAGGCGACCAGCACCCAGAGCAAGATCGCCGTGTGCAGCGCTGCCGAGATGAAGGTGCTCTTGCTCATATCCCACTTCGCTCTACTGCGCGCTCTTCTCCGTGACCGGCTCGGTTACGAGCGTCACGGGGATTCCCGCCGACTTGATGCGCGCCAGCACCTTGGCGATGCTGCCATATTGCGCCCGGTCGTCCCCCCTCACCTCAACGCGGTCGCCCCCACCCGCGTCCTTGATAGCGGTTAGTTTTGGCACCAATTCGTCAAACCCGATCTCCGTGCTTTGCAGGAAGACCTTGCCTTCCGGATTGACGGTGATGGCGAGCGCCTGCTTCTGCGCGTCGATCGGGCCTGCTTCCGTCTTGGGCAAATTGACTTTGGGCAGATCGGGCTGGGGCACGACCTCGATGCCGGCGGTCAGCATCGGCGCCGTCACCATAAAGATGATCAAGAGCACGAGCATCACGTCGACCATGGGCGTGACGTTGATCTCGCTCATCGGCGCCGCGGAGCGCCGGCGCGCGCGCCGGCTCCCGAGTCCGCCGCCTGGTTGTAATCCCGCTCCCATGTCTCACACCACCGTCTTGTCGATCTGCCGCGACAGGATGGCCGCGAACTCGTCGGCGAAACCTTCCAGGCGCGCCGCGTGGCGCGCGACTTCGCTGTTGAACTTGTTGTAGAAAATTACGGCAGGAATAGCGGCGAGCAGGCCGAGCGCGGTGGCGAACAAGGCCTCGGCGATGCCGGGCGCGACCACGGCAAGGCTGGTATTCCTGCTCACGGCGATGGCCTGGAAGCTCGTCATGATGCCCCACACCGTGCCGAACAGGCCGATGAACGGCGCGGTCGAGCCGACCGTTGCAAGGAACGTCAGCCGCCGCTCCAGCCGCTCCACCTCGCGCGAGATGGTCACGTCCATGACCTTCTCCACGCGGAGCTGGACGCCGGGCATGGGTCTGGTGGCGCGGTCGCCAGCCTCTCGCTCGGTCGAGCGCTTCCATTCGCGCATCGCCGCCACGAACAGCGCGGCCATGCCGCTGTTCCGGCGCGCGTTCAGCGCGTTGTAGAGTTCATCGAGCGACTGCCCCGACCAGAACACCTGCTCGAACTTGTCGGTCTCCTTCCTCGTCTTGGCGAAGAGGAAGAGCTTCTCCAGGATGATCGCCCAACTCCAGATCGAGGCGAGCAACAGCCCGATGATCACGAGCTTGACGACGATATGAGCGTTCTTGAAAAGCTCGAAGATCGAGAGATCGACGACGACATCGGGCGGGTTCATGACGGCCTCGTGGCATAAGCTCCGAGCGCCTCCTCCGAACCAAAGGTCTGGAAGCGACGGCTTGGCCCCGCGGCCTTGAGCCCGCGGGCTTGACGATATCGCCGGGTGAAGCTTCGCGTTTCGCTCGCTGAAACCGAGCTTTTGCGAGCGAATGTGACCAAACTTGGGTGACTAGCCCTCAGATTCCCTCGCGCGCGGCCCCTCCGGCAGAGCGACGCTTTACCGGCATTAGCTACGTTTCACGCGGTTGGTTAACGAATCGTTGAAGCGTGTCACGAATCATCGTCCCGAGGCGCTGCGGTTTACCGGCCTTCGACACGAGAACCACCGTAACCCGCGCCCGCACCAGCAGGGTCTTATCCCTGATCGCGTCCTGCTGGAGGACGAGACTCGCGCTGCCGATCTGCGCGCAGGTCGTGACAATCTCCAAGAGATCGTCCATGCGGCCAGGCTTGAGATAGTCGATCTCGACGCGGCGCACGACGAACACCGACGGCTCGCCCTGCGCAGGGTCGGCCAGGCTCGTCGCCTCGATGCCGAGCAGCCGGATGAAGTCGGAGCGGGCGCGCTCGCAGAATTTGAGGAAGTTGGCGTGATAGACCACGCCGGCGCAATCGGTGTCCTCGAAATAGACGCGCACCGGCAGCACATGCGTCTCGTCCTCGATGCGGCCCGCGAGGTCCGGCCATCTCTCGCTCACGAGTCGTCGCCGCCGTTGAAAAGCGGAATCTGCGCGGGCGGCGACGGCAGCGGCAGACCGAGATGGGTAAAGGCCCGCGGCGTCAGCACCCGGCCGCGCGGCGTGCGGGCGATGAAGCCCTGCTGCAGCAGATAAGGCTCGATGATCTCCTCGATGGCGTCGCGCGGTTCCGACAGGCCCGCCGCGATGGTCTCGACGCCGACCGGCCCGCCGGCATAATTGACGGCGATCAGGCGCAGATAGCGATGATCGAGCGCGTCGAGGCCGCGCGCGTCGACTTCGAGCTGCGACAGCGCGCGGTCGGCGACCCCGGCATCGACCGCGCCCGCGCCTTCGACCGAGGCGAAATCACGCACGCGCCGCAGCAGCCGTCCTGCCACGCGTGGCGTGCCGCGCGCACGCCGGGCAATCTCGCGTGCGCCTTCCCGCGTCAGCGAAAGCCCGAGCAGACGCGCGCCGCGCCGCACGATCTCCTCCAGATCGTCGACGCCGTAAAATTCGAGCCTGATGGGAATGCCGAAGCGTTCCCTGAGCGGCGTCGTCAGCAGCCCGGTACGCGTGGTGGCGCCCACCAGCGTGAAGCGGGCAAGATCGATGCGCACCGAGCGCGCCGCCGGTCCGTCGCCGATGATCAGGTCGAGCTGGTAGTCCTCGAGCGCGGGATAAAGAATTTCCTCGACCGCCGGGTTCAGCCTGTGGATCTCGTCGATGAACAGCACGTCGCGGTCCTCGAGATTGGTGAGCAGCGCGGCGAGGTCGCCGGCCTTGGCGATCACCGGCCCGGAGGTAGCGCGGAAATTCACGCCGAGCTCGCGGGCCACGATCTGCGCGAGCGTGGTCTTGCCGAGGCCGGGAGGTCCTGCGAACAGCACATGGTCGAGCGCCTCGCGCCGGCCTCGGGCCGCCTCGATGAACACCTTGAGATTGGCGCAGACCTTGGGCTGGCCGATGAACTCGGCGAGCGTTTGTGGCCTGAGCGAGGCCTCAGCCACGTCCTCGTCGCGCCGCGCCGCCGCCAGCATTCTCTCGCTCATTGCGCGAGCTCCTTAAGCCCGAGGCGGATCAATTCCTCCGCGCGCGCCTCTCGCCCCGCCTTGCCGACCGCAGCCGAGATGGCAGCCGCCGCCTCGCCATGGGCATAACCGAGATTGGTCAGCGCCGATACGGCGTCGCGCGCGGCGAGCCCCTCCGGCAGAACGGCGACCGGCGCGAGCCCGCCGAGAGGCCTGATGGCCGGCGCAAGCGTCGGCATCTTGTCTTTCAGCTCGGCGACGATGCGGGCCGCCACCTTGGGCCCGACGCCCGGCGCGCGGGAGACTTGCGCCTTGTCCTGGAGCGCTACGGCATTGGCAAGGTCGGCGGCCGACAGCGTGCCGAGCACGGAGAGCGCCACCTTGGCGCCGACGCCCTGCACCGTCTGCAGCGCCCTGAACCAGGCCCGCTCATGTTCGCTGCCGAAGCCGTACAACTTGATCTCATCCTCCCGCACATGCGTGTCGATGGCGAGGCTCACGACCTCCCCCACCGGTGGCAGCATGGTCAGCGTGCGGGCGCCGACGGTCACCTCGTAGCCCACGCCGCCGACATCGACGATCACCGCGCTGAGCGAGACCTGGTCGACCCTGCCGGTGAGCTTGCCGATCATGGCGCGGCCCTTTCGGCGTCGACGAGGGCCTCGAGCCGACGCCACGAGCGCTAATGCGCGTGCGTGATGGCGATGGCGAGCGCGTCGGCGGCATCGGTGCTTTCGAACACCGCGCGCGGCAGCAGGCATTTCACCATCGCCCTGATCTGCCCCTTGTCGCCGTGGCCAGCGCCGACCACGGTCTTCTTTACCGTGTTCGGCGCGTATTCGGCGATCTCGAGCCCGAGTAGCGCCGGCACGACCAGGGCGATGCCCCGCGCCTGGCCGAGCTTCAGCGTCGCGGCGCCGTCGCGATTGACGAAGGTCTGCTCGATCGCCGCCTCCTCGGGCGAAAGCCGCGCCAGCACCTCCTGAAGACCATCGAAGATCTGGCGAAGCCGGGCGCCGAGGCTCTCCCCGTTGTCGGAGACCACCGAACCGCAGGCGACGAAAACGAGCCGGGCCCCGTCAGAATCGATCACCCCCCAGCCCGTGCGCCGCAGCCCCGGGTCGATGCCGATAATGCGGATTCTGGCCGTTCTCTCTGTCAAGCCGTTGCCGGATCGGTTTTCCACACCCTGTGCCCAACTCCCGCCGAATCACTCGGCGATTCTGCCACGAGAAAGGGGTTTGAGCGGCGGATTCCAGGAACGGAGCGAGTGATTTGGCGTTAGGAATTTCGGGCGTAGACTGACCAGCGGCGTTTTCGACGGGGAAACGCCCCAA
>Ga0157375_10002329_pt1 | contig 16411 bp, 14 predicted proteins | sample M35metaG_FD_115311 | JGI IMG/M metagenome (GOLD analysis project Ga0157375, IMG submission 115311) | Miscanthus rhizosphere microbial communities from Kellogg Biological Station, Michigan, USA - M3-5 metaG | ecosystem: Host-associated > Plants > Roots > Rhizosphere > Soil | place: USA: Michigan...
GCGTTCGAGGCATCCGGCCGCACCGGCGTGCCGTTGATCGTCGGCAGCGAGATCCTGCTCGACGACGGATTGAAGATCGTGGTCCTCGTCGAAACGCTGCAGGGCTATGAAGCGCTCTGCCGGCTGATCACGACGGGCCGTCGTGCCGCCGCGAAGGGCGACTACCGGTTGGCGCGCGCGGACCTCGTCGATGGATTGCCCGGGACGCTGGTGCTCTGGATCCCGGCGCCGGCGATCGATCGGCAACAGGGCGCGTGGCTCCGACACCGCTTCGGCGACCGGCTGTGGCTCGCGGTCGAACTCCACCGCGATCGCGACGATGCCGCGCGCCTGCGGGACCTAGCTGACACCGCGCACGCGCTCGGCATCCCGATGGTCGCGACCGGCGACGTGCACATGGACATCCGCCGCCGCCGCGCGCTGCAGGACACGATGACCGCGATCAGGCATCGGTTGCCCATCGCCGAGGCGGGGGCGTTGCTGTTTCGCAACGGCGAGCGCCACCTGCGCACGCGCGCCGCGCTCGCGGCGATCTATCCCGCCGACCTGCTCGACGAAACCGTGCGCATCGCCGCGCGCTGCCGCTTCACGCTCGACCAGTTGCGCTACCGCTATCCCAGCGAGATCGTGCCGGAGGGCCACACGCCGGCGACATGGCTGCGCCATCTCACGGAGGAGGGCATTCGCTGGCGCTGGCCGGAAGGCATCACGGACAAGGTCCGCGCGCAGGTCGAACACGAGCTGCAACTGATCCGCGCGCTCGACTACGAACCGTACTTCCTCACCGTGCACGACATCGTCCGCTTCGCGCGCAGCCGGCGCATCCTCTGCCAGGGACGCGGATCCGCGGCGAACTCGGCGGTGTGTTTCGCGCTCGGCGTGACCGAAGTCGATCCGATGCGCTCGAACATGCTCATGGAGCGTTTCATCAGCAAGGAGCGCAACGAGCCGCCCGACATCGACATCGACTTCGAGCACGAACGCCGCGAAGAGGTCATCCAGTACATCTACGGGCGCTATGGACGCGAGCGCGCGGCGTTGGCCGCGACCGTGATTTCCTACCGCAGCAAGAGCGCCGTGCGCGATGTCGCCAAGGCGTTGGGCTTGCCACCGGACCAGGTCGAGGCGCTGGCCAACTGCGGGAAATGGCGAGACGGCGGGACGGAACTGGAGGCGCGTCTCGTCGAAGCGGGTTTCGACCCGGATACGCCGACCATGAAGCGCGTGGTCGGACTGACGCGCGAATTGCTCGATCATCCGCGCCACCTGTCCCAGCACGTCGGCGGCTTCGTGATCTCCGATGCATCGCTGGCGACCCTGGTGCCAGTCGAGAACGCGGCGATGCCGGACCGAACGATCATCCAGTGGGACAAGGACGACCTCGACACGCTCGGCCTGCTCAAGGTCGATTGCCTCGCGCTCGGCATGCTCACCTGCATCCGCAAGACGCTCGACCTGTTGCGCGCGCACCGCGGCCTCGACCTCACCCCGGCGACGATTCCGGCGGAAGACCAGGCGACCTACGCGATGATCGGCAAGGCCGACACCATCGGCGTGTTCCAGATCGAAAGCCGCGCACAGATGTCGATGCTGCCGCGCATGCAGCCGGTCTGCTTCTACGACCTCGTGATCGAGGTCGCGATCATCCGGCCCGGGCCCATCCAGGGAAAGATGGTGCATCCCTTCCTGCGGCGCCGGCAGGGCAAGGAGGTCGCGACTTATCCGAACGACGCGATCCGCAAGGTGTTCGAACGCACGCTTGGCGTGCCGCTGTTCCAGGAACAGGTCATGCAGATGGCGATGGTCGCCGCCGGCTACGACGCCGGCGAGGCCGACGACCTGCGGCGTTCGATGGCGGCGTGGAAGCGGCGCGGCAACATGGAGCACCACCACGCCAAGGTCGTGGACGGCATGCTCGCCAACGGCTACACGCACGCGTTCGCCGAGGAGACATTCAACCAGATCAAGGGATTTTCCGGGTACGGATTTCCGGAAAGCCATGCGGCGAGCTTCGCGTTACTGACCTATGCGAGCTGCTGGCTCAAGTGCCACGAACCGGCGGCCTTTGCCTGCGCACTGCTGAACTCGCAGCCGATGGGTTTTTATTCGAGCAGCCAGATCACCCAGGACGCGCGCCGGCACGGTATTGCGCTTCGGCCCGTCGATGTCGCGGCGAGCGATTGGGACAACTCGCTCGAGGCAGGCGAACACGCCAACGAACAGCCGGCGATCCGACTTGGATTTCGTGAGATCAACGGGTTCCCGATGGACGCCGCGAAGCGGATCGAAAGCGCGCGGAACGCGGCGGCGTTTCGGGACGTGGCGGACTTGTGCCATCGCGCTGGCCTGGATCGTCGCGAGCAGGCGCTGCTCGCCGAAGCGGGTGCGCTCGCGACGCTCTCGGGCCATCGCAACGACGCGCGCTGGTCGATCGCCGGGGTCGAGCGGCAGCGGCCCTTGCTCGCCGGCAGTCCGGCCGAAGAAAGGGTGCTGCTGCCGGCGCCGTCGGTCGCGGAGGACATCGTGTCGGACTATGCGAGCATCGGCCTGACCCTCGGCGCGCATCCGTTGTCGCTACTGCGCGATCGATTACGCCGCAGGCGGTGCCTGGACAGCGTCGAGCTCGCGCGGCGGCGCAGCGGATCGCATGTACGCACCGCTGGCCTGGTCACGCTGCGCCAGCGCCCCGAGACCGCGCACGGCACGACCTTCATCACGCTGGAAGACGAGAGCGGCAACATCCAGGTCATCGTCTGGCCCGACCTGGGCGAGCGCCAGCGCAAGGAATTGCTCAGCTCGCGCCTGATGGTCGTCGACGGCAAGTGGGAAACCGCCGATGGCGTCGGCAATCTGATCGCCACGCGCCTGCACGATGCAAGCGCGATGCTGGGGTCGCTCAGCACGAGGTCGCGGGATTTCCACTGATGTTGCGAAGTCCTCGGTTGCCATGTCGCTTCTCGCGACCAAATCCCCATGTGAAGCACGGCAATGAAAGTCGCACGGTGCCTCGCGCGGAAGCCGTGACGTGGGTCGCGCAGCCAAGAGCTTCAACAGTCGATACAAATCCGAACGCCTTCCACACACCGGGTGTTGCAGCATGCATTGGCCGCTCAGGTTGGCTCAACGCCTCACCGGCTTCAAGATTGCGGGTCAATGGGACAAGAAGCGACGGGAGCGCTCGCTGGAGTGGGTCAAACAATTCACCAAGCGAGGAGCCAAGAGCAAAGGAAGCGCCCAATCGTTCAATCAAGCCGACATATTGACCAAAACGGATTAATTCAGGCCATCCGAGTCGCGAACGCGCCGGACCGCATCGGGCACAAAAAAGGCCGGAACCGTTGCTGGAGCTAGGTTTGCCGGCCTTTATTGGACTTGCTTGGACACCAAAATGGTGGCCGGGGACGGAATCGAACCGCCGACACGGGGATTTTCAATCCCCTGCTCTACCAACTGAGCTACCCGGCCGTGGTCGCGCGGGCAGGGCCGGGGCGACAGCAGCCGTGAATGATAGACGGCAGCGCGCATCCGGGCAAGGCTGCGTGGGCTGAATTGCGACTGAGCGCAGGCGTGGCGACTGGCTTCCATCCATGACGGGCAGTCGTATGGTATGCATCTGAATAGGAGACCAGCATGGCTTCCATGGCGAAAAGACGCACGCGGAATCCGTATCGAGGCGACGACCTGTTTCGCAATGCAGTCGGATGGGGCGCAATGATGTTGTGCGTGCTGGCGACTGGATGTGCGAGCCTGCAAGCGGCACCGCACAATCCTGCCGACGTGCAGCGACTCGCCGAAGTCAGGGCGATCGCAGGTCCGCCGGTGTCCTCGTTCCGCTTCATGCAGATGAGTTCGTTCGAGCCCATCGGTCTCGCCGACGTGCTGGTCTTCACCACGCCGCGCGAGGCCTGGCTGCTGCATCTGGACGGGCAATGCCGGAACCTGGACTTCGATCCGTTCGTCGGGCTGACTTCGCATATGCATCGGGTGTCGACCCTGACCGATAGCGTCATCGTGCGCGACAACCCGATCCCCTGCCGGATCGAGCAGATCCGTCCGGTGGACACGTCCGCGCTGCGGCGCATCGATCGCGAAAAGAAGGCGCCGAATCAGCCTTCCGCGGAATCGCCATCCCCGCCTGCGGGCGGTTCGTAGCCCGGCGGCGGTGCCGAACCGTCGCCGAAAAGGAATTTCTGCATTTCCTCTTCGAGGAACGCGCGGTGTTTCCGGTCGAGCGGCGAAAGCCGGTTTTCGTTGATCAGCATCGTCTGTTGCGCTAGCCACGCGGCCCAGGCGGGTTTGCCGATGTTCGCGAAGACGCGCTGGCCGAGCGCGCCCGGCCACGGCACGAAGTCAAGGCCATCGGCCTCGCGTTGCTCCTTCACGCAGAACACGGTGCGTGGCATCAGGTCAGGCCCTCCAGCAATTTGCGCACGGGCGCCGGCAGGGCGATTTCGGTCAAGGCATCGGCTGCCTGCCAACGCAGGCCGTCAGTATCGCCGATCGCGTCGCCAGCACGCGCATCGCGCCAGAGCAATGGATGGATGTGCAGGTGGAAGTGGCTGAAGGTGTGGCGGATTGGCCGCAACGCCTCGAATCGATCGGCATGTGCGTGGCGCTGCAGCCACATTTCCGCATCGTCGATGGTCTGCGCTTCCGGCAACGACCACAAGGACGCCCATACGCCGATGGGCGGGCGCCGCTGCAGCAGCGTGCGTCCATCGCGGTCGCGCGCGATCAGCGCATACACCCCGCGTTCGGGCAGGGCTTTCGACGGCTTGCGTTCCGGAAGCTGGTCGACCGTGCCATCGCGGAACGCAATGCAGTCCGCGCGCAGCGGGCACGACGGGCATGCGGGTGTTCTCGGAGTGCAGACGGTGGCGCCCAGATCCATCAACGCCTGCGTGTAGTCGGCAATGCGCGCGTCCGGCAATTGCCGCCTGGCGATGCGCCAGAGTTCCTTTTGCGTCGCGGCGCTGCCGGGCCATCCACGCACGTTGCGGTGCCGGCACAAGACGCGGCGCACGTTGCCGTCGAGGATCGGATACGGCAAGCCATGTGCCTGCGAAAGAATCGCGCCGGCGGTCGAGCGCCCGATGCCGGGCAGCACGAGCAGGGCATCAAAGTCGCGCGGCAATTCACCACCATGATCACGCATGCAGATCGCCGCGGTTTCCCGCAGTCGGCGCGCGCGGCTGTAGTAACCCAGGCCAGACCACAGCGCGAACACGTCATCGAGCGGCGCCACCGCCAGCGCAGCCAGGTCGGGAAGGGCCGCGATGAAACGCTGGAAATAGGGGATGACGACCGCGACCTGGGTCTGCTGCAACATCGTCTCCGACAACCAGACGCGATACGGATCGCGTGGGTGCTGCCATGGCAGGTCGTGGCGACCATGCTGGTCGAACCAAGCCAGCAGGCGGGTTGCGATGCTCACGATTTCGGCGCGACGACCGTCGGCGTGGTCGCGGGCGGCAATGGCGCGACATCCTCGTGGATGTCCATCTCCACGCCGCGCAACTGCATGCCGCCGACATCGATCTGCGGCGCGCGCAGTGTGGCTTCCATGGGCGGCAGGAAGGTGTCGAACCTGCGCCTGACCCACGCGCGCACATCGGCGATGCCCAGCCGACCCTGCAATACCGCATCGGCTCGCCTGATGTCGAATGCGATTGGCGCGTCAAGGAAGATCGAACCGTGGTAGCTCGCGTCGAACACGATCGGCGCCCCGTTCGATTCCATCGCAGGAGAAAACCCCGGCCACGCATCCGGCCAGCGACTGAGTTGTCCGTGCAATGTCGCGACGAGGGTTTCGCCGCTATTCTCCGCGCCGCTGATCACCAGCGCGGGTTGCCGCCGCGCATCGCCGAGGGCGAATTGCATCCGCAGCCCGGGTTGCGCGGATGTCGTCGCCGTTGCGCCGCCTGCGGACGATATCGCGACGCCGTCGCCGATGACGATCGAAAATGGCGTATCGCCGGGTTTTGCGAACGAGGTGTCGATCGAGTCCGCCCACGCTGTTGGCATGCGTTGCATCGTTCCGCGCACGTCGAGCGCGAAATTGCCGTTCGCAATCATGCTGCCGGCCGCGTCCAGCGATGGCAGATCGCCGTCCGACTCGAGCGCGGCATGCGCATGATCGATGCGCAGCCCGTTGCCGGCTCCCGCTGGCGTTCCGGTGGCGGCCAACGTGAACTTCGATGCACGCGCGCTGCGTACGAAACTGCCCTTCGCATCGAGCGTCGCGAGCTTGCCATCGATGAGCGACGGCAGGGCGGCATCGAGGTGCTCGATCCGCCACGTGCTTCCACGCAACAGGCCGTCATCGATACGCAGTCCGCGCGTGAGCGTGGGGAACTTGAATGGCCCAGCGCGCGGCGGCCGGGTCGCAAGCCAGCTCTTCAGCCCGGGCAAGTCGATGTCCGGCGATTTCAGGACGATGCTGCTGATATCGGTGCCGCGACCGCGCAGCGTATTCCACGGCAATGCGAGTTCGACCTGTTTGCTGCGGAAGAAAGGCGCGCTTGCGCCCGGTACGCTCGCGCGCAATCCCGGCAGCACGAGTCGTGGCTCGGGACGCAACGCGTAACTGCCGGGGCCCGTGGTTTGCAGGTCGAGGTGCAACGAGCCGCTGGCCCGCGCAAGGATCAAGGCGGTGAGCTGCGCTGGCTGCAGGTAGTGGGTGACGACGAGGACGCCAACGATCGCCAGCGCGGCGAACGCGGCGAGCACGCGCGGCCAGCGCCGCTGCCGAATCCGAGTTGGCTGCTCCCGCGCATCCTGCGCTCGCGGCGTTGGCACATCCTCGTGCGGCAGCCGCGCGTCGCTCATTCGCCGCCCAGCGACTCGGGCAGCAATGCGTCGACGAAGGCTTCCGGATCGAACACGCGCAAGTCCTCGAGTTGTTCGCCCAGCCCGACGTAGCGGATCGGGATGCCGAACTCGCGCGCAAGCGCGAACAGGACGCCGCCACGCGCGGTGCCGTCGAGCTTGGTCACGACAAGGCCCGTGACCCTCGCGATCGCGTGGAACTGGCGCAGTTGCGAGATCGCGTTCTGGCCGGTGGTGCCATCGATGACCATCAGCACTTCGTGCGGAGCGGCGGGATCGATGCGGCCGAGCACGCGGCCGATCTTGCCGAGTTCGTTCATCAGCCCGGCCTGCGTGTGCAGGCGGCCGGCAGTGTCGGCAATCAGGATGTCGGTACCACGCGATTTCGCTGCCTGCAGCGCATCGAACGCGACCGACGCCGCATCCGAGCCGCTGCCTTGCGCGATCACCACGACGTTATTGCGCTCGCCCCATATCTTCAGCTGTTCGACCGCAGCCGCGCGGAAGGTGTCGCCGGCGGCGAGCATCAGGCTGTAGCCATCGTGCTGGAAACGCCGCGCGAGCTTGCCGATCGTGGTGGTCTTGCCGACGCCGTTGACGCCGATGGTGAGGATCACGAAGGGCTTGGCGTTGCGGTCGATCGCGAGCGGGACCGCGATGGGTTTGAGCATCGCGAGCAATTCGGCGCGCAACGCGGCGAGCAGGGCGCGGCCGTCGGCGAACTCGCGCTTGTGCATGCGCTTGCGCAGCTTTTCGCTGATCTCGCCGCTTGCGGTAACGCCGACGTCGGCGCTGATCAACGCGGTCTCGATCTCGTCGAGCAGGGCATCGTCGAGGATGGGGTTGGCGCCGAGCAATTCGCGGACATCCTTGAACAGGATGCTTCCACGCAGGCGTTCGCGCCAGCCGAGCTTGCCTGGCGCAGCAGGCGGCACGTGGCCACTGACGCCGAGCTCTTCGAGCGGCGGCGTCGCCGCGGAGATTTGTGGCACGGCTGCCGCAACGCCAGGTGCCTGCTTCGAATCATCCTGCGCGGCGGTGCCGTCCGGCGCCTTCTTCTTCCAGAAACTGAACATATTTCGCGAGTGCCGGGGCCACGAATGCGGGAGAATCCGCGCATGGTACCACCCGCACCCATCGCCACTTCCCGCGCACCCGCGCCGGGTCCACGTTGAACCGCGCCGCGCCGGGCGTGGTGCGCATCATCGGCGGGCGCTGGCGCGGATCGAAACTGCCGGTGGCCGATGCCGCGGGCCTGCGCCCGACCGCCGATCGCGTGCGCGAGACCGTGTTCAACTGGCTGCAGCCGATGCTGGCCGGCGCGTCGGTGCTGGATCTGTTCGCCGGCACGGGCGCGCTGGGATTCGAAGCGGCTTCGCGAGGCGCGGCCAAGGTCGTGCTCGTCGAGCGCGATCCGGCCCTGGCCGCGAGCCTGCATGCGAGCGCGACTCGGCTGCATGCTGACGCGGTCGAAGTCGTGTGCGACGACGCCTTGCGCTGGCTCGCACGCGTCCCACATGCCAGGTTCGACCTTGTCTTCCTCGATCCGCCGTTCGCCGCCGCGCTGTGGCAGCCGGCGCTTGCGGCGCTGGCGCCGTGGCTGGCCGACGAGGCATGGCTGTACTTGGAATCGCCGCGTGCCGCGACGGTCGCCGCTGACGGCTGGGTGCCGCATCGCGAGGGCCAGACCCGCGACGTGCGTTACGCGCTCTACCGTCGCGGCACTGTTACACTCCCGGGCATGTCCGCCGAGCAGGATCCCGCCCGCGCATGACCACGGCCAACAAACGCCTCGCGGTCTATCCAGGCACGTTCGATCCCATCACCAACGGCCATGTCGACCTGGTCGGACGCGCGGCTCCGTTGTTCGAACGCATCGTGGTGGGTGTCGCCGAGAGTCCAGGCAAGAGTCCGGCGTTTTCGATGTCCGATCGCGTCGACCTCGCCAAGATCGCGCTCGCCGGTTTCGCGAACGTCGATGTGCTCGGTTTCGATTCTCTGCTCGCCCATTTCGTGCGCGATCTGGGTGCCGGCGTGCTGCTGCGCGGATTGCGCGCCGTGTCGGACTTCGAATACGAGTTCCAGCTCGCGAGCATGAACCGCCACCTGATCCCCGAGGTTGAAACGCTGTTCCTCACGCCATCGGAACAATACAGCTTCATCTCGTCGTCGCTGGTCCGTGAGATCGGCCGGCTCGGCGGCGACGTGACGGGTTTCGTGCATCCCGCGGTCCAGGCCGCATTGCATTCGCGCTGGAAGCGCGGATGATTTTGTCCAGAATCCTTCAATCAGAGTAGGGGAAGCATCATGAAACCAGCCATCTTTCGACATGTTCGCTACGCAACGGTGCTTGCCGCACTGTCGTTGCTTTTCGTTTTCGCCGGCTGCACGAACAAGGAAGCCGCGCCCGTGGTCGACGTGCCGCTGCACGCGCCCGCAAGCCAGACCGACGACAAGGGCTGGAAGGCGTATTTCCAGGACGTGATCAACCGCAACAGCCAGGGCGTGACCGACCGCAGCATGGCGTATTACCTGCCGCCCCCGGGCGGCGCCGAGTACGAAGGCATGTACGCGCGTCAGTTGCAGGGCGTGTCGGACACCGTCGCGCGCGGCGTGTTGCCGGGCAACCTGCTGGCCTTCATGTCGCCGGATTCGACCAAGATGGCTGACCTTGTCGTGGCCGCGTTCAAGAACCCGTCGGCAGGCAGCATGAAAGGCGTGATCATCATCTTCGTCGGCAAGGCCGAGGACAACGAACGCGTGAAAGCGGCGGTAACGCCTACCGGCGCGACGTATCGCTTCATCGAGGCCAAGTAATCGCGAGACTTCGGCCTGCCCGAGCGCAAGGCGCTTGGGCAGCGACGGAGATGGACGCATCCGCACGGCAGTGAAAGAGCACCGGCAACCATGGCACTGCTGATCAACGACCTCTGCATCAACTGCGACGTCTGCGCGCCGGTGTGCCCGAACACCGCGATCACCCAAGGCGAGGCGATCTACGAGATCGCACCGTCGCGCTGCACGGAATGCGTCGGCCACCATGACGAGCCGCAGTGCGTGGAGGTGTGCCCGGTCGAATGCATCTTCGTCGATCCGGAACACGTGGAATCGCGCGAGGAACTGATGTTCAAGTACGAAGCGTTGCAGGGAGAAGAGACTTGATCGGTGCCAGGGATTGGATCTTGTGCGCAGCCATCGCGCTGCTTGCCGGGTCTCCGGCCCGCGCGAAGGAAAAACCACTCGCGCCGCCCGTCGTGGAGCACCACGCCAGCGGATGTTGCTCGACGCCATTGCCGCTGTCGCCGCATCCGCACGGGTCCGCCATCGCCAGCGCACACCGGCTCGCCACGGAGGCAGGATTCGAAATCCTCGCAAAGGGCGGCAATGCGTTCGACGCGGCGATCGCCGTGTCGTCGACCTTGTCGGTCGTCGAGCCGGTCAGTTCGGGACTCGGCGGCGGTGGGTTTTTCCTGCTGCATGACGCGAAGAATCGCCGCGACGTGATGATCGACGCGCGCGAAGTCGCGCCGGCTTCCGCGACCCCGGCGTTCTACCTCGATGCGAAGGGCGAACTCGATCTCGACAAGGCCGAGAACGGTGCCGCTTCGGCCGGAATCCCCGGATTGCCAGCAGGGCTTGTGCACCTGCAGAAGAAATATGGACGCTTGCCGTTGGGCGTGTCGCTCGCGCCGGCGATCCGCATTGCGCGCGAGGGGTTTCCGCTCTATCAGCGACTCATCGGCCAATTCGCGGATCGGCGCAAGGTGATGGACCGGTATGCGGCTACGCGCGCAGTCTGGGAGGCCAACGGTCGCGATCCCAAAGTCGGCGACAATCTCGTCCAGAAGGATCTCGCGCACACGCTGGAACTGCTGGCGCAAAAGGGATTCGACGGTTATTACCATGGCGAAGTCGCAAGCAGGTTGCTCGCTGCCGTGCAGGCCGACGGCGTGCATTGGACCGCCGGGGAACTCGCCGGTTACAAGGTGAAGGAGCGCGAACCGATCCACTTCAAGTATCGCGATTGGGACATCGTGACCGCGCCGCCGCCATCGTCGGGCGGCGTCGTGCTCGCGGAAATCCTGCAGATGCTCGAAGGCTGGGACTTGGCCAAGCTCGACGAGCCGCACCGGATCCACCTCGTGGTCGAGGCCGAGCGCCGCGCGTATCACGATCGCACGCTGTACCTCGGCGATCCGGATTTCGTCAGCATGCCGATCCGCCGCCTGACCAGCGCCGATTACGCCGCCGGACTGCGCGCGAGCATCCTGCCCGACAAGGCAACGCCGAGCGACATGCTGCCGGGCATCAAGCCGCCGATCGAAGGCGACAACACAACCCACTTCTCGATCATCGACAGCGAAGGCAATTTCGTCGCGGCCACGCAGACGGTGAATCTCTCCTTCGGCTCGGGCATGGTGATCGCCGGCGATGGCTTCCTGCTCAACGACGAGATGGACGACTTCGCGTTGCGTCCGGGTACGCCCAATGCGTTCGGCGTGATGGGCTACGACGCCAACGCGGTGGCGCCGGGCCGGCGCATGCTCAGTTCGATGACGCCGACCTTCATGATCGGCAAGGACCGTGTTGCGGTGCTCGGCGCCAAGGGCGGCAGCCGCATCATCACCGCCGTGCTGCTTGGCATCCTCGGGATCGAGAGCGGCATGGATTCGAGCCAGATCGTTTCGATCCCGCGCTACCACCACCAGTACCGTCCCGACACCATCATCGAGGAACCCAACGCGTTGTCGACGGCGACGATCAAGTCGCTGGAAACGATGGGTTACACGGTCACGCCCAACACCGACATCCTCGTGCTGACGCATTCCGTGGACTGGGACCGGCGCAACAACGTCATGCACGCCGGCAGCGATCCGCGCAATCCGACCGGCGCGGGCATCGTCAAGCCAACGCCCGCTGCGAAGGTGGTTCGATGAAATTGTGGTCCATCCTCGGTAACAGTCAGCGACTCGACGGCGGCGCCATGTTCGGCAACGTGCCGCGCGCCATGTGGTCCAAATGGATCGCTCCCGATGACCAGCACCGCATTCCGCTGGCCTGCCGCGCGCTGCTCGCAAGCCCGGTCAACGGCAAGACCGTGTTGTTCGAAACCGGCATCGGCGCGTTCTTCGATCCGAAGTTGCGCGAACGCTATGGCGTGGTCGAGGATCGCCACGTGCTGCTCGAATCGCTCGCGAAGGCTGGATTCGCGCACGAGGACATCGATGCCGTCGTGCTCAGCCACCTGCATTTCGACCACGCCGGCGGCTTGCTCGCCGCGTGGCGCGAAGGCGAGCCGCCGAAGCTGCTGTTTCCAAATGCGCGCTTTTTCGTCGGCGAGGACGCCTGGGAACGCGCGACCCATCCGCACGCGCGCGACCGCGCTTCCTTCATTCCCGAACTCGCCGGGTTGCTCGAGGCGAGCGGCCGGCTCGAGATCGTGAGCGGCGACAGTCACCCGTATTTCGGCGAAACCGTGCGCTTCCATCACAGCGAAGGCCACACGCCCGGATTGCTGCTCGCCGAACTGCGCGGGTTGAACGACCACGGCGGCGTGGTGTTCTGCGCCGACCTCATTCCAGGCCGCGCGTGGGTGCACCTGCCGGTGACGATGGGCTACGACCGCTATCCCGAATTGCTGATCGAGGAGAAGCGCGATTTCCTCGCGGACAAGCTCGCGCGCGGCGTGCGGTTGTATTTCACCCACGATGTCGATTGCGCGCTCGCACGGGTCACGCGCGACGACAAGGGCCGTTATGGCACCGACCACCAAGTCGCCGAACTGCATGCGAGGGCGCTGTCCGCATGAGGAAGCTTTTTTTCGCGTTGATGTTGTCGACGGCGGTCTCTGCGCATGCGCAATCGCCAACGCCAGTGGGCGCAACGACCGCAACTGCGGCGACGCCATCGCCAGCGACGCAAACACCGCCGCGGGGTCAGGTCGAATCGGCGGCCGCTGTCGCCGATCCGGTATTCGGCGTGCATGCGAAGGCCCTCGGACTCGAGCGCGGCGTCGAGATGCTGCAATGGCGCAAGGTCGGCTTTCCCGCGCCGCCGCATTACGAGCAGGCCTGGACCGCCGAGCGCATCGATTCGAGCGGCTTCGATGCCGCGCACAGGAACCCGGGCGACCTGCCCTTCAACGGCGAGCGCTGGTGGACCGTCGAACCGAAACTCGATGGCCATCCGGTATCGCCCGACGTGCTTGCAGCGCTCGCTGCATGGACCCCGCTGAAGCCCGACCTGTCGCAATTGCCGACCAATCTCGCGGTGAGCTTCCAGCCCGATGGCGACTGGCTTTCGACTTCGCAGGATCCCGCGCATCCGCAGGTCGGCGATGTACGCGTGCATTGGCGCGTGATCGAACGTGCGCCAGCGCCTGCGGGCACGACGCTGGTCGCTGGACGATGGGAATTGCCTGTCGGGGCCGCTGCCGCGGGAGCGTCGGCCGTTGCGCCGCCTTCGGCATCGACCGTACCTGATGGCGAGGTGGGCGCATGGGTGCGACGCATGTTCGGCGACCATCTCACATGGTGGGTCGCGGGCGTACTCGTGCTCGGGTTGTTGCTGCTGGCGTTGAAGCGGCGGCGCTGAAGGATTTCGTTCCCATCGCAATCGGATTCGCGCCGGGCGCGTCGGAACCCATATTGCGATGAAGGAACGGCGCGCCTTGGCGGGCGCGCCGTCCGTTGGATCGATCGGCCACCTTGGCGGCGATGCTCCGATCTACTTCTTCAGGCAGGCGGTCATCGCGCTCTTGTAGTCGTCGCCCTTCTTGCCCTTGTTCGCCTTCGCGCAGTCGGCCATCTTCTGCTGTTGCGCACCCTTGTCCTTGGTCGCGGTGGGCGGCGTGGTGGCCGGCGCGGGTGGCGGCGTGGCCGCAGAAGCGTCTTTCATGCAGGCGCTGACCGAGTTCTTGTAGTCGTCGCCCTTCTTCCCCTTGTTGGCGGAAGCGCAGTCGCTCATCTTTTGCTGCTGCGACGTCATGGCCTTGGTGGCCGGGGTGGGCGAAGAAGCCTTCATGCAGCTGCTGACCGCGTTCTTGTAATCGTCGCCCTTCTTGCCCTTGTTTGCGGACGCACAGTCGCTCATCTTCTGCTGCTGCGCGGTCTTGGCTTTCGCGGGAGCGGGGGCGGCCGCAGGAGTAGCGGCGCTGGCGATGCCGAACGCAAGCATGGCGGCGACGGACATTGCGATGATGCTGGACTTCATGGCGACACCTCGTGGTGATGGGACAACCGAAGGACGTTGCGCCAGGGATGCTACGCAGGCGGATGCTGCGAATCAGCATCCGCAAGGTGAAATTTTCTTCATGTTGGAGTCCGGTTTGCGAGCGGGTCCGGAGGCAAGCGCGGCCATGATGCGCGACAATCCGGAACCGACATCCAGCACGAGGCAGCCATGTACACGCTCTATTATTCGCCCGGCACCGCAAGCATGGTCGTGCACCTGGCGCTGCTCGAGATCGGAGCGCCGCATCGATTGGAACTGGTCGATTTCGGCACCAATGCGCAACGCGATCCGGAGTACCTGAAGCTCAATCCGCAGGGCAGGGTTCCGACACTGGTCGTCGACGGCAAGCCCTTCTTCGAATCCGCCGCGCTGCTGATGCTGCTCGCCGAGCGCCATCCGGAGGCGAAGCTTGCCCCTGCAGTCGGAGCGCCCGAACGCGCGGCGTGGTACCAGTGGATCGTGTACATGGCCAACACGCTGATGCCGGCCTATCGACTGTGGTTCTATCCGCCCGATGCGGGCGCGGCCGAACATCCCGCGAACGTGCGCGCCGCGATCCAGGGGCGCATCGAGAGCGCCTTCGACCTGCTCGACAAGCACCTCGTCGCGAATGGCCCGTACATGCTCGGCGAATTCACCGGCGCGGATTTGTTGTTGACGATGCTGATGCGCTGGTCGCGCAACATGCCCAAGCCGGCGACTGAATGGGCTTCGCTCAAGGTATTGGCCGACCTTGTCCGGGCGCGGGCCAGTTGGAAGAAGTTGTATGGGATCGAAGGACTCACTGATTGGTGAGTGTTATGGATGCGTGTTGTTCGGTTTTCTTTGCGGGCGGAACGCCCTTGATCCCGATCCGCGGACAAAAAAGAGGCCGGATCTCTCCGGCCTCCTTCATTTCACATTCGCGATGAAGCGAGCAATCAAGCCGCCTCGGCCTGCGCCTTGCGCGGTCCTTCCAGCAGCGCCTTGCGGATGTTCGCGACGACGAGATCAACCTCGTCATCGGTGATCGCGAAGTGCGGCGTGAAGCGCAGCGAGTTCGCGCCGCCGTGGATCACGCCGATGCCGCGCTCGCGCATGAATTCCTCGGTCGAACCCGCGCCGTAGCACTTGAACGCATCGCTGAGCTCGCACGAGAACAGCAGGCCGGTGCCTTGCACCTTGGTGATCAGGCCGCCGAGTTCGTCCTTGAGTTTCTCGAGCTTGGCGATGAACGCGCGTCCCTGCTTGCGCACGTTCGCGCGCAGTTCCGGCGTCAGCATGCCGAGCACCGCACAGGCGACGTCCATCGCGCGCGGGTTGCTGGTCATGGTGTTGCCGTATACGCCCTTGCGGTACAGGCCCGCGGCGCGTTCGCCGACGGCGAGCACGGATAGCGGGTACTGGCCGGCGTTGAGCGCCTTCGAATAGGTTTCCATGTCCGGCGCATCGATGTGCTCGAAGCCGGGGTAGTCGATGATCGACAGCACGCCATGCGCGCGCAGGCCGGCCTGGATCGAATCGACCAGCAGCAGCGTGCCGTGCGCCTTGGTCAGTTCGCGTGCGGCGTCGTAGAACGTGACCGGCACCGCCCGGCCCGGGTCGCCTTCGCCCATCACCGGCTCGAGGAACATCGCCTCGATGTACCAGCCGTGCTTGTCGGCGTCGGCGAACACTTCGCGCAGTTGTTCAACGTTGTAGGGCTCGACCGTGATCAGGGTGTTCTCGTGGCGATAGCTCGCGAGGTTCGCCTGGTAGCCCTTGCGGCTGGAATCGGAATAGATCGCCGGCAATTCGGTGCGGCCGTGGAAGGCACCCTTCACCGCGAGCCGCTTGACCTGCTTGCCCGCATGGCGCGCGCCGGTGTCGGTCATCAGCTTGGTGTTGATGTCGGCGAAGCGGCCGGCGAGCGAGACCGACTCCGAACCCGAGTTCAGACACAGGAAATGCGTGTAAGGACAGCCGATGCCCCTGCGCGTGTGGCCGATCTCGGCGCGCAGCATGTTCGCGAGGCGCAGGTGGCTCAGGCTCGGCGTCATGATGTTGGCCATCGCCTGCGGCTTGCCCATCGCATCGAGCACGGGCTTCGGCGCATGGCCGAACGGCAACATGCCGTAGCCGCCCGAGTCGTGCACGACCGCGCCCTTGAGCGTGACCACCCAAGGGCCGCGCGCGGTCAGCGCGACGTATGGATTGACCGCATCGTCTGGATAGAAATTGATGAAGGCGGCCTGCACCGCATGCAGTTGCGCTTCCTCGTCCATCGCGAGCAGCGCGGTCCACTGCGGATCGGCGCGCAGCGCGGCGAACTGTTCGGATGCCGCGGCGATGGCTTCCTGCAATTCAGGGTGACTGGCGGCGAAACGTTCGA
>Ga0157375_10002332_pt1 | contig 16400 bp, 16 predicted proteins | sample M35metaG_FD_115311 | JGI IMG/M metagenome (GOLD analysis project Ga0157375, IMG submission 115311) | Miscanthus rhizosphere microbial communities from Kellogg Biological Station, Michigan, USA - M3-5 metaG | ecosystem: Host-associated > Plants > Roots > Rhizosphere > Soil | place: USA: Michigan...
GAGATCCACCTCGATCAGCTTGAGCTCGCCATAGAGCTGAAACACCCGGCGACGCATGCTCCAACCGTAGATCGAGGGCACGAAGCGGATCAGTGGATAGACCACGCCCAACAGCGGCACCAACACGACGAGCAATCGCCCGGCGATCTGCGAGAGCCTGAACGGCAGATATCTCTGCAGGAACGGTCGTCCAGACTTGTAGTACTGCTGTGCGTCCGTCGACACAGGTAAATCGCCCGCCTCGGGCGCCGGGAATTGCGACGCGTGCTGGAAGATGTCGGCGCCCGAGTTGACTTGCGTCGCGGCGTCGAGCAACACGTATTGGAGCTCGTGAGCGAGATCCTTGCGGACGATCAAGCTCGCTTTCACCGCGAGCAGATGCACGTCGCGCGGCGGCCGGTTCGCCGCCATGTTGCCGACACCGGCCGGAACCGTGAGCTTCGTGAGGTTGGGGCGCAGCGCGACGTACGCGTCGGCACGGGGGAAGTCGAGCAGCTCGATCTCCGTCGATGCGAGCAGCTTGCGCACGGCCGGCGTGCTCCATGGCGCGACCATCGCTGCGGCATCGATCTCGTCGCGCAGCAGCGCGTCGGCGGCTTCGACGGCGTCGAGCGGCAGTCGCTTCACGCTGTCGCCCTCGAGGCCGTTCAGCGCGAGCAGTTGCTCCACGAGCGCGCGCGTGCCGCTGCCCTCTGAGCCTGCCGCGATTTTTTTGCCGACGAGATCGCCGGGACGCGCGCCGCAACCATCGCCGCGGCAGAAAAACCAAAGCGGCTCGTAGAACATCGTTCCGAGCGACACGAGATCCGGCGACTTGCTCGGGTCGGTGAGGCCGCCTTGCAAGAACCCGATGCCCACGCCGGTGCGCGGGTCGTTCAAGCGGCGCAGATTCTCGACCGAGCCGGCCGACGTCTGGAGGCGCAAATCGATGCCCTCGCGCGCGAGGATCTCCGCGTACTGCCGACCGGCGACGTCGTACGCGCTGCCGGTCGCGCCGGTAGTCATGGCGACGACGCCAAGAGGCGGGTAGAGGGTTCGGGCGACGGCAAGGAGCCCCGCGACGAGCAGGACGGCGAGCACCGTAAAGAGCCAACGTCGTCGCGCCATCGGCCGCAGATGCTAGTGGCTGCGCCTCGCGGCCGCAAACCACCTCACACGAGGCCGAGCTTCTTGCCCGCGGCGAGCTGCCGGAAGCACTTCTCGATGCGCCTCGCCTTCGTTTCCTCGCGCTTCGCGTTTTCGATCCAACCGACGTACAGGACTCGCTCGCGCGGTGTGAGACGCTCGAACGTCGCCCACGCGCGCGGGTCAACCTTGAACGCCTTCTCGATGTACGCAGGCACCGCGGACGATCGCTTGGGCCGCCGCGGATACCGGTTTCCGGTCGGCGCGCGCTCGCGCCCAGCCGGCGCGAGCAACCCGAGCGCCTCGACCTTCGCGTAGCGCTCGCGGTTCGAATCCGACCAGAAGCTGTCGGGCTTCCGCGGCGTGAACTTGCGCGCGTAGCGATCGTCGTCGAGACGGCGGATCAGGCTGTCGACCCAGCCGAAGCACAGCGCTTCCTCGACGGAGTCCTCGTACTCGATCGACGTCTTGCCCGTGTGCGACTTGTGATACACGAGCCAGATCTCGATTGCGGAGTCGTGATTCGCCTCGAGCCATGCGCGCCACCGCGAGCGGCTGCGAAGGTCGAGCGTCTTCGATTTCGTCGCCATGCGCACTTCCCGGAATCGCCGTTCAATATACGCGTCCCGCGGGGTTGCGCTAAGCTGAACGCATGTCGAATCCAATCCTCGGCATCGCGCCGCTCGAATTCCCGTGGCAGACGAAGGATCCGTTCCTCGTCTGCGTCCACCACGTCGACAACTATCCGCAGGGCAACGATCGGCTCGGTCCCGCCGCGTCGCTCGCGGGCCGCAACATCGGTCAGGACTTCGCCGGCAAGGACGGCTGGCGCATGTATCACGGGCAAGCCGTGCCGGGCTTCCCGCAGCACCCGCATCGCGGCTTCGAGACCGTGACGTTCGTTCGCGAGGGCTACATCGATCACTCCGATTCGCTCGGCGCCGTCGCGCGCTTCGGCCGCGGCGACGTGCAGTGGCTCACCGCCGGCGCGGGCATCGTGCACTCGGAGATGTTCCCGTTGCTCGAGCGCGAGAAGGCGAACCGGCTCGAGCTGTTTCAAATCTGGCTAAACCTGCCGGCCAAATCGAAGTTCGCGCCGCCGTACTTCACGATGTTCTGGGATAGCGACATGCCGCGCTACCGCGAGACGGACGCGAACGGCCGGCATGTCGAGGTCACACTCCTTGCGGGATCGCTCGGCGGCCTGCAGCCGCCCACGCCGCCGCCCGATTCGTGGGCCGCGCGCGCGGACGCCGACGTCGCGATCTGGTCGATCAAGCTCGAGCCGGATGCCGCCTGGACGATTCCGCCGGCGCGCGATGCTGCCGTCGGCCGCAGACTCTATTTCTTCTCGGGGCAGAAGGTCGACATCGCGGGACGCATCGTCGCGCAGCCATCCGCGGTCGATGTTGCGAGCGACAAGCCCGTGCGCGTGGCGGCGCTCGACAGTCCGGTCGAGATACTCGTGCTCCAGGGCCGGCCGATCGCCGAGCCGGTCGCGCAATACGGGCCATTCGTGATGAACTCGCGTGCGGAGCTCGAGCAGGCCTTCAACGACTACCGGCGTACTCAGTTCGGCGGCTGGCCGTTTCGCGAGAACGAGCCTGTGCATCCGCGCGACCGCGGCCGATTCGCTCGCCACGCGGACGGCAGAGTGGAAGAGGCGCCCGCCTGATCCGCGTCCGACGCCGCCATAACGGAGAACAACAATGACCGGCGAATCCCAAGACTCACGCAACATCGCGGTGCTCGTTTGGATCGGCACGATCTTTCTTTGGTTCATCCCAGGCCTACTGGCCTATCTGCTCAAGAAGGACGACGCCTACATTCGCGACAACGGTGTCGAGGCTTTGAACTGGTCGATCACGGCGGCGCTCGTGATGCTCGTCGGGCGCCTGGTGTTGTCGCTGATCTTCCTCGGCTGGCTCGCGTACACCGTCGTCACGATTGCTCACGTCGTCTTTTGCGTCCTCGGCGCCATCGCGGCGATGAACGGCCAACGTTATAGCGTGCCGTTTGCCCTTCGGTTGATCAGGTAGCGCGAGCTTTGCGCTGCGCCCCGCCTCGCGAGGGACGGTGTTTCGCGCCCGCCTTCAACGCGTTGCGGGCGAGGTTCTCCGCGTGCCGAAACCTGACGATTTTCGCGACGAGGTCGAGCGGCAGCGCTCGATCGTGCGGGAACTGCACCGAGCCTTTCGCGAAGTCGTACGAGCCGAGCTCGCGTGCGAACTCCTTCACGCCTGACGCGCCCGGATAGAACCCGATGTGGTGCTCGTACGCTGCAAAGTGCACGAGATTGCCGCAAAGCGCGAACGTCGGAATTCGATAGCTGATCTTCTCTCGCGCGTCAGGCGCCGCGCGGCGGATCGTCGTTCGCATCTTTCGCAGGCGTGCTCTGATCGAAGGCGGAAAGGCCGCGATATACGCGTCGACGTCGGCTGCCTTCGGTCTCTGAGCTCCCATTCGATCTTCGCGGGCGGAGTGGTGCAAGGCTCTACGACGACCTAGGGTAAGGGCATTTCGGCGCTGGCTTGGCCCACCTCTGCACCGCGCTCGTGCGACTGGGTCTTGGCGAGCGGACGCACGAGCAGGATGCAGACGAACCCGATCAGCCCTCCGCCCGCGATCAGGGCGGCGATCGGCCAGTACGCTCCGCCCGCCGCACCCACGAGGTACCCCGCGGTGAGCGGGACGAACCCCGCGATTGCGCCGCCGAGCTGATAGCCGAGCGACGCGCCGCTGTAGCGCACGTGCGCGGGAAACATTTCCGAGTAGAGCGCGGCGGTCGGCGAGTACACCGCATTGTGGCCGAAGCAGATGCTGATCACGACTGCGAGCCAGATGAGGACCGGTATCTCAGACGTGATCATGAAGTTGAGCGGCGTGGCGAACGCGATGATGAATAGCGTGCCGAAGATGATCACCGGTCGTCGGCCGAGCTTGTCCGACAGCGCGCCGTACATCGGGATCGTCAGGCACTGAACCGCGCCTGCGATGGTCACTCCGATCAGGTAGGTGTCCTGTGTAAAGCCGCGCGCGGCCGTGTAGGCCACGGTGTAGACGGTCATCGCATAGAACAGAGTGCCGTGCGCCAGGTACAGCCCGGCGGCTAGCAGCACGTTGCGCGCGTCGAAGCGCAACAGCTCGAGCGCCGGCACTTTCACGAGACGCCGGGACTCCTTGATCTTTGCAAAGATCGGCGACTCCATGATCCGGAGGCGGATGAACACGCCGACGAGCACGAGCACGATGCTGATCAAGAACGGAACCCGCCAGCCCCAAGACAAGAAGTCGTCCTCGGGGAGTTGCCGCATCAGCAAGAACATGCCGTTGGACATCAGTCCTCCGACGGCGCTGCCGATCTGGGCGAAGCTGCCGAAGAAACCGCGCCGCTCGCCGCGCGAGTGCTCGGTTGCCATCAGCACCGCGCCGCCCCACTCGCCGCCGACTGCGAGGCCCTGCACGAAACGGAGCGCGACCATCAGTATCGGCGCCCACACGCCGATCGTTGCGTAGGTGGGCATCAGCCCCATCAAGAACGTCGCGACGCCCATCATCGTCAACGTGAGCACGAGCGTCGTCTTGCGCCCGATCCGGTCGCCGATGTGGCCGAACACCAGGCCGCCGACGGGCCGCGCGACGAATCCCACTGCGAACGACGCGAACGCCGCGAGCGTGCCGGCCAACGGGGAGAACGTGGGGAAGAATAGGCGGCCGAACACGAGCGCCGACGCGGTCCCGAACACGAAGAAGTCGTACCACTCGACAGAGGTACCGACCATGCTCGCGAGGGCGACGCGCCGCACGGACTCGCGAGGCGCCGAATCGCTGTGCGCTGTCTGCATCGTTTAGTCCTTTGCCTGCCGCGCGGGATTCGCTGCGGCGCCTAGCGGCGTCTCGCCGGGCGCGGAGCGCGCTTGGCTTTCTTTTTCGCCGGAGTCTTCTGCGCGGCCTTGCGGCGCGGCGCTTTGCCGGACCGGGCTGACTGCACGCGCACAGGTCTGGCGCCGGCGGATTTCGCCCGCGGCGCCGAGACCGCGGCACCGAGCCGCGTCGCGCGGCTGAGGTCCGCAGCGTCGATCACGAGATCGAGCCCGTCGACGAGCTCGCCGAGCTGCTCGGCAGCAGCCGAGCCGAGGACGGCCGTCGCGGCAGCTGCGAAGCGCGCGCGCACGCCCGCCTCGTCGGTGGGCACGACGTCCTCGACGCGCTCGCGAAGCTCGTCGCCCGCACGCGTATGGACGACGACCTCGGCACCTTGCTTCGCCGGAAACGCTTTCGTGAGCTCGTCGTCGACTTCGAGCCGCGTGCGCGTCGCGATCGTGAGCACGTCGGCGTTTTGCTGCGGGACGTAGTTGCGCTCGTCGAAGTTGCCGTAGCGCAGCGCGGCGGCGACGTTGTAGTGGATGCTCATCTTCGCCTGCAGCACGTGCTCGAAAGGGCCGCTCACGTCGCAGCCGGGATATAGCGCCGCCGCTTTCGTCACGCGTACGACGACGCGCTCGACGTCGTTCGCGCGCAGCTTCTTGCGCTGCGCGATGTTGAGCGCGGCCTGAGCCGCGGACTGCGCGAAGTTGCAGGCCGGCACCGGCTTGAAGAACACCGACAGAATCTCGGGCTGCTCGGCAAAGAGCTCCGGTATCGAGGGGGCGAGGTCGCGGTGGAAAGCGGCGAGCAACCCGGCCTCGCCGTCGATCGCCGTGCGCGACACGTAGGCGCCCTCGAGCGCGAGCTGCACGGCCGTGACGCCGCTGCGCGCGGCGAGCCCCGTGTGAAACCACATCTCGCTGCCGCCGGTCGCCGCCCATTCGTTGTAGCCGGCCGCCGCGTTCGCACCGAGCGCGAGCGCCGTCGCGGTCTGATCCGCATTCGCGGCGAGCAGCTTCGACCCGGCGGCCGCGGCCGCGATCGGGCCCGTGACGCCCGTGGGCCGGAAGATCTTCGTGACGTCGGAGTCCATGACCATCCGGCCGATTTTGGCGCCCACCTCGTAGCCGGCGACGAGCGCCGTCAAGAATTCCTTGCCGCTCGCGCGCGTGCTCTCAGCGAGCGCGAGCAGTGCCGGCACTAGCACCGTGCCGAGATGGCTCACGCTGCCGACGTGCATGTCGTCGCGCACGAGGCCATGGCCCGCCACGCCGTTCGCGAAGGCCGCGTCTTGCACGGACACGACATCGCCGGTACCGATGATGCCGGCGCCGCCGCTCGCGAGCTCGCCCGAGTTGCGACGGGCGACTGCAGCAGCCTCGCGGCTCCAAGGCAGCGACGTCGATGCGAGCGCGGAGGAGAGCAGGTCGAGCACGCAGAGCTTGGCCTTCGCGATGACCGCGGGCGAGAGATCGCGCCACGAGTGCGCGACGAGCGCGTCCGCCATCCGGACGCCGAGCGGCTTGCGCTGCTGCACGGCTCGCGTGCTCGTGACGGCCATTGCTCGGCGTCCTGTCAGCCGCGGATCTCGACGCCGGCCCACTCCTCGTAGACGCGCGCGATCGACGTGAAGTCGGAGTCGGCGCCGAAGCGCGCCTTCGTGACGCCGAGCATCTGGAACACCGCCGCGCCCGCAATCATCGGCACGCCTTGCGCGTCGGCCTCCTCGAGGCACAAGCGCACGTCTTTATATGAGAGTCCCGTAGCGAAGCCGAAGTCGAACGTGCCGGGCAGCACAGAGCGCGGGAATTTGTCCTGCGTCGCGCTGTTGCGGCCGCTGCCCGCGTTGATGATGTCGCACATTTGGCGCGCGTTCAGCCCGGCCTTGACGCCCATCGCGATCGCTTCGGACGAGAGCACGATCACGGCGGCCGCGAGCAGGTTGTTCGCAAGCTTCATCACTTGCGCTTGGCCCGCGCCTTCGCCGCAGAAGAACACCTTGCCGAAATTCTTGATCGCGCTCTCGAGCTTCTCGTAGGCGGCTTTCGGTCCCGAGACCATCACGGCGAGTGTGCCGTCCTTCGCGCCCTTCATGCCGCCGCTCACCGGCACGTCGACGTACGTGATCCCGTGCTTCGCGAGCTCGGCCTGCGCGATGCGCGCGACCTTCGGCCCCGTCGTCGAGCAGTCCGCGATGATCTTCGCCTTCTTCGCGCCGGTGAGACCCGAGCAGACCTTCTGCACGACGTCCGGCGTCGGCAGGCTCAAGAACGCGACCTCGGTAGCGTTCGCGACCTCGAGCGCCGAGCTCGCGACCTGCGCGCCGCTCTTCGCAAGCTCGTCAGCGGCCTCTTTCGACGTGTCGAACACCGTCAAGCTGTGTCCTGCCGCGAGCAAACGCCGCGCCATGTGCCCGCCCATCCGGCCGACACCGATGAATCCGTAGTCCGTGGTCTTCACTCCGTTCCTCCAGTCAGTTGCGAGGCGCCGGTCACGAGCGGAAGTTCAGCTCGATCGGGACGCCGTTCGGGTCATAGATAAAGAGTTGCCGCAGGCCGATCTCGTCGAGCAGGTTCTCGTTGATCTCGATGCCGCGGGCCTGCAAGCGCGCTCGGACCTCGTCGAAGCCGCTCGCGTTGAATGCAATGTGGTCGACGGCGCCGGTGCTCTTGGCGCGCGAAGAGATAGGGATCCCGACTTCCTTGGTCCAGACCGCGTACGACTTCCATTCGGCGATATGGATCGACGGCACGTCGCCGACGTAGAGCCAGTAGCCCGGGAAGTCGAGCTTCGGCCGGAAGCCCTCGCGCATACCGAGCACGTCGCAGTAGAAATCGCGCGTGGCGTCGATATCGTCGGACAGCACGAGATAGTGCTCGAGTCTGAGCAGCGGCATCGGGGTTTCCGGCGGTCTCTTATCGTTGTAGTCGCAGAAAGTGCGAGTCTACATGATCGGGCGCGCGCTCCGCGCCAGCGCGGCCCAAGGCGGCCCGTCGCGCCGCAGCGCGAGCAGCACCGCGACGCCGACCACCACGTAGCCGAGCGCCGGCAGCAGTCCGGTTTCGCCGAGCAACAGGTCCGCGTCGCCGCCGACGAAGAACTTCGGGAACAGCCACTGCGAGATCGTGTTGTGGAAGCTGTGGAGGAACACCGCGGGCCAGAGGCTCTGGGCGCGATAGGCGAGGCACGCGGCCAAGAAGGTGAACGACAGGTCGCCAGCGGCGAAGAGCACGGCGGTCACGATCAAGTTGCTCCCGCCAAGGTAGTCCGCGCCGATCATCAGCGGCAGGTGGTAGGCCAGCTGCACGAGCCAAACGACGACGACGCTGAAGCGCACTCCGGCCGCGTCGAGCCGCGGCTGCAGATAGCCGCGCCAACCGAGCTCCTCGCCGAGCGCGGTGAAACTGCCGAACGGGACGAGGATCGCGAGGTTCACGACGAGGTTCGCGGCGATCTGCGCGCCGCTCGTCCACTTACCGGCTCCGGGGCTGAACTGCACGACGCCGCTGGTCCACGCAATGAAGTACGCCGCGGAGTACACCATCAGCGGCAGCGCGAGCGGCTCGAGGATCACGCGCGCACCGGTAACGCCCCAGCGGCGTATCGTGAGCGTGCCCGCGAACCCGCGGTCGACGGTCGCGCGCGTCACGAGCCGCGCGAGCGCAGGCGCCCACATCGCGAGCGGCCCGAGGATCGCCCACTCGCGCGACGTGACGGTCCAGCCGTTCGCGTGACAGAGCACGGCGATCGCCGTCGTCGCGGCGACCGCGATCGAGCTGAAAACGACGAGTGCACGCCAGGGCATCAACGCCGTCCTCGTCCGCATCATCGCCGCGGATCGAGGGCCATCTGCACGTCTGGGTAGTGCGCGGCCGCGACGTCGGGATGCGAGCGCAAGCGGATCTTGAGGTAGTTGTCGCCGAATCGCCTGAGGACCGGATCGTTCGGGTCCGCGTTCTCCCCGCCGCGCGCCTCCGCCGCGAGCTCCGGCGGTAGGTCGATAGGCTCGAACACGCAGTCGAGGCGCGGATGGAAAAAATAGGCGATCGAGATGCGCTCATGACCGCGCGGCGGGCTCACGACTCGGTGCTTCGTCGCGCGCAAGTACCCCGAGGTCGCGGCCTGGAGCATCTCGCCGAGGTTCATCACGTACGTGTCGGGCCGCGGCGTCGCGTCGACGAGCGCGCCGTCGATCTCGACTTGGAGGCCGCCGACGTCGTCTTGCAGAACGAACGATACAAGCCCGGAGTCGTGATGCATGCCGACGCCTTGCCCCGTTTCGCGCGGCTCGTCCTGCGCGGGATAGCGAATGATCTTCAGATGCGGGTCGCCGCGCGGCAGCACGGCCGAGTCGAAGTGATCGATCCGCTGTCCGAGCCCCAGCGCAAGAGCACGCAAGATCGCGACGCCGACAAGATCCATTGCCCTCATCCACGCGAGCACCGCGTCGCGCATCTGCGGCAGGCGCGCGGGCCACTGGTTCGGACCGCGCAGACGGAGCCATGTCGGATCACCGGGACGCACCGCGGCCGCCGGCTCCTCGGCGCCCGCGTCGAGCTGCTCGCGCCAGTCGCGCTTGCCCCGTGTGAGCTCGTCGCCGAGCACGGTGTAGCCGCGAAAGTGCGGCGACTTCGCGATCGCGAGCTCGCGCCGCTCGCGCTCAGGCAAAGCGAAGAACGCGCGCGCGGCGCTCATGACGGCGCGATCGACATCACGCGGCACGCCGTGACCGACGAGATAGCAGAAGCCCGGTCCGTGACACGCGTCGCGCAACGCGGCGACGAACGCGCGGCCCGCCGGGCCGTCCGGCGCTGCGAGGAAGCCGCTCATGTCGAGCTCGGGAAGCGATGTCATTCGTGTGACCGGTGTCCGAGGCACCGCGCGATCGCGCTCCTATACTGCGGCCGCGATTCTAGCCCGAGGGTGCAGATTATGTTGCGTGCAGACACCGTCCGTGCCGTCTCCGTCCCGGTCTTGCTGCTCTTGCTCGGCGGCTGCGCGGGAATGAGCCAGCAAGCCTGCTTGAGCAGCGATTGGCGTACCGTCGGCTTCGAGGACGGCACGCAGGGCCGCTCGGAGGGCAACATCGCGAATTACCAGCGGCAGTGCGCCGAGCACGGCGTGCAGCCGAACCTCGACGCTTATCGCGAAGGTCACGCGCAGGGCGTCGAAGTCTATTGCCGCGCGGGCAACGGCTTCGAGGCCGGCCACAGCGGCGCGGTATATCAAGGTGTCTGCCCGAAGAATCTCGAGCCCGAGTTCCTCGCGAATTACAATTCGGGCCGCAGGCTGTACGAGTTCGAATCGGCGGTCCGCAACATCGACGCGCAGATCGCGAGCAACAACTACGAGCAAGAGCGGATCCGCGGCGAGCTGACCTCGATCGCAGCCGCGATGATCTCGAAGGACACGAAGCCCGAGGATCGCGTTCTGATGGTGTCGCGCTCGGCCGAGCTCGGTCGCCGCTACGGCGAGCTCACGAACGCGACGCAGTCGCTGACCGCGGAGCGCGCCGTGAAGGATCGCGAGCTGCACGACTATCAGCAGACGATGTCCGCGCGCCTCTAGTTTCCGCGCACGTACTTCTGCACGCGCAAGCCGAAGACTTCGGCTCCGTAGATGTTTCCCGCCGCGTCCGCGCTCAAGCCGTGCGCGCCGGTTTCTTGCGCGCGCTTCGGATCGAAATCGGGATCGGGAATGAACGCGGTGACCTTGCCGTCGCGCGCGCTGCCGACGCGGATGCCGCGAGTCCATCCCGGATGGCGCTCCGCGTTCGACTGGTTGTCCGAGACGTATAGCGTGTCGTCCGGCGCGATGTAGAGGCCGCTCGGCCTCCCGAACTGCGTCCACTCCGCGAGGAAACGGCCGTCCTGATCGAAGATCTGGACCCGGTTGTTGTCGCGGTCCGCGACGAAGAGTCGCCCCCGCGAGTCGAACGCGAGCTGATGCGGAACGAGGAACTCGCCGGGCTTCGACCCGGTTCCGCCCCACTGCTTGATGAACTTCCCGTCGTGCGTGAACTTAAGCACGCGATTGTTCGACGCATCCTCGTGGCCGTCGCTCACGAACACGTCGCCGTTCGGCGCGAAGGCGACGTCGGTCGGCCCGTTGAAGTGCATGGTGTCGCTGCCCGCGACGCCGGCCTCGCCGAGCGCGAGCAGCAACGTGCCGTCCGGCGTGAGCTTCAACACTTGATGGCCGCGGCCGTTGCCGCCGCGCCCGTCCGCGACCCAGACATTTCCTTCTTTATCGACGCGGATTCCATGCGGCCATGCGAACCGATTGGCGCCGAAGCTGCCGAGCACGTTGCCGTTCGCGTCCGCGTGCAAGATCGGCGCGAGGTCGCTCGTCGAGCAGTCGTTCGCGCCACAGCGCTCCGCGATCCAAACCGAGCCGTCGCGCGCGGCCGCGACGCTGCTCACCGAGCCGATCGTGCGGCCGGCAGGTGCGTGCAGCCACGCGTCGATTCTGCGGTAGGGGTTCGGTGCGACCGGCAGTTGCGGCGGCTGCTGAGGTTGCGCCTGCGCTCCGGCCGCTAGCAGCGCGCTCAGGGCGGCGAGGGCAGCAAGCGCAGGGTGTGCGTAAAGGCGCGGCTGGAATCGAGCGAAACGCGACATCGCGCGGCAGTCTGCGCGCGCGCGAGCGGTGGTTTCAAGCCGCGCGATTCGGCACGAGCGCGAGGGTGTGACAGGGTACCGACCTGAGGCTAACAATTCGTTACATCGCGTTCGCCCCGTCACCCGTATAGTTGCGCGTGCGGGGGTAACGACTGCGCGACCGGGGGTCATGGGCGCAGGATGAACGCCGCACACATTCGCATGAGCGACACGGCCCACATTCTCGTCGTCGACGACGATCGCGAGATACGCACGTTGCTGCGCGACTATCTCGAGAAGAACGGTTTCAAGGCCACGGCGGTAGCCGATGGCCAAGAGACGCGGCGCGCGCTCGAGCGCACGCGCTTCGACTTGATCGTCCTCGACCTCATGCTGCCGCACGAGAGCGGTCTCGAGATTTGCCGCGAGCTGCGCACGCGCTCGGATATCCCGATCGTGATGCTCACGGCGCTCGGCGAGGAGGTCGACCGGATCGTCGGGCTCGAGGTCGGCGCCGACGACTATCTCGCGAAGCCGTTCAGTCCCCGCGAGCTGCTCGGCCGGATCCGCGCCGTGTTGCGGCGCACGCTCGCGCCGAGACTCGTCGAGCCGAACGACGTGCGCGCGTATTCGTTCGGCGGCTGGCAGCTCGACACGACTGCGCGCTCGCTCACGACGCCGAAGGGCGAGACCGTGTCGCTCGGCGGCGCCGAGTTTCGTCTGCTCGCGATCCTGCTCGCGCACGCGCCGCGGGTCCTCGCACGCACCGAGCTCATGGAGCTCATGCGCGGCCGCGATCTCGATCCGTTCGATCGTAGCGTCGACGTGCGCGTCAGCCGTCTTCGCCAGACGCTCGGCGAGGACGCGCGGGCGCCGCAGATCCTCAAGACCGTGTATGGCGAGGGCTACGTGATCGGCGTGCCCGTCGAGAAGATGCAATGAAGCTCCGCTTCGTCCCAGATACGCTGTTTGGGCGGCTGATCAGCGCGCTGCTCGCGGTCGTCGCGATCACGATATTGATTTTCGTCGCGTTGATCGTGCGCGAGCGCCGCGCGTATCTCTTCACCGGCGGCGAGGCGGGCGCGATCGCGAACGCGGTCTCGGAAACGAGCGTTGCGCTCGCCGCGCTCTCGGGCGACGCGCGCGCGACGGAGATCGCACGCCTCGCGATGGAGTCGATCACGATCTCGCGCAGCGGCGATTTCCGTCAGCCGCTGAACCCGAACGATTACGACGCCGCGCTGAGCTCGCTGCGCGCTCGGCTCGAGCGCGCGCTGCCGCCCGGCTTCGGTTTCGGGATTCGACCCGCTCGGTCTGGTCCACGAACGGAAGCGATTCGTGTGCGGACACTGCCGCGTCGCCCCGAAGGGTTTGGCCGGCGCGAAGGGGAAGGCCCTCGCGAAAACCCATTCGGTGGAGTCGACGGCCCACAACCCGGATCGCACCCGGGCGGCCCGGGTGGCGGCCCGCCTTCGAACGGTGGCCCGCAGAGCGGCGGCCCGGGCGGCTTTCCGAACGGCGGCCCCGGCGGCCCGAACGATGCGGGGCCCGGCGGCGGGCCAGGCTTCGGCGGGGGGCGGTACTTCGGGCGCGGCCCCGGCGGCTTCCCGGGCGAGGTCGAGGTTGCGGTCACATTGCCCGATGGTGCAGAGGTGTTGTTCCGCACCGACGTGCCGCGCGCGGGTCCGCCGCTCTCGATCGAGATCTTCGTCGAGCTCGCCGGACTCACCCTCGTGCTCGGCGTCGTGCTCTATTTGATGGCGAGGACGATCACGCGGCCTCTCACCGATCTCGCGCACGCGGCGGACGCCGTGGGACGCGGCGGTCGCCAGGCGCCGCTGCGCGAGAGCGGCGCGCGCGAGCTTCGCGAGGCGACGCACGCGTTCAACGTGATGCAAGAACGGCTGCACCGTTATCTCGACAGCCGCACGCAAGTGCTCGCGGCGCTGTCGCACGACCTACGCACGCCGCTCACGCGGCTCAAGCTGCGCGTCGAGACGCTCGACGACGACTCGCTACGTGAGCGCTTCGGCGCGGACCTCGACGAAATGATCGCGATGGTCGCGAATTGCTTGAATCTGTTCAAAGGCCTCGACGACGAGCCGCCGCAGCCGACCGACGTCAGCGCGCTGCTCGCAGATCTGCGCCGCGAGTTCGCGGAGCTCGGCGGCACGGTGGAGATCGAAGGCGAGGCGAAAGCTTCAGTGGTGGTGAAGCCGCAGGCGCTGAAGCGTTGCCTCACGAACCTGCTGTCGAACGCCATCAAGTACGGGGACCGCGCTACTGTCGTCGTCGAGGACGGCGCGGACCTCGTGCTGCGTGTGCTCGACGAGGGGCCGGGTATTCCGGCCGAGTCGCTCGAGCAAGTGTTCGAGCCGTTCTTCAGGCTCGAGAGCTCGCGGAATTCGACGACGGGCGGCGTCGGCCTCGGGCTCGGCATTGCGCGCGACATCGCGCAGGCGCACGGCGGCTCGCTCGTACTCGGCAATCGCTCGCCGCACGGGCTCGAGGCCGTGCTGACGTTGCCCAAAGCGCAGGTGCGCGCGGTATAGAGCCGGCCCGGACCGGAGTTGGGTTTGCGGACCGCGACCCAGATCGAGCGTTCATCGCCCGTTCAGCTCGGCAAAGCAACATTCACACTTCGTAACAATTGTTTACAGCCCGAACAGTACCGGGTGGTTAGCGTGCGGTGGAATCAGAAGAATGGGGACTCGCACGTGATGAGATGGCAAACCTCTGCGCTCGCGAAGGCCCCGCGTCGGACGCTAGCAGCGGTCGTCGCGGTCGTCTCGCTAGTCGTTCTCATGGATGCGGGCGCGAAATATTCGGGCCTTGCGTGGCGCGTCGCGAGCCTCGCGCGCGAGCCAGCGGCGGTCGAGCAAGAAGTCGCAGCGCCCGGCATCACACCGCGGGAGTTTCGGCTCAGCGCGAACTTGCCGCTCGAGCGCGCGCCGGCACGCTGCGGCTCGGATGCGGCCTGGGCGTCGCCAAGTGGCGACGAAGGATTCGACAATAGTTGCGTCGGGGCCTCGACTGTGAAGGCCGTCGGGGAATTGCCGAGCATGGAATTGCTAAGTTGGCCGGGCGATTGGCTGTATCATCGCACCGCGCGCTTTTAGGCGGCGGAGCAAGGATGGCGGGTCAGGAGCCGACTCATGGCGGTTAGCCGCGTGCGCACACTGCTCACGTTGGTGCTCGGTTGTGCCGCGGCTGCGTGCGCGCAACCGCGCGCGGACGTCGCCGAGGCGCAGACGTCGACATGCACCCTACAGGTGATCGTTGCGCTGGACACTGCGCCCGATGCCGCGTTGCTCGCTGATCTTTCGCGCGTCAGCGGCGCACATCTCGAGCTGATTCGCACGATGACTTCGAACTTGCACCTTCTCGCACTCCAGGCGCAGGGCGGCGATTCCGAGTGCAAAGCGGCGATGGAACGTTTGCGCGGCGACCCACGGGTTCGCTCGGTGGATATCGACGCGCGCCGCAAGATTCAGTAGCCGTAACGGAAGCACGGCGAACGGAGACAGAACATGCGCTCGAGCTCCTTGATCTTGGGCCTGGTGATGGCGCTCACCGTCACGGGCGCGTTTGCGCAGGCTGGGCAGTCGCCGCCACCCGAGGACAATCCCGTCGTTCGCCACCCGCAGGATCCCGGTTCGCGTCTCGGCGATACGCCGCGCATGATCGTGAAGTTCCGTTCGGCAAGTACAACGGATCGAGCGCAGGTCCAGCAGTCGGCATCGGGCGAGACGGCCACCAATTCGCTAGTGACGAAGTTCGCGGGCCGCGCCGGACTCGCGATTCGCGAAGCGCGTGGGTTGATTGGCGGGATGAACGTGTTGCGAATCGACCCGCGCCCGGGCGAGTCGTTCGAGCAGCAACTGGAGCGAGTGCGCTCCGATGCCGACGTAGAGTTTGCCGTTCCGGACGAGCGGCGGTTCGCGCAGGCGATTCCGAGCGATCCGCTCTATGCGGGTCAGTGGTATCTGCAAAATGCTCAACCTGCCGCGATAAATGCACAGGGGGCGTGGGATACGAGCGTTGGCAGTGCCGGTGTGGTAATCGCCGTAATCGACACCGGCATTCTCTATGGGCACCCCGATCTGAAGCGCGCCAACATCAGTGGCCGTGTATTACCGGGCTACGATTTCATCACTGACCCTGCGATCGCGAACGACGGCGATGGTCGTGACTCGGACCCGACCGACCCAGGTGATTGGGTGACCTCTGCGGAAAGCGCGAGCAGCGGTACATTCAACAATTGCGGCGCCTCGAACAGCTCTTGGCACGGTACGCGCACCGCCGGAATCGTCGGCGCATTGTCAAACAACTCGGTTGGGGTTACCGGGGTTACCTGGAATTCGTGGATCTTGCCTGCGCGCGCACTCGGTAAGTGCGGCGGATACGACTCCGACATCATGACCGCAATGGCATGGGCTGCCGGCGTACACGTTGCGGGTGTGCCCGACAATCCTTATCCCGCAAAGATCGAGAACTTGAGCCTTGGTTCCGACTGCGACCAAAAGACGCCGAGCTGGCAGCATTGTTGCCCGGCAAGCTATCAAACTCTGGTGACGGACCTTGCCTCGCGCGGCGTACTTGTAGTTGCTGCAGCAGGCAACGAAGGTGAGGCAGTAGGCGTGCCGGCGAACTGTCACGGCGTAGTGGCAGTGGCGGGTCTTCGCCATATCGGCACAAAGGTAGGCTATTCGAGCCTGGGAGACGATGTCTCGGTCGCAGCTCCGGGCGGCAACTGCGTAAACACCAGCGGTCCGTGCCTGTTTCCGATCAACACGACCTCAAACGATGGCA
>Ga0157375_10002333_pt1 | contig 16399 bp, 18 predicted proteins | sample M35metaG_FD_115311 | JGI IMG/M metagenome (GOLD analysis project Ga0157375, IMG submission 115311) | Miscanthus rhizosphere microbial communities from Kellogg Biological Station, Michigan, USA - M3-5 metaG | ecosystem: Host-associated > Plants > Roots > Rhizosphere > Soil | place: USA: Michigan...
AAACCTGCGATGGCCAAACCAAGAAAAGCGAGGGTGCTCCCGCCCTCGGGAACCTGGCTGCCGCCCGGGCTGAAGAGCGTCCAGCCGGAGAGGCCATATCCGTCGGCCGTCGCGGGAATCGTGATGGTTCCCGAGAGATCACCGACAAACCAAACTTCGGAGCCGTAATTGGGACCATCGTATTTGGCAAACAGATACCCGTAGAGACCGGTGCCGAGATTAATGCTGGTACCGGTTCCATTGAGGGCCCATGTGGCCGCGGCCAGGGACCCGAAGTCATTATTTGAGCGGAAGTAGGTCTGTCCGTCAGCCGAATCTGAGGTTCCAAGGGACATGCCAATCAAGTGATTGACATACGTTGTGCGGTCGGCGTCGCCGGATGGTATGCCGTAGTTAACAAAGCCCAGTTCGTGACCGTCGGCGATGAGGAGCGCGCTGGCGTGGGAAGCAAGTCCCAGAAAGCCACACGCAACTGCTATGGCCATTAGATATCGTAGTGTTTTCATTCGTGGTTATTGGTTGGTTTAACGTTAATCGTTAAATCGCACCCGCCATTAGCCATAACCGTGCCACGTTGCGTTGGCGGGTCGATTGTCGAAGTAAATCTATATGATAAACAACTGCAAATAAGCGACTTACATTATTCAGCCTTTTATTGTAGCTTTTATTGTTCAAACTATTCTTTATGGAAATTTGTAAGCTTTCCCGACGATTTGATGCCGACATGGACTGGGCGGGGGATCGCGAAGCGTTTGCCTGCTGCGAGCGCATGCGCGCCCAGAAACGCGGCGGCGCCATGGGGGCGCCATGCCAGGTCGCGTTCCAAATAACCAAATCCGCCAAAGAACGGATTCGCTATGTCCACTGGCCGGGCGAAGCGATAATCAACAACCGGCGCGCGTCCGCGCGCCTAGCCGAGCCGATAAACGATGCGGGCCTTGTCCACATCGTAGGGCGACATCTGCAATTTCACCCGGTCGCCGGTCGTTAGGCGAATAAATCGCTTTCTCATTTTGCCCGAGATATGGGCGAGCACCATGTGCTCATTCGACAACTGCACTCGAAACATGGTGCCGGCCAGCACGGCCATCACCTTGCCTTCAATCTCGATCGCTTTTTTTGGGTCAACAGCCATTTGGGTACTTTGAGGAGCAAGGCCGGCGCCCCTCTCGAGGCGCCGGCCCGCAAGATCAAAAAGTGATCGCGAATTACCGGCGATTGCCGCCGGCAAATTGACGCGGACGCTCTTCGCGCGCTTTCGCTTCGTTCACCGTCAGCGCTCGGCCAGAGACTTCCTTGCCGTTAAGCGCCGCGACCGCGGCATTCGCGCCGGTCGCGTCGGTGAAGGTGACGAAGCCGAAGCCGCGGGAGCGGCCGGTTTCGCGGTCGCTGATAATGGCGACGTCGGTGACGGTGCCGTATTCCGCGAAGAGATCGCGGAGATCGTTTTCAGTGGTCTCAAAAGAGAGATTGCCTACGTATAGTTTCATTTGTGATTTTTGGAGCAGGAGCTGCGAGCTACAGAGCCGTTCCCGGGAATCGGGTTTCAGAATCACCAATGAGGAACCTCACCTGACGATCTACCGCACTACGAACAGAACAGAACTTATCCAAGAGCCGGGACGTTAGTCTGCATTTGGGAATAAGCAAGGGGAGGGGAAATGACAAAGTAGAAAGTAGAAAGGCTGAGGGCAGAAACGCCTGCGCAAAAAGGAAGCAGTAACAGATAACCTCGGCGCTACGCGCCGAGCGGCGGCAGCCGCTCCCGGTATTTCCAGATCAGCCACGGCAATTTCCGCGCGCTCCAGAAACGCGGGACGAAAACGCGCGGCTGCGCGAGCGAGCGGAAGAACCAGCCGAGAAAATATTTGTCGGCCCAATCGGGAATGCGCACCTGGTCGCCGGTAAGAAAACCGAGCGCCGCGCCGATGCAATGCACCGCCGGGCGATAGTCGAGCTGATCGAGAAGGTACTGGCCGAGCTTGTCCTGGATGCCGCCGCCGACCGCGATCACAATGTGTTGCGGACGACTTTGCCTGACGAGCGCAAGGAGAGCTTCATCCTGCACCGGGCGTCCGTATTTCGGCGCGACATAGACGTTCGGAAAACTGACATCGGAAACGCTGACAGCTGAAATCTCGGATTGGAGGTAGGCGAGGAGTTTGTCGCGCGACGCTTCGGTCGCGACCACCCAGACAACCGACCGCGCCTCGCACACGGATTCGTGTTCGAGCAGCCGCTTCACGTGTTCGAGTCCGGAAATGCGCGGCACATTTTCTCCGGTAAATAACTTCCAGAGCAGCACCATGAATCCGCTGTCAGCGATGGCCAGCTCGGCGCTGAGCAGCGCCCGCCGATAGTCCGCGTCGCGGCAGAGGTTAATCATCGACGGCGCGGCCGGCGCGACTAGCAATCCGCCGCGGCGAGTAATTTCATCGACCGCTTCGCGCGATGTGCCGCCGAAAAATCTGATGCCGAGAATTTGGTGCGTTCGCATAGCGCGGCGCCGTTATTTGTTAGCTGTCATTTGTTATCTGGACTTTGGTCAGCAATCGCTAAAGCTGACAGCTGATACTAGAATGGGATGAAGAACCTTCTTGCCGAGACGAATGAATTAATCGCAATTTTCGTCACGATGGCCAAGCGAACGAAAATCGGCATGTTGTAGTTCGATTTCAGCTTTCAGTTGTCCGCTTTAAGCCTTTTTCCCTTGAACTGGTATTGTCTTCACACCGCCCCGCGACAGGAAAACAAGGTCGCGATACTTCTTCAGCGTGATCTTGGCCTCGAAGTTTTCGCGCCGCGCATCCGCTTCCGCCGGATGCGGGCCGGCCAGCCAATGTGGGCGACCGAAGCTCTCTTCCCCGGTTATCTCTTTGCTCGGTTCGAATATTTCGAGCGCCGCCGGCAGATCAACGCCCTGCCTGGGGTGACGAACGTCGTCCATTTCGGCGAACAAGTATCGCCGGTGCCCGACGGTATCATGGCCGAATTGCGCGCCCTCGTGCGCGACAACGAGACGGTCGAAGTCACGGCCGATCCGCAACCGGGCTCCGAGGTCGTCATTACCGGTGGCTCGTTGAGCGGCCTGCGCGTCCTAGTCACGCGTGTCATGCCGGCGCGACAACGCATCGCCGTTTTGCTCGAGTTGCTTGGCAGCAATCGCGAAGTCGAGATCGAGCGCGACCGGGTGCTGCCGGTCAATCCGCGTCAGCAGGGATAGAGAGTAGAGAGCTGGGAGCGGGGTAGGGAGTCGAGAGTAAGAGAGGGGGAGTTAACATGAAAGAAAAACAGTTACGATTTCAGGATCTTGAGATTTGGAGAATCGCAGCCGACTTGAGCCTCGTGCTTTTTGAGTACAGTGACGTGCTCGACCGGAAAAAAATTCTACCGGTTGACCTCCGCCCACTGATCACGGCCAACTTGGCACCTTCTCCCGGCACGAGACCCTGTTGCCTTGCCCTGTCATCATCTTCCGTGGACGCGATACCATTATGGCCTTGCCCGCCATCATCTTTTGTGAACGCGATACCACTATTGTGTTGCCTCGACGGGGCTTTATCCTTGCTCGATACCTTCATGGTGTTGCCTCGTCCGCACCAGCGGCGTCGAAGATGCGCAGGAACCGCCATCGGGCTGCGAGAGAAAAACCAACTAGGTTTATTGCTCGCTGCTCGGAATCAGCCTCGCGAAAAAAAACCGGTTTTTCGAGTGTTGCGCCCTGCAAATCCACGCCGTCCTCGCTCGGCCGAAACTGGAATTTATCCGTGCGCTGATGCTATCACGGCCCGCAAGACCTTCGCATCCTCTGCCCATCGGCCCCCCTGCGCGCTTTCTTAAAGAGATCGGGCGCTGCCAAGCGCAACGCCTGATCATTCCCCGCAGAACTATGACAGTCTTAGCCACCTTCCTCATGCGATGGCAAGCAAAAAAATTCGGCGCCGGGCTCCCTGTTTGATGTGTCTACAGGTTAGCGAGTCGCTCGCGAAAATTCACGCCCTCATCCACCGCTACAGAGCGGGTCGCGCCAAGTGTATTCTTGCTGGCCACGCACTCCCCCGTCTGTATCGACAAGATTTAGAGGTTGCAGGTTTATTGGGATCACGGGATATGGTCGCCGGATGATTTCCCGATTGAGCTCGTGTTCGCACGACGAACTCGACCCGCGAATTCTGATTCTCCCGGTAGGACATTTGCAGCTCACGGAGCGCGCTCGCATGGCCGCCAGGGAGCGCGAAACCATCGGAGGTTTGACTGCGGCGCTCGAGTCGGGGCGGCGGAAATGGAGTCCGCTCGTGGGATCGGAGATTTCGTTAGTGCTCCACCAGTTAATGAAGGCCGCCCGCGGCGACGCGACGAACGGCTGGGAGTTGTTTCGAATGCAGCGGCCAAAGGCGGCGGATGGCACGGCCATCTATTTCACAAGTTTTTCGTTTGACCGCATGAAGCACACAGTCCGGAATCTCCCGATTGGCACGCTACATGTGAACACCCGAGCTGCAACGGCCCTAGTTCGCGCCAAAATTGCGACTCTCGGCAATCTGATCGACGCCGCGACACGCGGCTTGGTCAATCCTCAGCCAGCCGGCGCGAGAACCTGCCTCGAGATTATCGAAATGCTCGACGCCCTTTCCCAGAGTGTAAAGGCGAATGGAGAATGTGACTGGGAAAAGTACGCAATTTCCCGGCGAATTATTCTTCTTCCGCGCCAGGGGAATCGGGAATTTGTGGCTGAGGATTATATCAAAGAATTTCCTGTGACTGTTCGAGCGGCGGTTCTTGAAGGATTCGGAGAATGTGGGGCAGCTTTGGTGGACAAGCATTTTCTGCGCGCCCCGCCCCAGAGAGTCTCGTCGGCAAGAATCGGAATTCAATTGGGGATCAAGCGCCAACGCGTCGAGTGCGTCAGACATCTCATCGTGCAAAAGCTGCGTGCGGCTTTGTTGAACGCTGATTACGGGGGATGCCGCTTCCGCTTTCGACCCGCGTTTGTAGCGCCGATCGCGATTTTGGCGACAGAACTTTGCCGGTCACGTGATCGCGCGATTGCCTATCCTGAGTGGGAAGGAATCTTGGCTGCTTGCTGGAAAGTATCGCCGAATTCCTTAGGTCCAATAGAGAGCGGCCTGCTTGAGCTTTTGGGATTTCAGCTAGTGACGTTTAGGGAGGCAAGGTTTAGGCCGATTATTCTCCGCTTAGGTAGGGATGCTGCTCCTTTTCGAAGCGCCGTGGCGAGAGCGGAGCGATTGCTCAACCGTGATTTCGCTGATGGGCTTTCGAAGAGTGAATTGTTTGACGCGTTGGGCGCAGGGCCTCACGGCGATAAGCTTCGGAGAGCGGATGTTCCTGCAATCATGGCGTCGCTTGCGGGCGTCATTTGGAGGACAGGTTCCGGGCGTTATGAGTGTCGACTTCGCGACCTCAAATTCGTCGGGGATCGGTTGGAACGCGCATTAAGGCGCCTTGGTCAACCGGTGCACTTTCGAGAGCTCGCGCCGCTGATCAAACAAGTCACGCCGGAGCTTCGGGAACGCAGGGAACGCTCAGTCGTCACCGTCTTGTCTGCGGACAAGCGCTTTATTCCGGTTGCGCGGACCGGCTTGTGGGCCCTGACGGAATGGAGGAATGTGGAGACTCGCACTGTCGCCGAGCTGGCAAGGGTATTTCTGATGCATCACATCCGACCTGCGACGGAAGCGGAACTATTCGAGTTCATTTCGCCATTGAGAAAGGTGGCGAAAGAGTCGATTCGGACAGAATTGAAAAGGAACAAAGACTTTTCGCGAGTGGCTCCTAGGACTTGGGACCTTACTATCCGGGGCGGGCATCATTGATCCAATGGGCGGACCGAAAAGCGACGGGGGGACACCGTTTCCGATGTTGCTCTCCTTTCATTTACCGAAGAAATTGCATCACCAAAGATAGCTCATCCGAGTGCGGACTCTGAGACGTGTGCACACACCAAAACCAACGGTATTTTTCGATAGTAAGTTACTACGAGGCCTGAATCCCTCCGTGCGCGGCAGTCCAATAAAAAAATTGCATTTGAGCACACGGGCTCACAATTCCCTGGAGAATTTGGGTATCGGCTCGATCGGCGAGCTGGTCGACGCTGCTCGTCGCGGGATCCCCAGTCCTCGAGCCTCCGGCCGGAAAACGGCCGCGAATATTGCCGGAGCTCTTCACGCTCTGGCCACATCTATTATGCTGGGGGGGGCGGTGGACTGGGTTCGTTACGAAACGCACCGAGAGCGCGGTTTCAAGCGTTTGGACGCACTTCTGTTGCACCGGGAGGGCCTACGTTTTAGCAGCCCCGGTCTGGACAGGTTGGATGCCACCGTTCGAAGGCGTTCTGTTAAGACCCTGCATTTGAGACCCCGCGCCCTGCATGCGCTGGAATCTGCAGGAATCACCTCAATTAGGAAACTAATTACTGCAGCCCGGCGCGGGATTGGCGAACTACCGGCTGCCGGCCAGCAGACCCAGGCCGAGCTCCGCGACGTGCTCGTGTCGCTTTCTAAAGTAGCACTACCAAATGGCGATATTGATTTTCTGGGGTACGCCATTCTTCGGGATTTCCAAATCCTGCCAAAGAAAGATCAGGCTGGGCTTTGCTCCGGCGACTTCGGCAAAATCTTTTCTGGGGTAGTGACGGCAGCGGTGGAATCACGCTTTGGAGAACCCGGGCGCCTTGTGTTCGAGCAGTATGTTCTAAAAAAAGACTCAGAAGCGCCAACTTTCCGACGAATGGCGCGCACTGTTGGTCTGACCCCGCAAGCCATTGCGCTTCGCAAGGATCGCCTCGTTCAAATGCTAAGAAGGGCACTTTTTGAGGACGACTATACCGGGTGTCGCTTTCGCTTTCGTGAAGCCCTTGTGGCTCCGCTACGGCGTCTGAAGGCACGTTTGGATTCGGCGGAAACCGATGCGGTTCGCTATTCTGAGTGGAAGCAGGCAGTAACTGAGACTTTGGCAATGAACGCTGCTGATCTTGGGGCCTTGGAACATCTGTTTCGAGCCATTCTTGGCCTTGAAGTTGTCCATCGCAGCGCCAGTCGATTTGAGTCGATTATTTTGCCAAAGATTAGGGGAACGTCGGCTTTTGGAGTCGCTCAAAAAAAGATTGAGATGTTGTTGAGGACTCAATTCCCGAGAGGGCTCTCGAAGACCGAAATTTGGGACCAACTACAACGCTTAGGCCCGACCAACCTGACACTAAAAGACGTCTCGACGCTCATTCATTCGATTTGGGGGATAGAATGTATTGGGCACGAAGCCCGGATCCGGGTTCGTGTCGACAGGTTAGCCCGGTTAGCCGACCAGCTAGAGCGCATCCTGGACGAAAGAGGTTCGCCGATGAACAAGCACGAACTCGCTAGGGAGGTCGGCCGATTCAAAGGGAGAGCCGGATCGAAGAGGTCCGCCCTGCATGTGGCCTCGGCAATGTCCCACGACAAGCGTTTCAAAGCGATTGGACGCACTGGCATTTGGGTGCTTGCTCGGTGGGATGTCGAGACCGGTAGTCTACCAGATGTCGCCGCGCGTTGTTTGAAACAATCCGGCAGGCCTCTTACGGAAGCGGAATTGTTTCAAATGATCGCGGCACGGCGCCCAGTAAATATGAACTCCATCTTGAGTTCGCTTCGTGAAGACGGCAGGTTCCGACGGGTCGCCCCCAGAACCTGGGAGCTTAGGTAGGTTTCTCAGATCTCTTTCGCCTGCGGGACCTACTCCTTCGAAGCTCTTTGTGATTGAAGAATACGTACCGGGTTTCAATTTGACGGTGCCCTGTGGCGTCGCTAAAATAGCCGGTCACGCTGAGGGCATAACCGCCCGGCATTCGCTTCACGACCACTCCTTGGGTCCCAGGAACTACGTCGGAACTCCAGGATTTTACCACAACTGCACAGTCGCCCACCCTCATGTGCAATCGATTTGCTCGAGAAGGACTATGGCCCACTCCGGCTCCTTCCTGCTCCGCCTGCTATCTGGTTTAGGAGAAGGAAGGTAAAGCCGGACTCGATCTGAACGAGCCTTCGAAAAAGCTTATGCTCGATTTTCGATCCGCCATAAAATGAAACCCACATCAGAGACATTATTAGGTGGCGGAAAGTCTCGGCAACCGGTGGATGGCCGAAAGTCAGCAGGCCGTCCTCATAGATGCCCTGCAAAAACGCAATGGCTCCGCGGCATTGAGCAATCTTCAACCGGGCTTCCACCTTTCGTGGGGTACTTCCCGCCGTCAAGGTTCCTTCAACATATGAACAGAAGATCTCTGCTTGAAGCATCATCTCGGTGAGAATTGGTGTGTCGTCGCTCATATTTCTATAAGGATAGTGTGGATAAGTTGACTACTTTCGGGGTTTACTTTTCTGGCAGGCTCGGTGGGAGGATCAAGGGATGGCTGGAGAAGATGCATCGTCCTGAGGAAATACTCCTTTTCGACGAGGAAGGCTGATTCAAACTCCTTCTTCGGCGCCGTGCGGATCGCACCCCTCCCGCGAAACACATGGTGGAGATAAGTACTCCATAGGGAGAAACTCGCCAGATAGTGGAGCTTCCATGCCGAATCTATGGAGATGAGGGAGAAGAACTTTCGGTAGATTGGGGCCGCGCTGGCGCACAAGGTGTGTCTGGAATCCGCCTTGAGTTCGTCGAAAGAACGCGCGATCACGGCATCTTGGAGCCACTAACGCCTAGGCTTTCGGGTATTCGACCTCCAAGGCCTCGGAGTGAACCCGTGTGTAGGACCCAAGTCGTCACCGCAAGAAACTCTTCGGCGCGCGTTGGGGCTCGGGCCGAAGCGGGTAAATCTAGCAGCGGCAAAAAACAGACAAGCCCGCTCAGTAGAAGGCTAGGTCGCATCCGACCTTCTTGTTTTTCCGACGGTGAACACCGCAGAGGCAGGGACAGCTAAAATAGCTGGCAACGCCAGCGGACCTGATGCGGTTAGCATCAGTTCCGGCTGAAATAGCCCGCCACGAGGCGGTCGAACCACACCATGAGATTGGGTGCCCTTTTGGGGAGCCGGAGGGGCGGGGCTCGATGGGGAAACCCCAAACTGGCCTCGACGAACAAAATAGTCGAGCTCGGCGGCAAACTCTGACGCGAAACGTGAGTTAAGAACAGCCTCGGCCACCACGCCATCGAAAGTGACAGTGGCGAGAAGCCTTCCGTTTTGACTCATCCGCCAGACTTTGGCGCGTCCGTCACTTTCATCCACAGACGCGAGGAAGAGCAAGCCTTCGTATCCTGCGCCGGAGCCAACGGAGCACACGTGTGTAAACTGCTCTCCGGAAACATGGAATCCTCTTTCCTTGACAGGAATATCGTGATCCGCGAGCCCGAATGCCCGCGCAATGTTTGCGCGAACGACGGTTGGTCTCCCCGTTTTGCCAACCCATTCGAGCAGCTGTGGTGGATTAACGTTAGCGTGGGGGGAACGACTGGCCGCTGCGACCTGGGAAAATCCGAATGTGCCCCATGCGATGACGGAGAGCGTTAGCAACGAAATTAGGACAACCACGAGAGTCAGGAACGAATTGGGCACGTCTCCTTCGGAGTTTGTCGGGACGAATCTGACCACCAACCGAGACTAGCCGGATGCGAATTTTGTGGCAATCACTTTTTGCAATGCAAACGTCATCTCAGCGACGCATTACGCCGGGAACGAGGAGCAAGGCGAGGCGTGCGCCGGTCGCAGTGGTGATTTTCTCGCCCGGATGCACCCACGAATTTTTCGTTACGGCGACGGAATTCCCTTGCTGGGTTCCCTGTGCGCTGCCCTCGAGAGAGCACCGGCACCCGCAGCTCGCGTTGGAAAAGCGGTCGACAGGAACCGAGGGCAAGCGCGCCGAGCAGACAAACGCTCGAGAAGTGGAGCGGGAACCACGAAGGGCGTTTTGTTTTCATGCCGGCGGAGGAATCGCCAGAGTGATGCTACAATGCCGCGAAATGAAGAAGATTATCGCGCTGATTTTCTCGTTCCCGCTCCTCGGTTTGGCGCAGGAAAATCCCAAACTGGACGAGAAAACAGCCGAACGCTTCGCGCGCCTCGCGCTCGCCTGCGTGGAAAAGGAATTTCCGAACAAGATTAGCCACGTCCTCAATAGTGACGCGGACGTGGCTCCGCCGCGAAAACTCACTCCGGCCTTTTGTGGTTGCTACGACTGGCATTCGTCGGTCCACGGGCACTGGCTGCTGGCGCGGCTGGTGCGGACGTTTCCGGAGGCCCCGTTTGCGACCGAGGCGCGCAAGGCGCTGTGGGACAGCCTAACGATCGAGAAGATCAAACAGGAAACCGCTTACCTGAAAGGCCCGGGACGAGCCAGCTTCGAGCGGCCCTATGGGCTGGGCTGGCTGCTCCAGCTCGGCGCGGAGCTGCGGCAATGGGATGATCCGCAGGCGCGCAATATGTCGGCTCATCTGCGCCCGCTCGAGATCGTTGCGGTCGAGCACCTCTCAAGCTGGCTGCCCAAGCTCTCCCACCCGGTGCGGATCGGCGAACACGATCAAACCGCTTTTGCGCTCGGACTCATGCTTGATTACGCGCGCGAAACCGGCGACCGGGTCTTCGCCAAACTCGCGACCGAGGCGGCGCGCAAGTTTTTTGCGGAGGACCAGAATTGCCCGCTCGCATACGAACCGTCGGGCGAAGATTTTCTCTCGCCATCGTTAGGCGAAGCCGATGTCATGCGGAGAGTTCTTGCGCCTGACGAATTCGCAAAGTGGCTGACGAAGTTCATGCCGCAAATCCCGACGCGGCCCAACGCCGACTGGCTGCCAGTGGCGGTCTCGCCCGACCCGGCCGATCCCAAGCTCGCGCATCTGGACGGGTTGAATTTGAGTCGGGCCTGGATGCTGGAGGGAATTGTTTCTGGATTACCACCGGCTGATCCGCGGCGCGCAGCCCTCTCGGCCGCGGCCTCGGCGCATGCGCAGGCGGGGCTGGCGGCGGTGACGGGCGAACATTATGAGGGCGGGCATTGGCTGGCCAGCTTCGCCGTTTACCTCACCACGCGGCGCGGGATCGAGTCAAGCCAGTTGTCCGCGCACTAGAGGTTTTCAGAAGGAGACGATTCATGTTCAAGAAGTCTCAACCTGTGCGATCTCGGAAGTTCCGTTGGGGATTGTCGTTAGGCATTTTTTTCGCGACTGGAATCTTGAGTTTTATTGGCGCCGAGACGCCAAAGGCATCCGGCCCCGGGCCGGTGGTCGAGTCGTGGGCGATGCTTTTGCAAATGATGGATCGACTGCACTCGGCGGTGGCGAAGCGAGAGCTGACCCTGATCGACCCGGAGGATCCGATCGCGAGCGCGGCGGTCTCGATGCTTCTGGCCGAGGTCGCAAAATCGGGGGCACCGAACGCCGGCGCGCAGCGGGTCGATTGGATCGTGTTCGTACGTGAAGTCTCAGCCTTGCATACCGCCGCCGATGCCGCGCAGCGAGAGGCGTGTGTCGACCTGATGCGGCGTCTGGACGACGAGTTTCTGAAGCTCCAGGAGAACGCGGATCCGGCCGTTCTGGCGGCAGCGCATCAATATGCGGCCCGATTTACCTGCCCGATGCATCCGGATGTTGTTGGAGCCAAAGATGACCCTTGTGATAAATGCGGCATGCCGCTCGATCAACCGGTGGTGATTCTGCCTTCCGATGTCAGCAAGCTAATGACACAAACGGTGCACGCCACCATCACCACCGACGCGCCACTTGAGGTGGGCAAACCAGCGCAGGCCATTCTCCACTTGCGCCGGGTGCATGACGAGCCGGTCACGCCGGAGGAGCTGGTCGAAACGCATACCCGCAAGATTCATCTCCTCATCGTCGACGCGAGTTTGACCGATTATCATCACGAACATCCGCAACCCACTAAAACTCCGGGCGATTATGCTTTTGCATTCACTCCCACGAAGCCCGGCTCCTATTTCGCCTGGGCGGACCTGCGCCCGCTGCCGCTGGGCCTGCAGGAGTATGACAAGACGATCATTGCCGGGACCGGGCAATCTGATCCCCTAACGGATAAGGCAACTCGGCTCGAGGCTGACTCGCAGGGCTATCATTTCGCGTTGAGCCTTGAGAAAGACGAGGTGCAGGCAGGGAAGGTGTCGACGGCGAAGCTACGAGTCACACGCGACGGCAAAGACTTTACTCAACTGGAACCCGTCATGGCCGCTTTCGCTCATCTGGTGGGCTTTAATGAAGACGATGAGACGGTCCTGCACATGCATCCGGCGGGCGCGCCGATCCTGAACGGCGCTGAGCGCGGGGGCCCGACGCTGGAGTTCAAGATCTATGCAACCAAGCCGGGGTTCACGCGTCTCTTTGCGCAGGTGCAGATCGATGGCCGCCAGGTGTTCGCGCCTTTTGGCTTCCAGGTGGTCAAATGAAAACCTGGGCTCGCCTTGTCAGAGCGACGAAGGAGCGTTGAGCGGAATCGTGGCGTAAGTTGTGAAGGTAGCATCCCCGTTGCCGAGCAGGATGGAGAGTGTGCCGTCGGTGCGGTTAGAGCAGGCAAGGTCGACGTGTCCGTCCTTGTTGAAATCGGCCAGCCAAGTCGAACCGGCCTCCGCCCCAACTGCGACATCGTCGCCCCGGGTGAAATTGCCCGTGCCGTCTCCGACAAAGATGGGCACCGTCGCGGTGGAAGAAAGAGGGAGTGAGACATCGATGTTGCCATCTTCGTTGACATCCCCGAGAGCGATCAGTCCTTCAATGCGTCCGGTTCCCAAAAGGATGACTTGCTTGACCGTGAAGTTACCGTTGCCATCCCCGAGATAGGTGGAAAAAAAGACGCCGCCCACGTTCTCAGATCCCGCCCCGGCCAGGATAAGGTCCAGATTCCCATCCTTATTCAAGTCATAAGCCCGGGCATTGTTGCATTGCGGACTGATAATAAGGTTTTGTCCGCTGGTAAAATTGCCAGCACCGTCGCCGAGGAAAATCTGCAAGTGGGTTCCATTCGGGCCGCTGTTAAAGAAGTAGGTGATGGCGATGTCAATGTTGCCATCCTTGTTAAAGTCTCCGGTGTCGAGTGAGTAGAGATTTGGATAAGGTCCTTCCAGCTCGAGAGCCTGGTTGGCGAAGCGGCCATTTCCCCGACCGAAATAGATCAGGAGTTTTCCTTCGGCAGGCGCGTTGGCGAGGATGTCGAGGAAACCGTCCTTGTTTAGATCGGCCAAGGTGATTCGATTGGGCTCGCCGTCGCCATTCAATTGGCTGGCCGCCTGGAAATCACCCGCGCCGTCGCCGAGATAGACGTTAATGTCGTAACCCCACTGGCAAACGGAGACGATATCCATCTCTCCATCGCCGTCGACGTCGCCGCTCACTATCTGTTTGGGCAGCGTATCCTCTTCGATGTGTTTGGTGATGGTGAACCCGCCGTTGCCGTCCCCGTTCAGGATCGCGAAGTTATCGAAACCTAATAAATTAACCGCCAGATCGAGATTGCCGTCATGATTAAAGTCACCCGCGGTCATGATTTCCGGGAGGGAGAAATCGCCCGCCCGATGGTTTGCCAGAGCTGTGTTCGTTAGGGCTGAGCAAAGTATGCAACCAATCAGGCTGACAATGGTAGCTTTTGTATTTTTCATGATGGTCGCCTCTATGGAACAATCTCGATCTGACCGATCTGAAGGTGAGTCAGGGAATCGATCACCGCGTCCTGGTAGGGCGCGCCAATGATTGGGATCGCCGTTCGGCTGCCCGGAAAGACCGAAGCGGCCAAACCCAGGCCGAAACCAGCGTGAGCTTGCGGCGTCGCACTGACCAAGGTGCGAAAGAGTTTGCCGTTCGATCCGTTGTAAACGAAGGCTTCGCCGGCCCCCTTAAACTCGCTCACGTTTTGACCCGGCGCGCCTACTATGGCGTCGCCCCGTCTGTCTCCAGTAAGATCAGGAGACGCGAAAACCGACGCGCCGAATCGGGCATGAAGCTGGAACGCGGGAGGTCTCAGCGTGCGGATTAATGTCCCATCGAGACCGTTATAAAGGTAGGCCGCGCCCTGCTTATGATTGGCGAAGGGTGCGCCGATGACGAGATCCGGCTTCCGATCGCGGTTGAAGTCCTGCCCGCCTGCGACCGCGGCCCCGAACGAAGGCATTGTATCAACGACGGGACTGACGATCGAGTAGAGAAGGCCGCCGGCCTTTCCGCTGAAAACGTAAACTCGGCCCTCGCCGGGTGCTCCGACCGCGATATCGGAGGTGCCATCGCTGTCGATGTCGCCGGCATTGGCGACTGCCGACCCAAAAGCGGCGCCGGCCTCGTCGCCTCCGCGCGGAGGATCGTTCAAGGTGCGGAGCAACGATCCGTCTTTGCCGCTAAAAATATAGGTTAGGCCAACGTTGGCGACGCCCTCTTCGCCACCGATATCCTTGCCGGGCACGCCGACGGCAAAGTCCGCCGTGCCATCAGAATTGACGTCGCTGAGTGCGGCTACCGCGGTCCCGAATCGGCCATCCTCTTCCGCCGTCGGGTCCTTAAGAGTAAGAAGAAGCGTGCCGTCTTTGCCGCTGAACACGAGAGCTTTTCCAGCCTGGTTGATTATCGCTTCAGGGTCATCCGGGTTCTCAATGTGATGTGGCACTCCCGCGATCAAATCGGGAATGCCATCGCCGTTGATATCGGCTGAGACCGCGAGCGACGCTCCAAGCTGACCGCCGAAGTGCTGCTTTTGAACCAGATCAAATTCCGGGTCCGTCATGATACTGAGGACGGCCAGCGAAACGCCATCGACGACGAAAACTTTCCCGACGTTCTGCGGAACCCCAAAGCCAATCTGAAACGTAACAAAATCACCATCCTGGAAGGGCGCCGCGATGGCGAGGTCGGCGACGCCATCTCCATTCACATCGCCGAGCGAAATGGCGGTACGTCCAAATTGGGTCGTGGAGGGTTCTGGGAACGGATCCAGAAGCGTGCTGCCAGGCGCTGCGGCGACGAAAAGGCCGAAAAGGAATGAAGTGAGCAGGGCAGCGGTGCAATGGGGCCGACTTTCCCGGCGGTCCTTACCAGGCAGCCCGGAATATTTGCCGGATCGTAAGGTCATAGGGTTTTTCAACAGACTGCGGGACATTTGGCAAGAAAAATCCGCGCGACCAACCGGACCGCAAAACGCCAGAGGAGCTCGCCTAACGAAAATAACCTCCTGTAATCAGGCGTAGGCACGAGGGTCGACACCCGAGGGTCGAGGACCTTGCGCAATTAGAGGTGCGGGACTGCCGTCACCGCGATCGTGGAATGGGACGGCGACAGAATCGAGAGCGTGCCGCCGGTCCGGTGGGTAATCGCGGGGGTCGGGAATTCCCTCACCGTTAATATCACCGAGGCTCCTGCCGGCCGAGCAGGGTGGTCGTTCGTTAGGCGAGTGTACCTTTGCTGAATGTTTGAGTCGTTTTGGCGTGTCCAATGTCCGAAAGGCTCGCGGCTGCTCGATGCCTTAGACGAATCGCGTTTGGCGCCCAAGGTGTGGGTTCAGGCTGCATCAGCGGCCTGCGGGTGAATCCAAGGACATAACGGTTGTCAGAATTATGGAAAATATGGTAGCCTTCAAGGATGCCAATTGCTCGTCGCGAAAAAGTCTTCACCATCGGGGGAGAACCCTTCGTTGCCGGGACGATTGTGCTTCGCAACTCCCTCCGCGCCGAAAAGCGGTATCGGAGCCAGCTTAGGTGGAACGCCTTGGCTTCTCGATTTCAGGCATTCCGTCGATTAAAAAAAGGCTCCATAAAGCTGCGAGACCGCGAAAACGCGTAGATACCTGTTTTCCAAGCCACACAGGAACGAGCGGGCGCATTGTTGGATCTTTTGCAAGAGTCTGCCAGGATGGCAGCGCGTACGGGGATCGAACCCGTGCACCAGCCTTGAGAGGGCTGTGTCCTAACCACTAGACGAACGCGCCGTCTTGTCCGCCCATGTTAGCCGCACTCCCAATACGCAGCAACCCTCCGCTGCGACGATCGTTCAGGGATTGCGGAGCGCGTCGCTGGCTCGTGCCTGAATCGGCGTTGGGAGCGCGCTGGCCTTTGCCCCACCGGAAAGCTCCGCCAGCGCCGCCGCCTCGGCCTCGTCGGTTTCGTGCCGGACGCGCGGTTGCAGAAGAGCCGCTTCATGCGCCGCCTCCTGAACTTTGAGGTAGTCTTGCAACTCCGGTGTCGAGGCCAGGGTGTGCAATTTTCCGAAGTATAGTTTGTAATAAGCCTTGAGCGCGTGCCGTCGTTCCAGATCGGTACGGGCTTTGTTGGCTGAGGCCATTAGGGTGTGCAAATCGTCATCGTTGCGAATGCGCGTCTCCAAGGCGGACATTTGCAAATGCAGCCGGTGCTCGTCAGCCGCCTTGCCTAACGACGTTTGCTTGAAAAATGTGTTCAGCGTTTGTAAATCCGGCCCGCTTGGAACC
>Ga0157375_10002335_pt1 | contig 16398 bp, 12 predicted proteins | sample M35metaG_FD_115311 | JGI IMG/M metagenome (GOLD analysis project Ga0157375, IMG submission 115311) | Miscanthus rhizosphere microbial communities from Kellogg Biological Station, Michigan, USA - M3-5 metaG | ecosystem: Host-associated > Plants > Roots > Rhizosphere > Soil | place: USA: Michigan...
TAAAGGATATTTATTTTATAAAGCGGTTTGACCGCAAGGTGCATTTTTGCTTTTGTCCGGGCGCCAATCAATATATTGAAAGCAGGTTGCCGAAAATTGATCTTTTCGTCGATCAGGGATTTAACCTTACCCTGGGTACCGACAGCCTGGCATCAAACACCAAACTGTGTATATTGAATGAGATGCGCCTGATCCAAGAAAAGTTCCCGGCCATTGGTCTTGCAAAATTGATAGAATGGGGTACTGTTAATGGCGCCCGCTATTTAGGTATTGATGACGATAAAGGCACACTGGAAATGGGTAAAACGCCGGGCCTGAACTTGATAACGGGTTTAGACGGACTTAGAATTACCGCTGACAGTAAGGTTAAGAGGTTGGTTTAGTTTTTGTTGAAAGGTTGTAACGTTGAAAAGTTGGAATGTTAAGGCTGAAAGCCTCGATTGTTTCAATAAGATTTTAACTTTACAACTTTCAAACTTTTCAACGTTGCAGCTCAATGATCCACCTCGATATTATAGTAAAAGGCAAAGTACAGGGCGTATTCTACAGGGCATCTACAAAAGCGGTGGCCGACCAGCTGGGCATAAAAGGATATGTGAAAAATGAAGAAAACGGAGATGTTGCGATAGCTGCCGAAGGCGACAAAATGAGTATGGATATGTTTTTGGATTGGTGTAAGGAAGGGCCCGAAGATGCGGACGTTACTTCTGTGGAGAGCCATGGGGGTGAATTAAAAAACTATCGTAATTTTGAGGTCGTAAAAAAGAAGCTATTTTAAGCCCGTAAAAAACTATCATTGTCAACAGCTAAAAAATTTGCCGGGCAAACCGCCATATATGGTTTGAGCACTATTATTTCCCGGATGATTGCCTTTGCGCTTACGCCTTTTTATTCGCGAGCCCTGCCGGTAGGGGGTAACGGTATATTTACTGCTATGTATGGTTACGCGTCCATTCTTAATGCTATTTTGGCATTTGGTATGGAAACGACATTTTTCCGATACTTAAATAAGCGCGAAGACAATAAGCAAATAGTTTATAATAACGCTTTTGGGGCAATAATAGCCATTTCAATAATCTTTTTACTGTTTTCCCTGCTCTTTTTGGATGGCATTGTCAATTTTCTACAGGCGGGTGCAATAAAAGATCATGCTGACTATGCCTTTTACGTAAAATGCTTTCTGGTCATATTAGTAACAGATGCCTTTTGTGTAATCCCGTTTGCAAAAATACGTGCCGACGGCCGGCCGATGCGGTATGGAATAATCAAATGTCTGAACATTTTGATCGTGTTGTTTTTTAACCTGTTTTTTTTATTCGCTATACCTTACATCATCCGTCATGGGTTAATCGGATCACATTGGCTGGCTGGTTGGTACAGACCAAAGTGGGTGGGTTATGTTTTTTTATCGAACATGATTGCCAGTATATTAACCATTTTCTTAATGCTACCTGAGGTGTTAAAACTGAAGCTGAAATTTGATGGCGCCATGTTTAAGGAAATGTTTTTATACAGCTGGCCGGTGCTCGTTGCTAATATTTCATATATTATTAATGAGTCATTGGATAAGGCTATGCTGAAGCAGATGTTACCACACGATATTGGCGATCAACAGGTCGGTATTTATGGAATGTGTGCCAAAATAGCAGTATTCTTAAGTATTTTTGTTCAGGCATTTCGTCTTGGGGCCGAGCCCTTTTTTTTTAGCCATGCAAAAAATCGGAACTCCGGTGATACTTATGCCCGTATCATGAACTATTTTGTAATAGTAGTAGCGGTCATATGTGTGGCCCTTGTAGCCAATGTAAATATTCTGGCCTTTATTATCGTTGGCAAACAAACCCACATGGTTCAGGGTCATATGGTTGATAACATATACTGGTCTGGTCTGGGGGTTGTTCCATTATTGCTTTTTGGTTATTTAAGTTTGGGAATTTACATGAACATGTCGGTATGGTACAAACTATCCGACCAAACCAAGTACGGTTTATATATATCAGGCATTGGTGCCATTCTAACCATTATCTTAAACTGGATTTTCATACCAAAATACAGTTTCATGGCGTCGGCATGGATATCATTAATTGCTTATGCCACGATGATGGTGTTGTCCTATGTATGGGGACAGCGGAACTACCCCATTCCTTATAATTTAAAAAAGAATCTGGCTTATATAATTATTTCGGTAATACTCGTTTATTTATCTTTCAGTGTATTTAAACGTAATATATTTGTAGGCAATGGATTGCTCCTTTTGTTTGTAACCGGAACCTACTTTGTAGAACGAAAGGAACTAAAAGTTATCTTTAATAAGCAATGAACATCAGGATAATTAACAGGTCAAAGAACAGTTTGCCTGCTTACGAAACTATACACTCAGCAGGCATGGACCTGCGTGCCGACCTGGAAAGTACGGTATTACTTAACCCGATGGAACGAAAGCTGATCCCGACCGGGTTGTATATTGAGCTGCCGGAAGGACACGAGGCACAGATCAGGCCCAGGAGTGGGTTAGCATACAAACATGGCATCAGCATTGTTAATTCACCCGGAACTATTGACGCAGATTACCGCGGTGAAATAAAAGTATTGCTGATCAACCTTTCAACCGAGCCTTTTGAGATCAACTCGGGCGACAGGATAGCACAAATGATTGTATCAAAGCACGAGAAGGTAGAATGGCAGCAGGTAGAAATATTAAACGAAACAACACGTGGCGCCGGCGGTTACGGACATACAGGGGTAGGATAAAATGAAATACGGGCTAGGCATAATTTTAGGTTTAATGGTGCTACCTGGTTTGGTCTTTGCGCAAAAAGATAAATCGGGTAAAGGGAGCCGTGTGGTAATGGTTGTGGGAAGACCTATGACCGCCGATGACAGCCTAATGGTGCGCCAACTCTTCTTTTCGGCACTGCGCGAAAAAACTGTTGAGAATTTTACGCTCGCTACAGAGGAGTTTAATCAGATACTATCGATGGATCCGTCCAACGACGCTACTTTATTTGAGCTGGCCAATCTTGCTAAATTAAAAAATAATTATTCCGATGCCCGTGGTCTGTTGGAGAGGGCTGTAACCGTAAAGCCCGATAATGAATGGTATTGGGTTGCGCTGGCCGACTGTTATGAAAAAAACAACGAAATAGATAAGCTCGAAAATGTTTTTAACGAACTGATCAGGATAGATCCTGACAAAGTAGATTACTATTACTACAAAGCCAACGTTTATTTCCTGCAAAGAAGATATGAGGATGCCTTAGCTGTTTATAAGCAGATAGAGGAAATATCTGGTGTAACTGATGACCTTGTTGCCAAACGGCAAGCTATTTATCTTAAGCAGGGACGAGTTGACCAGGCTGCAGCTGACCTTCAGGCTATGATTGCGGCCAATCCTTCACAGGTCAGATATTATCTGTTCCTTGCAGAAGTTTACAATTCAAACGGGTTGCAGGATAAAGCGCTTGCAACATTACAGTCAGCCGGGAAGATCGATCCGAATAACGGTCAGGTTCATTTGGCTCTTGCGGATATTTATCGTGATAAAAAAGACAACGAACGCAGCTATAATGAACTAGCCGCAGCATTTGCGATTCCAGACGTGGATATTGATCAAAAATTGAAGATCGTGCTGAACTACGTTCCGAAATTCCCTGATCCGAATGCCAAGGCTAGCGCATTGGAACTAAGCAGGCTGCTTACAGTTGCACATCCTGATGATTCGAGGGCTTATGCCTTGTATGCCGATATGCTTTTGCAAAACGGGAAATACAAGGAGGCAAAAGAGTACTATAAAAAATCAGTTCAGTTAAATGGACAGGTGTATGAAGTGCGTGAACAGCTGATCAGATTAGATTTAAGTGATAATGATATTGATGGCGCTTTAAAAGATGGCCAGGAAGCTTTATCGCTTTTCCCTAACCAGGCATGGCTCAATTACCTGGTAGGAGTGGCATTTCAACAGAAAAAGGACTTTAAAAAGGCAGTTGAATATGTTAAAAATGCATCAGAACTGGAGACGCAGGATAAAGAACTTTTATCGCAGGCTTACTCCTCACTTGGTGATTGCTACCATTCATTAAACGACCTCCCAAAATCAGATCAGGCTTATGAAAAGGCTTTAACCTATAATCCCGATAATTCCTACACTTTAAATAACTATGCTTATTATCTGTCGGTTCGTGGAATCCAGTTAGAAAAGGCTGCTGAAATGTCAAAGCACTCCAACGAGCTTCAGCCAAACATGGCGTCGTTTGAAGATACCTATGCCTGGATACTGTTTAAGCAGAAAAAATATGCTGAGGCCAAAATCTGGATGGAAAAGGCATTGGCCCATAATAAAGATAACAGCCCGGTGCAATACGAGCATTATGGTGATATTATGTTTCAGTTAGGTAATACAGATGCAGCCCTGGAAAACTGGAAAAAAGCAAAAGATAATGGCGGAGGTTCACCCATTTTAGAAAGAAAAATAAATGAGAGGAAGTACGTTGAATAAACTATTTATTGTTTGCATCTGTTGTTTGCTGGCGGTGTTTGCCTGTAAGGCAAAAAAACAGGCAGTAGTAACTCCCAAACCTGTAACAACTTTTGATAAATCGATTAATAAGTTGGATGCTATACGGGCGAGCCAGTTAAGTTATAATACCTTCGCAGGCAAGGCAAAAACTAAGCTCGACATCAACGGCAGCAGCAATGATGTCACGCTGAACATCCGCATACAAAAAGGACAAAAAATATGGGTTTCGGTTACTGCGATAGCAGGCATTGAAGTCGCCCGTGCGCTAATCACTCCTGATAGTTTACTGGTGATCAATAAATTGCAGGGCTTGTATTTGCAAAGGCCGTTTGCATTCATTTACTCCTATACTAGTCACCAGATCAATTTTGATTCATTAGAGGCTCTTTTGGTTGGAAATGCGATCCCGCAATTGATAAACAATAATGCAAAATTGCAGGCAGATAGCGGCCGCACCGTAATATCGGGTAATTTGCAGGAATTAGCTTACAAACTGGTTTTAGGCGCTGATCTGAAAGCCAATCATACAGAACTGGCAGACCAGGATGCAGGCCAGTCGTTAACGGTTGATAACAGTGCATTTATACCTTCGGCAAACAGAGTGCTGCCTTCGCTGATCGATATGTCATCTGTGATGCCGAAGAAGAAAGTAAAAATGAATTTGCATTATATCAAAGCTGATTTTGATCAGCCGCTTGAATATCCTTTTAGTATTCCGTCGGGTTATTCCCCGGCTAAGTAAATTTTATATTTTTGGTTAATGAAATTTTTAAAAGTAGTATTCTTTTTGATCGGTATATTTATAGCTGTGAGTGTGCATGCACAGAGCAGCGATGAACTAAAGAGGCGCCGTGATAATTATAGGGAAGAACTTGAAAAGCTTAACCGCGAATATGAACAGACGGTAAATGATAAGCGGAGTACATTAAAGCAGCTTAGTCTGTTAAAAGCGCAGATCAATCTACATGAGCAACAAATCAGCAATATCAACTCGCAGGTAAGGTTGCTCGATAATCAGATTTCAGAAAATACTAATACAGTACATAGCCTGCAAAACCAATTGGATCAATTGCGTAAGCAATATGCAGCCATGATCCTTTTTGCTTACCGTAATAAGAGTTCGTACAACAAATTGATGTTTATTTTTGCTTCAAAGGATTTTAATCAATCCTATAAACGCTTGAAATACTTGCAGCAATTTGCTTCCTACCGTGAGCGCCAGGCGCAGTATATTATGGGGACAGAGAAAGATCTCCACATTAAAATAAACGAACTGGATAATACCAAAAAGGAAAAGAATACCTTGTTGAATGACCAGGTGAAAGAAAAAGTGACCCTGGGAAAACAGAGAAAAGACCAGACACAAGTAGTAGCGGAGCTTTCGCGCCAGCAGGGGGAACTGAAGGGCCAGCAAAAAGACTTGCAGCGAAAGATCGCCAAGACCAACCAGGAGATCAATGCAGCCATCAGAAGAGAAATTGAAGAGCAACGCAGAAAGGCTGAAGCTGCTGCAAAAGCTGCTGCCGCCGCCGCTGCTGCCGCAGGTGTGAATCCGGCGAACAAAAATGTTACAAATGCGCCAAAAACGATCACTTCAAAATCGACTACCAGCGAGGTGCTCAATGCAACTCCTGAAGCAGCACGCCTGTCAAACGACTTTTTGGGTAATAGGGGCAGCTTGCCATGGCCGGTCGCAAACGGGGTTTTGGTACAGGGATTCGGGATTTATAAGGTTGAAGGGATAACCAGTGAAAGTAATGGTATAGATATAAAAACCAACCCGGATGCGTCAGTAAGGGCTGTTTTTCAGGGTGATGTGAGAGCTGTACACAATAGTTATGGTACCTATTTCGTTGTTATACAACACGGGGAATATTTTACGGCTTATTCAAATTTGAAAACAGTAAATGTATCTGTGGGCCAAAAAATAAGTACAAAGCAAAATATCGGGACAGTGGCGCTTGAGAGTGTTACAGGTATTCCTAAGCTGAGTTTCCAGGTATGGAAAGGTGCAACACCGGTTAATCCGGCTACCTGGTTAACGCCTCAATAATAATTGTTTAAGATTTGTCCCGTATTATTCTGTATATTTGTAAATTAATTTTTGATGTATGTTTAGTTGTGTTTTATTGTTCTTGAATATAGGCGGCCCCGAAATGATCCTGATCGTTTTTGTGGCGTTGTTGCTTTTTGGGGGCGAGAAACTTCCCCAAATTGCGCGTGGTTTGGGAAAGGGGATAAGGGATTTCAAGGATGCTTCTGAAGGGGTAAAACGCGAAATAACTAACCAGATCAATAATTACGAAGAGAAAAAACCAGAGCCCCCGGTTGAGGAACCTAAGGCAGAATTACCTGCTGCGACGACAGAAGAACATCTTATTGCTGCAGAGACAGAAACTACGACTCCCGAAATTTCTGCCACCAACCCTACAGCGGAGCCGCAGGGTGTACCTAATACCATACCATACAACGAAAATTATGAGACGGTTCCGGAAAACCGTGTGACGGAAGTCCATCACACGAAAACAACGAATACTGAAACTCATACAGAACCAATTAGAACAACACACGAGTAAATAAAATAATAACATTAAATTAAAAAAATCATGGGCTCATTAGGCGCACCAGAAATTATTCTGATCATCATTGCAATATTGATACTGTTTGGCGGTAAAAAAATCCCTGAACTAATGAAGGGGTTAGGAAAGGGTATGAAAGAGTTCAAAGACGCTCAGAATGGCGAAAGTGCCAACCCGACAAACACTACAACAGAAGAAAAAAAGAGCTAATCTTCCGGGATTAATTCTCTATTATAATTGCTGATTTAAACTTATCTGCTGAAATTTCCATTTCAACGGATAAGTTTTTTATTTTAGGCCCATGACTAAGTTTTATTCCTCTTTGGATGAAATAAAGAGGGAAATTCAGAGAGGCGGGATCACCGTAGAAGGACTAGTGAAAAACTATCTCGCCCAGATCAAATCGAACTCGCATCTTAATGCATTCAATGAAGTTTTTGAAGCAGAAGCGCTTGCTAATGCAAAGACTGTTGACGAACGCATAAAAGCCGGCAGTGCCGGCCGTCTTGCCGGTATGGTTATCGGCATTAAGGATAATATTTGCTACAAAGGGCATAAAGTAACCGCTTCATCAAAAATATTAGACGGGTTTACCTCGGTTTATTCGTCTACCATTGTTGAGCGGTTATTGAGCGAAGATGCAGTAATCATCGGTCGCTGCAACTGTGACGAGTTTGCCATGGGTGCCTCAAATGAGAATTCGTACTATGGTCCGGTTAAGAATTACGCCAATAACAAAAGAGTTGCTGGTGGTTCATCGGGCGGGTCGGCAGTAGCAGTGCAAGCTAACATGTGCCACGCTGCAATTGGCACCGATACAGGCGGCTCGGTAAGGCAACCTGCGTCATTTTGCGGGTTGGTGGGGCTAAAGCCAACATACGGCAGTATTTCAAGACATGGCATTATTGCCTATGCCTCGTCGTTTGACCAGGTTGGGCCAATTACACGCTCTGTAGAAGATGCCGCACTTTTATTGGAAGTAATGGCTGGGGCCGACGAATATGACAGTACACTTTCACAATCTCCTGTTCCAAAATATACGGGCGCGCTTTCATCCGATAAATCGAAAAAGAAGATTGCGTACTTACAGGAAGCTTTGTCAAGTCCCGGTGTTGATGCCGAGGTAAAAAGCGCTATGGCGCAGTATATCGATAAACTACGTGCCGAAGGCCACACGGTAAAGCCCATCGCTTTTGAATACCTGGATTACATAGTGCCAACCTATTACATATTGGCGATGGCTGAGGCATCATCTAATCTGGCACGGTATGATGGTGTGCATTATGGCTACCGCAGCCCTAAGGCAACTGACCTGCAATCGACCTACAAACGCTCACGGTCAGAAGGTTTTGGCAAAGAAGTTAAACGCCGGATCATGCTGGGTACTTTCGTATTGAGTGCCGGTTATTACGACGCCTATTATGCCAAAGCACAAAAAGTCCGCAGGCTGATCAAAGAAAAAACAGACAGCTTATTAGAGGAATTTGACTTCATCTTAACCCCTACGGCACCCGAACCGGCTTTCCCGCTCGGAAAAAAAGAAAAAGATCCGGTTGTAATGTATCTTTATGATATTTTTACCGTACAAGCATCATTAGCCGGGGTACCAGCAATTTCTTTGCCTGCCGGAACGAATAATGAGGGCTTGCCTTTAGGTTTACAACTCCTCACTAAGCGTTTTGCAGAGCAGGAACTACTTAATTTTTCCAAATATTTCTTACAACTATAAGAAATTTAATAACTTAGGAAAGATTTTCGTTGGGGCAACGGCATAAAATCAAGCCTGGTTAAGAAATGAAGAGATTATTTGTGAGCGTTTTCTTACTGTGTTCGTTGAATGCTGTTAACGCTACCCCCAAACTTTTCCCCGATTCGTCCCGTACTTTTGTACAATCCAGGGATGGTGTTCAGGATACCATTATGGTGCCGGTTTTAAATGCTGCGCAGGTAAGCCCATACCAGGGTAGTATCTGCAAGCGCCGTTTGGATTCTATTCAAAAGGATGTTCCGCTGGATTACAACGCTTATGTACAAAGCTATATTGATACCTATACAATGGGTAGCCAGCGTGAGAGCCTGGGCCGTATCCTGGGGCTTACTAAATATTATTTTCCGATCTACGAGAAGGTTTTTCATGATGCAGGCATACCCGAGGAGATAAAATACCTTTCGATAGTTGAATCGCAGCTGAATCCTTACGCTGTGTCAAGAGTTGGCGCAACCGGGCCATGGCAGTTTATGGGTCCGACTGCTAAAATATACGGCCTCAACATGGACACTTATGTAGATGAACGCCGTGACCCGATACAATCAAGCTATGCAGCTGCGGCTTATTTGAAAGATGCTTATCAACAATTCGGCGACTGGCTGACTGCCATTGCATCCTACAATTGCGGAAAAAGCAATGTGTTAAGAGCCATTGAACAGGCAAACGGAGCCACCGATTTCTGGTCAATCCAAAAATATCTGCCTGTTGAAACCAGGGGTTATGTACCTGCGTACATCGCAGTTACCTATGTAATGAACTACTATAAAAAATACAATATAGTACCGCAATCCAGCAACCTGTCGGTAATGAAAACCGACACTGTTTTGGTGAACAAATTTATTTCGTTGAACAGCGTTGCAAGGGTATTGAATATCAGTCTTGCACAGTTAACCCAGCTGAACCCGTCATACAAGGTGATGATCGTTAATGGCAGTCCTTCGGCTCCAAAAACATTGGTGATCCCGCAATCGGCTAAAGAAAAGTATACAACCTTGTATAATTCGATCAATGCTGATCTGGGTTATATTCAGTTAGATAAAAATATGCTGAAGTATGCTACTGATAAAGCCGCCGAAACGGAGCTGAACAGTTACTACAGATCAAAAAAACGCTCGCGCAGAAACCCGAACAGGCAATATTTTTCATACAGCGTGAATCATAAAGCACAACAGATCAGCATAGATTGATCGGCTAATAAAAACATTTGAAAAGCCCGGTTCTAATTATATACAGAACCGGGCTTTTTTTATACCCAGCTCAAAAAGAATCGTAATTTTGGGTCTTGAATCTATAACCATGAACAAACCTAATGTACGCAGACAGGACGCCCTTGACTATCATTCAAACGGGCGCCCCGGAAAGATACAGGTTGTACCAACTAAACCTACCAACTCGCAACGCGACCTGACTTTGGCCTATTCACCCGGGGTTGCCGATCCTTGCCTGCAGATAGCCGATAACGTAGATGATGTATATAAATATACTGCCAAAGGTAACCTGGTAGGGGTAATTACGAATGGGACTGCTGTTTTAGGTCTCGGTAATATTGGCCCGGAAGCGAGCAAACCTGTGATGGAAGGCAAGGGCCTGCTTTTCAAAATATACGCCGATATTGATGTATTTGACCTGGAAGTAAATGTTAAAACGGTTGATGAGTTTGTAGCTATCGTAAAAGCGCTGGAGCCTACGTTCGGGGGAATCAACCTCGAAGATATATCGGCCCCAACCTGTTTTGAAATAGAACGCCGGTTGAAAGCCGAGATGAAGATCCCTGTGATGCATGATGACCAGCATGGAACAGCTATTATATCAGGGGCAGCGTTGATCAATGCCTGCGAAATTCAGGGCAAAAAGTTGGATAAGATCAAAATGGTGGTGAACGGGGCCGGTGCGGCTGCGGTGTCCTGCTCAAAAATATACCTGTCGTTAGGGGTAAAGAAAGAGAACCTGGTGATGTTTGACATTAACGGTTTGATCACCCCACAGCGCACCGACCTGGACGAAATACGCTTGCAATTTGCCACCGAGCGCAAGGATATTGCCACCCTGACAGATGCGATGAAAAATGCTGATGTGTTTATCGGTCTTTCGGCAGGAAATGTAGTAACTGCAGAAATGCTAAAGCTAATGGCTAAAAACCCTGTAGTTTTTGCCATGGCCAACCCGGTTCCCGAAATAGATTATGATACTGCCGTGCATGCGCGCAAGGATATTTTGATGGCCACAGGGCGGGTGGATTATCCTAACCAGGTGAATAACGTATTAGGTTTTCCTTACATTTTCAGGGGAGCGCTGGATGTGCGTGCAACTGCCATTAATGAGGAAATGAAGCTGGCCGCGGTGCGGTCAATTGCAAATCTGGCTAAAAAGCCTGTTCCGGAGGCGATCAACCTGGCTTACAATACCAATAACTTAAAGTTTGGGAAAGATTACATCATCCCGAAACCAATGGATCAGAGGTTAATTACCGAGGTTTCATCTGCAGTAGCGAAGGCTGCAATCGAATCAGGTGTGGCGCGCCAAATCATTACAGACTGGGATGCTTATCGCGAACAGCTCCGTTTAAGAATAGGTGCCGACGACAGATTGTTGCGCAACATTGCTAATAAGGCAAAACAAAACCCGAAACGTGTGGTATTTGCCGAAGCGGACAATTACAAGATATTAAGGGCTGCCGAAATTGTAAAAGAAGAAAAAATAGCTACCCCGATATTATTGGGTAATACCGCACGGATAAAAAAGATCATCAAAGAGAATGCCCTTGAATTGGATGGTGTAGAGATCATTGACCCACGCGAGGATTGCGCAAACTTTGAAGAGTATGCAGAATACTTATATCAAAAACGCCAGCGCAGGGGTATTACCCTGCACGAAGCCAGGAAAATGACCCATCAGCGTAATTACTATGGTGCATGTATGGTTCAGTTTGGCCGGGCTGATGCTTTGATATCGGGTTTGACAAAAGACTATGTATCAACCATTAAACCTGCATTGCAGATCATCGGTATTGAAGAAGGGGTGAACCGTGTGGCAGGCATGTACCTGATGATGACCAACAAGGGTCCGGTATTTATAGGCGATCCAACTGTAAATGTGGATCCTACAGTGGACGAGCTCATCGATATTACCGTGCTGATCGATCATTCTGTGAGGCAATTCAATATAAAACCTCGTATCGCGGTATTGTCCTATTCAAATTTTGGTTCAAACGAAGGCCCGATACCATTCAAAACCCGTGAGACAGTTCGTATACTACACGAGCGATATCCGGATATGATAGTAGACGGTGATATGCAGGCTAACTTCGCTTTAAACTCAAGCCTGCTTGCAGACAACTTTCCATTCTCCGTATTAAACGGAGCGCCCGCAAATACACTGATTTTTCCTAACCTTGAATCAGGTAACATTGCCTATAAGCTACTGCAGGAAGTGGGTGGTGCCGAGGCTGTAGGCCCGATCTTGCTGGGACTCAAAAAATCGGTCCATGTGCTACAGTTAGGCAGTTCTGTGAGGGAAATTGTGAACATGGTAACCATTGCGGTGGTAGATGCCCAGGGAAAGGCCGAAAACGCCGGAGATGCAACTAATAACACTAATTCACGTACACGTTAATAATCGCGCAGAAATAGAATGTACGCATATATTGATGGAAAATTGGCTTATAAAAGCCCCTCATATGTGGTAATTGAGGCAGGTGGTGTAGGCTACCATATCAACATATCACTAAGCACTTATTCAAAGCTGGGCGACAGCGAAAAATGTAAGCTTTTTACATGGCTGCATGTAAAGGAAGATGCGCACACGCTCTACGGTTTTGCCGATGAGGGCGAGCGCAGGTTGTTCCTCCACCTGGTATCGGTTTCGGGGATTGGTCCTAATACAGGACGGATGATGTTATCATCCATTACTCCCGAAGAGATACAGACAGCTATTGTAAAAGGCGATGTCCCTTTGATACAGCGGATTAAAGGGATAGGCCCAAAATCAGCGCAGCGGCTTGTACTTGAATTGCAGGATAAACTGCGCAAAGAAGGCCCTGATACATTGATCGCGGTACCATCGAACAAAACAGTAAAAGACGAGGCATTGTCGGCGTTGATTATGCTGGGATTTGCAAAAAATACTGTCGAGAAGGTATTGGAGCAGGAATTGAATAAAAATAGCCATGATTTAACAGTAGAGCAATTAATTAAATCTGCGCTAAAAAGCTTATAATTACGAATATTTTTACCATTTCGATTGGGTCCGAATTTTACTCTTAAAGCTGTCACATTAGCGTTACTGATCACTGCATTTTGCGGGGTTGGAAACGTTTTTGCTCAGCAGCAGCCCACCGGGAAAAAGGATTCATTGCTCATCACATCTCCGTTTACAGGTACGCAATCAAGGAATAACCAGTTAAGGGAAGGCTTTCTTAATGTAGACCCGCCAAATCTGGTGCGCACATTTGAGTATAATCCGGCAACCAACCAGTATATTTTATATGAGCGTGTAGGTAATTACTTATACAGGCCGCCGCGCTATCTTACTGTTGAACAATACCTGCAACTCAGGCAAAGAGAAGAAGAACGGAATTATTTCAGGCAGTTGTCTGATAACTATGCTTATCAATCGCAGCAGCCTGGTTTTATCCCCAGCATAAACGTGCGCAGCCGCACCTTTGCACAGATTTTTGGCAGCGATGTTATTTCTATACGGCCGCAAGGTTCAGCAGAAATGATCATGGCGGGGCAGATTAACAGCAATCAAAACCCTTTGTTCAGCACCCGGCAGCGTAATCAGTTTAATTTCAATTTCGATCAGCGCATCCAGATGAACGTGACCGGCTCTATTGGTGATAAACTGAAGATTACTACTAATTACAATACCGAAGCCCAGTTCCAGTTTGAGAACCAGATAAAGCTGGATTATACGGGCACGCCAGATGAGATTATCCAAAAAGTGGAGGTTGGTACTGTTAGTTTCCCGCTAAATACGACATTGATAACTGGTACGCAAGCACTGTTTGGTATCAAGACTAAATTGAGGTTTGGTAAACTGGACGTAACAAGTATCTTCTCGCAGCAACGTTCGCAATCAAAAACCCTTACCATTACCAACGGCGCTCAACAGGGTAATTTTACGTTGACCCCGGCTGATTACGAAGCCAATAAACACTACTTCCTGTCGCAATATTTCAGGGATAATTACACTAGAGCGCTTGCTAATATCCCTATCATTAGTTCAAGCATCAATATTACGCGTATAGAAGTTTGGGTAACTAACCGTACAAATAGCACCACTGGTTCGCGCGATGTAGTCGGTTTTATGGACCTTGGTGAAAATAAACCTTATAATACGGCTTTGGTACATGGGGGCGCAGGCTACAGCGCACTGCCTGCAGGTTTTTCCGGGCCCGGTTTTCCGCAACAATCCAACTCCTTGCTAAAAGGCTTGCCAGCAGCAGCCAGGTCATCCAGTTCAAATGCTATCGTGAGTTATTTTCAGGGCACGGGAGCTACAAACAACTATGCAAAACTCACTTATGCCCGTAAACTTACAGAAAAAGAGTATACCCTGAGCCCACAGTTGGGATATATATCGCTGAACAGCGCTTTGAATAATGACGAGGTATTGGCGGTGGCTTATCAATATACCGTAAATGGCGTTCAATACCAGGTGGGCGAGTTCTCGACAGATATCCCGGTTAATCCGAATGCACCACAGGTGTTGTACGTGAAGCTGTTGAAAAATTCTTTGCTGAAAACCAACCTTCCTACCTGGAAATTGATGATGAAGAACATCTATTCATTAGGTGCGTTTCAGATCAGCCCGAATAATTTCAGGTTGAACATATCAAGGCTTGACGAAAAGTCGGGCATTGCAAAACCAATAATGGACGAGGGGATTCACACCAAAAGTAAGCTCTGGCTGCAACTATTGGGATTAGATAATCTGGACCCGAAAAACGACAAAAAGCCAGATGGTGTATTTGACTTTTTGCCGGGTATTACCATCGACCCGACAAATGGGCGACTGGTGTTCCCTGTTTTGGAGCCTTTTGGCTCCGACCTGGCAAAACAATTTGATCCGGGCGAGCAGGACCTGATCAAACGTTACGTTTATCAGCCGATATATGATTCAACCAAGACTATTGCCCAACAGTTCTTTCCGCAGCTGAACAGGTACATCATCAAGGGTACATATTCTTCGCAGGGTGGATCTGAATATCAGTTGAACGCCACCAATATTCCGCAGGGAGCGGTGATAGTAACCGCAGGGACGATAAAATTGGTTGAAGGAACAGATTATACAGTAGATTATACCTCTGGCAGGCTAAGAGTACTGAATCAGGCTTTACTTGCATCCGGACAACCCATAACGGTGAATATTGAAAACAACGAGTTGTTTGGTATCCAACAGAAATCGCTTTTCGGCTCCCGTTTTGATTATAAGGTAAATGATAAACTGGCGTTGGGAGCAACCGTAATGCACCTAACCGAACAACCCATTACCCAGAATGAAGTTATTGGCCAGGAATCGATTTCCAATACCATGTACGGGTTTGATGTTAACTATAATTCCAATTCCCGGTTTCTTACCCGATTGGTTGACAAGATACCCTTGATTACCACCAAGGTGCCCTCGTCGGTAACCTTTAATGGAGAATTTGCCCAGTTGCTGCCGGGCAACCCCTCTGCACTTAATTTCGCCGGCTCAAAAAATGGTACTTCTTACCTGGATGATTTTGAAGCCAGTCAGTCGATCATTGATTTGAAAAGTGCGCCCAACTGGCAAATTTCGGGTACGCCTCAAATGTTTAGCGAGTCGCGCAATTTTAACAATCTGAGTTATGGTTACAATCGCGCACGCTTAGCCTTTTATAATATAGACCCGATTTTTTACGCCGGCGGAACCATCCCGGTTTCACGTACGGAATTATCTAAACCTTATGTAAGGGAAGTACTGGAAACAGAAGTATTCCCATTCAGGCAATCGGTTACTGGTCAGCCATTGACATTACCAACGCTCGACCTTGCTTTTTACCCTACAATCCGCGGCCCATATAACTATGCGACATCGGGCATTAATAATGATGGTACTTTAGCGAACCCGCGCAGCCGCTGGGGTGGTATGTTCAGGGGTATATCAACTACCGATTTCGAATCGCTAAACGTTCAATATATTGAATTCTGGGTAATGGATCCCTTTATTGGTAAGCCTAACTCCCAGGGTGGCGATTTGTATTTTAACCTCGGTAATATATCAGAAGATATATTGCTTGATGGTCGTAAAAGTTTAGAAAACGGGGTCCCGGTAAATGGAGATCAGAGCCAGGTAGATAGTACCGCCTGGGGCAAAGTAGCAAAATTACAGCCGGTTGTAAATGCTTTTGATAACAATGCCAACAATCGAGCTTTGCAGGATGTCGGTTTGGATGGTATAGCTGATGCGGAGGAAAGAACAAAATTCGGAAATGTTGTTCAGCAGATTCGGGCAGAAGTAAACCAGCAGGCAGCTAGTAATTTTGCCGCCGACCCGTCGTCAGACGACTA
>Ga0157375_10002337_pt1 | contig 16394 bp, 13 predicted proteins | sample M35metaG_FD_115311 | JGI IMG/M metagenome (GOLD analysis project Ga0157375, IMG submission 115311) | Miscanthus rhizosphere microbial communities from Kellogg Biological Station, Michigan, USA - M3-5 metaG | ecosystem: Host-associated > Plants > Roots > Rhizosphere > Soil | place: USA: Michigan...
CTTGGCGTAGACGAGGTCGAGACCCTTTACCTGGATCTTTTCGAGTCCGTTTTCAGACCATGCGCCGGCTGCGTCGCTCTTGTTTCTTGGGGTTTGTGCATACGCGGGCGCGAGGGAACAAGGCGCACAGGCAACTACGGCAGCAAGCAACCACGTAATCGATTGTTTGTTCATGATTCTCAAATTTGAAATCGCCAGTCGAGTCTATTGTTCCCGGTGGACACGCTGCGCCATCGGGCCAGCCCGGGCGGTTCGCACGAAGCGGGCGATTCCGGCGCCGCCAGTCAGGCTTTTTCGTCGGCAATCAACCTATACGCGATAGCTCCAATGACTGCGCCAACGATCGGCGCGAGCCAGAACAGCCAGAGCTGGCCGACAGCCCAATCGCCAACGAAGAGCGCAACACCGGTGCTTCGCGCCGGATTGACCGACGTGTTGGTTACCGGAATGCTGATCAGATGAATCAGCGTCAGCGCGAGGCCGATCGCGATCGGCGCAAACCCTGCCGGCGCACGCTTATCGGTGGCGCCGAGGATGACGATCAGGAAGAACATCGTCATGACGACTTCACAGACCAGCGCGGCCGTCAATGAATAGCCGCCCGGCGAGTGCGCGCCATAGCCGTTGGAAGCAAATCCCTTGGCAACCTCGAACCCCGGTGCGCCGCTGGCGATGACGTACAGCACGCCACCGGCGGCGATTGCGCCGAGCACCTGCGCAACGATGTAGGGAGCGAGCTTGCTCGCCGGAAACCGGCCGCCGGCCCACAGGCCGACGGATACGGCCGGATTCAGATGACAGCCCGAGATGTGTCCGATCGCAAACGCCATCGTCAACACGGTCAGGCCGAATGCGAGCGCGACACCGAGCAGGCCTATGCCGACATTCGGAAACGCGGCGGCGAGGACCGCGCTTCCGCAGCCCCCGAGAACCAGCCAGAAAGTCCCGAGAAACTCCGCGCCATATGCCTTCATTTCATTCCTCCTCTAGTCGTTCCGGCGACTTGCCGTCAGCAGCGTGCTGGAACGAGCGGGCGGCATGCGCTTGCGCGCGCCAATATGGGCCTCAAGCGACTGGAGACGGCGCAACCGAATCCATCGCAGTCGGACCTACTTCGTCATCTCGATCGTACGGCCGTTCAGCGGCTGCACCGGCCGCGCATTCAGCGGATAGAGCCTGGCGAATGCGGCAACCTCGGTGTCGGCGATCTTGACCGGCGCCTTCAGCACGAACCAGGTGACGCCCTCGCTGCACGGCGGCGTGGTGAGCGATCCTTGAAAAGTATAATAATCCCTTTTGTCTGGCAACAGTTTCGTCACGTCGACGCTGGAATTGGCGACCGTCGCCTCCTTGCCCTTTTCATGCGGAATGTTTTTCCAAACGGTATCGATCAGCTGGCTGGCGCCGCCCGGATCGAGCAGAACCGCCACGACCGCAAGCTTGCCTTCGGCGTTCTTGTGCACCAGGTGAGCGACCATCGAATGCGCCTTGCCGTCGATCTTTTCCTCGCTCGGGTGGTGAAAATGGAACTGCACGAGTTCGTAACGCGCACCGCCCACGTCGATCGAACTGCCCGGAGCATAGTTGACCTGGATCGTGTGACCGTTGTCGATGATCTTCAGCGGCGAAGGCTTGTAGTCGAACTTGATAGCCGGCAGATCGGCCGGCTTGGCACCGTGAATGTCGATCGGCGACTGCAGCTGGCCGAGTTGGCACGAGGCAAACGCGGCACCCATCGAGCCCCATTCCTTTGGACCACCGTGTCCGGTGTACGCCCAATGAGGGCCTTCCGCCGCAAAGGCAGCAGTGACTGCGCCCAGTGCCGCGATCACGCCCAACTGAACCATCCGTCGGCGAACCTGCATCGAGATACCCTCCAGAGGCCGGCGGCCTTCCCTTGCCGCCGGCTGCTCGCACGTCAGCCGTTACTTGATTTCCATCTGCGTATCCTTGAGCGCCTGCTTGCAGTCCGGCGCAAGAGTCTCCTGGTGCTTCTGCAAGCACTTGGCGATGCGTCCGTCGCCGATCGCTATGTCGCCGCAATTTTTTTCCAGATCGCCCTTGCATTCGATGGCGACGTATTTGATGGCGGTGGTCAGGCGATCGAGTTGTGCCGCTGCGTCGTACAGTACGTAGTTGCAGCGATTGGAGAGTTTGTCCTTGTGTGCAGCCAGGCACTGCAGCACGCGGCCTTCTCCCGGCGTCACGTCCTTGCAGAAGGCGGTGATGTCCTTCTGACAACCTGCGCGTGCTGTTTCGGCGATGTCCTCGGCTGCGGACGCCGTCATCGCGCCGAGTGCAAGGATTCCCGCGATTGCCGAACTGGCGATGCCTTTCTTGATGTTGTTCATCGGTGTCGTAGTCCTTCGGTGGCTGGAAAGGTCGTGTGTACGATGGCCCGTCAATCGATGCCCGCGCGTTTCCGGTAGGAATCCGCGTAAAAATTCAGGTAGGAATAGTTGATGTTGCCGGGAGAGAATTTCTCGAAAATGATCGCGTCACCCGCATCGTTGCGCCAGGTCGCGTGCTTGTCGACGAGCTTTCCCTTGATCATCGCGCGTATCTCTTCGACCGTGACTTTTGCCTTGCCGTACCTGGCTTCCATCGTCTGCAGCACCGAATCGAATGCCAGTGACGGAAAGCCGAGAAAGCTGATTCGCGCCAGGCGCGCATCGAGGATGTGATAGAAGATCAAGGTCTTCTGCCCGGCGAACGTATCGGTCAAGGTCTTCTTCTTCGAGAACGCCGCATTGACGCAGGTTGTCTGTGACGGATCGGTATCATTCGGCGTGCGCGCGGTGCATACGATCTTGTCGCCGAATTTCGCCTGCAGCGCCTCCTGGGGCATGCCGAGTTGTGCACCGTCGACGTCGAAGCTCGCCGCGCCGGCAATGCCGGATGCGCCGATTGCCAGCGCGGCGATCCACATCAAGTGTCTGAATGCGCTCATGCGTCGATTACTGCGCGGACGGCTCGGCAGGGGTGACGGGGACCGACGCCAACGCCGGCGCAGCACCGAAGCCGCCGCCCAATGCCACGTACAGGCTGACCCGGTTCAGGTGCTGATCCGCCTGGACGCGCAACAACCCGCTGCGCGACGAATACAGCGCCATCTGCTGTTGCAGGACACTGCGCATGTCCGTGCTGCCGACGCGGTATCGGGTTTTTTCCAGCCCCAGCGCATTGTCGTTCTGCTGAACGGCCGCCGTCACCAGCGGCTCCCGGTCACGCAACGTCACCTCGGTGGCCAGTGCGTTCTCCACCTCGCCGAACGCCTTGAGCCCGGTCTGCGCCCACACCGCCGCGGCCTGCCTCTGCTCGGCCTTGCGCGCGTCCGCCTGTGCCTGCAAGCCACCGGCGTCAAAAATCGTTGCGAACAAGGTCGCCCCGACGCCGAGTTGTGGATTGTCACGGTTCTGCAGCACGAACGTCTCGCTCGTTATCGAGGACAGGCCTGCCGTCAGGGACAGCCTCGGCAGGCGCGCCGCCTCGGCTTGGCCGACCAGACTGAAAGCCGCGTCGACACGGCGCTGCGCGGCGACGATGTCGGGCCTGCGTTCGAGCAGTTCCGACGGAACACCGCTGGCCGGCGCCGGTGGCAGCGCTGCAAACACGGATGGCGCCTTGATCTCGGCTGCCGGATAACGACCCAGCAATAGCTCGAGCGAGCGCGATGCTTGCGCCAGCGCAAGGTCGAGTTGGCGCACGGTGTCCAGCAGTTCCTGCAGCGACGCGCTCGCTTGGGCAACCTCGATCGCGCTGCCCGGGCCGATGCTTTGTCGTTGTTGGGCGATATTGAGCAACTCACGCGAACTGGAGACCATCTCGGCGGCAAGGTCGCGTTGCTGGCGCGCCTGGATCGCGAGGAACCACGACTTCGCCACGAGCGCCGCCACCGACTGTACGGCAGCGGCGACGTCGGCTTCAGCCGACGCATACTGATCTTCGGCAGCACGCCGGCCGTAGCGCACGCGACCCCACAGGTCGATTTCCCACGATGCCGGAACGATCACGCCGCCGATGCCCGAACCGTCCCCACCGACCTTGCCGCCTGTGCGTCCGAGCAGATTCACCGAAGGATACAGTTGCGCGCCGGCCGCCTTCACGCTCGCGGCGGCCTGCTCGACGCGTGTCACGGCAATGCGCAAGTCGGCGTTGTACGTGATTGCTTCCGTCACCAGCGCGGACAACTGCGGATCGCCGAGGGTGGCAATCCAGTTGTCCTGCACCGGTCCGGTCGCGGACGATTCGACCCAGGTTGCCGGCAGTTTCAGGTTGGGCAGGTTTTCCTGCTGCAGCGCTTCCCGATCCGGCGCCGTCTTCAACCCGCAGGCCGAAAGAATCAGTGCCGCCATGCCGGCCGACAGCAGTTTCCCCGCCGCCGGCAATGACCTCATCGCTGCGCCTTTCATGTCAGTGCAGCTTCATGATCAGGTAGTCGAGCTTCGCGCCGATGCGCAGGATGATCCTGCGCAGAATCTGTATGGCGGCGACATGATTGGTATAGATGGCGCCGTGACCCATCGCGCCGGCGGGGAAAAACATCCCGGCCTGCTTGGGATCGACTTTGAGCTTGACCGCGAAGCGGCCCTCCGGTGGTGGCGCAGCACCGGTCTGCGGCAGCATTCCGCTTATGGCAAGCTGACCCTGACCCTGCGCCCAGACGATCGAATCGACGGTTGCCTTGACGATCGTGCCGGGGCTGGTTTCGATCGTGAACTCGGCTTCATTGCCCGGCTCTATCGCGTGCAGCTCGTTCTGGCTGAACAGCGCGATGACCTGGTACTCATTCTCTACGAACGTCATGGACGGATTGAGGGGAAAGGCGACGGAAATCGACCCCGGTCGCAGCTGTACGTTGATCGCGTAGCCATCGGCAGGCGCATAGACGGTCGTCTGCGACAGTTCCCATTTTGCGGTTTCCAGTTGCGCGCGTATCTCTGCGACCTGCGCCTGGTCGGCGCCGACCGTCGCGTCGATCTGCACGCGCACCTGGCCTTCACTCGCCAGCGCAGCTTCCAGTTCGGATTCGAGCTGCTTCTGCGACGTCTGCGCCTGCTCCAGGGCGAAGCGGTCGCCCGCGCCGGCCGCAACGAGTTCCTTGTTCTGCTCGACGCGTTTTTTTGCCAATGCCAGGTTGGCACGCACCGCCTGGCTGCGACTGACCGCCGCCTCGAGGTCCTTGCCGAGCTTGTTGCTCATTCCCTGGGCGTTCACGAGTGAAGCTTCGAGCGACTTTACGCGCAACTCATACGGCGTCGAGTCCATGCGGAACAAGACGGCGCCCTTCTTCACCGGCCGGTTCGGCTCGACCGGAACCTCGATCACCTGCCCGCGTACCTGCGGCACGATTTGTACCACGTACTTGATGACGCGCACGTCGGCGGACGACGGGGCAACGACGTTCAGCGTCAGGATCAGTGCCGTCAACCCGACGACGGGAATGGTGATCACGGTTACCATCCAGGCGTTGTTCCACGGCAGCCACTTGAACTTGAAGAAGATCAGCCAGACGAAGAACGAATAGATTCCAAGCAGTAGTGCTTCCATCAGCCTGCTCCTCCCGTCTCGGCGGCAGCGGAACTCGCGCCGGTGTCCTGCAGGCGTTCATACAAGCGCTTGAGCTCCGGCGTGAGCTTGCCGCGCTGCTTTATATATTCGAGCTCCGCGCGCAGTTGGTCGACATGATCTGCCGCGAGTTCGCCACGCTCTGCAAGCTCGACCTGTTCGACGTAATAGTCCTCGTGCTTCTCGGTGCCGTAGGCCATCTTGTGTACAACCGGGCGGGTGTAGGCCCAGAGCCAGGCAAACGGCCACAACATTCCGCCGAACACCAGCGACAGCAGGCACAGGACGTGGATGGCATCCTTGTTCGGGTGGTGGCGTTTTTCCGCGATCTTCTCCGGCAACACGTGCACGATCCAGAACAGCGCAATGGCGAAGCCCGGCATCACGATCAGGACGAACCAGGCCATGAAGTTGGCCACAGCGTCCAGCGTTTCGCCCTGGAACATCGAGGCATGCGCAGACGGCATGATGAACAACGCCAGCAGAGCCGCGCCGACGCGGCCTCTCCTGCTCAACATGCGACTGTTCATCGCCACCTCCGAGTCAATCGCCAAGTTCATGCAGATTTTCCTTAGTGACATGTTCACCGCGGTGCGGGAAATCGTTACGAGCGCTCAGCAGGCTTCCCGACGAGGAGTCAACGGCTAGGGCCAGGCCCTCCCATGATCGCCCCTGTGGGAGGGTGTCCCGCATGGGCGCCGGCCGCAATTGGACCTAGGACCGATCGATCCATGCGCTCGCCTGTGCCGAAGCCAAACGACGCCGGATTTGCGGCCTTCCTAAAGGCTTTACCCACCCGGGCGCGGGAAGTCGTAGTTCACGATGAAGCGCAGGTCGTTGATGTTCGGATCGCCGCCGCCGCGTTGTTCGATATAGGCGTAGCGCAAGCGGAACGACAAGCCGCGCAACGCGCCGGTTTTGACGTTCCACTGCAGATTGACGTCGGTTTCGTCTTCGTTGTAATTCGGAGCCTTGACGCCGGAACCGTGTACATAGAGAACATAGGCACTGAAGCCGCTCGCTCCGAGCTTCGAGAAGTCGTACAGACCCTTGACCAGGACCGCCGATTCGCTGGCGCGATTGAAGTCCTTGACCTGCACGCTCGTGTACCCCGGATATCCGCTCCAGGGAGCGCGCATGTTCTCGCCGCTCGCGGTGTCGGTGTAGGCCACCGTCAGAAGTCCCGCCCCGCCGAAGGTCAGGTCGCCCTTGATGCCCCACTGATTCGTGTTGAACGAACGCCCGGTGAGGAGGTTGTCGCCGGTGCTCTGCTGATCGGAGTATTGAGCGGCGAGACTCAATTTGGCTCCTTCGCCAAACTTGAAGGCGTACTTGGATTCGGCGTAGAAGATATTGAGGATGTCGTCCGAGTAATACTCGGCTGCGCCGATCGAAAAGTCGCCGGCGATGTAGTTGCCGCCCGCGACCGCCACGCCACGGTCCACGCTCTTGACGCCGGCGGCTTCCGACATCGAGACGAATCCGTCGTCGTTCTTCTGCTTGATCTTGTCGATGTAACCACCGCCAAAGCGGAAGGACGGCTCGCCCTGATCGCCGCCGAGCGTGCCGTAGAGGGTCGCCCCCTCGAACGTATTCGGCGTCATGCGGACATCGTTCGCATTGATGTACGGTGTGTTGTATGTCTTGGCGCCGATGGCTGCGAAGATCTTGTCGCTGAACTTGAACTCGCCATAGAGCTGGCCGAGCACGGCGTAGCCCTCCTGCCCGGGCTTCAGGAGCAGCGTGCCGTCCTTGTCGTCCGGCGCATACAGGGGTTGCGACGTATAACCGGTCGCGCCGATGCGGAAAAAGTTGCCCAGGTAACCGGACAGGTAGCTGATCGATCCGCCGAGCGCCCATGCCTCGCTCTCGCTGCCGTCGTACTTGTCGCGGTCAAAATAGAAGCTCCGCAGCTGGGCGCTCCATTTTGTGTCGCGGAAGAATGGCGAGGTTTCCTTTGCAGCTTCGGGAGCCACGAGTTCCCCTTCCGGGTTGGCCAGATTGATCTGGTCCATTTCCGTGTGGCCCTGCTCGGTTGTTTGTTCTGCCGATAGTTGCTGGTCCTCGGCCGGCAGTTGCTGGCCGAGCGCCGTTGCGACACCAGCGAGCGACAGCACGAGACTGGTGACGAGGAATCGCAGATACCCCGGCAATCGCCGTTGAACACGAGAATGGGTATTCATGAAAACTCTCCTAGCTTCCAATTGACATCAACCCGACGAGAACGGGTCCCCACGCAGTCAGCAGAATGTTGCCAACCGCATAGGGCACGGTGTAACCGATGGCGGGAACATTGCTCTGGGCCTCATCCTGCACAGCGCGCAACGCGGCCGTGATCGTGCCGGCGCCGGCGCAGGCGCCAAGCACGATGAGCGGATTCATCTTCAGTACGTAGCGGCCAAACAGGATGCCGACCGTGTGCGGCAGCAGCGCTGCCACGAGGCCGACGAAGACCAGACTGATACCGGATGTCTTCAGCCCGGCAACGAAACTGGGGCCCGCATTCAGGCCGACCACGGCGATGAACACGCACAGTCCAAGCGTGTCGAAGATCCATATCGCCGCCTCCGGGATGCGGCCGAAATACGGATACGCCGAGCGCAGCCAGCCGAACACGAGCCCCATGACCAGCGCACCGCCGCTCGCGGTCAGCGTGAGCGGGATACCGGCGACGGTGACCGAGAGCAGGCCGACGAATCCGCCGAGCACGATGCCGGTTCCGACAAAGACCATGTCCGTCGCCGTCGTCGGGCGGTCCGGATAGCCCAGTTCCTGCGCAGCCCGGTCGACCTTCGGCTTCGTGCCAATCAGGCGCACCAGATCGCCGCGATCGATACTCGTGATCGTGGCGACAGGGATGTCCTGCCCGGCGCGCGTGAGCTTGCGCAGGAATACGCCATTCGCGAACTCGCTTCGTGCCAATTCCGGCAGCGACTTTCCGGCCACCGAGCGGTTCGTGACCATCACGTCCAGTGCTTCGATCGGGACGTCGATCAGCTCCTTGTCATCGATTTCGGGGCCGACGTCTTGCGCGCCCTGCAGATGCGCTTCCTTGCGGGCGAGGATCGCGATCACGTCGTCCTCATGAACGACCGAGTCCGGCGTGACCTCGACGATATCGCCGCCATGGCGAATACGCAGGATCGAGACGCGGAACTTTTCCGGCAGCGACTCGAGCTGAGCGACGGTCTTGTGCACCAACGCCGGGTTCGTCACGCGATAGGTGCGTACATCGAAGATGCTGTTCGGCGACATCATGCCGGGTGCCGCCTCGCCGCCGCCGCCGACGACCTCGGCACGCATCCGCAAACCTTCCTCGCGCAGGTTGACCCGCATAAGCCTGGGACCGATCGTGGGAATGAACCAGACGAGGCTGGCCGTGCCGATCAGATAGGTCACGGCGTAGGCAACGGGAATGTTGTTCAGCAGCGCGGTCTTCTCGGCATCCGGAATCGTCAGGCGGTTGATCGCTTCGCCCGCCGTGCCGATGACGGTGGATTCCGAAAACGCTCCCGCGAGCAGACCCGCGGCCGTGCCGATGTCGTAGCCGAAAATCTTCGCGGCCACGAACGCGGAGACCAGGCACGTGACGCAGAGGACGACGGTCAGCGCCAGCTGGGGAATGGCATCGCTCTTTAGCCCGCGAAAGAATTGCGGTCCAACCTTGTAGCCGGTCGTGAACAGGAACAGATCGAAGAAGACCGTCTTCACGAGCGGCGAAACCTTGATGTCGAGCTGTCCGATCACGACGCCGGCCAGCAGCGTCCCGACTACGATGCCGAGACTGAAGCTGCCGAACTTCAGACGTCCGATCAGGAAACCGATCGCGAGCGTGAGGAAAATTGCCAGTTCGGGATTGTTGCGCAACCCATGTACGATGAAGTCCACGTTTCTCTCCCCATCTCCCCCGTTGTCACGAAGTAACGAACAGCACCCACGGCGTTCCGATCAGCAGGTAGACCGCGAGGAACGCGAGCGTCGTGAGAAGCCCGAGCCTGTAGAGTTCCCGTTGCGTGAGGTAGCCGCTCGCCGAGAAGATGATGTTCTGGCTTCCGCCCTGCGGCGTTATTGCCGAAAAATAGCTGCTCGCGAAGAGCAGGCCGTAGGCCATCAGCGGCAGCGGCACGCCGCCGCGCGTTCCGACATCGAGGAAGACGCCGAGCAGCGCCAGCAGTTGCGAGGTCTGGCTCACGAACAGGTAGTGAATGCCGACATAGATCGCGATAAGGGCCAGATACAGGGCCGGCCAGGCCAGATCCTCCAGGCGATTGGCGAGGCGCTCGCCGACATAACTCATGAAACCGAGTTCGTTCAATTGCGCGCTCAGCGCGAAAAGAACCGCCAGCCAGAGAAACGTAGCCAGCGTGTCGCCCTGCTTCGCGATGTCGTCGAGCGTGATGACGCCGGTCAGGAGCAGCAAGCCGAAGCCGAGAAATGCAACGCTGGTGCCGTTGAGGTTCAGCTTGGTGCCCAACGCCCAGCCGGTGACCATGAGCACGAACGTCCCTGCCGTGATCAGCTCGTCGCGCGACATCGCACCCATGCGGGAGAGTTGCTTGAGTGCCGCGGTCGGGGCCCCCGGCGTCGCACCGACACCGTGAGGGAATATCTTTGCGACGAGCAGGGGCAGCATGACGATCGCGAAGAGGGATGGTACCGAGGAAGCAACCAGCCAGCTGCCGAAGCCGATTTCGAGCCCGGCTTTCTGCACGATCTGCACGCCAATCGGGTTGCACGAAGTAGCCGTCATCCACAGCGCGGAAGAGACCGCCAGGCTCGCCATTCCGCAGAACATCAGGTAGCCGCCGAACCGCCGGCCTTCGGGACTGTCGGGTTCGGAGCCGGCGCCCTTGCTTACCGAAAGCACGATCGGAAACAGCACGCCGCCGCGCGCGGTGTTGCTCGGAAATGCCGGCGCAATCGCCGCGTCGGTCAGTACGATGCTGTAGGCAAGGCCGAGCGCCGAGCCGCCGAATTGGCTCACCATCAACAGGCTGATGCGCCGGCCGAGTCCCGACTTGACGATGGCCTGCGCGACGATGAAGGCGATCACTACGAGCAGAACGCTCGAATTGGCGAATCCGGAAAAAGCCTGCGCCGGCGTGACGGTGCCGGTCAGGACGACCGTGCCGACGGCGACCATCGTGGCCGTGAGGATCGGAAACGCGCCGAGCAGCACGCACGCAATGCTCGAGATGAAGATCGCGAAAAGATGCCACGCCGGCGCCGTGAGGCCATCCGGCACCGGAGTGAACCAGAGGCCGAAAGCGATCGCGAATGGCGCCACACGTCTGAGCAGCAGCCTGCGCGCGGTCACTGCGAGTTCCCTGCGCTTGCATGGCCTGGCCGAATGCGACCCTTGAGGCCCTTGGCGCTCCCCTGCAGGGAACCGTCCTCCGATTCAATGAGAAATTGCCAGGAGAACTCGTACGCGCCGGTCGTGCCGTCGTAGCGGCCGGTACCGCCGAGAATCGTCCCGCTGATGCGGTTCTGTTCCTTCGTGCCTTCGCCGCTGATTTCGCTGAATACCTGGTCGCCATTGCCGTCCGTCCAGACGCTGCGGCCGACCATGCCGGTGTCGCTATCGACGAGCGCGATCACGTCCGAGCGGAAACCTGCGGCTGGACGTCCGTCGCCGGCGAGCAACATCGTTCCGCGAAGATCGATGATGGATCCCTTTCGCTCGCCGCCCAGCGGAATGCTGCGGCGAGTGCCGGCTGCGTTCCATGAGCCTGCAAACTCGCGGAATTCACCGCTTGCCGGCGCCGGCTTTGACGACTCGTTTGCCGACCCACAACCAGCCAAAGCCAACGCCAGGGCGCCGATGAAGGCATGCTCTGGCGTCCGCTTTGCGCGGCGAAGTGGATGCGGCTTCATCACGCGCTCTCATCTCCTCTACCGGCCGGCTCGCAATGCGCCGCGCGCTTTCGCGCTGATCGATCTACTCGAACTTAGCGTTTTGCCTTGGACGCTTTCTTCGCGCCCGGCGGCGGTCCGGCGCTCTTGCCGGTGGCCGCCTCATAGGCCACTCGGTAGCCGCGAGCGATCGCACGCACCGCGCGACCGATGTCGTCGTAGACGTGATCTTCCAGGTTCGCAAACGAGATGCGCACCGACCAGTCCGGAGCGGCAAAGCCGCTGCCGTTGAGCAACACGATGCCGTGGTCCTCGGCCAGCCGGAACACGATGTCGAGCGGATGCACGTTCGCCTTCATCCACTTGACGACGTCTTCGCCCAGGTACTTGCGCGCCCAGAACTCGAAATCAATCAAGCCGTAGTAGTAGTCGAAGAGATCGTTCGGGCCGACTTCAATACCGAGCCCCTCGATCGTCGCCTCGACGCGCTTCTTGCAGATGCCGATGCAGGCCTTCTGGTATTGCTTCTTCTCGTCCATCAACTCGCTGAGCGAGAACAAGGTCATCATGACCTGCTGCGGCAGCGACAGGCCTGCGGTGTGGTTCAGCGCGACGTCGCGGCTGTCCGCGACGATGCGATCGATGAAGGCAAGCTTGCGCGGTTCGAGCGTGAGCCCGCCGTAGCGCTTGTCCAGCTTCTTCTTGATCGGCTCGGGATGACGCGCAATCATTTCGTCGAAGATGTTGTCCTCGTGCACGGCGACCGTGCCCAGGCGCCAGCCGGTGCAGCCGAAGTACTTGCTGTACGAGTAAACGCCAATGGTATTTTTCGGGAACTCGCCCATCAGCGAACGGAAGCCCGGCACGAACGTGCCGTAGACGTCGTCGGTCAGCAGGATCAGATCCGGCCGCTTCTTCAGCACGGCGCCGATCTTCTTGATCGTGTCGGCCGAAAGCGCGACGGCGAACGGGTTGCCGGGATTGACGATGAAGAACGCCTTGATCTTCGGATCGAGGAGCTTCTTGATCTCCGCATCCGGATACTGGAAGCGGTCTTCCTGTTTCGCGTGCACCTCGACGAAGTTGAGGTCGTAGTCCTCGAGGTGCGCCATCTCCAGGTACGGAGTGAAGATCGGCACGCCCAGCGCAATCGTGTCGCCGGGGTTGATCAGGCGGTTGCTCTTCAGCGACTTGAAGATGTAGCACATCGCCGCGGTGCCGCCTTCGACCGCGTAGATCTTGAACTTGCCCTTCGGCCGCGGGTGACCGCACATCGCCCATTCGAGGTATTCATGGACGACCTGCTCGTTGTGCACGAGCATGCGGTCCGGCACCGGGTAGTGGTCGCCGATGATCGAATCGACCAGCTCGTGCACGAAGGCGTCGGAGTCGAAGCTGAATTTCTTGACGGCCCACGGCACCATCTTCTGCAGGAACTCGGCACCCGGCATGTCGGCGTGCTTTGCCAGCCACGCCTCGAGCCGACCGGCAATGCCGGACGCCTTGGGCATGCCGCCGACGCCCGGCGGAAGGTCGAGCACGCGCTTGCTTTCGGTGACCGCGAATTGACCGAGCAGGAAGAACGCCTCGCGCGGTTCGGTCGCGACCCAATTCGGGTTGCCGCGACCGGCGTTGAGGTACGTCATCGACGCTTCCTGCGCGGACTTCGATGCCACCTTGGCAAGAAAATCCTTGATCTCGAACGGGCCCAGTTTTTCGTATTTCTTGAGTGTCATTTCGTCCATCGAACTGCTCCTGGAAAAGTTTCAGACAACGGCAACTGCGCAGATCAAGACATCAGCATGATGATGACCATGCCCCAGATCGTGAGCAGCGTGTTGCCGACGGCATAGGTGACGGTGTAGCCGAGCGCCGGGATCTGGCTCTTGGCCTGGTCGCAGACGAGGCCGAGCGATGCCGTCGTCGTACGCGAGCCGGAAATGATTCCGAGCGTCAGCGCGTCATGGAAGCGGAATATGTACTTGGCAACGAACATGCCGAGAATCAGCGGTACCGTCGTCGCAAGGGCACCCCACAGGAACAGCCCAATGCCCTGCGTCTTCAAACCGTTGACGAAGCCAGGACCGGCGGAGATACCTACGATCGCGATGAAGATGTTCAAGCCGACCGAGTTCATGAACCAAACGGTCGGCGACGGGATACGTCCGAACGACGGGCGCACCGAGCGCAGCCACCCGCCGACGATGCCGGCGATCAGTGCGCCACCGGCCGTGGACAGCGTTATCGGCGCACCACCCACCTTGACGACCAGCGAACCAATCAACGCGCCCATGACGATCCATGCGCCGATGAACGCGACATCGGCGACGTCGGTCGGCCGGTCCGCAACGCCGAGCAGCTTGGTTACGGCACTGGTGTCCTGCGTACGGCCCACGATCGTGACGAGGTCGCCGCGCTGGAGCGTGGTGTTCGGCAGGATCGGGATGTCGGTGGCAGTCGCACCGCGCGTAATTTTCCGCAGGAAGACGCCGCGCGCGGCCTGGCTCTTGGCCAGTTCGGCAAGCGTTTTGCCGTCGACTTCCTTGTTGCTGACCAGAACGTCCACGCCTTCGATCGGCACGGCCAGCAGTTCCTTGTCTTCGACCTCGGTCGCGTTCGCTCCGAGTACGTTCACGAGCACCTCGCGGGTGCCGGCGACGGCCAGGACGTCGCCCTCACGCAGGACGGTGTCCGCACTGGCCTCCTCGATCTTTCCGCCGCGACGGATGCGCAGCACGAAGACGCGCGCGTCGGGCACGAGCGCTTCGGCCTCGATGGCACGCAGGCCAACCGCCCTGCCACCGGCTGCCACACGGTAGGCTCGCACTGCCCAGCGGTGCCATGCCGAGCCGGCGCCACCCACTTCCTTGGTGCCGCCGCCCTGCTTTTCCTCGTAGTCCTTGCACGCCGCTTCGAGATTGATGCCGAGCAACTTCGGCCCGAGGACGGCAATCACGATCGCCGAGCCGACGGTACCGAACATGTAGGTCACGGCGTAGGCGATCGGCATCGAGTCGAGCAGGCCTTTGGCCGCGTCCGGCTCCATGCCGAGGCGGTTGATCGCGTCGGTCGACAGGCCCATCGCGGCGGAAATCGTCTGCGACCCCGAATAGAGTCCTGCCCCATAGCCCAGATCGTAGCCGGCGACCTTGGCAATCACGACGCAGGCCACCAGGCTGAATACGCACTGGACCGCCGAGAAAACCGCCTGCGGCAGACCGTCCTTGGCGACGCCGCGGACGAACTGCGGCCCGACGCCGTAGCCGACGGCGAAGAGGAACATCAGGAAGACGGTCGCCTTCAGAGGCTGCGCGATCGTGATTCCGATCTGGCCGATCAGGACGCCGGCCAGCAGCGTGGCCGTCACCGCGCCAAGACCGATGCCCTTGAACGTGAACTTGCCGAAGTAATAACCCAGACCGAGCGTCAGAAAAATCGCGATTTCCGGATACTGTTTCAGCGTAGCGAAGAGCCAGTCAATGATAACCATGTGTCCTCCCATCTCTTTGGCTCGTCTGAGCCGACTGTTGGGTTCGTCAATCGGTGTCGGCGCGGAATCTCACAAATGCGGCCAAACCGACGCTCGGAACGTCTTGCTTCTGCAGATTCAGGTACTCATCAGGCGGCTTTGCCCTTGCGCGGCGCTGAGCGTTCCGGCGCCGGCTTTGCAGCCGCTGCGCTCGTTTGTCCCTTGCCGATCGCCGCGAGCTTGATCAGCTTGAGGCCACGCGTGTTGTTGTAGCCATGGATCTCCTTGACATCGAGCTTGCGCATGAACCCGATCGTGTCGGCCTCGATCACCTGCCCGGGCACCATGATCGGGAAGCCTGGCGGGTACGGGATCACGAAGTTCGCCGAGACCATCTGCGGCCCCTTGGCCAGGCGCTCGTCGATCTTCGGGCTCATCAGCGGCAGGTATTCGCAGTCGTCCTCTTCGTAGGCGGCAAAGAACGCACTACGCATATCGCCTTCGAGCGTGATGCTCTTCGGGTCCTCGCGGTAGCCATCATGGAAGCGGCTGAAGTTCGGCAGATCGGGCACATCGGTCATCAGGCTCTTGACCTTCGCCGCGAACGCGGCTCGCTCGGATTCGCCACCTTCGGCGAGCCGGCGCTCGATATCCTGCGAGATCTCGAGCAGCACCTTGATCAACAGCGCGATGTCGCTGCGCGTGTTGTTGATGTTGCTCTGGAGCAGCACGCTGTTGCGCGAGGTTTTGTTGAGCTGAATGTTGTACTTCGCGGCCAGCAGGCCCTTGAGCGACGAGCCGTCGAACCCGGCGGTGCCGCACACCAGCGTCATGCGCGTGGGGTCGAGGAAGAACTCATCGTCCTTCACTGCCTTCAACGCCGTCAGCCAGTTGCTGTCCGCGGCGAGAAAGTCCTTGAAGCCCGACTTGCGGAACTCGGCCGGAATCATGCCGTCGGCACCCAGCATGGTGAAATATTTCGAGACGATCGGGTGTTCGTTCACGGCGCGACGAATCGCCAGCGCGATCTCGATCGCCTTCCGGACGAGTTCGTAGCCCTCGAGTTCCATCTGGCGCCGGGCGACATCCAGCGACGCGATGATCTGCGCGTTCGGCGACGTCGAGGCGTGGATGAACACCGCCTCGCGGAATGCCGAGACGTGGTGGTTGTAGTCCTCGTCCTTGACCGCGACGATCGAGCCCTGGCGCAGACACGACATCGACTTATGGACCGAGTCGGTCTCGTAGACGCGAATGCGGATCTTGCGCGGATCGGGAACAAGGCGGCGGTCGAGCACGCGCTTGTCCTTCGGGTCGAGATCCTCGCCGAGTTCGGCGACCTGTGCCTGATACGCCTTCAGCGCTTCAGGAGTGTCGCGCCATTCATGCAGCCACTCGGCGGCGCCGATGCCGGTGCGCGGCCGCAGGAACGGCGACCAGCGCGCGAATCCAAACCATGCTTCGTCCCACAGAAACAGCAGGTCCGGCTTGATCGCCAGAC
>Ga0157375_10002338_pt1 | contig 16387 bp, 12 predicted proteins | sample M35metaG_FD_115311 | JGI IMG/M metagenome (GOLD analysis project Ga0157375, IMG submission 115311) | Miscanthus rhizosphere microbial communities from Kellogg Biological Station, Michigan, USA - M3-5 metaG | ecosystem: Host-associated > Plants > Roots > Rhizosphere > Soil | place: USA: Michigan...
AAACCTAAAATTGTATAAGAGAATAATTGTGCTTTGATTGAAGGGTTTCTAGCAGTAGAGTTTACTAAAGCTGCGAATACAGTTCCAATTCCAACACCTGCTCCAGCTAATCCGATTGTAGCTAATCCTGCACCTATGATTTTTGCGCTTGCTAACATTTTATAAAATATTTTTCGGGTTAATAAAAACCCGAATTAAGTTAAAGTTTCTTTTCATCAATTCGTGTTATATATTAATAATATTAATAGCCGTTTTGCACTTACTAATGTATCATTTAATAATTTTGAGTTATTTTCGAGTTAATAAAAACCCGAATTAAGTTAAATTTGACCGACCGACCCGCTTTATACTCCCTTAATTTAATTATGTTCCTTTGACGGGAACTGCGAGCGAGCCAGATAACACCAGAATCTATTTTAATAAATAAATAAATTAAAACTCCGTAGAAGCAAGCTTTTAATCAATTCTTATTATTAATCCAATAAGATTTTTTTTAATTACTTTTTTAATATTTTTTTATATTTTTTTTTCAAAAAGATTAACTAAGAAGTTTTATATATAAATTAAAATACTAAAATTATATATTATAATAGGATTATAGCTTAATCGGTAAAGCGCGGTCTTGATAAGACCGATAGTAGAGGTTCAAGTCCTCTTGGTCCTAAAAATAAATCGAGAAGAAATAAAAAAAAATTAATTCAATAAAATTAATTCTTTATAATATTCTTAATTAATTTTTATTCTTTTTTAGTAATTATAGTTTTTATAATAATTAAATTTATTATTTACTATAATAAGGGTTTATAGCTTAATTTGGTAGAGCACATAATTGTCGATTATGAGGATATCGGTTCGAATCCGTTTAATCCCGATAAAAAAAAATAAAAGCTTAAGATTATTTTTTTATTAATCCTGCTATCTACCTAAGTGGTGGATTAAATTTTAATTCATTTATATAATAAATAAAATGCCTCAATTATTACCATTCTATTTTGTTAATATGATTTCGTTTTCATTCTTATTATTTGTAGTTATTTTATACGTGTTATCAACTTATATTTTACCAACGTATCCATTACTATTCTCTATAAGAATGGCTTTAACTAAATAATAATTTTATACACGGATTTTATTTCTTCTAATTTATTAAAAGAATAATTAAATCCCCCCTTTTTTTATAAGAAGATTTGAAGTTTATATTTAAGGGTAAAGATATGGTTTCGTTTTTATTTTTATTATATCTAGTTATTTTATATATTATATCATTCTATTTGCGGGTCTAATAAAATTATTTTTCTAAAAAACTATAGATAATTAACAATATTGATATGTTTTATTTTATAATTTTATAAAATTATAAATATTTAGATATATCAAATATTTATATCTTTAAATAACAGGTTCTAATTTAAAATTAGAACATAAAAAAGATTCATTAATTTTAATCAGTATTGCTTAAAAAAAAAAGATATTCTTATTTTATATAAAAAATTTTTATTATAGTTATAAATATTATATATATAATATAATAATAATTATATTTTACAATTTAATTATTAAAAAAAAGAAGAATAATTGTTTAAGTCTTTTAGTTTAATAATTACAAAGTGTGTCAAATAAATAAGTAAACTATAAATACAAAAATATAATAATATTATAGTTATATTTTGTAATAGATGATTATTAATCATATTGGGAATAAAAAAAACTATAATAAATAAAACAATGACTTTATCTATTACTTTATTTTTAATTGGTTTAATTGGATTTATTTTAAACCGTAAAAACATTATTTTATTAATAATTTCTATTGAATTAATGTTATTAGCAGTAACATTTATGATTCTTATTTCATCTTTTGCTTTTGATGATACCTTAGGACAAATATATGCAGTGTATATAATTGCTATAGCTGGGGCTGAATCTGCAATTGGTTTAGGAATTGTAATTGCTTTCTATAGATTAAGAGGATCTATTAGAATTAAATAATTATTTTTTATATAAAAAACTCTTAAGTATATAAATATTATAATAATTATTTATATATAAGTTATATATTCTTTTATTTTTATATAATTTATATTTTTATATAAAAAAAAATTTTTTTTTATATAAAAATCATAGCGTTTCATAAATAAAGAGGAATTATAAAATATTTTACTTAAAATGTATTTATCTATAATTTTAATACCTTTAATAGGTTCAATATTCAGTGGATTATTTGGGCGAAAATTAGGAGCTCAAGGTAGTCAATTTATTACTACTTTTGGGTTAATAATTACAGCATGTTTATCCTTTATAGCTTTTTATGAAGTAGGTTTAAATAGCTCAAGTGTTTCAATTAATTTATTTAATTGGATAGATTCTGAATATTTTTTAGTGTCATGGGGATTTTTATTTGATAGTTTAACTGTTTCTATGTTAATTCCTATTGTATTTATATCTTCATTAGTACATATGTATTCAATTTCATATATGGGAGCTGATCCTCATACACAAAGATTTTTTAGTTATTTATCAGCTTTTACTTTTTGTATGTTATTATTAGTATGTGGAGATAATTTATTAGTATTATTTGTAGGTTAAATTTTCCTGGCCTAATTAATATTGTAAAATATTAAAAAGTATATCACTATATGCTGGAATATCCTTAGAACCTTAAGTACCAATATTTTAAAATTATTGGTAAGAATCTTAATGGATTGGATAATCAGCAGGAAACCAAAGAAATAATTTATTATTTTTAGTAGGATCCTCAGAGACTACACGTGATACCCCTTTATTTTAAGGGTGAAGATATAGTCCTATCATTAATGAAAATTAATGTAAAGAAATGTGGGTTATAAATTTATTACCTTTTATAAATTTTCGGCACCATCTAGCATGGGCCCCATTGGCAAGATTCTTTATATTATTATTATGTATACAAACTTGAAATTATTCCTCAAGAAAATCTACTGATCAAAATAATTTTTTACAAAATTCAAATAAAAAATCTTCTTTTAGACCTAAAGATAATAAAGAATATAAAAATAATCTTAAATTATCTTCTTTTCTAAAAGAAGCTTTAATCGGATTGATTTTAGGAGATGTATTTGTTTCTAAATATGGACGTTATAAAAATGCTAGATTAGTTTTTGATCAATCAAAAGACAAACATTCAGATTATCTTTATTATTTATATAATTTATTTGAACCTTTTGTAAGTACAGAACCTAAATTAACTAATCGTAAACCTGATTCTAGAACAGGATTAATTTATAATAGTTTGATATTTAGAACATTTAGTTTATCTTGTTTTAATGAATATCATTCTATATTTTATCCAAATGGGAAAAAAATTATACCATTAAATATAGAAGAATATTTAACAGAAATAGGTTTAGCATTTTGGATAATGGATGATGGGGGTAAAAATACACACGGTGATTTAATACTTCATACAAATAGTTATACTTTTGAAGAAGTAGAATTATTAATTTCAGTTTTAAATAATAAATTTAATTTATCTGCTAAAATTTATAAAAGAAGTACAAAACAATGGGCTATTTTAATTCCTAAAAAAGAATTGTCTAAAGTTAGACAATTAGTTTCTAATTATATACATTCTTCTATGGAATATAAAATTAAAGAATAAAAATTTATTCTTTAACTAGTCCTTTTCCTATTTCTTAAAATACCTGTGGGAAGGTGTAGGTGTATGTTCTTATTTATTAATCAGTTTTTGGTTTACAAGAATAGCTGCTACTAAATCAGCAATACAAGCTATAGTTACAAATAAAGTAGGTGATTGGGGAATGTCTATTGCTCTTTTTGCAATTATTTTTGTATTTGGAAATTTAGATTTTTCTAATTTATTTTCTTTAGCTCCATATATTAATACTGATATTTTAACATTTATTAGTTTATGTATATTAATTGGAGTTATGGCTAAATCTGCTCAATTAGGTCAATTGCAGGCCCTTAGTATAAATAAAATTTATGTTTAATAATATATAATTATTTAATACTTCGAACTTCGCTATATGCTGGAATCTCCTAAAGCCTTAAGTACCAATATTTTTAAGATATTGGTAAAAATCTTAAAGGATACTACAATGGACAATCAGCAGGAAAATGTTTATATTTAATTTTTAAATTAAAAAATTACAAGGTTACCAATTTTATTCTTAATGAAAAGATATTATATGTAAGAAAAAAATTTAAAAAATATTTTTTTACTTAAAAAGTTAAATTCTTTTATAAAATTTAGATTCTTCCGTAAGGTGAATCGTTATAGAAGAATGTGAAATTGCTTTAAATTAAGTAAAATTAAATTTCAAGAGTTATCTTTATATGGATAAAATTAAGTTTTAAAAAATATAATTTTATTTTCTATTAAATATATACATGTTCCTCAGAGACTACACGCGAAGAATTTTTATTTATTTTATTTTAAATTAAAGTTCAATAATATATAAAATTATGATATAGTCCAGTTTATATAGAAATATATAATGTTTTTGCTGCATGCTTGGTTACCAACAGCTATGGAAGGTCCTACACCAGTTTCAGCTTTAATTCATAGTGCTACTATGGTAACAGCTGGAATTTTTTTAATGATAAGAACTTCACCATTATTAGAATATAGTAGTACAGCATTAATAATAATCACTTGTTTAGGTTCATTATCAGCATTTGTTTTTGCTTCTATAGGATTAGTACAAAATGATCTTAAACGTATAATTGCTTATTCAACAGCTAGTCAATTAGGATATTTAGGTGCAGTATGTGGTTTAAGCCAATATAATATAGCTTTTTATCATATTATTAATCATGCTTTTTTTAAAGCATTATTATTCTTAGCTGCTGGATCTGTAATTCATGCTATGGCAGATGAACAAGATGTTCGACGAATGGGAGGTTTAGCTAAATTATTACCATTTACTTTTGTAGTAATGTTTATTGCTGCTTTAAGTAATATTGCTTTCCCATTTTTATCAGGTTTTTATTCTAAAGAAATTATTATTTTATCAGGTTATGGACAATATACATTCCAAGGATCATTTGCATACTGGCTTACAACTTTAGCTGCATTCTTCACATCTATATATACAACTAGATTATTATATTTAACCTTTTTTTCTATACCTAATGGTACTAGAAATAACTATGAAAATACACATGAAGCTCCTTTCTTTATGGCAATACCATTAGGTATACTGGCTGTGTTATCTGTTGTTTTTGGTTATTTATCTAAAGATTTATTTATAGGTCTAGGTAGCGATTTTTTCGGGAATGCGGTATTTATTCATCCTAATAACATAATTCTTGTAGATGCTGAATTTGCTATACCTTTATTTATTAAATTATTACCATCTATACTAACAATCTTCGGATTTATTGGTACATTATTATTTTACGAATTTGTTCCTAACCTTTTAGTTGAAATTAAATTATCTAAATTTGGTAGAACTTTATATACATTCTTAAATCAAAAATACTTTTTTGATTTAGTATATTCTCGTTTAGTAGCACTAATCTTAAATTTAGGTTATATGACACATAAAATAATTGATAGAGGTACGTTAGAGCTTGTAGGGCCTACTGGTCTTACTACTTTATTTAGTAACACTAGTAAAAACTTAGCTTCAATAGATTCAGGATATATACCTAATTTAGCACTTTATATAATTTTATCTGTTATTACATTAACAGCTTCTGTATTATATTTAGATGATGCTAGATTATTATTAGTATTTATCTCTACACTTTTTTTACTTAACTCTCGTTATTTTACAATTAAAACAAACTCCCCCCTTTCACCTTTCTATTTAATTAAATAAAAATATTGTTAAATTTATTAGTTAATTATCATAAATTAAATTATAAATATCTATAAGACAATAGCTTAATCGGTAAAGCTTTCTGCTCATAACTTATTGACACGAAAGTTCGAGTTTGCTTATCTTATTTTTATTATAATAATAGCCTTTACACGACGGCATAAATATATTATTAATACCATATAGTATGCAGAATTTGTATATTATTAAATTCCTAAGTTTATATTACAGAGATTAAACTAAGGTACTTATTTAGTTAAATATTAAATCCAGACTAAATAGTTCTTTCTATAAGAAATATAAAATCTGAGATAATTAAATTTACATTCAACGATAATATGTTGGGTGAACATAAATATTATATTAATATATGAATAACAATAATACTTTTACAAACACAAAATTTGAAATATGGCTTAAAAATAACAAAGCTATTAAATTTTATTTAAATAGTGCTGAATTAAAAACTCTTATATTAAAAGAAAACAGAGGAAAAGCTGGAATTTATATATGAACACGTGTAGAATCAGGTAAATTTTATATAGGATCAACATTTGATATATCAGAACGAATGTATAATTATTTTTCTATAGGAAAATTAAAACAATCTAAAACGGCACATATTAATAACGCTCTTTTACATCATGAACACTCTGCATTTTCTTTAACTATACTTAAGTATATAGATATTTCAAATTTATCTAAAAAAGAAGCACGTGAATTGATACTTTCATCTGAACAGTATTTTCTCGATTTGATTTTTCACCTATTAAATTAAATACGTATAATATTCTTCCAACCGCAGGATCTAGTTTAGGTACTAAACATTCAAAAGAATCTATTGCTAAGATGTCAGGTGAAAATAATCATATGTTTAATAAATATATTTCCAATGATACTTTAGCTAAAATGAGTGAAGCTAAAATAGGTAAAGATAATCCAATGAGTAAAAAAGTATATGTTTATTCTAAAGAGTCTGATACAATAAAAGAAACTATATTATATAAATCTTTTGATACTTGTATAGATGTAGCAAAATTCTTTAGTTGTAGTACACGAACAATAACTAATTATTTAGATAAGAATAAATTATATAAAAATCAATAGATCTTAACTTCTTCCTCTAAAAATGAAAAAGATTAGTACATTACTATCAATTATTTAAATGTTAAAAAATAAATTTATGACACCCCCTCTTTAGGTAACTTTAACATTCTTTTTATATAATTAAAACAGAAATATTTCAAACTATATAGGTAAAATTATTTTTAAAATATATATAATAATAAGACAATAGCTTAACCGGTAAAGCACTTCGCTCATAACGGACCCGATGGAAGTTCGACTCTTCCTTGTCTTAATCTAATTATAATTTTTTTATAAAATAGAAATATATAGTATGCAGAATTTGTATATTATTAAATTCCTAAGTTTACATATTATTTCTAAGTTTTTATATTATTAAACTTAGGTATTTATTTAGTTAAATATTAAATTTAAAATAATTTTATTATTATATTATTTTAAATGGTTTAAATTACCATAAATTAAAAACTAATTTTATTTTTGTAATTTTTGAATTAATTTTTTTATTTTTTTTCAAAACATTAATTTTTAATAAATTTTTATAAATTATTTTAAAAAATTACAAAAAATAATATATTTCTGTAAAGAAATATACCTTTATCATTTTTTGTCTTAAAAATAATTTTTTTATTTATTATTATCTAAAAGACATTAGATTAAGGAATATAAAAGAATAAAAATTATTTTGAAACTTTTAAAAACTCATCCATTTTTAAGTTTAGTTAACAGTTATGTAATAGATTCACCATCTCCTTCAAATATTTCATATTTATGGAATTATGGAAGTCTTCTAGGTATTGTATTAGTAATTCAAATTGCTACAGGTGTTACATTAGCAATGCATTATGTACCACATGTAGATTTAGCTTTTATTAGTGTAGAACATATTATGAGAGATGTAAATTATGGTTGGATGATAAGATATTTCCATGCAAATGGAGCTGCATTCTTCTTTATTTTTATATATATCCATATGGCTAAAGGATTATATTATGGTTCTTATAAAGCACCAAGAGTAATGTTATGGTCAATAGGTGTAATTATTTTTTTATTATTAATAATTACAGGTTTCTTAGGTTATGTTCTTCCTTATGGGCAAATGTCTTTCTGGGGTGCAACAGTAATTACTAACCTAATGTCAGCTATACCGTGGATTGGAAATGATTTTGTAGAATTCTTATGGGGAGGTTTTAGTGTAGGTAATCCTACTTTAAACCGATTCTTTAGTTTACATTATTTATTACCATTTATATTAGCTGCTTTAGTAATAATGCATCTTATAGCATTACATGAACATGGATCAAATAATCCACTTGGAATTACTTCAAATGTAGATAGAATAAGATTCCATCCTTACTATAGTTTTAAAGATTTAGTAGGTCTTTTTGTTTTCTTTTTATTATTTGCATATTTTGTATTCTTTAATCCAAATTTCTTTGGAGAAAGTGATAATTATATCCCAGCAAATCCATTAGTAACTCCTATTTCAATTGTACCAGAATTCTATCTTTTACCATTCTATGCAATATTACGATCAATTCCTCATAAATTGCTTGGAGTTATCGGAATGGTGGCAGCTATTTTAATACTATTAGCAACACCTTTCTTAGATACATCTAGAATTAGATCTATGCAATTTAGACCAATTATGAAATTCTTCTTCTGGTTATTCGTTGCTAATTTCTTAATCTTAGGTTGGATCGGTGCTAACCATCCAGAATCTCCTCTTGTTGAAATAGGTCAAGTTTCAACTATCTTCTATTTCTCTTACTTCTTAGTAATCTTACCAGTAGTAGGAATTATAGAAAATACGTTATTCGATTTAGGAACTAAAACAACTAAATAGTTAACACCCCCTTTAATAAATTAATATAAAGGTACTTAATAAAATCTTTATATTAATATTTTTAATTATTTAACTTAAGAATATTAATTGTATTTGCAGGATACATAAATATAAGAATTTTATAGGGGTGAATTTCTCATCTTTAAAAATTCTAAAATAATTTTGACAAGAATCGTTGGATTCTTACACTTATCTATACAAGTTCTTAAGCATTGCCTAATGCCCCTTAAAATATAATAAACGCGTAGCAGCCCGTACCGGGGTATCGTTGTGTTGGAAAATAGGGTGTGATTCATGGTGTATAGACAAACCAGTAAATGGTTCTACGGGTAGGGTAATAGCAGTCGTAGTGGTTCATGTATAAGAACGATACATCTATTTAGTATTCTGCACTACTTTCTAGATTATATAACGCAGACTTATAATATAATAAATGAAAAACTTTTCTTTAAACTTTAATTTTACTGCTCCTTTTCCTCGAGTTATGTTTTCTAATTCTTTACTATTTAATTTTAATAATACTATAGGACAACTTAGAAATTATCATATTTTTAATCCGTTAAAAAATATAAATAATAAAGTCCCAAATGAGAACTTTGATATTCAATTTAAACAATGGCTTATTGATAATACACCAGAAAGAATATATTTAAATAGTGCAGAATGTAAAGATAATATTTATAAAGATAATAAAAATAAATCTGGAATTTATTTATGGTTTAATACAATTAACGATAAATATTATATTGGTTCAGCACAACATTTAACTAGAAGATTTATGCAATATTATAGTGATAAATATTTAACTAAAACTTCTCTATTAATTCATAAAGCTCTTATACGCCATACACATGATAAATTTTCTCTTTATATCCTAGAATATTGTGATATTAAAGATTTAATTGAACGTGAACAATATTACATAGATTTGCTTATTCCACAATATAATATCTTAAAAATAGCAGGTTCTTCTCTTGGATTTAAACATACTTTAGAGACATTAAATAAAATTAGTGTTACTAAAACTGGTTATAAAATTAGTGAAGAACATAATAAAAAACGAAACGATGCTAGTAAAGGAGAAAATAATCCTTTTTATGGTAAAAATCACACAATTGAAGTATTAACAAAATTAAGTATGCAAAAAACAGGAATAAATAATCCAATGTATGGTAAAACAGGAAAAAATAATATATTATCTAAAAAAGTCTATATTTATGAAAATAATGAATCTCCTGTACTTTTTAAAATGTTTTTTTCTTATACTGAAGCTGCAAAATATTTTAATTGTAATAGTACTACTATTTCAAGATATGTTGATAAAAAAAGAATATATGCCAATAAATATATTTTAACTTCTATGCCTATCTAATAGGGATGGTTGCTGCCATCTTGATTTTACTAGCTACTCCATTCTTGGATACTTCTAGAATCAGATCTATGCAATTTAGACCAATTATGAAATTCTTCTTCTGGTTATTCGTGGCTAACTTCTTAATCCTTGGATGGATTGGAGCTAATCACCCAGAAAGCCCATTAGTAGAAATTGGACAAGTTTCTACAATTTTCTATTTCTCTTACTTCTTAGTAATCTTACCAGTAATAGGAATTATAGAAAATACGTTATTCGATTTAGGAACTAAAACAACTAAATAGTTAACACCCCCTTTAATAAATTTTCCCTATTATTATATAAAGGATCCTTTATATTATAATAAAAAAAAATTGTTTAATAAAATTAAGCGTTCATTATTGAGATTAATATAAAACAGTATTAAATAATATTTAATTTAGTTTAGTCGTTTGACTAAACCAATTTTTACTATAACAGTACAAGTCCATCCCGCCCCGATAGCTTAGTGGTAAAGTAGAGGTTTGAAAAACCTTTTACGGTTGTTCGATTCATCCTCGGAGCAAATAAAAAATAAGCTATTTCTTATTTATAATATAATAAATTTAAACTTAATTTTATTATAAAAAAATTTTTTTTTATAATAAATAAAAAGACTTGAACCAATAAATTTTTATCTAAAAAATTTAACATATTCTCTTATATTTAAATAAAAAACTTAATGCTAAATAATACTATACAATTATTTATATATTATATTTAGGACTAATTTTATATAAAAATAATAAGCACTTGTAACTTAATTGGAAAAGTATAGACCTTCTAAGTCTACCTATAATGGTTCAAATCCATTCGAGTGCTTAATATAATTAAGCTTCCTCTGGACGCCTTTCTTGCGGAGGCTAAATAAATTTCATAAAAAAATATTTAGGTCCCGTTAGAGTTTTAAAATTTGATTTAAAACAAACAGGACCGTCCGAGAAGGTTTAAAAATTATATTTAACTTCTGCCGACGACCCCTAACGGGGTCTAATTATTTATTAGATTTAATAACTTTGAATAATAATTCTATTTATATAAAGTTAAATATAAATAGAAAAAAAAATTAAAATTTATTGATTCAATTTTTAATTTTCTATGCATTTGGGCGAAAACAAGGGTTCGAACCTTGGTATATAGATCCACAATCTACCGTTCTGCCAATTGAACTATAATCGCCTTATTTTTAATATACTAAATATAGCCCTTTTATCTATAAAAAAAAATTTTTTTTTATAATTATATTTTAGAAAAAGGTTTATAAGAAAATTAATCATCTCTTAACGGCGACCCCTCGCGGGGTCTCCTTTCTTTTATAATGTTTTTCACCTACGGGAAAAACTGCCGGCGACCTGCTGACGGGGTCTAAATATTTATTTTTTTCCCGAGGAAATTAAATAAAAAATAAATTGAGAAGAGAGAGAATCGAACTCCCTATAACCTTTCGGTTGCTTCATTTACAGTGAAGTTCTCCGCCATGGAGAAATCTTCTCTCTTATATATATTTTTTTTAAATCTAAATTATTAAATATTCTGTTAAAACCCTAAATTGAGTTAAAGTAAATATAATAAATTTTAATAAAAGACTTAAACTAGTAAAATAAAAATTATTTAATTTTTTTGAAAGTTACATATCTATACTGTTATATATTTAAAAAAGATAAGTGAAGTTGTTAGCCATTTACAATCTTTTTCTTATACTATACCTATATTAAATTATCATAATAAGATTTAAACTATTTATTATTTTATAAAATAATTTTCTAATTTTTAAAATGATTATTAATCACCTTCTGGCTTCGCTTTTATAAATAATGTTTTCATTATAAATAATAAAAATTTTATAAAATAATGTTCCTTTTGCGGGAACTGCGGGGCTCTTTTTAGGGTTTATATATTTATTTGACACATTTTATATTAAAATAAATATTAAATAGAAGAATTAAACTATTATTTTATGAAATAATAAATAGACTAAATAATTTATTTAAAAAAATTTTTTTTTATTATGTTTAAATAATATAGACTGAACAATTAAAATAAATTTTATTTTAAAAAATGTAAAAATTTTTAATTTAGGGGGGGGTGTTAATATAATTTAATTATACTAAGACTAATAAATTAATGTAAATTAATAGCATCGTTTAAATAAGATGCTGTTAACATTGTGAAAACGTATGCTTGGATAAATGCGATAGCAATTTCTAATCCAGTGAAAGCAATAATAAATGTAAACGGAATAATACTTATTAAAAGTAGAACCGGTCCACCTATAACAGCTTTCCATGTAAATGTTGAGAAGATTTTTAATAATACATGACCACCAATCATATTAGCAGTTAATCGTAACCCTAAACTTAAAGCTCTAGCTAAATATGAGATTGTCTCAATCAATACTAAAACTGGTACTAATCCTAAAGGAGTTCCAGCTGGAACAAATAAACCAAAGAATTTTAATGCATGAGTTTGGAAACCTAATATAGTAACACCTATTAATATAGCCACTGAAAAACCTATACCAAATACGAAATGTGATGAAGGTGTGAATGAGTATGGAACTAAACCAATTAAGTTAGATAATAAAACGTATAAGAAAATTGTATATAAGAAAGGTAAGTAAGCTTGTCCTTTTTTACCAATAGTTGAATTAATCATACCTAAAATACTTCCAAATAATGATTCTTGTAATAATGACCATCGAGATGGGATTATTTTATTATTATTTAATGATAAGTAACTCATTGCTAAAATTAAAAAAGTTACTATTATAAGATATAACCCAATATTAGTTAATGAGAATTTAGCACCAATAAGTGGACCACCAAAATAGAAGAATTCTTTAATTTCAAATTGTTCTAATGGATTGTTAACAGTAGTGATAAAAGTTAACATATTATTTTTATTTTAATACTTAATACTTTATTTATTTAATATATAAGACCATTATAATTTTACTTTTTAAATTTAATTATTATTTTTATAGATTAAATTTTATACCTAAATTTAAAAGTTTTTTTTAAGACTTTTATAAATATTAATAAAACTAAATTTATTTAAATTTATCTCGGGCAAGAAAGGATTCGAACCTCCGCATGTTATTCACATATTTAGTTTCAAGCCAAACGCTTTAAACCACTCAGCCACTTGCCCTTATATAATATTATTACTAAAATAACCTTTTTAACTTATAGTAATTATAATTAATATTCTTAATAAAATATAAATTAATAAAAGTTATTTCTGAAACTAAGTTATTTAATAAAAAAGTATTATAATATTAAATTAATTATTAATTATTAGAACATATTATCTTGTTTAATAATATTTTAAAAAACTATCAACAGGTCTAGTCAAAAATATAGATAAAATCCATTTATTTTTAAATAATTTATTACATTTTTTATAATTGTAACATGAGAATAATTAAAGAATAATTCTGTTTTTCTAGATAAATTAAATTTATTTATAAATATACTATCTAATAAATATACAAAAATAGCTATTTTTTGAGCTATTCTATTTAAAGTACGAATTTTAACAGAAGAATTTTTACATATATTAAATATAAATTACCTCTTCTCTTAAATATGTGATTATTTTTCCCACTTAACTTAATAATTATACTAGGGAAATAAGTTTTATAAATTATTATTTTCTTCACTAAATTTAATAATAAATTCTTCTATATATTTATAATCTAACGAAAACTTGCTATTTTTAATCTATTATATTTAGGCTAAATTAAATTTAAATAATATTGCTTATATGATTATATTAATTTACATATTTTTTTTTTAGAAAAATTTAAATTATCAATAAATGAAATAAATATAATGTAAAAGAACTCTAACATTAGAATTTAATTATATTATTTCTGGTATAAAATAATATAAATTTAATATTTTATCAAAAGCTGAATTAACATATTTAGTCTCAGATTATTTATGAGTCTATAAGTAAATATCAGCTTTGATTAAAAAATTAAATTTATAATTTAACAACATTTACATTAAGATTAATTATTATTGAAATAGAAAACAATAATTTTACCAAATATAAAAGTATAATAATTTTATAGGGGGGAGTTAACTGATTGTACAGGTAATTGTCCTTCGAATGCATGGAATGCTGGAGGAGACGTAATAGCCCACTCTAATGTAGTAGCAGTTTTCGTAATACCGGCACCTCTTGGGCTAGTAAAGAAAGCTGGAACAGCCCATGGATCGTTTGCTAATTGATCTTCAGGTTGAGCTAAAGTATCGTAAATAATATAAATAAATAATACAGTAGCTACAATAGAAACTATTGACCCAAATGAAGATACAAGATTCCATCCTTCAAAAGAATCAGGATAATCTGGTATTCTTCTAGGCATACCCGCTAATCCTAAGAAATGTTGAGGCATGAATGTTAAGTTTACACCTATAGATAATGACCAGAAGTGTATTTGTCCTAATAATTCATTATATGGTTTACCTAAGATTTTAGCTGGAACCCAATAATAATAAGCTGCAAATAATGCATATACAGCACCTAAAGATAATACATAATGGAAATGAGCTACTACATAATAAGTATCATGTAAAGCAACATCAATAGAAGCATTAGCTAATACGATACCAGTTACTCCTCCAATAGTGAATAAGAAAATAACTTTTTTTTTGAACTCTTTTTTAATATATATTTAACTTTATAATAAGGGGGAGTTTATTCTTTTATTTAATTAGAATTATAATAATTATTGATTTTTATTATCTGATAAAGGAATATAAGAAAATCTATATTTATTTTTATATGTTTCTCCTGAAATACAATATTTTTTTATTGTAGTAGGAGATATTTTTAATTCTAATTTAGCTATAGTAATTGCGGAATACTTAACTAAGAATGATAAATTAGGAGTATAAACATAAATTGGGTGACTTAATGAAGCTGAAATTCTAGATTTTGTCTCTAAAGTTAATATTTTATTAGCATTTGCAAGTCTTATAGCTTCTTTATGATCTTTTGATGGTGAAAAATTTGGTCGAGATTTACTCATTTTTTTCAGAGAGTCATAAGAATGTTTATAACCTAAACTAGATTTTGCAGCAGTTAATATATTATATTTAGGAGCTAAAACATCTATATAAAATTGTTCTCTTTCTATTAATTTATCAATAGAACAATATTCAAGAATTCCTACCATAAAATTATGATAATTATATTTTAAAATAGCTCTTCTTATTTTACTAGCACCTAATTTTTTATTTGTTAAATAACTAGGTCTATAATATCGATTAAGACGTCCTGATTTTTTATCTCCTAAATCAGCAGCACTACCTACATATTGATTACCATTTATTTTGTTAATAAAAATGTATATACCGCTTTTACCCTTATTCTCAGATAATATCTCTTTATAATCAGTTTTAGCGTTAATATATAACACTCGTGGTGAATTATATAGTACTATAGGTAATAATGACATAGACACAAATAAATCTAAATTAAAAATAGATTTATCAAAAATTAATAAAATTGTTTGAAATAACCCTCCATAAATCTCTGAAATATAACATAAAAATAGAGATATGATAAAGAGCAAATCCGTGGTTAAGATTGTTGATAAATGATGAGAAGCTAATGGTATCGTTAGTACTAAAATATAATTTTTTAATAATAACATTATTTATATTTACATATACTAATTCACCTTTTCTTCTTTACAGTTATCTATAGTTAAATATACCTCCCTAATATTAAACTGAACCCTCTTTTTTAATAAAATGAAGAGTTTAATTAATAAATAATAATTAAATGAAAGAGTTTTGGGTTTTACCCCCTAACGTTCTCACGTTGGAAAGGACTATATCATCACTTATTTATTTTTTACATTTTAAGTGTTACACGTGTAGTCTCTGAGGATCCTACTAAAAATAATAAAATTATTTTATTGGTTTCCTGCTGATTGTCCATTGTAATATCCTTAAGATTTTTACCAATATCCTAAATATATTGGTACTTAAGGTTTTAGGAGATTCCAGCATATAGTGTAATTTTATCAATAATAAAAATTATTGGGACTTATTTTTTTTATCCTAAAGCAAATAACATTGGAGTAGTAAATCTGATAGATCCACCAGCTAATGTAGCTAACCAAGAGAAGATTTTAATTCCTGTTGGAACAGCAATAATCATTGTAGCAGCAGTGAAATAAGCTCGAGTATCTACATCAAGACCAACACTATACATATGATG
>Ga0157375_10002339_pt1 | contig 16382 bp, 19 predicted proteins | sample M35metaG_FD_115311 | JGI IMG/M metagenome (GOLD analysis project Ga0157375, IMG submission 115311) | Miscanthus rhizosphere microbial communities from Kellogg Biological Station, Michigan, USA - M3-5 metaG | ecosystem: Host-associated > Plants > Roots > Rhizosphere > Soil | place: USA: Michigan...
ATCATTTCGCAGGAGGCCTTCGAATGGCTGGATGCGCCCGTGGTGCGCCTGGCCTCGCTCGACACGCCGGTTCCCTATTCACCCCCGCTCGAAGATTACTACTTGCCGCAGGTGAAAGACGTCGTCGATGCGGCGCGCAAGCTGGCAGCATATTGACATGATTTACATGTAAATCCTGTAATGGAGAACAGATGAGCACTGAAGTGGTGATGCCGCAAATGGGTGAGTCCATTGCGGAGGGGACGATTACAAAGTGGCTGAAGAAAGTCGGCGAGCGTGTCGAGCGTGATGAGCCGCTCTTTGAGATCTCGACTGACAAGGTCGATGCGGAGATACCCTCGCCCGCAGCGGGAACGTTAACCGAAGTCCGATTCAAAGAAGGCGACACGGTGGAAGTGAACACGGTCGTGGCAGTGCTTGACGGCGACCAGTCGTCTGCGGTTGCAGCGCCTGCCGCAAAGCCCGTCGAGGAGAAACCCGCGCCGCCGCCTCCAACTCCGCAGCCACCGCCATCCGCCGCGAAGCCTGTGCCTCCGCCTCCAGCACCAACGCCAACCCCGACGCCGCCTCCGCCAGTTGAAGCGAAACCAGCACCACCCGCTCCACCAGCCGAGCCTGCGACCCGAAGAGATGGAAGCATTGCGAGCGCAGAGGAACTTCGGCGCACGAAATCGAGCCCGCTGGTCCGAAAGATTGCGCAGGAACACGGCGTCGATATTTCAAAACTCGAAGGCACTGGCCTCAGTGGTCGAGTAACTAAAAACGACATACTGAGCTTTATCGAGTCAGGCACCGCACCAGCGCCGCCGCAACCCGGAGTGGAAGTCGCCGCACCTGCTGCGCCTCGAGTTGAGGAAATCGCTGCGCCGCCGCCTCCGAAGCCACAAGCTGGCGATCGCGTCGAGCAGATGAGTGTGATGCGCAAGAAGATCGCCGAGCACATGGTCCTGTCGCGGCGTACTTCGGCGCACGTCACTACGGTCTACGAGATCGACATGACGCGAATCGCGCGGCTTCGCGACCAGCACCGCGACGCATTCTACGAACGCACTGGCACCAAGCTCACCTTCATGCCTTTTATTTTCGAGGCTGTGAACAAGGCACTGCGAAAGTTTCCCATCTTCAATGCGCAGGTCAACGGCGACCAGATCATCTACAAGCAGGACATCAACCTGGGAATGGCTGTGGCACTCGACTGGGGATTAATTGTTCCGGTAATCAAGCGGGCAGACGACCTGAGCATCTCTGGTCTGGCCCGCGCCGCAAACGATCTTGCCGACCGCGCGCGAACGAAACAGCTCAAGCCTGACGAAGTCACTGGCGGCACCTTCACCATTACCAATCCCGGAGTTTTTGGTGGTCTATTCGGCACGCCGATTATCAACCAGCCGCAGCTCGCCATCCTCGGAGTCGGTAAGATTGAAAAACGGGCCAAGGTAATGACTACTGAGGATGGCGACGACTTCATCGGCATCCGTTGGATGGCTTATTTCGCGCTCAGCTTCGACCATCGCGTGATCGATGGCGCTGATGCTGAACGATTCCTTGCATTCGTCAAAGAACAATTAGAAGCCGGAGACTTTTCACTTTAAATTTCGCCACAGATTTGACGGATCTGTAACGATCTGAGCAGATCTGTGGCTTTTGTTATTGCGATAAAGTGGTGATTACATGAAGAAATGCGGAGACTATTGACTTACTTTCTGCGAAGGACTAAGAGATGTCATCCGCAAAATTTAACTAGCGGGAGGCGAGGAGCGAGAACTCGCCATGATCAGCTTGAGAAAGACGCGCGTTCAAGGAGCGCGTTAACCTGTTAACAGTTGAAGGAGATAAATCGATGGTATTCACTAAACATAAAATGTTTGCCCCGGCAGTGCTTACTACCTGCCTGTTAGTCTTCTCAGCCTCCCCAATCCTGGCCCAGGATAAAACCAACCCGGCCGGCTCGCGCACCGTCACGAGCGGCCAAAAAATGAAACTCAAGGGTGTGGTCACCCGCCGAGATTCAGATACGTTCACCGTCCGCGACATGAATGGCGTGGATACAGTCGTGCGTTTGAGTGACAAGACCAGCGTGAAGACCCATGGTGGGTTCCTGCGTGGTGGCAGCAACTATGCACAGACCAGCATCCTGCGCGGCTTGAACGTGGAGGTTGAAGGACGTGGCAATAGTTCAGGTGAGCTGGAAGCAGACAAGATCCGGTTCAACGAAGCAGATATGCGGGTAGCACGCGCGGTTGAATCTCGTGCGGCGCCACTCGAAGAGAGAGCGAGCGACACCGAAAACAAGCTCAGCCAGGTTGAAGCCAATGCACAGCGGCTTTCGGGCCAATTGGATGAGTTGGCTGCTGTTTCCAACGCCGCACGCGGTGGCGCAAAGGCCGCCCAGGCAACGGCGGACGCTGCTGTTGCTGGTGTTAATGCAACCAACGAGCGCATCTCGGCTCTCGACGATTACACACCGCAGCAAACTGCCGCTGTGAATTTCAAAACCGGCAGTGCAGTGCTTTCACCGGAGTCGAAGACAACGTTGGACGACATTGCCAGCAAGGCTATGAACGCCAAAGGCTACGTGCTCGAGGTTTCGGGTTACGCTGATTCAAGAGGAAGCGTTAACCTGAATCGTGCGCTGAGCCAGCGTCGTGCCGATGCCGTTATTCGTTACCTGGTTGAGAACCACAATATCCCGCTGCGGCGGATCGTTACGCCGTACGGCTATGGTGAAATGAATCCGGTTGCGGATAACACATCGAAGGAAGGCCGTGCACAGAATCGACGTGTCGAGATCAAATTGCTTGTGAACAAGGGCCTGACCGCTCCATCGCCGACGATGAATCCGGGAACTTCGGGTTCGGGCAATTAGTGAAAGAGCGGAGTCCTGCTGGTGCAACTCCGCGAATGTGACGTGGCACCAAAGAGTCGTGGATCATGCCGTCAGAACGCGGTAGGATAGGTTGACACGCAGCCAGCAACCTGGCGGCATGAGACAGGCTCGAGGGTGTCAAGATGATTCTGGGGGGAGAGAAAAAACTTTTGTGGCCGGCGTTCCTTATTGGAGTGCTGGCCATTTTTCTGTCCACACCAACCGTGCAGGGGCAGACCATCAAAGACCTGCCGCCGCCCCCGCCGCCATGGAAACCAAAACCGACGCCCACTCCGACGCCGCCTGAAAAGGAAGTGCTCGACGTTGTTAAAGTCAGCTCGAATCTGGTGATGGTGCCGGTGTCTGTCACCGATCAGCAGGGCCAGGCTGTGCAGGGACTCCAGGTTGGTGATTTCCGCCTGTTGGAGGAAGGAAAGCAACAGGAGATTTCGGGGATTGGCGATCCGGAGCAAGTGCCATTGGCGATCGCGTTGTTGTTTGACGTCTCGAGCAGCACTAGTCAAAAAGGCTTTTTTGCGTCGCAGCAGAATGCGGCCGCGACGTTTCTGAAGCTGGTGATGAAACCGGCTGACAAGGCCGCGATCTTTACCATCACTGACAAAGCGACGATGATCCAACCGCTCGCGTCAGCCGAAGTCTCAGCCGCAAAGATGTTGACGATTCCGGCTGCGACAACACCTGTACCAACGTCGTTCTACGATACTGTGACAGCGGCGGCGAGGTATCTGACGACTGCGCCGAGCAATTACCGGCGGGTGATTGTGGTCTTGTCAGATGGTGACGATAACTTCAGCGAACAGATTCGCGATTTGTCGATCGCGGAAGCGCGTGCGGCGCAAAATGGGCAGCAAACGTTTTCCGGCACGCGCGCGGGTTTGCAGGAGCGTCACCGCCGCGCAGTTCAGGAAGTTCAAAAAGAAGTGCAAAAAGCCGACGTGATTTTTTACTCGGTGAATCCCGGTGGTCCCTCAGTAAAGTTGAATCAGATCGCCATGCGGGCTGAGAGTGGGATGGAATCCATTGCGGAGGCTACTGGAGGCACTGCGTTCGTTCCGGATTCCGACAAGGATCTCGAACGAGTGTTTCGGCAAGTGGCGGCAGAGTTGCGAGGGCAATACCTGCTGCAATACTACGCCGATTCGGAAAAGGTGCCGCCCGGGCAGTTTCGGAAAATCCAGGTCGCTATCCCGTCGCGCAATGATGTGCGCGTCCGCGCGAGGCAGGGATACTATTCGAAGAAGCAGCAGGATTAGGATCATTGCCGATTTCCAATTGCCGATTAAATTGGCAATTGGCAACGGCAATTGGCAATGCTCTACTGCCTCATCACCACCAGCACGTCCGCCAATCGATTGATCACGGTGAGCAGTGTTCGACCAGCGGCGTCGAATTGGTTAGCGGCTGCTTGCTCTTCGGCGGTTGCGGCGCCCGCGGCGACGCCGGCAAGTTTGATGTAGAACGGCTGGAGCTCAGGTGTGGCGCGAAAGTCGATCTCCAATTTATCCAGGCTTTCACGAAAACCCTGAATGCCTGTCCTGACGCGCGTCTTACTCTCCTGGTTTGTTTGCGTGACCGCCGGCGATGCCTCATTTCTGCGCACAGCTTCGTCGACCGCCGCAATGCCGCTCGTCACTTTACCAAGCACGTAAATAAACTGCGTCAACAGCTTAATTTGTTCAGCAACTCGCGTCGCGCCTGTGGTCCGAACCTGTGATACAGGTTGCGTTTTCGCAGGAGCCGGTTTCGGCCTGCTGGAGCGATTGCGTGTTTGCGTGAACGCTGTAGAGGGAGCTAAAAAGGTTGCGGTCAATAAAGCGATGGCGATGAGTTTCAATTTGTTTCTCCTCTTAATGTTCTCAATTTGATTGCGCCCCTCTTTGGCGGGTAATTGTACCAGAGACCAACGCGGCTGCTAGAATGACGCCGAAAGCAGCGATCTGGTTGCACGATGCTGATTACACGATGAACGCAAGAAAGCTTTTGGTCCAACGCCTCGGGCTCGTCGATTATGAATCAGCGCTTGCGATTCAGAAACAGACCGAAACGGCGGTGAAAGCCGGCGCTCAGTCCGATACACTTCTCCTGCTCGAACATCCACACACGCTGACGATCGGACGTCGCGGCGACAGCTCAGCAATCCTGCTCGACGAAGAGCAGTTGCGAAAGCGAAACGTCACGCTGTTTGAGACCAACCGCGGCGGGAAAGTGACTTATCACGGCCTGGGCCAGGTGGTCGGCTATCCGATCATCAATCTCAGCCCGGAGCGTGAAGACGTTCACCGCTACGTGCGGGATTTGGAGGAAGTCTTGATCCGGACGATGTCAGACTTTGGTATCGACGCGTTTCGGATCGAGGGCTTAACCGGCGTTCACACGCAGCGTGGCAAAGTGGCCGCGATTGGCGTGCACATCGCGCGCTGGGTTACTACTCACGGCTTCGCTCTCAATGTCAACACCGATCTCAGCTACTTCGATCTGATAATCGCCTGTGAAGGTGAGCCGGTGACTTCGATGGAAGAGTTGCTGGGCCACGAGACTGAATTGGGCGCCGTCGAAGATCGCATCATCATTCATTTTTCTGAAGTCTTTTCCTATCCGTCTCTATCCTCGTCCATCTGTGCCTAATATGCTTACCATCGACATGATCCAGGAGGCGCGTGAGCGAATCGGTTCGCGCATTCATCGCACCCCGGTCATAACTTCCCGGCAGTTCAACGAAGCGGCTGGAAAGGAAGTTTTCTTCAAGTGTGAAAACTTTCAACGCGCAGGCGCATTTAAGATTCGTGGCGCCACTAACAAGATCCGGTCGCTAACAACAGCGGAGAAACAGCAAGGCATTATTGCCTTTTCGTCGGGCAATCACGCGCAGGCTGTGGCGCTGGCGGGACGCGAAGCGGGCGTGAGAGTTTTAGTCGCAATGCCTGAGGACGCGCCGGCGGCGAAGGTCGCGGCCACGCGTGGCTACGGCGCCGAGATCGTCTTTTACGATCGACAAAAGCAGGATCGCGAAACCTTTGCGTTCGATCTCGCTGAACGCGAACGGTTGGTGATGGTCCCACCTTACGACGATTATTTTGTGCTTGCAGGCCCGGGGACCTGTGGTCTCGAGTTGCTGGAGGAAGTGCCGGACTTGGACTGTGTTCTCGCGCCGTGCAGTGGGGGCGGACTATTTGCGGGTGTTGCGACCGCGGCCAAAGCGATAAATCCGAAGATACGATGTTTTCCCGTGGAACCGGCCACGGCCGACGACACACGCCAATCGTTCCTGAAAGGCGAACGCGTTTCAATTCCGCCGCCGGCGACGATTGCGGACGGACTGCGCGTTCAAATACCGGGCAAGCTTACGTTTCCGATCGTGCAGCGATTGGCTGAAGATGTGTTGACGGTATCTGACGAAGAGATCATCGCGACGCTGCGTTTCGTGCTGTTCCGCATGAAACTCCTGGTCGAGACTTCCGGCGTCACAGCCGCTGCTGCGGTAATGTTCAAGAAGCTGCCGGCGGACGTAAAACGTGTCGGCGTCGTGCTCTCCGGCGGCAACATCGACCCTGAATCACTAAAGGAAATCTTGTAAATCATCTAAATCCTGTCAAAAAAAACCGAACCACGCCCACGCATTCAAGAATTCACCAACACCGAACGAAGCGAGATTCGCAATCACGATAACCACAAAATCTCGCCAATTCGCCTCTCTTCCAAACGCCAGCCAGAAAAGCACGCCCTCAGCCACCGGTGCAAACACTTCCGCTATCAAAAGAAAGAACGCGCGCGAGTGATTAACTAAGAGCAGTGGTAACACGAGTGTGACGATCGGGTAAGTACACGCCGTCAGCCAAAAACCCGCAGCGATGCGACGTCGTTTCGAATGGCGCGGTGACAACCCGAAAAAGAGGATCGGAGTCTCTATCGCAATCGTCAGCAGGTATCCGATCGGCAGAAATCGCCAAAGCTCTAAGGGTTGCACCTAAAGCATCCTCAACAAGAACGGCGCTTCAGCGAGCACGTGCGCAATTGCGACGGTGAAGTAGATATCGCGGGTTGTGGCGTAATCAACGGAGAAGCCCAACCAAAGAACAGCTACAAACAGCAAAGCAACAACCAGCAGGCCTGCGATCAGTTTCGGAAAGCCTTTTGGATGTCGCGCCAACGGTACTGTTTTCGGATCCCAAAATCTCGCCGAGCGCGCAATCAGCGGCAGCGCCACGATCCAAACACCGTAATGCAACATCTCTAAAAACAGATGCACCGACACCAGCAAGTGACTCGAAACTTGCGGCAACACTTGCGCGCCTGAATGCTGCGTGATGCGCCAGAACAGACCGTTGTCGTCTGCGAGTGGCGAAGTCTGAGACAACTGCCAAACTAACCCTGCCAGTACGAATGGCAGCAGGCCGAGGCAACGGCGATAAGCACCCAACCACGACGGCCGTGTGCGGCGCAGGTGCCGGTCCAAAAACCAAAGCGCGATTAGCGGATGCAGGTAGACAATCGCCAGACTGAAGAAGTCAGGTCCGAGCCAATTCAGTGAACAAAGTGCGAGACCTATGGGAATGGTCCACGCCCAGTTGGCTCGCGCTTTTTGTTTGCTGCGCAACCAAACCAACAATGCCAGCCAAACCAGCAACAGAGTGTTCCAGGTCGCAATGACGATCGACCAGGCCTCCTCAGTCCACAGTGACGCGTTATAAAGGAAAGGAAGTGATACGTAGGCGAGCGTCAATACGCCTAAACCGGCAAAGGCAGTAAGAAAGAAATTGCGCGATCTGCCAAAGCGCACCGGCAGTCGCATGAGGAAGTAGCGCAACTCGAACCAGTTGTGCGGCCCGGCAAACAAGAAGAGCGTGACAATCGAGACTTGCAGCGGCAGCCAACTCGCGAACGCCGCGGCGGCCAAAGTACACAAAACAAGCGTCGCGACGAACACTCTCGCGTTCGGCACGGCCCTGGCGGCCGGCCACGTTTTTAGCTCAACTGCGTTCTGCACTTATTGCTTTTTCAACGGAATAATGAGTCGCATGTTCGCGCCAGTTCTGGCCTCGTCAGGAATAATCTCGATATCAAGACCACCTGCCGTCGTCTTTCCCTCTGCCAGCGCTTGCGGCAGGTTTCTCCAGCGATAAGATCCTGGCGGTCCGGCGTTGCCGCGCGTGATGATTGCCGCCGCTCCGAGCATGAAAGCGATCAAAATCACTGCCCCAAGCGCCTTTTGAGTGCGGCCAAAGGATGACGAACGCGCGAACAGTACTCCGCCAATCGAGACAGAAAGAAACATCAGCAGTCCGGCAATGATCGTTCGGGTTGGGCTCTGGGCGATGTTGGCGGCGATAGTCGTATTACCCGTGACGCCGTCGAGCGCGGCGCGAAAATTCTTCAAGTCAGATTCGGTAATCTGGAGTTTCGCTTCGAAGGCTTTTGGGTCGGGCACGATTTCCAAACTCGTATGCAGCACATACCGGCCGCCTTCTGATGGAGCCGGTCGTGAAACTTTTTGATCAGAAGTACGAGATGGTGCCAAGTCGGCATTCACCGAAATCGTGGTCAAAAGAACGAGACAGCAGGCGGCGATAAGGGGTTTCATTGTTGGTCTCTCCTCGGAGGCGCAGTTTACAGGATTTACATGATTTATCAGGATAAATGTGTAAATCAAGGCCCAGGTTCGCGTCGCTTGCCGTCTGCGTGTAAAATCTTTCTCGAGGTAATCAATTGGCCCGCGAACTCCGTGTAATCAGCAACAACCAGAAAGTCCGCCAGCCCAAGCCCGAATGGCTTCGCATCCGGTTGGGCGATCCGACGAACCAGAACAATGTCTTGCAGTTGATCGAAGGACTTAACCTGCACACAGTTTGCCAGGAAGCGCGCTGCCCGAACATTTTTGAATGTTGGTCTGATCGCACCGCCACGTTCATGCTGGGCGGCGATATTTGCACGCGCCATTGCGGCTTTTGCGCAGTCGGCAAGGGACAGCCGGGCCAATTGGATCCGGAAGAGCCGCGTCACGTAGCCGAAGCAGTCGGTCACTTGAACCTCGCCCATGCCGTGATCACCTCCGTCAACCGCGACGATCTCCCGGACGGCGGCGCCGCGCATTGGGCCGAGACAATCCGACAGGTGCGCGCGATGAACCCCGATTGCCGGATCGAAGTTTTGATTCCCGACTTCAACGGAGACGAAGCGGCGCTCAACACAGTGCTCGACGCTCAGCCCGACGTGCTCAATCACAACACTGAGACCATCGCACGGCTGTATCGACGCGTCAGGCCCGACGCCGCCTACAAGCAATCGTTGACGCTGTTGCAGCGCGCTGCGGCGAGACGCGATCGTGAAGGTCGCGGCATGTTGACCAAGAGCGGAATCATGGTCGGTCTGGGAGAGACTTTTGACGAAGTCGTCGACCTCATGCACGACCTTCGCGAGGTCTCCTGCGACATCATGACGATTGGCCAGTATCTTCAGCCGCACGCGCGCCGTTTGCCAGTCGAGCGCTACGTCACTCCCGAAGAGTTTGCGAAATGGCGTGAGATCGGGATGAGCCTTGGTTTTCATCATGTCGAATCGAGCCCACTCACGCGCTCCTCTTACCACGCGCGCGAACAAGCCGCGAAATGAAAGCCGCAATCTTCAGACAGCATGGTGGGCCGGAAGTGCTCGAGTACGCGGATGTACCTGAGCCGACGATCCGTGCGAACGAAGTGCTGGTGGAAGTCAAAGCGTGCGCGTTGAATCATCTCGACATCTTTGTTCGCAACGGCTTGCCGGGAATTGAGATTCCGGTGCCGCACATCCTCGGAAACGATGTCGCGGGGATTGTGAAAGAGATTGGTGAGCTTGTAACGTGGGTCCAGGCCGGTGATCTGGTGATGGTCCAGCCGGGAGTTTCGTGTGGACATTGCGAGGCGTGTCTGAGTGGGCAGGACAATCTCTGTCGTGAGTACGACATCATTGGCTATCGCCGGAACGGTGGTTACGCGGAGTTGGTGGCTGTTCCCGGAGTCAACATCATTCCGAAGCCAACTGAATTGAGCTGGGAAGAAGCCGCGGCTTTGCCGTTGGTGACTGTGACTGCCTGGCACATGCTCGTGACGCGCGCGAATGTGCAACCAGGCGAAGATGTCCTCGTGCACGCGGCAGGTAGCGGCGTGGGCTCGATCGCGATCCAGATCGCCAAGTTGCGCGGCGCGCGAGTGATAACCACGGCGAGTTCAGATGAGAAACTGGCGAAGGCGCGTGAACTGGGCGCGGACGAGACAATTAACTACACTCTCGGCGATTGGCCCAAAGAAGTGAAACGGCTGACTGATCGCAAGGGTGTGGATGTTGTGGTTGAGCACACGGGTGCGGCGACGTGGCCGGGGTCGATCGCGGCGCTCAAGAATAACGGGCGATTAGTGACGTGTGGGGCGACGAGCGGCTTTGATGCGCGCACCGACTTAAGGCAGGTTTTCTATCGACATTTGACCCTGTTGGGATCGTTTATGGGATCAAAGGGCGAATTGTTGGAAGCGATGAAGTTTATTGCGCAGGGGAAGATCCGCGCGGTTGTCGATCGCGTATTGCCGCTTAGCGAAGCACGCCAGGCGCATGAGTTGATTGAGAATCGAGCGCAATTTGGGAAGATAGTTTTAGCCGCGGATGAACACGGATGAAACGCGGATCATTTGTTGGAGTAGTCTTCCGCTAAAAACCTCTTCTTCAACGCCGCCAAATTCCCCTCTTCGAGATTGAAGTTTGTTCCGCCAATTACCGCGCGTCCTTCCTCGGTAGTTACCCAATCGACAACCTGCGGAGCGTTAGCTCTCAGAAAGGCGCTGTCGTCCTTGTCGAGAGGCTTGTGGTCCTTGCGTGAGAAGGCCCAGATGTAAGTGTATCCGCCGTTACGGATGAATTGCAGGTCCTTTGCAAAACCGGTGAGCGGTGATGACGATGGCGAGGCCACAGCGGTGCTGGGTGTGGCCGCAGGCGCGTTATTGGAAACGGTTGGGGAGCCGCCGCAGGCACAGAAGAACAAAGCCAACACCATTAAAGCACCTATTCTACTCATTGCTGGGTTCTCCCAAACCTTCTTCAATCTTCTCATCCCGGATATACATGATCGTGCACTGCGTATCCTCGTAAACGATATCAAACCACCCGCTCAGCCGCGCATGCTCGAAAAAGTCGTTATGCGTATTATCGGAAAACACGTAACGCGCGCCAAACCGGTCGCGAATCAACGGACCCGGATCTTCCTCCTTGCCGAGTGTGATGCGCTCGTAGAGTTGAGACAGGTCTGGATTCTTATCCAATAAATAACTCGGATCAAGTCCCGATACGTAGTAATGCGTCGAATCGTAATAGAAGAGACGCGGAAAGTCGTCCCAGTCTGTATTGAAGATAATCTGTCCCGGCGGCACGTGCGTGCGCATCCATTCTGCGCCTGCCCGGTAAAAATCGTGAGGCTCGCTGTGTCCAATCTCCTGCACCGTTGACCGAAGGTTAAGGTACAGAAAAACACTCAGCCCGAGTGCGACCGCCGCCGTTATGATCGTCCTCACCAGTTCACGCCAATCGCTCTCTTTTTCCAGCACGGGAGCAACCTCGCGATCGAGAAACGGTTTGAGTTCCTCCAGCACGTCGGGAGGCAGACGCGTCAGATAAGGACGAAACCCTTCGAGCCATGGCTTTAGTGAAAAGGCGGCGAACAGTACGGCAAACGGCGGCCAGTATTCCGCAATCCTTTTCCAACGCGCGGTCATGATCATCAGCGCCGTCGAAAAGAGCAGAAAGAAGATTGGGAAGTGACCTCGCCTGCGCTCGGAAGGCTCAAACGCGATGTATCCAACAACCATCCCGATACAGGCGACGGCCGAGTTTCCCAGAAACTCCCACGAATCGTACGGGTACCACTCCGATCCCACCTTTGTGTCGAAATCACCAGCGGTAAGCTTGATCTGTATGTGTTCGAAGAGGAGCTGGAGATTGTGTGGGAAGTAGGGATTGATGATGAGTCCCGCGGCACATCCGGCGAGCACATAAACCACCGGGCGCCACTCGAGCCTCTTCTCCGTTATGACAATCACGACAGCCCAGAAGACCGTCGCCATAATAAGCAGCACAAACAGGTCGTACGTCCAGGTAAAGATCAGCGCCAACGGCAGCAAAGGCCAGTATTTTCTCTTAAAAAACAGGTGAATCGCGATAATGACGAAAAGGATTGCGAACGGCGGCGCCTTCGCCATGTTCATGCGAAACAGAAATGGAGCAGAACACCCCAGCAAGGCAATCAACCAGACGAGTGCGAAACGAATGCGATAGCGAAGCAGCAGCCAGTAGCAGGAGAGGACCGCCAGGGTTCCAAATAGTGCCGAGCTTATCTTTGCTCCTAACCGTGGGTCGGAAGACGCGGCGAATGGAATTTGGATTATGTGGAACAGCAGATGATGGTCCACATAATCCTTCGGATTCAGGGTAGTCAGTGGCAGCCACGGAAACGCCGGCGGAAACTGGGAAGCCTTCATCGACTCCCAAAGCGTTCGGGCCCATTTAATGTGATAGTAACCGTCGAAGTCGCCGCAGCAGATTGCAGAAGTCGAGAATTGAAGGTACCAGAAGATGATGCCGACTGCGACGAGACCGATTATAAACTGGATGTTTCGGAGGGCTGACTCAGATTGGAACCTGGAGAGTAATCTTTGAGAGCTGGTCATCAATCGCTCAACTGTCTCTCGTGACGGAAGCTCACAGTTGTTCGATCAGGTCGAGTAGTGCTCGAGGATCGATCGGCTTGGTCATATGCGCATTGAAGCCGGCGTTGGTCGATCGCTCCTTGTCGTCAAACATCGAGTAGCCGGTCACGGCAACCATGGGAACAGTCTCGTAACCCGGCATCGTTCTCATCTCTCGTGCCAATTGGTAGCCGTTCATCTCGGGCATGCCTATATCGGAGATTATGACGTCAAACTGGCGCTCGCGCGCGGCTTTGAGCGCTGCGGGTGCCGAAGCGGCTGTCACGACCGAATAACCGGCGTGGGTCAGGACCACCGCGAGCATCTCTGTAACATCGGCAACATCGTCGACTACTAAGGCTGACCTGCGCTCTCGAGGCTCGGTGTTTAGCACCTCGCTGTCGGGCGAAAGGTCATTCGAATGATTGGATTGATTTCGCAAAAGCTGGCTCAGATAGTGAAGCGGGGCTTGATAACCGCCACCAACGCACGACGAGTTATAGTCTAGCATCGAGGTAGCCTTTCCGCAGTTTTAAGCGAGACCGCGTGTTATATGGAGAGCGGGTTTAATGTAGCTGAAACAGTAGATGTGTGTCTACAGAACTCTTGATTTTTGATTGTAGTGTTTGGTCTCTTGTTCGGCGAAAAACATCGTAGACAGTCTTAAATTATTTTGTTACGGTGAGCCAAACTCAGACCAACAGAAGGAGCCAACAAAATGGTAGCCAGAAAAGGAACCAAGAAGTCCAGCGGCGCGCGCAAACGCGGCGGCGGCAAAGGCACCAGGAAGCGAGCGGGAAAGAAGTCGACGAAGAAGGGCGGCAAGAAATCCACGAAGAAGGGTGGCGGCAAGAAAGGGACAAAGAAGGCCGGAAAGTCCACTAAGAAATCGGCAAAGGGAAGGGGCAGTAAAGCCGGCGGTAAGAAGGGTGGAAAGAAGAGTTCGAGGAAGTCAGCAACCGCTTTGATACCTCCTACCACCGAAAGAACCGAAGAAATGGAAACCGGTGGTTCCGAACGGGCCGCTGAAGGCACGAGTGGCGAGTCTGAATCCGAGGCCATGGAAGGCAGTTAACCGGCAGTTTTGATCTATCCAGTCGGAAATCTATTAATTCCTGTCGAGCACGGGCAGTTAGAATCAATTCTCAAAGAGCCTCGACAAGGTCCGCCAAGGGGCGCGGCCCTGGTCCTACATCCACATCCGCTCGGTGGCGGCACGATGCACAATAAGGTGGTGTTTCGTGCCGCCGCGGCTTTGAACGATGCCGGCCTGACAACCCTGCGAATCAACTTTCGCGGCGTAGGGCAAAGTACCGGAGAACACGACGAAGGACGCGGAGAGCAGGACGATGCGCGGGCGGGCTTGGACTATCTAGCTCAACAATATCCGGCACTCAGGATCCTCCTGTGCGGATTTTCTTTTGGGGCGAGAGTTGGGTTAGACGTTGGCCTAAATGATCCACGCGTGGCGTATCTGATTGGCATCGGGACGCCGCTCGATAAGTATGACTTCAGTTTCCTCGCCGCCTGCCGTAAACCCCTGCTCCTGGTCCACGGAGAACACGATGAGTTTGGCGACGTCGAGGATCTGCGTAAACTTGTCGCCGATCTGGAAAAGAGTGTTCCAGTAAAATTGGTAGTCATTCCCGGCGCCGGCCACTTCTTCGAGGACCATTTGGACGATCTCAAACGCGCAATCACCGACTGGGCCAGCCGCAGATTCTCAGATTACACAGAGAGTAATCTGTGAACCTGTGACTACTCTTTTTCTGATCTGATGCTGATGAAATTTGACGTTTGAGGTTTCTTGTCGCGCAGCCGGAAGCGTACAAACGTGAACGCAACCGCGATCACGATCGCAGCGGCAACCCCGCCGAGTAACAACCTCCCAAGATCATCGAAGCTACTGGTGTTTTCCTGAAGTAGATTAATCAGCGCGAGCATCACCTCACGACCTTTCTGGCAGGTCTGTTTCGACGGGGAATAGACCGTAGCTTAGAACCCGTTGTGCGATTATTTGTTCCGCCTTACGATAGCCGGCATGCACGAACACAAAGACCCTGCGATACGGATCACCTTGTTGCCGCGCGACACCAACTCACGAGGCACGATCTTTGGTGGCGTTATTCTCAGCTACATCGATACGGCCGGAGCTATTGAAGCGCATCGCCACACGAGAATGGAGCGCTTTGTGACGGTGGCAATGAAGGAAGTCATTTTTCACAAACCCGTATTCGTGGGAGACCTCGTGAGCTTCTACGCCGAGACAGTTCGCGTCGGCACGACTTCAATAACAGTCCGCGTGATTGTAGAGGTGGAACGACTCGGGGAGAGCGAACGGGTGCGCGTGACTGAAGCTGAAGTGATTTACGTTGCGGTGAATGAGAAAGGCGAGAAGATCGCGATCGCGCAACAGTGATTTTTCCACAGATTGTTCTGTGTCATCTGTGTAATCTGTGGCTTGATTCAGTTGAGTATTGCCTGCATGCGTCTCAATGCCACCGCCGCCTCAGTAAAATCCGGCTTCTGCTCGAGCGCCAAACCATAATGCCTGGCAGCCTCCAGAAACCTGCGGCGGGTTTCATAAACACGTCCAAGATTGAAATGCGGAAACGCGTACGACTCGTATCGTGGCGCTAACAACGCGCGTTTGAACCAACGCACCGATCCATACGGATCGCCTTTCGCCAGCAAGTAGCTGCCAATGTCGTTATAAGGATTGCCCAGCGTTTCGTCGACGCGAATCGCTTCCAAACACTCTGCAATCGCATCGTCATAGCGTTTCTGGAAACTGTAGACCCAGCCAAGAAACGTGTGCGCCTCGGCGGTCGGGTAGGTCTCGATCGATCGCTTGTAGAGTTCGATGGCCCGCTCGTAATCGTTTGCAAGCTGGGCCTCGTAAGCCTCGTGAAAAAGCTGATTCGCTTCGTAGCGTTTCGCTGCCGCTGCATCGTCGTCGTGGGTATCCATAAAACTTTCCCGCGAAAGCCAAATCGTGGTTGGACTATTTACTTAAGCGGTGAATTATACTCAGGGACATCAATGGCGGATAGAGAGACATTATTCATAACCGGGTTCCCCGGTTTCATCGCGAACCGCTTGCTGGAACGGCTCGCGTGCAAAGACTGCCGGTTCATATTGCTGGTGCAACCATCGTTGGCAGCACGCGCAATAACAGAGCGCGCGCAAATCGCCCAACTCAGTGGAAAGCCGATTGCTGACTTCCAGATTGTTGAAGGAGATATAAGCGAGCCGGGGCTGGCGTTGACGGCGACGGATCGCGAATTAGTCCAACAGCAAGCGACGCGCGTGTTTCACCTGGCGGCTGTTTACGATCTCGCGGTTCCGCGAGACCTTGCTCTCCGAGTCAATGCCGGTGGCACACGCAACGTAGTGGAGCTGGCCCGTTCAATGCCGCATCTGCGCCAGTTTCATCACGTCTCAACCTGCTACGTGGCGGGAAAACGCGAGGGAGTGATTCTCGAGTCGGAGCTGCGACACGATGCGGGCTATCGGAATTATTACGAAGAATCGAAGTACCTGGCGGAATTGGAAGTCGAGACAGTGAAGAATGAACTGCCGGTCACGATTCACCGGCCGGCGGTTGTGTGCGGTGATTCCCGCACGGGTGAGACGGGAAAGTACGATGGTGTTTACTACTTGATCCACTATCTCCTGCGTTGGCCCAGCGTGCTTTCGCTGATCAATATCGGGAACCACCAAGTGAGCCTGAATCTCGTTCCGGTGGATTTTGTAGTTGACGCAATGGCTGCGCTGGCTTTCGACGAACGAGC
>Ga0157375_10002341_pt1 | contig 16367 bp, 16 predicted proteins | sample M35metaG_FD_115311 | JGI IMG/M metagenome (GOLD analysis project Ga0157375, IMG submission 115311) | Miscanthus rhizosphere microbial communities from Kellogg Biological Station, Michigan, USA - M3-5 metaG | ecosystem: Host-associated > Plants > Roots > Rhizosphere > Soil | place: USA: Michigan...
GCCAGCTCGGCGACACGCAGGTCCTCGGCCGTCACCCCCTCGGTCGCATCACAGACGACGATCGCGACGTCCGCGCGCTCGGCCGCGGTCTCGGATCGCAGCTGCGCGTAGTAGTCGACCGTGCCGGCGACCTTGGCGCGGCGCCGCAGGCCGGCGGTGTCGACCAGGATCACCTGGCGCCCGTCGACCTCGAGCTCGGTGTCGATCGAGTCGCGGGTGGTGCCGGCGACGTCGGAGACGATCACCCGGTCGGAGCCGAGGAAGGCGTTGACCAGCGAGGACTTGCCGACGTTGGGTCGGCCGACGACGGCGACGCGGACGGCCTCGTCGTCCTGCAGCCGCGGCGGGCGGTCGCCCAGCGCCTCCACGATCGCGTCGAGCAGGTCGCCGGTGCCGAGCCCGTGGGTGGCCGAGACCGCCAGCGGCTGGCCGAGACCGAGCGCGTGGAAGTCGGCGGTCGAGTGGAAGTCGTCGGGGCGGTCGGCCTTGTTGACCGCGACCAGCACCGGCATCTCGCCGCCGCGCAGCGTCTTCGCCAGGTCGGCGTCGCCGGCGCGCAGCCCGGCGCGACCGTCGACGACCATCAGCACCGCGTCGGCCTCGCCGATCGCCATCCGCGCCTGGCCCTGGACGTCGCGGGCCAGCTCCGCCTCGTCCTCGAGGTCGATGCCGCCGGTGTCGACCAGCTCGAAGGCGAGGCCGTTCCACTCGGTCGCAAGCCGCTTGCGGTCGCGGGTCACCCCCGGCTCGGGCGAGGTGACGGCCTCGCTGCCGCCGACCAGGCGGTTGATCAGGGTGCTCTTGCCGACGTTGGGGAAGCCGACGACGGCGACGGTGGGCAGGCGGCTCACGCCAGGCCCCGTTCGCGGGCGAGGCCGACGACCCGGCCGACGACCTCTTCCAGGCCGAGCCCGGTGGTGTCGAGCTCGACCGCGTCGGCGGCGACGCGGAGGGCGCCGTGCTCGCGCCCGCGGTCGCGGGCGTCGCGGCTGCGCTGGGCGTCGAGCACCGACTCGAAGTCCTCGCCGGTCTGGGCCGCGCGGCGCCGTGCCCGCTCCTCGTCGGAGGCGGTGAGGAAGACCTTCAGGGGCGCGTCGGGGCTGACCACGGTGCCGATGTCGCGACCCTCGGCGACGAAGTCGGCGGCGGCGATCAGGCGGCGCTGGCGCTCGACCATCGCCTCCCGCACCTGCGGGTGGACGGAGACGCGGGAGGCGGCGGCGGTCACCCCGGGCTCGCGGATCCGGGTGCTGACGTCGCGCTCGCCGAGCAGCGCCCGGCGCCCCTCGAGGCCGATCTCGAGGCCACGGGAGAGCTCGCCCAGCGTCTCGCCGTCGTCGAGCGAGAGGCCGTTCTCGATCGCCGCCAGGGCCACGCAGCGGTACATCGCCCCGGAGTCGAGGTAGGTGAAGCCGAGCTCGGCCGCGACGGCACGGGCGACGGTGGACTTGCCGGCCCCGGCGGGGCCGTCGATCGCGATAACCATCAGCGCGGCAGCGTAGAGGCGGACGGGCGCGGGCGGCGGCGCGGCACCCGGCGCCGCGCGCCGGGCAGCGGCCGCGGCCCGCCCGGGACGCCCGCATCCTCGTTTGCGGGCCCGCGCGGCTAGGCGGGATCGAGGAGCGAGGCCAGGTCCGCCTCGAAACCGGGGTAGCTGACCGCGGCGGCCTCCATGCCCCGCACCTCGACCCCGTCCTCGGAGGCGAGGCCGGCGACGGCGCCGAGCATGGCGATGCGGTGGTCCCCGTGGGAGTCGACCGCACCGCCGCGCAGGCCGCCGGTGCCGGTGACGACCATGCCGTCCGCGGTCGCCTCGACCTCGCCGCCGAGCGCGTTCAGCGCCGCGCTGACGGTGGCGATCCGGTCCGACTCCTTGCGGCGCAGCTCGGCCGCGTCGCGGATCGTCGTCGTGCCCTCGGCGAAGCAGGCGGCGAGCGCGACCAGCGGCAGCTCGTCGATCGCCAGCGGCACCTCGACCCCGCCGACCTCGGTCGCGGCCAGGGCCGAGGGGCGCACGCGCAGGTCGCCGATCGGCTCCCCGCCCCGCTCGGTGCCCGGCAGCGTCTCGATCGAGGCGCCCATGCGCTCGAGGATCGCCAGCAGGCCGGTGCGGGTCGGGTTCAGCCCGACGCCCTCGATCGCGACCTCGCTGCCGCCGACCAGCAGGGCGGCGACGACGAAGAAGGCGGCGGAGGAGAGGTCGCCGGGGACGACGATGTGGGCGATCTCCAGCCGCTCCGCCGGCTGGATCACGACCGTGTCGCCCTCGCGGCGCACGTCGGCGCCGGCGGCGGCGAGCATGCGCTCGCTGTGGTCGCGGGTCGGCAGCGGCTCGACGATCCGCGTCTCCCCCTCCGCGAGCAGGCCGGCGAAGAGCAGGCAGGACTTCACCTGGGCGCTGGCGACCGGCAGCTCGTACTCGATCCCCCGCAGCGGCGCCCCGGCGATCTCCAGCGGCGGCAGCCGCTCCTCGCGGCAGCTGAGCTCGGCACCCATTCGCCGCAGCGGCTCGGCGACGCGGTCGACCGGACGGCGGCGGATCGAGTCGTCGCCGTCGAGCCTCCAGCGCCCGCCCTCCTGCCCGGCCAGCCATCCCGGCAGCAGCCGCAGCAGGGTGCCGGCGTTGCCGACGTCGATCGCCGCCGAGCCGGGGCCGCGGAGGCCGACGCCGCGGATCTCGTGCCCGGGCCCCGGCAGCGCCCGCCGGGCCGCCTCCAGGTCCCCCCCGGGCGGGACGGAGGCGGTCGTCTCCCCCCGGCCCAGCTGGGCGCCGAGGTCGGCCACCGCGGCCAGGGTCGAGTTGGTATCGGCGGCGTCGAGATAGCCCTCGATCCGGGTGGAGCCCTCGCTCATCGCCGCGATCAGGGCGGCGCGGTGGGAGATCGACTTGTCGGCGGGCGGGCGCAGCGAGCCGCGCAGGGGGCCGGAGGGGTCGAAGCGGGTCATCGGCCCGACCCTAGATCACCCGGGAGGCGCGAGCGCCGAAGCAGACGACCTTGTTCGCCAGGTAGCGCGGATCGTCGGCAGCGGCTACGCGCCGGCGCCGACGACGGTGACGGTGTGGCCGAGGCCGCGGACCAGCTCGGCGGCGCGCGCGGCGCCGGCGTCGCCGGAGACCCAGAGCGTGACCGCGCCCGAGCTCATGTCCGGGGCCGGGTGCAGGGCCATGTCCTCGATGTTGACCCCGGCCTCGCCCAGGGTCAGGGCCAGCGCGGCGATCGTCCCGGGCCGGTTGGCGACGACGATCCGCAGCTCCCGCAGGGGGCCGGACTCGAGCTGGGACTCGAGCAGGCGCCGGCGGTCCTCGCCGGCGGCGGCGTGCCAGGCGGCGACGGCGTCGAGGTCGCCTTCGCGGATCAGCTCCGCGGCCGCGTCCAAGCGCCGCGCGACGGCGGTCACCGAGTCCGCCACGGCGGCGCGGTTGCTGGCGAAGATGTCGGCCCAGATCGCCGGGTTGGAGCCGGCGACGCGGGTCGCGTCGCGGAAGCTCGGACCGACCTCGGGCAGGCGCTCGGAGTCGCGGCTCAGCTCCGCCGCCGCCTCCGCCGCGAGGGCATTGGCGAGCACGTGCGGGAGGTGGCTGATCGTCGCCAGCAGGCGGTCGTGGGCGGCCGGCTCGATCGCCTGCGGGCGGGCGCCGAGACCGGCGAGGGTCCGCTGCAGGCGGTCGTAGAGGAGGCCGCTGGAGCGCTCTGTCGGGGTCAGGTACCAGCGGGCGCCGTCGAAGAGGTCCTCGCGCGCGTTCTCGACCCCGGCGGTCTCCGCCCCGGCCAGCGGGTGGCCGCCGATGAAGCGCTCGTCCCCGCCCAGGGCGGCGACGAGCTCGCCCTTGGTCGAGCCGACGTCGGTGACGACGGTGTCGGCGCCGCAGGCGGCCAGCGCTTCGCGCCCCTGCGCCGGCAGCGCCGCCACCGGGCCGGCGCAGAAGACGATCTCCGCCCCCTCGCAGGCCGCGGCGACCGAGTCGGCGCCGCGATCGAGGGCGCCCAGCGCCAGCGCCCGCGCGACCGTGGCGGCGCTGCGGCTGTGGCCGACCACCTCGGCCCCGAGCCGGCGCCGCGCGGCGAGCCCGATCGAGCCGCCGATCAGGCCCACCCCGAGGACGGCGACCCTGGTCGCCGGGGCGCCGTTCAACTGCCGCGGGCCTCGATGGCCGAGGCGGCGCGTTCGAGCACGCTGACGGTGTCCTCCCAGTCGAGGCAGGGGTCGGTGATCGACTGCCCGTAGGCGAGCTTCTCGCCCGGGACCAGGTCCTGGCGGCCGGCGACGAGGAAGGACTCCAGCATCAGGCCGACGATCGCCTTGTTGCCGTCGGCGATCTGGTCGGAGATTTCACCGGCGGCGAAGAGCTGTTTTTCCGGGTCCTTGCCGCTGTTGTCGTGCGAGGCGTCGATCACCAGCCGCTCCGGCAGGCCGGAGATCCCCAGCGTCACCAGGGCGTCCTCGACGTCCGGCACGTGGTAGTTCGGCATCCCGTGGCCGCCGCGGAGGATGATGTGGCAGTCGGAGTTGCCGGTCGTGTGCAGGATCGCCGGCTGGCCGGCGTCGTCGATGCCGGCGAAGGCATGGGGAGCGGCCGCCGCGCGCACCGCGTCGACCGCGACCTGGATGTTGCCGTCGGTGCGGTTCTTGAACCCGATCGGCATCGAGAGGCCGGAGCCGAGCTGGCGATGGGTCTGGCTCTCCGAGGTGCGGGCGCCGATCGCGCCCCAGGCGACCGTGTCGGAGATGTACTGCGGCGTGATCGGGTCGAGGAACTCGCACCCGACCGGCAGCCCCAGGTCGACCACCTCGAGCAGCAGCTTGCGGGCGATCCGCAGGCCGGCGTTGACGTCGCCGGAGCCGTCCAGGTGCGGGTCGTTGATCAGCCCCTTCCAGCCGGTCGTCGTCCGCGGCTTCTCGAAGTAGACCCGCATCACGATCAGCAGCCGGTCGCCGAGCTCCCGCGCGACCCCGCTGAGGCGGCGGGCGTAGTCGAGCGCCGCCTTCGGGTCGTGGACGCTGCACGGGCCGACCACGACCAGCAGCCGCGGGTCCTTGCCATGGAGCACGTCGACCACTTCCTGACGCGCCTTCACCACCGCTTCCGCCCGCTCCTTGCCCAGCGGCAGCTCCTCCATCAGCTTTTCCGGCGGCGACAGCTCGACCACTTTCGCGATCCGCTGGTCCCGCACGCCGTCTCGTTTTGCCCCCTCCATCCCGATGATCATCTTGTCGTCGCCTTTCTCCACAGCTGAAATCGTACTTTCTGGTCGCTGGTTGCCATTCCGACGCGGGCAGCGGCCCACGCGAACAACTCGGTCGGCGCCCGGCGGAGACAGCTATCGAAGCGGCGCAGTGCACCGCCAGGCCGGACGCCTAGCTAAATCGCCACCAATAGAGAGAGAAGCGGCCAGCCCCGAGGGCGGCGCCGGGGGCGCTCGTGCCGCTCGTGCTTGTGACCTCGTGCTTCACCTTGGCAACGTTTGTAGCACGGCCCGCGCGATTAGTCGAGTATTTCCGAGAGGACGCCGAGGAAGCGCTCGTTCTCGGCCGGCGTGCCGTAGCTGACGCGGATGTGACCGGGGTCGCCGAGCGGCGTTCCGGGGCGCACGGCGATCAGCTTCTCGGCCAGGCCGGCGACGACCGCGGCCTCCTCGGCGTCGCCGAGGTCGATCCAGGAGAAGTTGGCCTGCGTCGCCGCCGTCTCGAGGCCGAGCCGGTGCAGCCCCTCCTCGACCCGCAGGCGCTCGGCGATCGTCCGCTCGACCCGGTCGCTGACGTCGTCCTGGTGCAGGATCGCCTCCGCCCCGGCCGCCTGGGCGAGGGCGTTGACGCTGAACGGCTGGCGCACGGCGTCGATCGCGGCGCGGAAGCCGGTAGAGCCGAGCGCGTAGCCGACCCGCAGCCCGGCCAGCCCGTAGCACTTGCTGAAGGTGCGGAGGACGACCAGGTTGGGGAAGTCGGCGAGCAGGTCGAGGGTCGCGTCGGGGTCGTCGTCGGTCTGGAACTCGACGTAGGCCTCGTCGAGGATCACCGTCACGTGCGGCGGGATCCGCTCGCAGAAGGCGGCGATCTCGGCCGCCGGGATGTGGGTCGAGGTCGGGTTGTTGGGATTGCAGACCAGCAGCAGCTGGGTCGCGGCCGTGACCTCGGCCGCCATCGCCTCGAGGTCGTGGACGCCGCCGGCGGCGAGCGGCACGCGGATCTCGCGGGCGCCGGTCAGCGCCGGCAGGTAGGGGTACATCGAGAAGGCGGGCCAGGCGTAGAGGATCTCGTCCCCGGGCTCGCAGAGCGCCTCGGCGGCGGCGAGCAGGATCTCGCAGGAGCCGTTGCCGACGGCGACCCTGCCGGGCTCGGTCTCATAGCGCTCGGCGAGGCGGCTGCGCAGCAGCGTCGCGTCGGGGTCGGGGTAGCGGTTCGCCGCCGCCGCCGCGGCGGCGATCGCCTCGACCACCTGCGGGTGCGGCGGCGCCGGCGACTCGTTGGAGGCGAGCTGGGCGATCCCGCCGGCCGCGATCGCCTCGGGCGCCTGTCCGGTCGGCACGCCGGCCTGGTAGCCCGGCATCCGGGCCAGCTTCTCCGCGAAGGTGACGGTCATCGCTCGATTCTGACGCAGGCGCGGCCTACTGGGCCGATTGCAGGTCGGTGCGCAGGTCGCTGGCGCCGCCGAGGTAGGCGTGCGCCGGCACGTGGCCCTCCGGCGCGTAGTAGTGGGCCATGACCCGGATCACCCGCGGCATCGAGCCCGGGACCGGGATCTCGCGGCAGCAGAGCAGCGGCACCGAGTCGAGCCCGAGCCTGCGGGCGGCGACCGCGGGGAACTCGGCGTCGAGGTCCTCGGTGGTGGTGAAGAGGCAGCTGACCATCGCCTCCGGCTCGAGGCCGTTGCGCTCGATCAGCTCCCGCATCAGGCCGTCGGTGGCGGCGAGGATCGCCCCCGCCTCGTTGACCTCGACCTGTGTGGCGCCGCGGACGGCGAACAGCCGCTGCCGCGGGGGCTCGTGGGAACCGGCGTTCACGACTCCGCATCTTTCCAGAGCTGGGCGATCTCCTCGTCGGAGAGGCGGCGGGCGCCTCCCGACGCGAGCCGGCCGAGCGCCAGCGGGCCGAAGCCGATCCGCTTCAGCGCCACCACCCGGTTGCCGACCACTTCGACCATCCGCCGCACCTGGCGGTTGCGCCCTTCGCGCAGGACGATCTCGATCTCCTGACGGGCGACCCGGTTCACCTCCGCCGGCGCCGTCGGCCCGTCCTCGAGCTCCACCCCGCGCCGCAGGCGCTGCAGGTCCTTGTCGGTGGGCGGCTTGCCGAGGCGCGCGAGGTAGGTCTTGGCGACGCCGTAGCGGGGATGGGTGAGGCGGTTGGCGAGGGCGCCGTCGTTGGTCAGCAGCAGCAGGCCGGTCGAGTCGGCGTCGAGGCGGCCGACCGGGTAGAGGCGGGCGGCGGACTCGACCAGCTCGACCACGGCCGGCCGCTCCCCCGGCTCGCGCGCGGTCGAGACGACGCCGGCGGGCTTGTTGACGGCCCAGACCTCGATCGCCTCGACCCCGACCGGGCTGCCGTCGACCCGGACGTCGTCGCCGGCCTCGACGTCCCGTGCCGGATCCGTAACCACCTCGCCCCCGACAGTGACCCGCCCCTTGGAGATGATCATCTCCGCGCGACGCCGAGAGGCCACCCCCCCATGCGCCAGGAACTTGACCAGCCTCACGACGCAGGAGGCCCGAGGGCAGGCCCCGACGCAGCCTCCACGCTGTTGCTGCGTCGGGGCCTGCCCTTGGGCCTCCCCCGCCTCAAGGCTCTGATCTCTGTTCCCCGGCCTTGAGCAGCCTCTCGCGCAGCTCCCGCGCGTCCTCGGGGCTGGGATCGAAGCGCGAGGGGTCCGGCAGCTGGTCGACGCCGGAGAGGCCGAAGAGCCGTTCGAACAGCTCCGAGGTCTTGAAGATCGCGGCGCCGAACTGGGAGCGGCCCGACTCCTCGATCAGGCCGCGCTCGGCCAGGCTGGTCACCGCCGACTCCGAGGTGACGCCGCGGATGCGGGCGATCTCCGGCCGGGTCACCGGCTGCAGGTAGGCGACGATCGTCAGGGTCTCCGCCTGGGCCTGGGTCAGCGGCGGCGTCCGCGGCTTCGAGAGCAGGCGCCGGGCAGCTTCCTCGCTGCCGGGGTCGCTGGCGAGCGCGAAGCCGCCGGAGACCTCGCGCAGGACGACGCCGCGCTTGCCCTCGGCGAGGTCCTCGCGCAGCAGCTCCAGAGCCTCGGCCACCTGCCCCTCGGTCGCCTCCGTCGCCATCGCCAGGTCGGCGGCGCCGACCGGCTGGGCGGAGAGGAAGAGCAGCGCTTCCAGGGTGCGGCTGAGGTCGCTCACGAGGGCGTCGCCCTGCGCACGGAGATCGGCCCGAACGGCGCCGGCTGGTCCCAGGTGATCTCGCCCTTGCGGTAGAGCTCGAGCAGGCCGAAGACGGTGACCGCCTGGGTCAGCCGGTCCTCGCCGCCGAACTCCTCGTCGAAGTCGAAGCTGGCGCGGCGGCGGAGGACGTCGCGCAGGGCACGCAGGCGCCGCTCCAGCGAGACGGTCGGGCGGATGTGGCTGACGTCGACGTCGGGCGGCTCGGTCAGCAGGTCGCCGAGCGCGGCGCCGAGCTGGTCCGGGTCGTAGACCGCGGTCGCGGCCTCGACCGCGAGCCGGCGCAGCTCCGCCGGCAGCGGCGCCGAGCGGTAGAGGTAGCCGCGCTGGCTCTCGAAGCGGTCGGAGAGGACGGCCGAGGCGTCGCGGTAGCGCCGGTACTCGAGCATCCGCGCGATCAGCTCCTCGACCGCCTCCTCGGGGCTGAGGTCGTCGAGCTCGTCCTCGGGCCCCGGCAGCATCAGCCGCGACTTCAGCTCCAGCAGGGCGGCGATCAGGACTAGGAACTCGGTCGCCACCTCCAGCTCCAGCTCGCCCTCGCGCTCGAGGTGCTCGACGTAGGCGACGACGACCTCGCCCAGCTGCAGGTCGAGCAGGCTCACCTCCTCGCGCAGGACGACCGCCATCAGCAGGTCGAACGGCCCGGCGAAGATGTCGAGGTCGAGGTCCAGCTCGGCGATCGCCATCCGCGCAGACTAGAGCGGCGGCGGGACGAGGCGGCGCCGTTTTCCCCCTATTTGGGGACGGGGCCGTAGCCCATGCGCTCGCGCACGTCGGCCACGGTGGAGGCGGCCAGCGCGCTGGCCTTCTCGGCGCCGGCGGCCAGGACCGCCTCCAGCGCCTCCTCGTCGGGGCGCAGCTCGGCGTAGCGGGCGCGGACCGGCGCCAGCAGCTCGGCGACGGCCTCCGCCACCGCCTTCTTGAAGTCGCCGTAGCCGGCGCCCTCGAACTCGGCCTCGACCGCCGCCTGGTCGCTGCCGCGGGCGACGGCGAGGATGTCGATCAGGTTCGTGATCCCAGCCTTGTCGGCGCCGCGCCGCACCTCGCGGCCGGAGTCGGTGACGGCGCTGCCGAACTTCTTGCGGATCGCCGCCGGCTCGTCGAGCACGAGCACGGTGCCCGCCTCGGTGCCGCCGGTCGTCGACATCTTCCGCTCCGGCTCCTGCAGGTCCATGATCCGGGCGCCGACCTCGGGGATCCTGAACTCGGGCACGACCAGGGCCTCGCCGAAGCGCTCGTTGAAGCGGCGGGCGATCTCCCGCATCAGCTCGACGTGCTGGCGCTGGTCGTCGCCGACCGGGACCTCGGTGGCGCGGTAGGCGAGCACGTCGGCGGCCATCAGCACCGGGTAGAAGAAGAGCGCGGCGGCGACCAGCTCCTTCTGCCGCGCCGACTTCTCCTTGAACTGGTGCATGCGGTTGAGGTCGCCGTGGGCGGTAACGGCGGAGAGCAGCCAGGTCAGTTCGGTGTGCTCGCGCACGTCGGACTGGCGGAAGAAGACGCAGCGCTCCGGATCGAGGCCGGCGGCGAGCAGGATCGCGGCGGTGTCGTAGACGCGCTCGCGCAGCTCGGCGGGGTCGTAGGCGACCGAGATCGCGTGCAGGTCGACGATGCAGAAGATCGCCGGGTCGCCGCGGTCCTGGCCCTCGACGTACTGGCGGATCGCGCCGATGTAGTTGCCGAGGTGCTTGCGCCCGGTCGGCTGGATCCCGGAGAAGATGATCGGCTTGGCGGCCATGGCGGCAGCCTATGCAGGCTCGGGCTCGGGCGCTTCGCTGTCGGGCAGGTCGCCGCGGCGGCGCTTTGGGTCCTCGATCCCGAAGCCGGAGGCGATGCCGCCGGCGATCATCAGCAGGGCGGCGATCAGGGCGCCGAGGTGGAAGGCCGAGGTCGAGGCGTCGACCGAGGCGGCCCGCACCCGCGTCGCCTCGGCGGCGCTCAAGCCGGCGGTCTTCGGCACCGCCAGCGGCTGCGCCTTGGCGTCGGCGACGGTCCGGGTCGCGGCGGCGCCGAGCGGGGCCGGGCCGAGGTTGGAGTCGAGGGCGGCGCCGAAGTGGGCGGAGATGACGGCGCCGAGGATCGCGATCGCCAGCAGCCCGGCGACCCGGGAGACGCCGTTGTTGACCCCGGAGGCGATCCCGACCCGGCGTTCGGAGACCGAGTCGAGCACGGTCGCGGTCAGCGGCGCCACCGTCGCCGCCAGGCCGAGGCCGAAGACGAGGATCGCCGGCAGCACGTCGGTGGGGTAGCTCGCCTCGGCGCCGACCCGCAGCATCAGCAGCAGCCCGAGGCCGGCGACGATCGGGCCGGCGGTCATCGGCAGCCGCGGCCCGACGCCGGAGGCGAGGCGGCCGAAGCGGGGCGAGAGGAAGAACAGCAGGAGCGAGATCGGGGTCGTCGCCAGCCCCGCCTCCAGGGCCGAGTAGCCGACCACCTGCTGGAGGTAGAGGCCGACGAAGAAGAGGCCGCCGATCAGGCCGGCGTAGGCGGCCAAGGTGGTGAGGTTGGCGACGGCGAAGTTGCGGATGCGGAAGAGGCCGAGGTCGAGCATCGGGTGGCGGGCGCGGGCCTCGTAGAGGAGGAAGAGGGCGAGGCAGGCGATGCCGCCGATCAGCGGCACCCAGACCAGGGGATCGCTCCAGCCGTGCGTCGGCTGCTCGATCAGGGCGAAGACGGGGCCGCCGAGCCCGGCCGCGGAGAGCACGATCCCGAGCCGGTCGATGCCGCGGAAGGCGTCGGGGTCGCGGCTCTCCTCGACCGCGCGCAGGGTGAGGACGACGGTGACCGCGATCAGCGGCAGGTTGAACCAGAAGATCGCCCGCCAGGAGAGCAGGCCGATCAGAGCGCCGCCGCCGGCCGGGCCGAGCACGGTCGCGATCCCGGTCCAAGCGGTCCAGGTGCCGACCGCCTTGCCGCGCTCGGCGCCCTCGAAGGTGGCGGCGACGATCGCCAGCGAGCCGGGCACGAGCAGCGCCCCGGCGATGCCCTGCAGGGCGCGGGCGCCGACCAGGAACTCGTCCGAGGGGGCGATCGCGCAGAGCGCCGAGGTGGCGCCGAAGCCGACGAGGCCGGCGACGAACATCCGCCGCCGCCCGAACTGGTCGCCGAGGCTGCCGCCGACGAGGAGCAGCGAGACCATCGTCAGCAGGTAGGCCTCGACCACCCACTGCTGGCCGGCGAGGCCGGCGTCGAGCCCGTCGCTGATCGCCGGCAGGGCGACGTTGACGACGGTGCCGTCGAGGAAGACGACGGTCGAGCCGAGGATCGTCGCGATCAGGGTCAGGCGCTGCTGGCGGGACACCGGTCGAGTCTAGGTAGGCGGCTCCCGCAGCTGCTGCGCAGGCGTGAAGAAGTTGCGGTAGGCGAGGCCGGTGGCGACGAGGGCGGCGATCGAGACGCTGCCGAGCAGGGTGTAGAGGAGGATCAGCTGCAGGCGCACGGCGTCGGTCGGGTTGGCGCCGGCGAGCAGCATCCCGACCATCGTCCCGGGGAAGAAGATCAAGCCGGTGGTCTTGGTCGAGTCGACCAGGGTGATCATCCCCGAGCGCAGGGCGCGGCGGACGGTCGGCATCGCCGCTTCGCGGGCGGTCGCGCCGAGCGCCAGGGTCGCCTCGATCCGCGGCCGCGAGTCGTGCATCTCGTCGCCGAGCCGGTTCAGCGCCACCGCCGCGGCGGTCATCGCGTTGCCGATCACCATCCCGCCGACCGGGACCAGGTAGCGCGGCGTCGCTTCGAAGATGCCGAGGGCGACGACGAGGCCAAGGGTGCTGGCGCCCGCCAGGGCGAGGGCGATCAGCAGCGGCACGAAGGCCCGCGGCACCCGATCGGCGCGGCTGCGGGCGGTGATCGCGCCGAACAGGACCATCACCGCGAGCAGGACGAATACGAGCCAGATCGTGTCGGCCTCGAAGATCAGCTTGATCGCGTAGCCGATCGCGGTCAGCTGGATCAGCGAGCGGACGGCGGCGATGCCGACGTCCCGCTCGAGGTCGGCCCGCCACCAGAAGGAGATCGCCGCAGCGAGCGCGACCAGCGCCAGCGAGGCCGCCACCTGGCCGACGGAGACGTGGATCGAGGTGCCGAGGGCCGCGGCCGGAGCGCCGCTCACGCCAGCACCTCCTCGAGGGCGCCGCAGGCGACGAGCCGGCCGGCCTCAATCCGCACCACCCAGTCGCTGAGCCGGCGCGCCTGCTCGGGGTCGTGGCTGACGAGGACGATCGCGATCTCAAGCTCGCTTCGCAGCTCGCTCAGGGCGGCCTCGATCGCGTCGCGGGCGGCGTGGTCGAGGGCCGAGGTCGGCTCGTCGAGGAGCAGCACCCGCGGCCGCTGCGCCAGGGCCCGGGCCAGCATCGCCCGCTGCTGCTCGCCGACCGAGAGCTTGGCGACGTCGCGCTCGGCGTAGTCCGGGTCGAGGCCGGCGAGGCGCAGGCAGCGCGCCGCCTCGGGCGGCGCGCCGGCGAGCCCGGCCGCGTACTCGAGGTTCGACGCCACCGTGCCCTCCAGCAGCGCCGGCAGCTGCGGCACCAGCGCCACCTCGCGCCGCAGCGCCAGCGGGTCGTAGTCGGCGAGCGGCCGGCCGCGGTAAGAGATCTCGCCCCGGTCCGGGTCGGCGAGCCGGTTCAGCAGGCGCAGCAGGGTCGACTTGCCGCTGCCGGAAGGCCCGACGATCGCCGTCGCCCCGCCGGGGATGGAGGCGCTCACGCCCTCGAGGACGGGGCGGCCGTCGCGGCCGAGCCCGACCTCTCGCAGTTCGAACAGCACCCGGCGATGATCGCACCGCAAGACTCCTGCCGGCCGCGGGAAACCAGCGCAGCCTCGGCGTGTGGCTGGAACAATCGGGTAGGTGAGCGTCCATGGCTAGAGCGATCTGGAGCGGCTCGATCAGTTTCGGGCTCCTCAACGTGCCCGTGAAGCTGTACAGCGCCGTCGCCCGGCGCAACATCGCCCTGCGCGAGATCCGCGAGTCCGACAGCGCCCGGATCAAACACCGCCGGGTCGCCGAGGGGACCGACGAGGAGGTCCCCTACGACAGCATCGTCAAGGCCTTCGAGATCACCCCCGGCCGCTACGTGCCGATCGGCAAGGACGAGATGTCGGCGCTGGCGCCGGAGAAGACGCGGGCGATCGAGGTCCAGGACTTCGTCGACCTCGACGAGATCGACCCGATCTACTTCGACAGCCCCTACTACCTCGGCCCCGCCGACGGCGCCGAGAAGGCCTACTCGCTGCTGGCCAAGGCGATGAGCGCCTCCGGCAAGGTCGCGATCGCCCGTTTCGTCTTCCGCAACAAGGAGCACCTGGCGGCGATCCGGACCAGCGGCGACGCCCTCACCCTGACCACGATGCGCTTCGCCGACGAGATCGTCTCCGCGGCGGAGCTCGAGGACGTGCTGCCGGAGAAGGCGCCGAAGGTGGCCAAGAAAGAGCAGCAGATGGCCGAGCAGCTGATCGCCTCGCTCAGCACCGACTTCGACCCCGGCGCCTACCGCGACGAGTACCGCGAGCAGCTGATGTCGCTGATCGAACGCAAGGCCGAAGGCAAGGAGATCGTCGCCTCCGAGGCGGAGGAGCCGCAGGCGACCAAGGCACCGGACCTGATGGCGGCGCTGGAGCAGAGCATCGCCGCCGTCAAAGGCAAGGGCGCGGCGAAGAAGCCGGCGGCGAAAAAACCCAAAGCCGCGGCGAAGAAGAGCAAAAAAGCGACGAAAGCGAAGCCCAAAAAAGGCTCCTCGTCGCGCTCGAAAACCAAAGCCTCGAAATAAGCGGTGGCCTCGAGCCAGCAGGTCGAGGTCGACGGGCGTGAGCTGAAGCTCACCAACCTCGACAAGGTCCTCTACCCCGAGGCCGGCTTCACCAAGGGGGAGATGGTCGACTACTACGCCAAGGTGGCGGCGACGATGGTGCCCCACCTCAGCGGCCGCGCCGTCACCCTGCGCCGCTTCCCCGAAGGCGTCGACGACCTCGATTCCGCCTTCTTCGAGAAGCGCTGCCCCAAGCACCGGCCCAAATGGGTGAAGACGACGAGCGTCACCGCCGGCCCGCGCTCGGGCAAGATCGACTTCTGCGTCTGCGACGGCCGGCCGACGCTGATCTGGATGGCGCAGCTGGCGGCGATCGAGCTGCACCCCTCGCTCTCGCTGGGGCGGGCGCCGAAACGGCCGACCGTGCTCGCCTTCGACCTCGACCCGGGGCCGCCGGCGGACGTCGTCGACTGCTGCCGCGTGGCGCTGCGCCTGCGCGACCTCTTCGGCCACTTCGGGGTCGAGTGCTTCCCCAAGACGTCGGGCTCGAAGGGGATGCAGGTGTACGTCCCCCTCAACTCGAAAAAGGTCAGCTACGACACGACCAAACCGTTCGCCAAGGCGATCGCCCAGCTGCTGGAGAAGCAGACGCCCGACCTGATCGTCTCGAAGATGAAAAAGGTCGAACGCGAGGGCAAGGTGATGGTCGACTGGTCCCAGAACCACCAGAGCAAAACGACGATCGCCGTCTACTCGCTGCGGGCCCGCGAACGCCCGACCGCCTCGACCCCGATCACCTGGGAGGAGGTCGAGGCCTGCGCCGCGAGCGAGGACGCGGGTTCGCTGGTCTTCGAAGCCGACGCGGTGCTGGACCGGATCGAGCGCCACGGCGACCTCTTCGCCCCGGTCCTGGAGCTGGAGCAGGAGCTGCCGGACCTGTAGTGCTCACGGCCCCGCAAGGGCCTTATGTGCCGGACGAGGGGCCCTATGTGGCGAACATTCCCACTTGCGTGCCGATGCCGATGCCGGATTCGGTGAATTGATGGCCGTCTTTGGTGACGAGCTTTTCTTCGGTTATCTGGTACGCCTTCAGTGTGACTTTGGCATTGAAAGTGCCATCGCTGTGTTCTCCGGGACTTGGGCAGGAGGGGCCGGCGGCCGTATAGAGCAAGCCGGAGATTGTGAAGGTGGCGCCGAGATGTTTTGTGCTTGTTTCGTCTTCTTTGCCGGCGCCGGGATTCTGGTTTTCGAAGACGACGTGCGACAGGTTCTGTTCGGGGAAAGTGAACGTGCAGAAAGCCGCTTTCAATTCGATCCGTTTCCCCACTGTGCATCCGGCGATGCCGAGGATGGCTGTCAATTCTGCCGACCCCGTCAGTGTGAATCGACAGCCGTTCATCTTCGTTTCGCCTATCCCGCCAATTACCCCTTTGCATGCCTGGAAGCTCGGTGTGAGAGCCAGTTCGAGGGTTGTTTGCGCCACCGACCTGCCTTCGAAGCTCACCGCCGAGCATTTGATCGGCAGGCCGCCGAAGACGGTGAAGGTGACCGCTTCGGTCGATTCCCCCCTGAGCGCCACCGGGGTGCCGTCGAGGTGGAATTCGCCCGCCGCCTGGGCGCCGGCGGGCGCCGCAGAGCCGACGACGCAGGCGAGGAGACAGGCGGCCCCGAGAAGCTTGGAGTTCAAGCTCATAGCCAGGATCTATAGAGCCAAGCCACCTATAGATCAAGAAAATTTGAGGATCAATACGTTCGCGCGCGGATCGGCGCCCCGCTAGAGCGGCTGGCGGACGACCGGCTTACGGGTCGCCCTGACCTCGTCGAGGCGACGAACCGGGGTCGTGTACGGCGCGGACTTAGCGACCTCGGGGTCGGTCTCGGCCTCCGCGAGGATCTGCTCGATCGCGTCGGCGAAGGCGTCGAGGCTCTCCTTGGTCTCGGTCTCGGTCGGCTCGACCATCAGCGCCTCCTCAACCAGCAGCGGGAAGTAGACGGTCGGCGGGTGGAAGCCGAAGTCCAGCAGGCGCTTGGCGAGGTCGAGCGTCGCCAGCCCGAGCTCCCTCTTCATCGGCTTGCCGGAGAGGACGAACTCGTGCATGCAGTGGCGGTCGAAGGCGATCGGAAGGCGCTCGCCGGCGCGACCGGAGGCGAGGCGCGCCTTTAAGTAGTTGGCGTTGAGGACGGCCGTCTCGGAGGCCTCGGCGAGGCCGTCGGCGCCGAGGCTGAGGATGTAGGCGTA
>Ga0157375_10002349_pt1 | contig 16343 bp, 16 predicted proteins | sample M35metaG_FD_115311 | JGI IMG/M metagenome (GOLD analysis project Ga0157375, IMG submission 115311) | Miscanthus rhizosphere microbial communities from Kellogg Biological Station, Michigan, USA - M3-5 metaG | ecosystem: Host-associated > Plants > Roots > Rhizosphere > Soil | place: USA: Michigan...
AACCGGTAGACGATGCGCGTGAGCAGGAAGGCAATGAAGCGCAGCAGGTACTCGGGCACCAGGTGGAAGATGTAGCCCGCGACGATGGCGTTCGCGATCCCGGTGAGCAGCAGCACGCCGGGGATGCTGACCCCGAGCGCCAGGAGCCCGCCGGCGAGCACCGAGCTGGCGATCATGAACGCGGCGTTGAGGATATTGTTGGCCGCGATGACGCGGGCCCGGTGGCTGGCGGGGGCGCGCATCTGGATGAGCGCGTACATCGGCACGCTGTAGAGGCCGGCGAAGAGCGAGAGCAGGCCGAGGTCGGCCATCACGCGCCAGTGCGCCGGCTCGGCCATGAACGACATCAGCGTGTAGCCGGCCGACGGCGCCAGCCCGCGCGACGCGAAGTAGAGGTCGATCGCGAACACGCTCATGCCGATCGCGCCAAGCGGAACGAGGCCGATCTCGACGTGGCGGCGCGACAGCACCTCGCACAGCAGCGAGCCGATGCCGATTCCGACCGAGAAGACGACGAGCAGGAGCGAGGCGACGCGCTCGTCGCCGTGCAGGACGTCCTTGGCGAACGACGGGAACTCGGCGAGGAAGGCGGCGCCGAAGAACCACATCCACGAGATGCCGAGGAGCGAGCGGAAGACGACCAGGTTGCCGTGGGCGAGCTTCAGGTTGCGCCAGGTCTCGCTGACGGGGTTCCAGTTGATCCGCAATCCCGGGTCGGTCGACGGCGACGCCGGAACGTACTGGGCGACGACGCGGCCGAGCAGGGCGACGCCGACGCACGCGAACGCGACGTAGTGGCGGCCGACGCCGGGGATGCCGACCAGGAGGCCGCCGGCGACCTGGCCGAGCAGGATCGCGACGAACGTCCCCATCTCGACCATGCCGTTGCCGCCGGTGAGCTCGCGCTCGCCGAGGTGCTGCGGCAGGTAGGCGAACTTGACCGGGCCGAACAGCGTCGAGTGCAGCCCCATCAGGAAGACGCAGGCGAGCAGCACGTAGGGATCGGCGACCCAGAAGCCCCAGGCCGCGAGCGCCATGATCGCGATCTCGAGGTTCTTGACGAAGCGGATGACGCGCGTCTTGTCGTACTTGTCGGTCAGCTGGCCGCTGGTCGCCGAGAAGAGCAGGAACGGCAGGATGAAGAGGGCGCCGATCGTCAGCCCGGCGAGCTGCGGCTGCAGGAAGGCGTCGGCGAGCGTCAGCTGGTACGTCACCATCACGGTGAACGCGAACTTGAACAGGTTGTCGTTGCCGGCGCCGAGGAACTGGGTCCAGAAGAACGGCGCGAAGCGGCGCTGCGCGAGGAGCGCGAACTGGTTCGGATGCTCGTTCGCGCTGGCTTGCGCCACCGGTGCGGCAACGTCGGCGTGGAGGGTCAAGGGGGAGGCTCTCGGGGTTCGGCGCACGCGGCGTCGTCGCCTGCAATCTAACGCACGACCTGCGGCGGGCCGCCGAGGCCGTCGCGCTCGAGCCAGCGGAACACCGAGTCGACCGTGACCGTCTCGATGCGATCGCTGAACCGCTTCTCGTCGGGATGGTCGTCGAAGGCGACGTTGGCGCTGGCGATCCGCGCGCCGAGGCGCTTGAACGCCGACAGGTGCAGCGTCGTCGGCTCGTAGCCGTGCAGGCGCAGCCACGCCTGGGCGCGCGCGCGCGTCGTCGCGTTCCGCTCCTCGGCGAAGGCGAGCGTCTCGAGCACCCATTGATTCGACTGCTGGTAGCGCTGCGACCAGGGGTACGCGACCATGCTGTAGGCCGGTGCATCGAGGCGGGCGACGGCTTCGTTGTCGACGAGCACCGGGCGCATGTGCGCCTGCACCGCCGGCGTGAGGACGACGATCGCCGCCTCGTACTGCCAGAGGTCGTCGAGAAAGAACTCGCCCAGGCCCTGGCGATACAGCGAGGCGCGCGCCGAGCCGCACTGGTTCAGCTTGTGGACGACGCGCCAGGGCGCACTCGCGCTCGCGCCGTCGCGATAGGCGAAGCCGAGATGCGAATAGCGGATGCCGTACTCGCTCAGGTTCTGGCCGGCGCGCGCGATGACGACGACGTCGGCGCCGCTCTGCGCCAGTCGCGCCGCCGTGTGCTCGGCGAGCTGCATCGCCCGGCTCACCGCGAGCGCCGTCGGCGGACGTTGCTCGCAACTGCGGCCGGCGTTGGCCAGTGGCGCCAGCACGAGAGCGACGGCGGCGACGATGCCGCGAACCGCGATCGACTTCATCGCGTGATCCTCTCGTTGTAGAGCAGGGCGCGGCCGAGCTCGTTCGGGATGAAGGCGATCGCCTCGCCCGCTGCCGAGAGCACCCAGCCGGTGCTGAGCGCGGTGGCGACGACGACGGTGCCGGCCGCGACCGATGCGTTGGCAATGCCGCGACCGACCAGCGTGACGCTCGCTTGCGCGCCGTCGGACGCGCGCTCGAGAACCCAGACCGCGCCGGTGCTGGTCGCTTCGACCGCGACGACGCTGAGCGCGGCGCCGGTCGACAGGATCGCCACCGGCGCCGCGATCGAGATCGCGATCGGCAGCGCCGACAGCGCGCTCGCCTCGGAGACCGTCGACTGCGCTGCGGCGTTGGCGCCGAGCAGCGCCGCGGCGGTAAGGGCGATCGTCAGGCGACGCCACGCGCCGGTTCGCGTCGCACGATTGAGGATGGGACGACTCATGAGCAACTCCGTGGAAGAAAGGGTGTGGTCGATCTCAGCCGCGCTCGCACGAAGCGCACACCGACGACCGCGTCTGCGCCGCTTCGGCGAGCTCGTTCTCGTGCGCGTCGCGCAGCGTCTTGGCGAGCGTGAAGCAGGTCGAGATCAGGAACAGCCAGCCGACGCCGAGAAAGGCCTGGTACGCGGGGTTGATCTCCATCTGCACGAGGCCCCACGCGGTGAGCGTCATCGCCAGGAAGAATCCAGCCCAGACGACGAGCCGCCAGAGCGGCGTGTCGACCTGTCGGGTCGCGTTGTCGCGGGTGAACTTCGCGAGCGCGAACGTCGCCGACACGCAGAACATGTAGCCCATGACCATGAACGCACGGTCGAGGTCGCGCCCCGGCAGCCAGGCGAGGCCGATCGCGCACAGCGACGAGGCGGCGAAGAACGAAGCCCAGACCTGCGCCTTCCAGGCGCGGGTGTCGTGACGGATCGGCGAGGTCTGCATGCGGTCCTCCAGCGAGGTCGAAGTGAAAGGCGGCGCATCTTGCCGGCCGTCGCCACGCTTCGTCCATCGCTCGCAGGAGCGTGGCGAGGTCCGGCACCGCGAGTCGCGCGCGCCGCTACCGCGCGACGTTCGGGCAGGTTCGATGTGGCAGCATCGACCGGATTTCACTCCCGCCGCGTCGCCTGCATGACCAGCTGTTCCGCGCGATTCGACTTCGCACCCAGGCGCCGCACGAGGCGTCTCCTTTCTTCGACGCTGCTCGCCGTCGTCGCGCTGTCGGGCTGCGGTGGCGGCGGCGGCACCGGCGTCGCCGCCGGCCCGGACGTTCCGCCCGCCGCGGCGGTGGATGGCCCGGCCTGGTGGAGCTTCGCTCGCGACGCCCAGCACGCCGCGACCGGTGCCGTCGCCACGCAGGACCTCAACCGCATCGCCTGGTCGACGCCGATCGACCTCGCGCCGCCGCGTGTCAACGGCGCGCTGCTGATCCACTACGGCTCGCCGGTCGTGACCTCGCACAACACCGTCGTCGTTCCGGTCAAGACGGCGGCGGCGGGCGGCTTTCGCATCGAGGCGCGCTCGGGCGCAAACGGCGGCCTGATCTGGTCGGCGGCGAGCGACTACGTCTTGCCGCCGCACAACTGGGTGCCGAGCTACAACGTCGCGTTGACGTCTGGCAATCGCCTCTACGCGCCCGGCGCGGGCGGCAAGCTGCTCGTCAAGGACGACGCCGATGCGAGCGGCGGCGCGCTGCGAACCGTCGTCTTCTACGGTGCCGCGGCCTACAACGCCGCGCCGGCCGCGTTCGACGCCGGCGTCTTCATCAACACGCCGATCACCGTCGATTCGCAAGGCAACGCCTTCTTCGGCTTCATGGTGACCGCTGCGAATCCCGCGGGCCTCGTCAGCGGCATCGCCCGCGTCGATGCCAACGGCGTCGGCATCTGGACGCCCGCGGCGGCCGCGGCAGGGGATCCGGCGATCGACAAGGTCTCGATGAACAGCGCTCCGGCGCTCTCGGCCGACGCGAAGACGCTGTACGTCGCGGTCAACACCGCCCGCAGCGCCGGCCAGACCCAGGCGGGTTATCTCGTGGCGCTCGACAGCGCATCGCTCGCCGCCAAGAGCAAGGCGCTGCTCGTCGATCCGGCGTTCGGGACGCCGGCGCGCGTCAGCGACGACTCGACCGCATCGCCGACCGTCGGACCCGACGGCGACGTCTACTTCGGCGTTCTCGAAACGGCCTTCGGAACGCACAACGGGCGCGGCTGGCTGCTCCACTTCGACGCGAGGCTCGCGACGCGCCGCGTCCCCGGCAGCTTCGGCTGGGACGACACCGCCTCGGTCGTCCCGGCGTCGATGGTGCCCTCGTATCGGGGCAGCTCGGGCTACCTGCTGATGACGAAGTACAACAACTACGCCGGCATCGGCAGCGGCGACGGCGCGAACCGGCTGGCGCTGCTCGACCCGCAGGCGAGCCAGGCCGACCCGATCTCGGGCCTCGTCGTCATGAAGGAAGTCCTGACGGTCCTCGGCCCGACCTTCGAGTCGGGGACCTCCGGGCCGGTCAGGGAGTGGTGCGTCAACACCGCCGCCGTCGACCCGCTGACGAGGTCGGTGCTCGTCAACAGCGAAGACGGCTACCTGTATCGATGGGACGTCTCGAGCAACCGGCTGACGCAGCGAATCCAGCTGACCAGCGGCATCGGCGAGGCCTACACCGCGACGGTGATCGGTGCCGACGGCGCGGTCTACGCCGTCAACAACGCGGTCGTGTTCTCGATCGCGAAATAGCGCCGCGCCGTCGGCGCCTCGTCACCCGCGGTGGACGTCGCGCCAGCGCAGCATGTCGCCGAGGCGCTGCTCGCGCGCGTCGTCGAAGCCGCAGGTGGCGTCGAAGCGCGGCGGGTTCTCGTAGGTGCCGAACAGCATCTCCCACCACGGGATGTCGCCGTAGTTGTTGCGGTGCCGGCCGTGCTCGTGGTGGATGCGGTGCATCTCGGGCCGCTGGAAGAACCAGCCGACCCAGCGCGGCGTCGTCACGTTGGTGTGATAGAAGAATTCGCCGAGGGCGGTGCACAGCGTGTAGACCGCTCCCGCCTCGGGCGTCAGGCCGAGGAGGGCGTAGACGAGCAGGCTGCCGATGACCGAGTTGACCGCCATCTCGATCGGATGCTTGTAGAACGAGGCGATCACCTCGAGCCGCTGCGGGCTGTGGTGGGTCTGGTGGAAGAGGCGCCAGAGCAGGTCCGATTCGTGGCGCGCGCGATGCCACCAGTAGAAGACGAAGGTGGCGATGAAGTAGGCGATCGAGCCGCCCGCGGCCGGGCCGACGTGATCCGAGAGGTGCAGGAGCGAGGCGTGCGACGCCCAGCGCTCCCAGGTGTAGCCGGCAACGACGACGATCGCCAGCTGCGCGCCGTTGATGGCGAGGACGCGCCACCACCAGCCGCGCACCGCCGGCAGGCGCCAGCCCGGACGCGCGCGCTCGAGCACGAAGCAGAACGCGAACGCAGCGAAGATGACGGGAAGCATGACGGCACTCCGGCGGTGGGCGATGCATCACTGTCGGCGCGGCCGCTGCCGCCGGCAAGGCGATCGGGCCGAGTCGCGGCGCCGTCCGCGCCGAGGCACGCTCGCCGATACTTCGCACCAGCCGGCGCACGCCTGGCCCGCCGGGCCGCGTGCCGCCGGGCGCCGACGATGCAAGCACGAGCCCGCCGATGAGCACGACCCAAGACCTCGTCAACGTCCTCAAGGCGGAGCTGCGCACGGCAGGGGTCACCTATGCCGATCTCGCCGACGCGCTCGGCATGTCGGAATCGAGCGTCAAGCGCGTCTTCGCCAAGTCCGACATGCCGCTGTCGCGAATCGACGAGATGCTGCGCGTCCTGAAGATGGATTTCGCCGAGCTGGCGCGCAAGGTCGCCGACGCGCAGCCGCTCTCGCGCCAGCTGACGGTCGAGCAGGAGGCCGCGGTCGTCGCCGATCGGCGCCTGCTGCTGCTCGCGATCTGCTGCCTCAGCCAGTGGTCGTTCGAGGCGATGACGAGCGAGTACAAGTTCAGCGACGCCGAGTGCGTCAGGTACCTGATGCAGCTCGACCGCCTCGGCATCATCGAGCTGCGGCCGCTGAATCGCTACCGCCTCAAGGTCGCGAAAGGGTTCCGCTGGCTGCCGCACGGCCCGGTGATGAAGTACTTTCGCGAGCAGGTCGCCGCCGACTACCTGAGCGGCGGCTTCGACGGCGTCGGCGAGCTGATCATGCTCGTCCACGGCGAGATCACGCCGAGCCTGGCGGCGTCGCTGGTCGAGCGGCTGCGCCGCGTCGGCCAGGACTTCGCCCAGGCGCATCTCGCCGACCAGAGGCTCCCGGAGGAGCAGCGAACGCCGTACACGCTGCTCGTCGGCATGCGGACGTGGCTGTTCGCGGCCTTTCGCGACCTGAAGCGCGAGCCGCCGCCGGCGTGATCGCCGCGGCCACGGTTTCTTTGCCAGACCCTCGATCCACCGTATGAATTCGTCCACGCATCCTTCGACCTCGCGGTGGCGCGCCGCGGTGTTCGCGATCGGCCTCGCCCTCGCCTCCGCGTCTCGCGCCGACGAGCGCGCCATCGACGCCCAGGTCGTCGTCACCGCGCCGATCGACGCTGTCTGGCAGGCGTGGACGACGCGCGCCGGAATCCAGTCCTTCTTCGCTCCCGACGCCGAGATCGATCCGCGCGTCGGCGGCGCTTTTCACATCCATATGGATCCGCTCGCCGAGCCCGGGATGAAAGGAGCCGACGACATGCGCTTCATGGCGCTGCAGGCGCCGACGATGCTCAGCTTCGACTGGAACGCGCCGCCCTCGCTGCCCGAGGCGCGCGGCCAGCGCACGTTCGTCGTCGTCCGGATGGCGCCGGTCGATGCCCGCTCGACGCGCGTCACGCTCCATCACACCGGCTGGGGAACCGGTGGCGAATGGGACAAGACCTTCGCCTACTTCGACCGCGTCTGGCCGGTCGTCCTCGGCAAGCTCAAGGCGAGCTTCGAGACCGGGCCGGCCGACTGGACCGAGTGGATGGCGCAGCTTCGCCGCGCGCATTCGGCGGCGCCCGCGGCGTCCGTGCCGCGCTGACGCGAGCCGACGCCGCGGCGCCGACGCCGACGCCGCGGCGCCGACGCCGACGCCGCGCTGAACCGCGGTCAGGCGTCGACGCGGTCGATCGCGAAGTTCGCGCCGGCGTAACGCCCGAGGACGTCGACCAGATACGGCAGCGTCTTCGCCAGGGTCGCCTGCAGCGTGTGCGGCGGGTTGAGGACGAAGACGCCACTGCCCGCGAGGCCGAAGCCCTGCGCGTCGGGCTCCTGCACCGTGAGGCGCGCGTGCAGCCAGCCTTTGGGCGCCAGCGCCGCGAGCCGGCGCGGCAGCAGCGCCGCCTCGAGCTTGGTCACCTGCGGATACCAGACCAGGTAGGTCCCTTCGGCGAACCGCTCGACCGCCTCGCGCAGGGCGCTGACGACCTTGCCGTAGTCGCCGTTGCCCTCGTAGCTCGGGTCGATCAGCACGGCGCCGCGGCGCGACGGCGGCGGCAGCTGCGCGCGCAGGCCGACGAAGCCATCGCCGTCGTAGACCGTCGCGCGCGGATTGCCGGCGAGCGTCGCGCGCAGGATCTTCTGCTCGGTCGGGTGCAGCTCGAACACGCGCAGCTCGTCCTGCGGCCTGAGCAGCATCTGCGCGAGCGCCGGCGAGCCGGGGTATTGCGACAGGACGCCGTCGGGGTTGAATGCGCGAACCAGCGCGACGTAGTCGGCGAGCGGCGGCGGCAGGTCGTCGCGGGTCCAGAGCAGGCCGATGCCGCGCTCGTATTCGCCGTTCTTCGTCGCATAGCGGCCGAGGAGCGAATAGCCGCCGGCGCCGCCGTGGGTGTCGACGAAGCGATAGCCTTTTTCCTTGCCGCCGAGATGGCCGAGGACGAGCATCAGGACCAGGTGCTTGAGCACGTCGGCGTGGTTGCCGGCGTGAAAGGCGTGCCGATAGGCGAGCATCAGGCTCGCCCCGTGCGGGCGCGAAAGAGCTCGCCGATGCCGACCTGCCTCGGCCCCGGCTCGATGGCGAAGGCGTCGCCGGCCGCGATCGTCCCGGGCTCGCGCACGGCGAGGTACCAGCCGCACCAGGCGCTTTGCGCCATCAGCTTGGCGGCGTGCTTGAAGCCCATCGCGGCGTTGAACTTGAAGCACGGATAGCGCGGCTCGCTGACGGCGAGCGCGCAGCCGGGGAAGCGAAGCACGTCGCCGATGAAGACCTCGCTCTCGACGACGCCGGCGACGGTCAGGTTCTCGCCGAGCGAGCCGGGCGGCATCGGCTCGTTCCACAAGGCGATCCCGGCCTGCGCCCGCACCGTCTGCCAGAAGGCGTAGTGCTCGCTCGGATAGGCGTAGACCGCCTTGCTCGGCCCGCCATGGACCGCCAGGTCGGCCTGCTCGTCGCCTTCGATGCCGAGCGGCAGGACGGCGCGCGGGCCTTCGACCGGCCGCTTGCCGATCGCCGTCATCACGCGCCGGCCGTTGATCGAGACCGCGCTGGCGCGGGCGACGTTGAGGCTCTCCACCCGTCCTGATTGCGCCATCCGCGGCTGGCCTCAGCGCGCCTGGTAGCCGGCGTGCCGGGCGACGATCGCGCGCCCCCGGCCGCCGCCGATCCAGGCGATGAAGATCTTGGCCGCCGGATGGCTGACGCTGAACGACCGCATCGCGTGGATCGATTCGGCGAGCAGCGGGTCGCCCTCGGCCAGGACGACGAGCGGGGCGCCGCCGGCGGCGGCCCAGGCGCCGCGTTCGACGAGGGCGTAGGCGCCGCGCGCGCGCACCTGCGCCGCGAACGGCCGGTCGGGCTCGGCGCCGACGTACCAGGGCGCGACCGGCTCGATGCGGGCCGCGCGCCAGAGCTCCTGCTCGGCGACGTGGACGCCGGATCCGTCGTTGGCCGAGAGGAAGACGACGCTGGCCGGGTCGACCGAGGCCTGCGTGCGGACGCGCTCCAGCACTTCGGTTCCGCTTCGCTCCGGCGCCGGCAGGCGCTTGCGCACGCCCGGCGGCGGCGGCCCGACCAGGATGAACTCGCTCGCCGCGATCCGGCGCCGGTCGTGCACGAGGCCCTGCTTTTCGAGCGCGTCTTCGGCGCCGGGTGCGTTGACGAGGGCGATGTCGACCTCGCCGTTGCGCACGGCCTCGAGGACCGCCAGCGCCGGCCCGGGGAAGAGCAGCACGGCGATCCCGGTGTCGGCGCCGAAGGCGTGCCGAAGGCTCCTCGCCAGGCCCGACTCGGCGAGGGCGTGGTCGATGCCGACGCGCAACGGGCCGCCGCGCTCGGCAGGCTTTTGCGCGGGCGCCGCGGCGACCACGCCGGGCAGCGCGAGCGCGGCGACGAAGAAGCGTCGGCTCAACATCCATTCATTATTGCGGGCCCCTGCTTCGGGGGGGTCGACGGCGTGACACTCGGTCGGGAGGGTGGCGGCCGGCGGCTACACTGGCGAACCCCAAGAAAAAGCGCGCCGTCGCGCACTGAGACAGCGACCCACGCGTCGCGAATCGACCGCCGCCGCCGATCGCGGCGCCAGTCAGGCACCCCGTTCGCCTTGTCTCGCTCGCCCGGCCGCACGCCTGTCGCCCGGATTCATCTGCTTCGAGCCTTTCATGACTGCATTGCCGACAACACGTTTTCACGGACCCGACGTGGCCGGGAGCGCCCCTGCCCATGTTCGCCACGCCAAGCTGATCGCCTGGGTCGCCGAAATGGCGGCGCTGACCGAGGCCAGCGCGGTGTACTGGTGCGACGGCAGCGACGCCGAGTACGAACGCCTGGCGGCGCAACTGTGCGACGCCGGGACGTTCACCCGGCTCGACCCGGTGCGCCGGCCGCGCAGCTACCTCGCGCGCAGCAGCCCGAGCGACGTCGCCCGCGTCGAGGACCGCACCTTCATCTGCAGCGAGCGCGAGGAAGACGCCGGCCCGACCAACAACTGGCGCGCTCCCGCCGAGATGCGCGCGCTGCTCCAGACCGGCCTCGCCGACGGCACGCCGCCGCTCTTTCGCGGCTGCATGCGCGGCCGGACGATGTATGTCGTGCCGTTCTCAATGGGGCCGCTCGGCTCCGAGATCGCCCACATCGGCGTCGAGCTTTCCGATAGCGCCTACGTCGCCGTCAGCATGAAGCTCATGACGAGGATGGGCCGCCCGGTGCTCGAGGTGCTCGGCCGCGACGGCCACTTCGTCCCCTGCATGCATTCGGTCGGCGCGCCGCTCGCGCCGGGCGACAAGGACGTCGCCTGGCCGTGCAATCCGGTCAAGTACATCGTCCACTATCCCGAGACGCGCGAGATCTGGAGCTACGGGTCGGGCTACGGCGGCAACGCGCTGCTCGGCAAGAAGTGCTTCGCCTTGCGCATCGCCTCGACCATGGGCCGCGCCGAGGCCGACCGCGCGGCGGGCCGCCCCGGCTGGCTCGCCGAGCACATGCTGATCCTCGGCGTGACCTCGCCGGGCGGCAAGAAGCGCCACGTCGCCGCGGCGTTCCCGAGCGCGTGCGGCAAGACCAACTTCGCGATGCTGATCCCGCCGCCGACGCTGTCGGGCTGGAAGGTGACGACGATCGGCGACGACATCGCCTGGATCAAGCCCGGCAAGGACGGGCGCCTGTTCGCGATCAACCCCGAAGCCGGCTACTTCGGCGTCGCCCCGGGCACCAACGAGAAGACCAACCCGAACTGCATGGCCAGCCTCGGCCACGACGCGATCTTCACCAACGTCGCCCTCACCGACGACGGCGACGTCTGGTGGGAAGGGATGACCGAACAGCCGCCAGCGCACCTGATCGACTGGCAGGGCCGCGACTGGACGCCGCAGATCGCCAAGGAGACCGGCGCCAAGGCCGCGCACCCGAACGCGCGCTTTACCGTCGCCGCGACCAACAACCCGGCGCTCGACCCGGCGTGGGATTCGCCGACCGGCGTGCCGATCGACGCCTTCATCTTCGGCGGCCGCCGCTCGACCACGGTGCCGCTCGTGACCGAGGCGCGCGACTGGACCGAAGGCGTCTACATGGCCGCGACGATGGGCTCCGAGACCACCGCCGCCGCCGGCGGCGAGCAGGGCGTCGTCCGGCGCGATCCGTTCGCGATGTTGCCGTTCATCGGCTACAACATGAGTGAGTACTTCCAGCACTGGCTCGACCTCGGCGCCGTGCTGGCGCGCTCGGGCGCGACGCTGCCGAAGATCTTCTGCGTCAACTGGTTCAGGAAGGGACCCGACGGCAAGTTCGTCTGGCCGGGCTACGGCGAGAACATGCGCGTCCTGCGCTGGATCGTCGAGCGCGTCGAGGGCGTCGCCGCGGGCGAGCTCAATGCCTTCGGGCTGACGCCGCGCTACGCCGACCTCGACTGGTCCGGGCTCGATTTCGACGCCGCCCGCTATGCGATGGTGAGCAGCGTCGACGCCGCCGCCTGGGCCGGCGAGCTCGCCCTTCACGACGATCTGTTTCGCCAGCTCACCTATCACCTGCCCGCCGAGCTGCCCGCCGTGCGGCAACGGCTCGCCGAGCGGCTGGCCGGCTGACCCCATGGCGCCGCCGCGGCGATGAGCCAGCCGGAATCGGCGCCGCCGTCGCGCGGCGCGGTCGCCGCCAGCGAGCAGGACCTGAGCGACGCCGAGTTCGCCGAGCTCGACGAGCTGCTCGCCGCCATCCCCGAGCCGCTCGAGCCGCTCGACGTCGTCATGCTCGACGGCTTTCTGTGCGGCGTCATCGTCCAGCCGACCCTGCTCGATGCCGACGCGTGGCTGCCCTACGTCTTCGACGCCGGCGGCCATCGCTGGGGCGAGGCCGAGCCGTCGCCCGAGCAGCAGCGCGCGCGCACGCTGATCCTGCGCCGGCACGCTGCGCTCAATCGCTCGATCGCCGAATACGGCAGCTTCGATCCGTTCATCCTCGAGGCGAGCGACGAGGCTGACAACGCCGACGCCGACGCTGATGGCGACGACGACGCCGACGCTCAAGCTGATGCCGCCGCCTCCACCAAGGCGCACGCGGGCGCCGCGCCTGATGCCGACTCGCGCGGCGACGTCGCGATCCCCGCGCCGCACGATCCGATCGGCAGCGCGATCCTGCCCTGGGTCGCCGGCTTCGAGCAGGCGGTTCACCTCCTGCCGGGGCTCGATGAGCTCGAAGACGCGCAGGTCGCGCTCACCCTGGCGCGGCTGTTCCGCTTCCTTCCCGACGACGAGCAAGGCACGGCGGCACTGGTCGCGAGCGAGCTGCCGCTCGAGTCGCTCGAGGACGCGATCGGCGAGGTCGTCGCCTGCGTCGCCGAGCTGTACGAGCTGACGCTGCCCCTGCGCTACAAGGTCGACGCGGTGCGGCGCTCGGCGCCGAAGGTCGGCCGCAACGATCCCTGCCCGTGCGGCAGCGGCAAGAAGTTCAAGCAGTGCCACGGCGCCGCGGCGCCTGCCTGATGCGCCTGCAGCTCCTCTCGGACCTGCATCTCGAGACCGAGTCGTACGACCCCGAGCCGGCGCCGGGCGCGGAGCTGCTCGTTCTCGCCGGCGACATCGACTCGGGCTGGCAGTCGCTGGCGCGCTTCCGCGGCTGGCCGCAACCGGTCGTCTTCGTCGCCGGCAACCACGAGTACGACGGCCGCGACGTCGACGCCGCGACCGCCGGCCTGCGCGACCTGTGCGCGCGCCTCGGCATCACGATGCTCGAGCGCGAGCGCATCGTTGTCGCCGACGGCGGCGGGACGCGGATCCGCATCGTCGCCACGACGCGCTGGAGCGACTTCAACCTGTTCGGTGCCGTCGGCCGCGCCAAGGCGATGCGCGCCGGCAGCTACTTCATGGCGCTGATGCAGGCGACGCGCCACGGCCGGCCGTTCGACGTCGAGGCGATGCGCGCCGAGTCGCTCGACTGCCGAGACTGGCTCGAGGCCGAGCTGAAGCGGCCGCGCGACGGCTGGGACCGCACCGTCGTCGTCACCCACTTCGCGCCGAGCGTGAACAGCGCCGACCCGCGCTACGGCGCGCGCAGCGGCACCGCGAGCTTCTGCAACGCCGACGACGATCTCCTGCCGCTCGCCGACGTCTGGCTGCACGGCCATCTTCATTGCGTCCACGACTACGCGGTCGAGCGCGCCGGCGGGCCGACGCGGGTGGTCTGCAACTCGAGGGGCCACGAGCGTCGCGGCGAGTCCGAAGCGCATCGGCCGCAGCTCGTCATCGAAGTCTGACCGCTGTTCGCAGCGGGTCGACGCGATGGCGGTGGGATTGAAGCGCGATCGAGGCGATCACGGGGCCGACGCGCCCCGGTCGCGCCCGGAGGCGCTACGCGCGGCGCAAGCCGCGCCCTTTCTCAGAACGTCGAGCGGCGGTGCAGCCGGTAGTCGATTCGGCTCGCCGGCGCGGCACGCTCGCGCGCGGCAGTCTCGGCGGCCGACTCGGGCTGGATCGTCGTGATCGCGTCGAGCCCGAACGCGGTGCCCATGTCGGCCGGATCGTCGCCCTGGCGTCGCGCCGTGCGACGCGAGGTCGACAGGTAGCGGCGGGCGCGGGCGATCAGGTTCATCGGCTTCTCCGGGGCGACGGTTCGCGATCCCAGTATCGGCGCCGGCGCCGGAACAAGCATCCCGCAAACACGGGGCGAAGCGGTCGCAATTGGCGTTGCATGCGCAACGCGTGGTAACTCTGCCACGTCAGGGTGCAACGTATCGGTTGCCCGCCGCCTTGTAGCGCGCGACCGCGCTCTTGAGGTCCTTGTACTCCTCGCACGGCAGGAAGCACGCCTTGTCGAGCGTGGCCAGCCGCTCTTCGGCCTTCGCCAGGTTGCCCGTCATGAGGTAGAGCTCGCCCGAATACTCGAGGGCGCCGCGATGGCGCGGCTCGATTCGCAGCGCCGCGTCGTAGAACTTCTCGGCCGCCTCGGCGTTGGCCACCGGATCGGCCTTGCGCAGGCTGTAGCCCATGAGGTTGTTCCAGTCGGCGCTGGCCGGATCGTCGACCTTCTTCAGCTCGTCGATCGCCGCCGTCCAGTTCTTCTCGGCGATGCGGCTGCGCGCGCCGGCGAGCTTGTCGTTCGCGGGCGGGCCGACGTCGGCGGCGAAGCACGCGCCGGCCGCGAGCAGCAGCGAGAGGGCGGCAAGGCGCAAGGTCACGAGACTCATGGCGTTTCTCCGGGCGATGCGAGCACGGCCAAGCATATCGCGCCGCGACCCTAGAATCGCGCCCCCTCCGGACGCCGCGCCCTCGACCGCCATGACCCGAGCCTCGTTCTGCGCCATCGACTTCGGCACCTCGAACTCCGCCGTCGCCGTCGCCGACGGCGCGGCGATGCGCCTGATCGAGCTCGAGCCCGGATTTCGGACGATGCCGACGGCGGTCTTCTATCCGGGCGAAAGCGACGCCCGCGGCCGTGCCGCCGCGGCGCCCTGCGAGTTCGGCCGCGCCGCGATCGCCGCCTACGTCGACGGCATCGACGGCCGGCTGATGCGCTCGATGAAAAGCATCCTCGGCAGCTCGCTCGTCCAGCACACCACCGATGTCGGCGGCGGCCGCGGCGTCCCTTTCATTGACATCGTCGCGACCTATCTGCGCCACCTGCGCAAGGCCGCCGAGGCGGCGGCCGGCGCGCCGGTCGACCGCGCCGTGATCGGCCGCCCGGTCTATTTCGTCGACGACGACGCCGAGCGCGACGCGCAGGCCGAGGCGGCGCTGCGCAGCGCGGCGGCGAGCGCCGGCTTTCGCGAGATCGTCTTCCAATACGAGCCGATTGCCGCCGCGTTCGACCACGAGCAGTCGGTGACGCGCGAGGAGAAGGTGCTGGTCGCCGACATCGGCGGCGGCACGTCGGACTTCTCGGTCGTTCGCGTCGGTCCTGAGCGCAAGTCGAAGATCGACCGCAAGGAAGACATCCTCGCCAACCACGGCGTCCACATCGCCGGCACCGACTTCGACCGGCGCATCGAGCTCGCCAGCATCCTGCCCCTGTTCGGCTACGGCGCGTACGGCCCGGGCATCGACGGCGCGGCGCCGCGAGAAGTGCCGAGCGCGGTCTACTTCGACCTCGCGACCTGGCACCTCGTCAACACCGTCTACAACCCGCAGCGCGTCGTCGAGCTGCGCGGCATGCGGACGTTCTACGCCGATCCGGTGCAGCACCGCCGCCTGATGACGGTCGTGACCGAGCACTACGGCCACGACCTCGTCGCGCGCGCGGAAAGCGCCAAGATCGCCGTCGCTGCCGGCGGACGCTCGACGATCGATCTCGGCCACGTCGAGGCGGGGCTCGAATGCGGGCTCGACGAAGCCGAGGCGTTGCGGGCAATCGGCGCCGACCTCGACCGCATCGTCGCGGCGGCGCTGACGACGGTGGCGCAGGCGGGCCTCGCGGCGAGCGCCATCGACACGCTCTACCTCACCGGCGGCTCGACCGGCCTCGACATCCTGAGCGAGCGGCTGAGGCGCGCCTTCGCCGGCGCGCGCCTGGTTCGCGGCGATCGGTTCGCGAGCGTCGCGACCGGCTTGGCGCTGTTCGCGCAGCGCCGCTTCGCCGCGGGGGCGCGGTCCCTGAAGGGTCCGTTCTCGGGCGCCGCTGCGAGCGCCGGTCCGCGACCGCGCCGAGCCAGCGTCAGTCGAGCACCGCGATAAGGCGACGTCAGTCGTCGAGCACCGCGCTGAGACCGCGTCAGCCGTCGAGGACCGCGGCCATCGCCCGCGCGGTCGCGTCGACATTGCCGCGATTGAGGCCGGCGACGCACATTCGTCCCGAGCGGACGAGGTAGACCGCGAACTCCTCGCGCAGGCGGTCGACCTGGCGCGGCGTGAGGCCGGTGTAGCTGAACATGCCGCGCTGGCTGAGAAAGTAACCGAAGTCGCGACCGGGCACGTTCGCCGCGAGGACGCCGTGCAGCGAGCGCCGCATCGCCTGGATGCGATCGCGCATCGCCGCGAGCTCGCCTTCCCATTCGCTGCGCAACGCCGGCTCGGTGAGGACAGCGGCGACGATCTGGCCGCCGTGGATCGGCGGGCTCGAGTAGTTTCGGCGCACCGTGAACTTGAGCTGGCCGAGGACGTTGCCCGCCTCGGCCGCGTCGGCGCAGACGACGCTGAGCGCGCCGCAGCGCTCGCCGTACAGGCTCATGCTCTTCGAGAACGAGTTGGCGACGAAG
>Ga0157375_10002350_pt1 | contig 16341 bp, 15 predicted proteins | sample M35metaG_FD_115311 | JGI IMG/M metagenome (GOLD analysis project Ga0157375, IMG submission 115311) | Miscanthus rhizosphere microbial communities from Kellogg Biological Station, Michigan, USA - M3-5 metaG | ecosystem: Host-associated > Plants > Roots > Rhizosphere > Soil | place: USA: Michigan...
AGCAAGCTTCTAGGAGTAACAAAGAATGACTACGTTCTGGAGTCTGTACGTCACAGTCCTCAGTCTGGGTACCATTTTCGCCCTGACCTGGCTGCTGCTGTCGACCCGTCGGGGGCAGCGCGCCGAACAAACGGACGAAACCGTCGGCCACTCGTTCGATGGCATCGAGGAATACGACAACCCGCTGCCCAAATGGTGGTTCATGCTGTTTGTCGCCACCATCGTCTTTGCCCTCGGCTACCTGGCGTTGTACCCGGGCCTGGGCAACTGGAAAGGCCTGTTGCCGGGCTACAACTACCTCGACAACGACAAGCAAACCCCGTTTGCCAACGGCCAGACCGGCTGGACCGGCGTGCACGAATGGGAAAAGGAAATGGCCAAGTCGGACGCCAAGTTCGGCCCGATCTTCGCCAAGTTCGCTGCGATGCCAATCGAAGACGTTGCCAAGGACCCACAAGCCTTGAAGATGGGCGGCCGTTTGTTCGCCTCCAACTGCTCGGTGTGCCACGGTTCCGACGCCAAGGGGGCCTATGGCTTTCCCAACCTGACTGACGCCGACTGGCGCTGGGGTGGGGAGCCGGCCACCATCAAGGAAACCATCATGAAGGGCCGCCATGCGGTGATGCCGGCCTGGCTGGATATCCTCAAGGAACAAGGCGTCAGTGATGTCGCCGCGTTCGTGGTGACCAACCTCGATGGCCGCAAGTTGCCTGAAGGCGCCAAGGCAGACGTAGCCAACGGCGAGAAACTCTTCGCCGCCAACTGCGTGGCCTGCCACGGCCCGCAAGGCAAAGGCACCCCCGCCATGGGCGCGCCTGACCTGACCCACCCGGGTGCATTCATCTACGGTTCCAGCTTCGCCCAACTGCAGCAGACCATCCGTTATGGCCGCCAGGGCCAGATGCCGGCGCAGGAGCAATTGCAGGGCAATGACAAGGTGCACTTGCTGGCGGCGTATGTCTACAGCTTGTCCCACAGTGACCCAACAACTAAGGAATAGCCCCCGAAAAACAACAAGCCCTAAAGGGTGACACCTTACAGGGCTTGTTGGGGTTCAGAAGCAACGTTGCTCTGTCTTGAGTCGCGATGCCGCTCCAAAGTCGCCATATTCATTGGCGGAGAAGCCTCATAGGAGCTTCTACAACAGCACGTTATTTCAGAATGCCGGCAAAAAATCTGTGCCGTCGTAGGGAGAACGTGGACGCGGTGCCGGCGCTTCTTTATCCTGCCGGGCTTGAGTTTGAGCGGCTATAGAGTCCTGGATGCTTTGCTCACTAATTTTACCGTCCAACCACTTCTTACTGTCACTATCAAGCTGATCCAACAGCGTTTCACGCCCCATCAACTCCTTCGCAAAATCCCTGGATTCTTTCGGAATGTTGTGATCTTTGACCATTTTTTCCAGATGGTTCAGCGTAACAAAGCCCGGGGTTTTCGGATCTTCAAACACCTTGAAATCGTTCGCCAGTTGCTTGGACATCCGCAAGTCACTCCAACCGGAGTATTGAGTGTGAACCACCTTGAAATCCGAATCTGGCGGTAGCAAATCAGGAAATCCAGAGCGTCCAAAATGTGGGAAAATCAAACCATTATTTACATTCATTGCGACACCTCAAAACAGTTACCACCTTAATTGGAATGGCAACTGATATGTTGCAAATAGCCCCACCGAGTTCCATTGACGCTCATCGAAACCCCGTCAAAACGGAACGAAATATTTCCAGTTCAAAACAACCCTATCAAGTTAACAAAGAGAAATATCATTTAACTCAAAAACCGCGTACACCAGGCCTCGGCAATAGAACACTAAATTTACAGGACAGTTAAATCCGCCCTACGAAAAAGCAAACCACCTATTCTCCTGTGCGCCTCTCGTCAAACAGTGCTCTCCTCCCACCTGTCAATTGACCCAGATCACGTACACCATCATTCACCAACACCCAATGCGACCAAAGGTCGCGCCCATTTGATACATTTAAGGGCGTATTATCGAGGCACTGCAACACCCCTAATTTGACCCCGGCCGGCACGTACTGGCCGAGGCAAATCTCCACCGCCGTGGGATGCAATGATGAGAGACCAGATACCGGTACATGACGTTACCCCCCCTGCCAAGACCGTCGACCTCTACGCCTCGCGCGAGAAAATCTACACCCGTGCCTTCACCGGCCTGTTCCGCAACCTGCGCATGCTCGGCGGCGCCGTGTTGTTCCTCCTCTACTTCGGCACGGTGTGGCTGAACTGGGGTGGCCACCAGGCCGTTTGGTGGAACCTGCCGGAGCGTAAATTCTTCATTTTTGGCGCTACTTTCTGGCCCCAGGACTTCATCCTGCTCTCGGGCATTCTGATCGTTGCCGCCTTCGGCCTGTTCTTTATCACCGTGTACGCAGGGCGCGTGTGGTGCGGCTATACCTGCCCGCAAAGCGTGTGGACCTGGATTTTCATGTGGTGCGAAAAGGTCACCGAAGGCGACCGCAATCAACGCATCAAACTCGACAAAGCCCCCATGGGCGCCAATAAATTCCTGCGCAAGTTCAGCAAGCACACCCTGTGGTTGTTGATCGGTTTTGTCACCGGCATGACCTTCGTCGGCTACTTCTCGCCGATCCGCGAATTGGTGTTCGACTTCTTCACCGGCCAGGCCGATGGCTGGTCGTATTTCTGGGTCGGTTTCTTCACCCTCGCCACCTACGGCAATGCCGGCTGGCTGCGCGAACAGGTGTGCATCTACATGTGCCCGTATGCGCGTTTCCAGAGCGTGATGTTCGACAAGGACACCCTGATCGTCTCCTACGACCCACGCCGTGGCGAGCTGCGTGGCCCGCGCAAAAAAGGCGTGGACTACAAGGCCCAAGGCCTGGGGGATTGCATCGACTGCACGATGTGCGTGCAGGTCTGCCCCACCGGTATCGACATCCGCGACGGCCTGCAAATCGAGTGCATCGGCTGCGCTGCCTGCATCGACGCCTGCGACAACATCATGGACAAAATGGAATACCCGCGCGGCCTGATCAGCTACACCACCGAGCACAACCTGTCGGGGCAGAAAACCCACAAGCTGCGTCCGCGCCTGATCGGTTACGCCCTGGTGTTGCTGGCGATGATCAGCCTGTTGGTGGCGGCGTTTTTCATGCGCTCGCTGGTGGGCTTCGATGTGAGCAAGGACCGCGTGCTGTACCGCGAAAACGCCGAAGGCCGCATCGAGAACGTCTACAGCCTGAAGATCATGAACAAGGACCAACGCGACCACACCTACGTGCTCGACGCCACGGGCCTGCCCGACCTCAAACTGCAAGGCCGTCGTGAAATCAAGGTGGCGGCCGGCGATATCGTCAGCATGCCGGTGGAGCTGTCGAGTGCGCCGGAGCAATTGCCGTCGAGCACCAACGAGGTCAAGTTCATCCTCACCGACGCCGATGACGCCAGCGTCCATATTGAAGCCAAGAGCCGATTCATCGGCCCCCAAGTTCGTTGACTTATAGAGAGCAGAACAATGTCCGTAGCAACTGCCGCTAGCCCCTGGTACAAGCACCTCTGGCCCTGGATCATCATCGGGATCCTGGCCTGCTCGGTGACCTTGACCCTGTCCATGGTGACCATTGCGGTGAACAACCCGGACAACCTGGTCAACGACAACTACTACGAGGCCGGCAAAGGCATCAACCGCTCCCTGGACCGCGAACTGCTGGCCCAGACCCTGCAACTGCGCGCCAAGGTGCACCTGGACGAACTGACCGGTGAAGTCGACGTGCACCTGACCGGCAACAGCAACCCGGCTACCCTGGAACTCAACCTGATCTCCCCGACCCAACCGGAGAAGGACCGCAAGATCAACCTGGCCCGCAGCGACACCGAACACGGCCGCTACATCGGCCAGGTCACCGACAAGGTCGAAGGCCGCCGCTTCGTGGAACTGCTGGGCGTCGAGGGCGACCGCACTTGGCGCATGTTTGAAGAAGAGCAGGTCAGCCACGACAAGGACTTGCTGTTGGGGGATGAGCCATTACAGGGTGCTGAAGACCTCAAAAAATAAACACCTGCGCTTCGCGCATCGCCGGCAAGCCGGCTCCTACAAGGCCCGCGCTCGACCTGTAGGAGCCGGCTTGCCGACGATGAGGCCCTCCCAGCCGACTAAGATATCTACCCATGACCACCCCCTGTTACCACTGCGCCCTCCCCGTCCCCGCGGGCAGCCGCTTCACCACCGTCATCCTCGGCGAACGCCGCGAACTCTGCTGCCCAGGCTGCCAGGCCGTGGCCGAGGCGATTGTGGCCGGTGGCCTGGAAAGCTATTACCAGCACCGCAGCGAAGCCTCGGCCAACCCCGACGCACTGCCAGTGCAGTTGGTGGACGAACTGGCGCTGTATGACCGCGCCGACGTGCAAAAACCCTTCGTACGCCACACGGGCGACCTCGCCGAAACCACCCTGCTGATGGAAGGCATCAGTTGCGCCGCGTGCGGCTGGCTGATCGAAAAACACCTGCGCCGCCTGCCCGCCGTGGCCGAGGCACGGCTGAACCTGTCCAACCATCGCTTGCATGTGCAGTGGGCCGACGGGCAATTGCCGTTGAGCCAATTGCTCAGTGAGTTGCGCCATATCGGCTACGCCGCCCACCCCTATCAGGCCGACCGCGCCGCCGAACAACTGGCCAGCGACAACCGCCGCGCTTTGCGCCAACTAGGCGTCGCCGGGTTGCTGTGGTTCCAGGCGATGATGGCGACCATGGCCACCTGGCCGGAATTCAATATCGATCTGAGCCCGGAACTGCACGTGATCCTGCGCTGGGTGGCGATGTTTCTGACAACGCCCATCGTGTTCTACAGCTGCGCGCCGTTTTTCAAAGGCGCCCTGCGCGACCTGCGCACCCGCCACCTGACCATGGATGTCTCGGTGTCCCTGGCCATCGGCGGCGCTTACCTGGCGGGTATCTGGACCGCGATCACCGGGGTGGGCGAGCTGTATTTCGATGCGGTCGGCATGTTTGCGCTGTTCCTGCTGGCGGGCCGCTACCTGGAACGGCGAGCCAGGGAACGCACCGCCGCCGCAACCGCACAATTGGTCAACCTGTTGCCCGCCTCGTGCCTGCGCTTGAAGGGCGATGGCCAGAGCGAACGCATCCTGCTGAGCGAACTGGCGCTGGGTGATCGCGTGCTGGTGCACCCCGGCGCCGTGCTGCCGGCCGATGGGGTGATCGTCGACGGCCAATCGAGCATCGACGAATCCCTGCTCACCGGCGAATACCTGCCTCAGCCCCGAGACGTTGGCGACAGCGTTACGGCGGGCACCCTCAATGTCGAAGGCGCGCTGACCGTCGAAGTGCGCGCCTTGGGCCATGACACCCGCTTGTCGGCCATCGTGCGCCTGCTGGAACGCGCCCAGGCCGAAAAGCCGCGCCTGGCTCAAATCGCCGACCGCGCTGCGCAGTGGTTCCTGCTGTGCTCGCTGATCGCGGCGGCCGTGATCGGCGTGGTGTGGTGGGAGCTGGACTCATCACGCGCCTTCTGGATTGTGCTGGCCATGTTGGTGGCAACCTGCCCTTGCGCGTTGTCCCTGGCCACACCTACCGCACTGACCGCCGCCACCGGCACGCTGCACACACTCGGGCTGCTGCTCACCCGTGGCCATGTGCTGGAAGGCTTGAACCAGATCGATACAGTGATTTTCGACAAGACCGGCACCCTCACCGAAGGTCGCCTGGCACTGCGTGCGATCCGCCCCTTGGGCGCGCTGGGCAGCGATGACTGCCTGAGCCTCGCCGCCGCCCTGGAGAATCGCTCAGAGCACCCGATCGCCCGGGCGTTTGGCCGTGCGCCACTGGCGGCCGACGAAGTGCTCAGCGCACCAGGCCTGGGTCTGGAAGGACGCGTCGGCGAGCGGTTATTGCGCATCGGCCAGCCGGGCTATGTGTGTGAACTCAGCGGTTGCCCCCTGCCTGATTCTCCCGATGAAGCTGGCCAATGGCTGCTGCTGGGCGATCGCACTGGCGCCCTCGCCTGGTTCGTGCTCGATGACCGCCTGCGCAGTGATGCGCCCGCGCTGCTGGCCGCGTGCAAGGCGCGTGGCTGGCGCACGTTGTTGCTGTCCGGGGACAGCTCGCCAATGGTCGCCAGCGTGGCCCTTGAGCTGGGCATCGACGAAGCCCGTGGCGGCCTGCGCCCGGATGACAAGTTGCAGGTGCTGCAACAGCTGCACCGCGAAGGCCGCAAGGTGCTGATGCTCGGCGATGGCGTCAACGATGTACCAGTGCTGGCCGCCGCTGATATCAGTGTGGCGATGGGGTCGGCCACGGACCTGGCCAAGACCAGCGCTGACGCGGTGCTGCTGTCCAACCGGCTCGATGCCCTGGTACAGGCGTTTACCCTGGCGCGGCGCACCCGTCGGGTGATCATTGAAAACCTGCTGTGGGCCGGGCTGTACAATGGCCTTATGCTGCCGTTTGCAGCCCTGGGCTGGGTCACGCCGATCTGGGCGGCGGTCGGCATGTCCATCAGTTCGTTGACCGTGGTGTTGAACGCCTTGCGCCTGACTCGCCTGCCGAGCACGCCGGCTGCCAGCGTCCCCTTGGAAACCCGCTCGCTGCCGGCCTGAGCCGCGCGGGCATGGAGTGCAGATGCCAGCTCTATACGTGATGATCCCGGCGGCGCTGCTGTTAGTGGGTGTCGCCATTTACATCTTCTTCTGGGCCGTGGACAGCGGCCAGTACGACGACCTCGACGGCCCGGCCCACAGCGTGCTGTTCGACGACCAAGACCCGAACCACCTGGCCGGCGTCGAAGAAGCCAATAGCGCCGAACAGCCGCCCAAAGATCCACCCCATGCTTGAGTTGGCGCCACTGCTGGTCTCGGCGCTGATCCTCGGCCTGCTTGGCGGCGGCCATTGCCTGGGCATGTGCGGCGGGCTGATGGGCGCCCTCACCCTGGCGATCCCCAAGGAGCAGCGCAGCCGCCGCTTCAGGCTGCTGCTGGCGTACAACCTGGGGCGCATCCTCAGCTATGCGGCTGCCGGCGTGCTGATCGGCCTGGCCGGCTGGGCGGTGGCGAACAGCCCGGCCGCGATGTTCATGCGCGTACTGGCCGGGTTGCTGCTGATCAGCATGGGCCTGTACCTGGCCGGCTGGTGGAGCGGCCTGACCCGCATCGAAGCCCTCGGGCGCGGCCTGTGGCGGCATATCCAGCCAGTGGCCAGCCGCTTGCTGCCGGTGTCGAGCCTGCCCCGCGCCTTGCTGCTGGGCGCGCTATGGGGCTGGCTGCCCTGCGGATTGGTCTACAGCACCCTGCTGTGGGCGGCGAGCCAGGGCAATGCGCTGGACAGCGGACTGTTGATGTTGGCGTTTGGAGTGGGCACGTGGCCGGTGCTATTGGCCACGGGGTTGGCCGCCGAACGCGTCACGGCGCTGCTGCGCAAGCGCAGTGTACGAATGGCCGGCGGCTTGCTCGTGATCCTCTTTGGTATCTGGACGTTGCCCGGCCCGCACCAGCACTGGCTGATGGGCCATTAAATCGCCCTGTGGCATAGCGCCGCTCCCCGTTGATGCAAATCAAGATGCCCTCTGCCACGCGCCCCTAGACTCGGCCCATTAGCCTATTCCGGGGAGCGCCCGCATGCTCGACGCCATTCGTTGGGACACAGACCTGATTCACCGCTACGACTTGGCGGGGCCGCGCTACACGTCCTACCCCACCGCCGTGCAATTCGACAGCCAGGTCGGTACCTTCGACCTGCTGCACGCCCTGCGCGACAGCCGCAAGGCCGCACGGCCGTTGTCGCTGTATGTGCACGTGCCGTTCTGCGCGAACATCTGCTACTACTGCGCCTGCAACAAGGTCATCACCAAGGACCGTGGTCGCGCCCAGGCCTACCTGCAACGCCTGGAGCAGGAGATCCAACTGGTGGCCTGCCACCTCGACCCGAAACAACGGGTTGAGCAGCTGCATTTCGGCGGCGGCACCCCGACCTTTCTGAGCCACGATGAACTGCGCCAGGTCATGGGCTGCCTGCGCCAGCACTTCAATTTGCTGGACGACGACTCCGGCGACTACGGCATTGAGATCGACCCGCGTGAAGCGGATTGGGCCACCATGGGCCTGCTGCGTGAATTGGGCTTCAACCGCGTGAGCATCGGCCTGCAAGACCTCGACCCCGAGGTGCAACGCGCGGTCAATCGCCTGCAGAGCCTGGAAGAAACCCGCGCCGTGATCGACGCGGCACGCACCCTGCAATTTCGCTCGATCAACATCGACCTGATCTACGGCCTGCCCAAGCAGACGCCGATCAACTTTGCGCGCACCGTGGAGGAAGTGATCAGCCTGCAGCCGGATCGCTTGTCGGTATTCAACTACGCGCACCTGCCGGAGCGCTTCATGCCCCAGCGGCGCATCAACACTGACGACCTGCCCTCTCCGGCAGCCAAGCTGCTGATGCTGCAAACCACCATCGAGCAGTTGACCCAGGCCGGCTATCGCTACATCGGCATGGACCACTTCGCCCTGCCGGATGACGAGTTGGCCATCGCCCAGGAAGAAGGCACCTTGCAGCGCAATTTCCAGGGCTACACCACCCACGGCCACTGCGATTTGATCGGGCTGGGCGTGTCGGCGATCAGCCAGATCGGCGACCTGTACTGCCAGAACAGCAGTGACCTGAACGGCTACCAGAACGCCCTGGCCGGCGCACAACTGGCCACCAGCCGTGGCCTGGTGTGCACCACGGACGATCGTTTGCGGCGGGAAGTGATTCAGCAGTTGATCTGCAATTTCAACCTGGCATTCGAGGGGGTCGAGCAAGCCTTCAACATCGATTTTCGCGGCTATTTCGACGATATTTGGCCGCAGTTGGAAACCATGGCCGCTGACGGTGTGATCGAGCTGGACGCCCAAGGCATTCGTGTACTTCCGGCTGGGCGTTTGTTGGTGCGTTCAGTGTGCATGGTGTTCGATGCCTACCTGGAGCACCAGAACAGGCAGCGATTTTCACGGGTGATCTGAAACCGGAATTACTTGGCCAGCAAGCTCATCGCTTCCATGTTGGCCTCAGGCGACTCATCTTTCAGGGCCTTGGCCAGTTGCGCCTGGGCGTTCATCAAACCGGCCTGAATCGAGGCCACGTCCCCCTGCAAACCGGCGACTTTCGCCTGGCGGGCTTCCGGGGACAGCGCGGTGTCATTCATGGCGGCCGAAATCTGGGCCATCTTCTCGGCCAGTTGCTTTCTCAGCTCGCGGATCATTTTCAACAGCTCTTTGATGTTGTCTTTCAAGCTGCTGTCATCGATGTCTTTATTGGGGTTGCTACCCGCCTGGGACGCTTTGAGCCCCGCCCCGGAGATGACCACCTTCACGCCTTCACCGGGGGTGGGTGGAGGGGCTGGCTTGTCATCGACTTTTTTGCCCGCGAGCGCATCCGCAGCGGTCAAGACCTGAGGGGTCTTGGTAGTAATGACAGCGTTATTGAAAGGGAGTACCGACATGACCTGAGCTCCAGCTCATAGGGATTCACACGGTGTATCGGCGCCGTTACATAAAGCTTTATACCGTTGCCGGTTTTTTGTACACGCTGGCCTCACCCACCCCCGGTGCGTTACCCTTACGTCTTATGTGTGTTTTCCCACAAGGATTTAAGAAATGTCCGAGCCAGTTAAACTGCGCGCTCACAGCCAGGCTCATTGCAAGGATTGCAGCCTGGCCCCCCTCTGCCTGCCACTTTCGTTGAATCTGGAAGACATGGATGCGCTGGACGACATCGTTAAACGCGGCCGCCCGTTGAAAAAAGGTGAGTTCCTGTTCCGTCAGGGCGACAAGTTCGATTCCGTCTATGCCGTACGTTCAGGCGCGCTGAAGACGTTCAGCCTGAGCGACAGCGGCGAAGAGCAGATCACCGGTTTCCACCTGCCCAGCGAGCTGGTCGGGTTGTCGGGGATGGACACCGAGATCCACCCGGTGTCGGCCCAGGCCCTGGAGACGACGTCGGTGTGTGAAATCCCCTTCGAGCGCCTGGATGAATTGGCCCTGCAACTGCCTCAGTTGCGCCGCCAGTTGATGCGCGTGATGAGCCGCGAGATTCGCGACGACCAACAAATGATGCTGCTGCTGTCGAAGAAAACTGCCGACGAGCGTATTGCGACATTCCTGGTCAACCTGTCGGCGCGGTTCCGCGCCCGGGGTTTTTCGGCCAACCAGTTCCGCCTGAGCATGTCGCGCAATGAAATCGGCAATTACCTGGGTCTGGCGGTGGAAACCGTGTCCCGCGTATTCACCCGTTTCCAGCAGAACGAGCTGATCGCCGCCGAGGGCAAGGAAGTGCATATCCTCGACCCGATCCAGCTGTGCGCGCTGGCCGGTGGTTCGCTGGAAGGCTGACACAAACGCTTGCGGCCGCGCTAATCGGCGGGGCCGCAGGTATACTTCGAGTCCGTTTACAGCCCCAGGACTCTTCGACGATGACCTTCGATTCGTTCGACATCAAATCCCTGATCCGCCCCGTCATCGACTTCCCCAAGCCTGGGGTGATCTTCCGTGATATCACGCCGCTGTTCCAATCGCCCCGCGCCCTGCGCCTGGCGGCCGACAGCTTTGCCCATCGCTACGTCGAAGCCGACTTCACCCATATCGGCGCGATGGATGCGCGGGGTTTCCTGATCGGCTCGATCATCGCCTACCAACTCAACAAACCGCTGATCCTGTTCCGCAAGCAGGGCAAGCTGCCGGCCGACGTGCTGGCCGAGGGTTACCAGACCGAGTACGGCGAAGCCTTCCTGGAAGTGCACGCCGACAGCCTGTGCGAGGGCGATTCGGTGCTGATGTTCGATGACCTGATCGCCACCGGTGGCACCTTGATTGCCGCCGCGAACCTGGTGCGACGCATGGGGGCGAAGATCTTTGAAGCCGCGGCGATCATTGATCTGCCGGAGCTGGGTGGGTCGCAGCGGTTGGAAGACATGGGCATCCCGACCTTCTGCCTGACGCAATTTGGGCTGACTGAAAAATAACGGTTGCCCTGATTTCTCGGCTGCCTGCACCTGCCCCTTCGCGAGCAAGCCCGCTCCCACATTCGACCTCATTGCAAAGGATGTACTCGGTCAACTGTGGGAGCGGGCTTGCTCGCGAAGAGGCCCTGAAAAACACTACAAAACTAGAGTCCCATCTGCTTGGCGATGATTTCATTCATCACCTCTCGCGTCCCCCCACCAATCGACAGGATGCGATTGTCGCGATACAGCCGCTCCACCAGGCTGCCACGCATGTAGCCTTGGCCGCCAAGGATCTGCACCGCGTCATAAGTGACCCGGTCGGCGGTGTCGGTGGCCAGGTTCTTGGCCATGGAAATTTCCTTGATCACACTCTTGCCGGCCGCCATCTTCGCCGCCTGACGGTAGGTGAACTCGCGGGAGACTTCCACCGCCGTGGCCATCTCCGCCAGACGATGCTTGAGCACCTGGAATTTGCCGATGGGTTTGCCAAACGCCTCGCGCTGGGCCGCCCAGGCCAGGCTTTCTTCCAGCGCCAGTTGCGCGGTCATGTTCGCCATCAAGGCCAGGGCCAGGCGCTCGCTCTGGAAGTTGCCCATGATGCAGGCAAACCCCATGTTCTCGATGCCGATCAGATTGCCCACAGGCACGCGGCAATCGTCAAAGAACAATTCGGCCGTGTCCGACGCCCACCAGCCCATTTTCTTTAGGGGTTTGCCGACGGTGAAACCTGGCGTGTCCTTTTCGATGAGCAACAGGCTGATGCCGCCGAACCCCGGGCCGCCTGTACGCACGGCCACCGTATAGAAATCAGCACGAATGCCACTGGTGATAAAGGTTTTGCTGCCACTGACGCGGTAATGCTCGCCATCGCGCACGGCGCGGGTTTGCAGGTTGGCCACATCGGAGCCGCCACCGGGCTCGGTGACGGCCAGGGCAATGATCTTTTCACCGGCCAGTACCCAAGGTGCAACGCGCTCACGCACCTCGGGCCGCGCCCATTTAACGACGGGCGGCAGGCCGATATCCAGCGAACCAAGCCCCGCCACCACGCCGCCCGAGCCGCAGCGCATCAACTCTTCGCTGGCCGCGACCTTGGCGAACAGATCGCCCTCATGACTGCCACCCAGGGCTTCGGGGTAGCCGATGCCGAGGATGCCCGCCGCACCGGCCTTGAGGTACAGCTCGCGGGGGAAGGTTTCGGCCTCCTCCCATTGATCGATGCCCGGCAACAGCTCGCGCTCGACAAAACGGCGCACGCTGTCGCGGACCAATTGGTGGCTGGAGTCGAAGTAATCCTGATAGGCAGACATCGGCAAGCTCCACGCAGAGGGTGGAGCGAACTTACCAAGCGCTTGCTTGGTTATCAAGTTCTCACTTGCCACACAAATTCCATGTGAGAGCGGTTTTGTGTGGGAGCGGGCTTGCTCGCGAATGCGGTGGATCAGTCACTAACAGGTTGAATGACACACCGCTTCGCGAGCAAGCCCGCTCCCACACAAGCCAGTCCCACAGGGTGTATCGCGGTGTGTGCGCGTTAGAGGGCGATGGGTTTGCGCCCGGCGAAGGAATGCGCCAGGGTGCCGCCGTCCACCAGTTCCAGCTCGCCACCCAGCGGCACGCCATGGGCGATGCGCGAGGTGATCAGGCCTTTGTTGGTCAGCATCTGGGCAATGTAATGCGCGGTCGCTTCACCTTCCACGGTCGGGTTAGTGGCCAGGATCACTTCAGTAAAGGTGCCCTGCTCTTCGATACGTGCCACCAGTTGCGGAATGCCGATGGCTTCCGGCCCCAGGCCGTCCAGCGGCGACAGGTGGCCCTTGAGCACGAAGTAACGCCCGCGATAACCGGTCTGCTCCACCGCGTACACATCCATCGGCCCTTCCACCACGCACAGCAACGTGTCGTCGCGGCGTGGGTCGGCGCACTGCGGGCAGAGTTCTTCTTCGGTGAGGGTGCGGCACTGGCGACAGTGCCCGACCCCTTCCATGGCCTGGCTCAAAGCCTGGGCCAACCGGGCGCCGCCGCTGCGGTCGCGCTCCAGCAGTTGCAGCGCCATGCGCTGGGCAGTTTTCTGGCCCACACCCGGCAGAATGCGCAGGGCGTCGATCAGTTGGCGAATCAGGGGGCTGAAGCTCATGGGCGAAAGGTCCGACAAAACAACGAGACGCGGTTTATACCCGCGCCCCGGATTAGCGTCAAATGCGCACCACCAACTTGCCGAAGTTGCGCCCTTCAAGCAAACCGATAAAGGCTTCGGGTGCCTGCTCCAGGCCGTCGACCACGTCCTCGCGGAACTTGATCTTGCCGTCACGTACCCAGGGCGCCATCGCACTGAGGAACTCGGGCTGGCGATCGCCGTAGTCGTCGAACACGATAAAGCCCTGGATGCGCACGCGCTTGGTCAGCAAGGTGCGTTGCAATGCCGGTAACCGGTCAGGGCCGCTCGGTGGCTGGTGGGCGTTGTAACCCGCGATCAGCCCACACAGGGGGATACGCGCCTTGGGATTGAGCAACGGCACCACCGCATCGAAGACCTTGCCGCCGACGTTTTCAAAGTAGATGTCCACGCCCTTGAAGCACGCCAGGGCCAGTTCATTGGCAAAGTCTGCGCTCTTGTGGTCGATGCAGGCATCGAAACCCAACTCCTCCACCACATAACGGCACTTGTCGGCGCCACCTGCGATCCCCACCACGCGCAAGCCCTTGAGCTTGGCCACCTGGCCAACCACCGAGCCCACGGCACCGGACGCAGCCGCCACCACCAAGGTTTCCCCAGCCTTGGGCTGGCCGATGTCCATCAGGCCCATGTAGGCGGTCATGCCGGGCATGCCCAGCACACCCAACGCCATCGATGGGCTGGCCAAGCCCTTGGGTACCGGGATCAGGTTGCGGCCGTCGGAAATACTGTGGCTTTGCCAGCCGGTGGAGCCGACCACCAGGTCGCCCACTTCGAATTTTGGATTACGTGATTGTTCGATTCGGCTGACAGCACCACCGGTCATCACCTCGTCGATTTCCACCGGCGCGGCGTAGGACGGTGCATCACTCATGCGCCCGCGCATGTAAGGGTCGAGGGACAGGTACAGCGTCTTCAGCAAGACCTGGCCGTCTGCCAGTTCGGGCAACGCCACCCGTTCCAGGCGGAAGTTTTCCGGGGTGGGGGCGCCCTGAGGGCGAGAGACCAGCACGATGCGCTGGTTCAGAGTCAGTTCTTGAGGCATCAGGAGGCTCCTTGATCGAATCCATCGGTACAGGGTGCAGACCATGGTCGAGGGGCTGGGGTTCGATTGGATCGGCACAAACAAAAATGCCAGGCACGAGGCCTGGCATTGGAGTCTAGCTAACGCTCGCCGATCAGAACGGCAGCTTCATGCCCGGTGGCAGTTGCATGCCAGCGGTCACACCGCCCATTTTTTCCTGGCTGCTGGCTTCGATCTTGCGAACGGCGTCGTTGACGGCTGCAGCGAGCAGGTCTTCCAACACTTCGCGATCCTCCTCACTCACTCCTGGAGCCAGGCTTGGATCGATGCTCACGCGCTTGATGTCGTGACGACCGGTCATCACCACGCTGATCAGATCGCCGCCGGACTTACCGGTGACTTCGGCGTTGGCCAGCTCTTCCTGCATCTTGGCCATTTTTTCCTGCATCTGCTGCGCCTGCTTCATCAGGCCGGCCATGCCACCTTTCATCATGGGAATCACCTCAAAGTACGTGGATCAAGTTAGTAGCCCGGTGTCAGGATGCTTGGGGCACCGGGGCATCGACAGGTTCAATTGTATCGTGACGCACGACCGCACCGAACTGTTGCATCATCTGCTGGATGAGCGGGTCGGCGTGGATCGAACTTTCGGCGTCACGCTGGCGGTTGATACGCCGACGGGTCGCGGCCTGGGCCGGGGTTTCCTGCTCGGGCTTGATCAGCTCGATGGCGATGGTCAGCGTGCGCTCATGGTACTGGTTCAGTGCGTCATTCAGGCGACGTTGCTGGGTGGCGTTGAACAGGGCGCTGTGGGCCGGGTCCAGGTGCAGCAGCCAGTGGTCGCCGTCGATGGAAATCAGGGTGCAGTTGGCGGCGATGCTGCCGGTCATGCCCGAGATCGGCAATTTCGGGAACAGCTCCAGCCATTGCAGGGCCAGGCCGGTGGCCGGGGCCGCTGCAGGCTCCACTTCGGGTTCCGGCGCAGGCTCGACGGCATGTTCGCTGGCCAGGTCATCCAGGTAGCTGTAGGCCGAATCCATGTCCGGTTCGATGTAGTCTTCGTCCAGCGGCGGTTCGTCGTCGAGGTCGATACCGGGCGTGGCCGCGTCAACCTGGGCGACCGTCGGCTCGGGGACCGGGGCCGACACCCACTCCGGCGCGTCCGGCACCACGCTGTCCGGTGTCGGGGTGGGCATCGGCGTCAGCTCGGGCTGCTCACCGGTGGTCTCCAGCACCGGTTCCACGGCGGGCTGCAGCTCGACGTCGGCCTCGGCTTCGACTTCCACCGGGTCGTTCCACGGCAGGTCGACGACCGGCTCGGGCTCGATGACCGGTTCAGGCGCGGGCTGCGGTGCAACCACCGGCGCAACGGCCACCGGTTCAGGTGCCGGCGCAACCGGGGCAGGCGCAGCAACCACTGGCGCGACGACTGCCGCGCCAGCCACTGGTTTGGCGGAATCAACTGTGGCCTGGCTGATCCCCACTGGCTTTAGCGGCTGTCTCGGTGCGTCTGCCGAGTCGGCGGGCCGGAAGGCCAGCATCCGCAGCAGGACCATTTCAAAGCCACCGCGCGGGTCCGGCGCCAGCGGCAAATCCCGGCGACCGATCAGGCCCATCTGGTAATAGAACTGCACATCTTCGGCCGGCAACGCCTGGGCCAGGGCCAACACGCGGTCGCGGTCGCCATGGCCATTGTCGACCCCTTCAGGCAGGGCCTGGGCGATGGCGACGCGGTGCAACACGTTGAGAATCTCGGACAGTACGCCGTTCCAGTCCGGGCCTTGCTCCGACAGGTGGCGCACCGCTTCGAGCAACGCTTTGGCGTCGCCTTCGATCAGCGCATGCAGCACGTCGAACACCTGGCCATGGTCCAGGGTGCCGAGCATGGCGCGCACATCGGCGGCCATGACCTTGCCTTCACCAAAGGCGATAGCCTGGTCGGTGAGGCTCATGGCATCACGCATCGAACCATCGGCGGCGCGGCCGAGCAGCCACAGTGCGTCGTCTTCGAACGGCACGTTCTCGACGCCCAGCACGTGGGTCAGGTGCTCTACCACCCGCTCAGGGGTCATGTTCTTCAGGGAGAACTGCAGGCACCGCGACAAAATGGTTGCAGGAAGTTTCTGCGGGTCGGTGGTGGCCAGGATGAATTTGACGTAGGGCGGCGGCTCTTC